>OJDK01000013.1_pt1 | contig 165668 bp, 144 predicted proteins | sample 1592791 | NCBI WGS metagenome assembly OJDK01 (sample SAMN05416878, study PRJEB24817) | seawater metagenome | isolation source: Sea water | place: Canada:Atlantic | collected 2013-11
CGATTTTTTCAATCGTGAGATACGAATTACTTAGGGCTGTGCTGAGTGCCGCTTGTGGGCCGCTCGGCAGATTCAGGATGTCATGCAACGTGCCAAAGTAGAAGTGGTTGTGCGCTTGTTGAAGCCCATTGGCAGGCATGGCGCTGAGTAAGTTGTCAGCCAACAGCGAGCTGCCAGCGCCCAGATTTTCGGGATGCCAAAATTTAGGTCCCGCGCCTTTACGAATGCGGTAACGGTTGCCGCTCTTATCTTCTAATTCGAAATCGGCCATATCCCTATATTCTTCTCATTTAGTCCATTATTGCGGCGAGTATTGAGCTGCATACGTAGCAAAATAACGAGGGGTGATATTAAGCGGTTAGGGCGTTGGCTTCAATTGGGTTTATCAATAAAGTGAGAAATGAAGTCATTGAAGCCATTGAAGCCATTGAAGCCATTGAAGCCATTGAAGCCATTAGTGTCAGGTTGTGCAAAAAAACGTCGTTGTAGGATTTTATATTAGTGAAGTGATTACGGTTAACGTCGAGAATCGCTGCAACTTCGCTCGTGCCGGTTTGTATTTAGAGACGAGCAGGTCTTTATTAGACTTAACTGTCGAAAGGGACTTTCTTCTAAAAACCAACTCATCTAAGCTCAAAGCCTAATTTTTTAGAGGTTTTGTTCCATGACCGATGAAGTGTTCGTCATCGCCGCTTATGGCATGTTGGTTATTCTTTCTGTACTGGCTATCGTTACCATCGGCACTATTGGTTGGATAGTGGTTGCCTACATTACCGACCGTCATCAAACACGGCATACGGTGCGTCGTAACTTCCCCGTCATTGGCCGTTTTCGTTATCTATTTGAACACTTGGGTGAATTTTTTCGGCAGTATTTTTTTGCTATGGATCGCGAGGAGATGCCGTTTAACCGCGCCGAGCGCGGTTGGGTCTATCGAGCTGCTAAAAACGAAAGTACGACGGTGGCATTTGGCTCAACTCGCCGGTTAGATATCCCCGGTACTATTATGTTTGTGAATAGTCCATTTCCCGCTTTGAAACACGATTTTTGCGCATCTCGTGCTGTTACGATTGGAGAACACTGCCGCACGCCTTTTACTACCAGTGCTTTAGTGAATATTTCGGGTATGAGTTACGGTGCGTTGTCTAAGCCAGCCATTCTAGCGTTATCAAAAGGCGCTAAAAAAGCCGGTTGCTGGATGAATACTGGGGAGGGCGGCTTATCGGATTTTCACTTGGAAGGCGGCTGCGATATCGTTTTTCAAATTGGTACGGCGAAGTATGGCGTACGTAATGATGAAGGCGGCTTAGACGAGAAGAAATTAGCCGACATCGCTCATATTGAGCGTGTGCGCATGTTTGAAATTAAACTCAGTCAAGGTGCCAAACCGGGTAAGGGCGGTATTTTGCCCGGCGGTAAGGTCAGTGCTGAAATTGCTGCAATTCGTGGTATCCCTGAGGGTGAAGATTCTATTAGCCCTAATGGCCATCCTGAAATTCATTCAGTAGATGACATTCTTGATATGGTCGCGCGAGTGCGAGCCATTACCGGTAAGCCGACCGGCTTTAAAACCGTATTGGGTGATGTCGATTGGATTCGCGATCTTTGCCGTGAAATCCAGCGTCGCGGCCCTGAAAGTGCGCCGGATTTTATTACCCTTGATGGTGCGGAGGGAGGCACAGGTGCGGCGCCACAATCTTTAATTGATTACATGGGATTGCCGATAGGCCAAGCCTTGCCAATGCTAGTGGATGCTCTCGACGAGTTTGATTTGCGCCCGCGTATACGGGTAATTGCCTCGGGTAAATTGTTAACCCCTGATAAAGTCGCTTGGGCAATTTGTGTAGGGGCTGATTTTGCCGTCACCGCGCGTGGTTTTATGTTTGCGTTGGGGTGTATTCAGGCACTGCAATGCAATAAAAATACCTGTCCAACGGGGATTACGACCCATAACCCTCAGCTACAGCGTGGTTTAGTGCCTGCTGATAAAGCCGAGCGCGTTGCGCATTTTGCTAAGAATTTAGAGCAGGAAATTGGCATTATTGCCCACTCGTGTGGTGTCGACGAACCGCGTGAATTGCAGCGTCGCCATGCGCGTATGGTGCAGCCAAATGGTGAGGCTCGCTTGCTATCCGAATTATACGGTACGGATCGCTTTCATCCGGCAACCGAAGGCAGCTAACGCTGCCCATCGGCGGTTGGGTCTTTGTTGTACTAAGTGCCGCAGAAGGTTCGCAGTACTTTTTCATCTGGCTGCGGCGGCAATTGATAGCTCGAATATTCAGGCTGTTCAGCGTAGGGGTGAGCAAGAATCCGCAGTAAGCGTTTAAATGGTTCGAAGTCGTTGTTGTCTTCTGCCGCTTTAATCACCTCTGCTACACGGTGATTGCGTGGAATATAAGCCGGATTGACCGCACGCATGGCAATAGCTTGTTCTTTAGGTGAGCTCGTTTCGTGCTGACAGCGAGCTTGCCATTCGTCTAACCAGTGTTCGATTGCCGTATCGTTACTGCCGCTGCATGCTGGTGCTTGGATTAAGGTTAATACCCCTAACTTAGTGTCTGCGGCGTCAGGGTTTTCAGCCAAATCGCATAAGCGGCGGAAGAATAGGGTGTAGTCCATTTCAGCTTCTGTGAGGGCAGATAAGAGTGACTCAATGAGCGCTTGATCGGTTTCTTGTTCCGTCGCTAAGCCTAATTTTTTACGCATAGCCTGTAGCCACGCCTGTTGTTGCCATACTGCAAAGTCTTGCAGTACCTCGGTAACGTGAGCAATGGCTGTTTTTTCATCGTCATTGATCAAGCTAAGTAAGGTCTCGGCTAAGCGAGCCAGATTCCACTGACCTATGGCGGGCTGGTTCTGATAAGCGTAACGGCCGTTACGATCAATATAGCTATAAACGGTGTTGGCCTTGTAGGTATCCATAAAAGCACATGGGCCGTAGTCAATCGTCTCGCCGCTCACCGTCATGTTGTCGGTGTTCATGACGCCGTGGATAAAGCCTAGCTGCATCCAGTTAGCGATAAGCTCAGCCTGCTTATGACAAATTGCGGTAAAAAGTTGCAAGTAACGGTCGTCGGCTTGGTTATTAATTTCAGGATAATGGCGCGCTAATACGTGATCAGCCAAGGTACGAAGGCCATCGATATCGCGGCGTACGGCAAAATATTGAAAGGTGCCGACGCGGATATGGCTAGAGGCAACGCGGGTGAATACTCCACCAGGTTCGCGTTGTTCGCGTATGACATGCTCGCCGCTGCTAATCGCGGCCAAAGCACGGGTAGTCGGTACGCCCAGAGCGTGCATGGCTTCACACATGACGTATTCACGTAGCACAGGACCAATCGGTGAGCGACCATCGCCACCACGCGAGTAGGGAGTGCGTCCTGCGCCTTTAAGCTGAATATCACGGCGTTGCCCGTCGCGGTTGATGACATCACCGAGTAATAAGGCGCGTCCATCGCCTAGCTGAGGATTTAACTGACCAAATTGATGGCCGCTGTACGCCATCGCTAACGGATCTGCCCCGTCCGGTAGCTGGTTGCCACTGAATAGTAGCGCCAATTCGTCGTTGCTTTTACCGTTGAGTTCGATGCCAAGCTCAGTCGCTAAGTCATGGTTGAATAGAATGAGCGCAGGGTTGGCTACCGGCGTAGGCATTGCCCTGCTGTAAAATTGGCTGGGCAATGTGGCGTAGATGTTAACAAACGGAATAGTCAAAGAAGCAGACACAGGCAAGTCCCGAAAAAGGGTGTAGCGACGAGAATAAAGACGAACACCGGCAGCGTCCAGTCTTCATCTTGTCTTGGGGAGGGGAAGGTCTGGACTTTACAGCTAAACCGAAACTTGCCAATGTGAATAAGCATTCGTGGCGGATCGTGGGTATGACGCAGCAGCAAAATAGTGAAGCAGAAAAAATTGAACTCGAACATCAAGCCGCCAAGCTATTTATGCGCTGGTATGAGCATGATACGGGTAAGCAAATTCGTCATTTGTGGCATAACAAACCCATTAAACCGGATGTTTCTTGTCGATTTGAAGGAGCACGTTTAGATATCGAAGTTGCGCATTTATATGGCAGCGAACAAGAAGCGATGCAGATATTAGGACGAGAACTGAGTGAGCAGACTCGTTACGAATTACACCAATTGCAGGCCGTTAGCGACCCTCATTCACGTTTATTGAGCGCGCTGAATCGAATTTTGGCGAGCAAGGCGAGTAAACATTACAAAACCAAGCGCGTATGGCTGTTAATTCGTAATGCACACCCAGCCTGGAGCACCGATGAGATTCGCGCTCTTCAGCATAATATTGAAGTACCAGTTGATCATCCATTCGAACAAATTTGGATACTCGGAGATTTCCAAGGTCACACCGGCATTGTCCAATTATATCCTTAGTCTTTTATTCGCGGCTGCATCTCGGACGCACAAGCGTGTATAGTTATTTCACTCCTTTTTTGTGACCAATATATTTGATGTTAAAGATATTTTCTTCTTTATGTTTGCGCACTGTGAGCGGTCTGTTACTGGTGCTAGGTTTAACCTTGAGTGCTGTTGCCTTAGCCGAATCTCAGGTCGATAATTCTGCTCCTCTCACTATTGCAGTTGCAGCAAATTTTTCTGCCCCGATGAAGCTCTTAGCCTCAGAATTTGAACAGCAAACAGGGCGTCCCGTGCGTTTAAGTATTGCGTCTTCCGGGAAGTTATTCGCGCAAATTCAGCATGGCGCTCCATTTGATGTCTTTCTTTCTGCGGATCAAGATAAGCCGCAACGCTTAGTCGAACAGGGATTAGCTGTCAGTGGTAGCCAATTTACTTATGCGGTAGGTGAGTTGGCTTTATGGAGTTCGCAGCAGCACATAGATCCAGAACAAACGCTACGCCAAGGCAATTTTCGTAAGTTAGCGATAGCTAATCCTAAACTCGCGCCCTATGGCCTAGCGGCGGAACAAGCATTGGTTTCGCTGGACTTAACAGAGGCGAGCAAAAGTAAAATCATTTTCGGCGAAAGCATTGGTCAGGCATTTCAGTTCGTTGCTTCAGGTAGTGCTGAATTAGGTTTTGTTGCGCGTGCTCAAGTGATTGCGGCGGGTTCAAGTGATTCACTTTCTAAGGGGAGCGTGTGGTTTTTGCCCAATAACCTTTATGCTCCAATTCGACAAGATGCCGTACTCTTGGTTAGAGCAAAGACAGACAGCGGAGCAGGACAGTTTTTAGAATTTCTGCAGTCAGAATATGCAAAAAATACGATTCAGAATTTTGGTTATGGAAGTATTAGTGTCGATGCAAAAGGTAGTCAATAATCTATGTTGTTAGCGCCCAGTGACGTAGATGCGATTGTGTTAACGGCGAAATTAGCCAGCGTTGTCACGTTTCTGCTACTGCTGATCGGTACGCCATTGGCATGGTGGTTGGCACGGACGTCGTCGATATTCAAAACGCCAGTGTCGGCCTTAGTGACCTTGCCATTGATTTTACCGCCCACGGTATTAGGATTTTATTTATTAATTGCTATGGGGCCAGAAGGTCCTTTAGGCCAATTAACCACGGCTCTTGGTATTGGCTTATTGCCTTTTACGTTTTCTGGTTTAGTCATTGCCTCCGTGTTGTATTCGCTTCCTTTCGTTGTGCAGCCGATTCAAAATGCAATGGAGGCGATTGGAGAACGTCCTTTAGAAGTTGCTAAAACATTGGGGGCGGGAGCATGGGATAGATTTTTTACCATTGTATTGCCTTTGTCGCGCCGCGGTATCATCACCGCTACTGTTTTAGGTTTTGCACACACAGTAGGGGAGTTTGGCGTTGTGCTTATGATCGGCGGGAATATTCCCGCCGAGACTCAAGTGCTATCGGTGCAGATTTATGATCACGTAGAGTCTCTACAATATGGGCAAGCGCATTGGTTATCGGCATTAATGTTGGCTTTCTCGTTCATCGTATTAATGACCATGATGTTATTTAATCGCAAGGGGTTAGCACTTGGACGCTAATATTCGTGTGCGCATAAAACACACCTTAGGTCATTTTACATTGGATGTAGATCTGAGCTTACCGGCCTCGGGAATTATTGCGATTACTGGGCCATCGGGTTCTGGTAAAACAACCTTATTACGCTGTATTGCCGGTTTAGAGCAGGCCCAAGGTGACGATAATTGTATCTCCTTCGCTGATCAAATATGGCTGAAAGGTTCTAAACAGAGTATCAAAACTGAACAGCGACCGCTGGCTTATGTTTTTCAAGAGTCGAGCTTACTGCCGCATTTAACCGTTGCTGAAAACATAGATTACGCCGTTAAACGCAGTCGTCGTCGCAACTGCGAACCGTTGGGTGCGCAAGCGCGAGCTCATATTATTAAGTTGTTGGATATAACCGCATTATTAGCGCAATCTCCTGAGCAATTATCGGGTGGTGAACGTCAGCGAGTCGCCTTAGCTCGAGCATTAATTGCCAATCCGCAGGTGCTATTACTCGACGAGCCATTATCAGCCCTCGATATGGAACGTAAGCAAGAAATTCTGCCGTATTTAGAGGAAGTCGGTAAGGTATTTTCAGGACCTATTTTATATGTCAGTCATGCCATGGATGAAATAGCGCGACTGGCGGATCACCTTGTGATTTTTCAAGCCGGTCGGGTTTTAGATGAAGGCCCATTAGCATCAACTTTAATGCGAGTTCATAAGCCTATTATTTGGGGCGATGATGTTATGAGCGTATTGCAAGGGCAAGTTGCACTGCGCGACGAAGATTTTTATCTAACCCGTATTGACGTTGATGGCTCTCCTTTTTGGTTACGTGGTTTAGATAAAAATTTAGCAACCGAACAGCGTATTCAGGTTCTGGCGCGGGATATCAGTGTCGCTGTAGCCGAACCTGGGCCGAGTAGCATCGTTAATTGCATTGTTTGTGAGCTAGAAAGTATTTTTCCACCCGAGCGCGGTGAAGTGCTTTTGCGTTTGCGTTTACCGCGCAGCGAGCAGCGCCTACTGGCGAGCATTACGGCTAAATCCTTACAGCAACTTGCACTCATTGAAGGCCAAACGCTATGGGCACAGATTAAGTCTGTGGCGTTATTGAAATAGAACGAGTCGCCACGACAGGGCTAGGGTAATAAGGTATGAGTTTCGTTTTTGTTTGATGGTTAAGAATATCGTCTAACGACTGTTGCGATAGCTCGGGTAGCCAGTGTTGAATATGCTGCAGCTCGGGGTCATATTCTTGCAGTTGCTTATTGATATTAAATTGGCGTTGCGGTCTTGCATCGTGGCCAACACCGGCTAGGTACGCCCAATTCCCCCAGTTGCTAGCGACATCAAAATCAATAAGATGCTGTTCAAACCAACGCGCTCCCCAGCGCCAATCAAGTTGTAATTGGTGAATAAAGTAACTCGCCATATTCTGGCGTAAACGATTCGAGACAAAACCAGTTGTGCGTAATTCAACGAGCCCAGCGTCAATCATAGGAATGCCTGTACTTGCCGCACACCAAGCTTGCCAATGTTTTTGTACTATATGCTCGGGTATTTTTTTAGGGGTTACCGTGTCAGTGCGTAAGCCATTTTTTTGAAACAAGCGGTCGCCATGGTGACGCATCGACCAATGAAAATATTCACGCCACAGCAGTTCTAACTTTAGCCACTGGCTATGTTCATCGGCTTGGTAGGCCGCTTCGTATTGTAGAATTTGATGCCAAATATGCCTAGGTGATAGGCATCCCCATGCTAAATATGGACTTAACTGGCTGCTAAAGTAATCGCCAATAAGTGCATTACGAGTGGCTTTATAGTGCTGAATTGATTTATTTTCCCATAGGTAGTCTTTTAAATGCTGCTTACCACTGCGTTCGCCGCCATTTCGTTTTAGTTGAATACCCGTATCGCTGTGTTCTTCAGGCCATTGCGCGGGTGCCCATATAGGCAGCACAGTATCTCGAAGTTTTAGGGGGAGCGCCTTGATATCTTCGGCCACTTTAAACTGCTGCGGATGCTTTTCTATCGTTCTTCGAAATTGACTAAAAGTTGTCGGCCAGTGACTTAGAAAGTCCGTCATTTGCGCAGGTGAGAACAGTGTGTAGGGTTCATAGCACTCAATCTGGATGCCAAGCTCTGCGATACGTGCTAGCCAGCCGGCTTCTTCTGGCGCTTGGGCGGAAGCCGTAATTAAAGTAAATGCTTGCTCTAGATATATTTTTTGCAGTAGCTCAACCGGATCGCCAAATAGAATAGTTAAATCAAATGTGTGCTCATCGAGAGTGCGGTGTAAATCGATTAAGCTGCTGCGTAAAAAACGAGCTTTTGCCGCGCCTAGTCTTGTCATGCCTTGAGCATCTATATCCAGCCATTCTTTGGGCATAATATAAATAATGCTTAACGGCTCATTTTTGGCTCGCGCGAGGTAAAAGCCGGGATGATCGTGCAAGCGTAAATCGTTACGTAGCCATAATATTTGCATTTAAAATTCCTCCTCAACCTGAGCGGCAGCGCATAGATTAGGTGGTGTGATAGCAGCTTTGTGCAAAGTACTCTTCGCGCTGCGTTTACAGCGCTCGCTACAATATTTTACTTCGTCCCAGCTGCGTGCCCATTTACGTCGCCAGCAAAAGGGTTGTTGGCAGTGCGCGCAATCTTTTTTGGGTAACAGAAGTTTATGATGAGTCATAGGGTATTTATTAAAGTTCGTCTATATGGCTGAGAAGGTATTCTGCGCGATTGAGTATTGCCTGCTGTTTTCCCGAGTCCATTTTCTCAAAGCTACGATAAATCATGGTCATGCGCGGATTGCCATTAAATTGCTCTTTATGGCGTTGAATGAAATGCCAGTACAAGCTGTTAAACGGGCAGCTATCGTGCTCTGTCGACGTTTTTATCGAGTAGTGACAGCCGCTACAGTAGTTCGACATTTTATGAATATAATTACCTGAAGCCGCATAAGGCTTACTGCCTAAGTAGCCGCCGTCTGCATGCATTACCATTCCCAATGTGTTGGGTAGCTCTACCCAATCGTAGGCATCGGCATATACTGCTAAATACCAGTCACAAACGTCTTCTGGTTTGATCCCTGCAATAAGTGCGAAATTACCGGTTACCATTAAACGCTGAATATGATGGGCATACGCATGGTTAAATGTGGTCTTGAAGGCATCGCTCATGCACGCCATTTTGGTATCACCATCCCAATAATAGCGTGGTAAATCGCGCGTATTACCGAGTTTATTTAAGTGCGCGTACTGGGGCATATTTAGCCAGTAAATACCGCGAACATATTCGCGCCAGCCAATAATTTGGCGAATAAACCCTTCTGCCGCGTTCAGTGGTACATGATTGTCTTCGTAGGCTTTTAGCGCGGCTTGGCATACTTCCAATGGCAGCAACAAACCACAGTTGATATAGGGTGATAGCAAACTGTGGAATAGCTGGTGTTGATCTTTCGCCATGGCATCTTGATAGTCACCAAAATACGGTAAGCGAAAACGCACAAAATGCGCTAATGCTTCGAGTGCTTGCTGGCGAGTCGTTGCCCACTCAAAGGTATCTATGTTGCCGGGGTGATGGGAGAACTCCTCAGTTACGAGTTTGATCACCGCTTTATCGATGTCGTCCCGAGCGAATGCTATTGGGTCGGGTAACGAGGGATCACCATTCCAGCGCTTGCGATTGTCGGCGTCGTAATTCCAGTCACCGCCTTCCGGCTTATCGCCTTGCATGAGCAAGCCTGTTTTACGGCGCATGTCGCGATAGAAATATTCCATCCGTAACTGCTTACGACCCTGTGCCCACTGTGCGAATTCTGCCTGAGAGCAAATGAAGCGATCATCAATATAACATTCTACCGGGATGCCTAATTGTTGTTGCCAAGCATTACTTATAGCGTGTTGTAGGCGGTATTCACCGCATTCGGTGGTGATAATGGCGCTTGCACTAAATTCTGTGGCGTACGATTGCACCACGCTAAGCAAGGTAGAGCAGGATGACTGCGCGTCGTACTCGTGGTAGTCGACTTGCCAACCTTGGTTGCGTAATTCTGCAGCGAAGTGGCGCATAGCACTGAAAATGAGTGCAATTTTTTGCGGATGATGCGGCACATAGCTGGCCTCCGCTGCGACTTCCGCCATGAGGATACGGTCACAGGTAGGATCAAGCACGCGCAGACTGGCCAGCGAGTGTGTTAGTTGGTCACCAAGAATAAGGCCGATACGCATAATTATACAAATACACAGTTATTGTACAATTACTGTATAACTAAATGGGCTGAGATGCTAGTACAAGGCAGATTCTGCTGCCTGTCTTTGCCACTGAGAAGTCAGATTCGGATCAATTGCCTCGCGTAATGGCTGTTCTGGCTCTAGTGCCTGTGCGGTTGGTTGCATACCCTGAGTAGTACGAACCATTGCTGATCGTCTGATATTGCACTCTAGAGGTTGGAGTATTACTAATGTGTGTTGGCTTAGTAATGGCTGCTCAGCCATACGTACTGCAGCGCATTCTTGCAGGAGTGCAGCGAATACCGGCAATAAAATCAAATCAGAGTTGCATATATTCATAGACACAATAAGTTATAGCACTAACTTTGATTTCAACCGACCAGAGGGTTGCGCCCGAGTGTCGGGTCGTTAATTTTAATTACGGAAAAAGTGAGCCAGACATGACCCAGAATTTTCAAGCCGCCACAGTCGAACAAGTTGCGGTAATTGGTGCCGGTACCATGGGGCGCGGTATTGCCATATCTTTCGCTAACGCCGGCATTAACGTAACGCTCCTCGACTTGAATGACGATGTGCGTGCCCAAGCAATGGATTATATCGGTAAGATTTACGCACAAATGGTTGAGCGTGAACGCATCACCCAAGAACAGATGGATGCGCGCTTGGCGTGCTTCAGTGATACCGGCAGCTATGCGGATATCGCTCATGTGCAATTAGTGGTTGAAGCCGTGTATGAAAACTTGGCTCTGAAGCAAACTATTTTTCGTGAGCTCGATCGCGTGGTAAATGCCGACGCCATCTTGGCGACCAATACCTCCTACCTTGATATTGATGCCATCGCGGCCGAGACCTCGCGTCCAGAAAAAGTGTTGGGTATGCATTTCTTCAGCCCTGCTCACATCATGAAACTACTGGAAATTGTGCGCGGTGCTAAAACCGATCCTGCCGTATTAGATTTAGTGGAAGCTCTGGGGGCTCGTATCGGTAAAGTGGCCGTCGTGGCTGGCAACTGTCATGGGTTTATCGGTAATCGTATGTTGGAACCGTATGTCTTCCAATCTCGGCGCTTATTGCTTGAAGGTGCGTTGCCGCAGCAAGTCGATCAGGCGCTAGAGGCGTTTGGTATGGCCATGGGGCCCTTCCGTATGTACGACGTTGTTGGTATCGACTTGGAGTGGCGTTCGCGCCAAATGGCCGAAGTGAAGTTCGAGCAAGGTTCCGCTGACGAGTTAAACGTCCGTGTTGATGATCGTTTATGTGAGATGGAGCGCTTTGGCCAAAAGAATGGCAAAGGTTACTACCGCTATGAAGCTGGCAGTCGCCAAGCCTTGCGTGATGAAGACGTTGAGGCTCTGGTGATCAGCACCTCAATTGAAGCGGGTTTTGAGCGTCGCAGTATTAGCGACAATGAAATTGTAGAGCGTTGCCTCTTAGGCTTAATTAACGAAGGTGCGCGTATTTTGCAGGAAGGCATTGCTAGCAGCAGTGCAGATATCGACAAGGTATATCTTAATGGCTACGGCTTCCCAGCGGAGCGCGGTGGTCCTATGGCATACGCCGATGAACGTGGTATTGCCAATGTGTATAACGCATTAAAAGCATTGGAAGCTGAGCATGGTGAATTCTTTAAACCGGCCGCTTTGCTACAACGGCTTGCAGAACAACAGCGTTGCTTCGCCGATGTGAATTCTTCTGACATAAATACGGAGAGCAAATAATGACAGCATTTAAAGCCCCATTGCGTGATATGCGTTTTGCCCTGCACGAAGTGCTGGATGTTTCTTCGCACTATGCCGCCATTGGCCGTAGTGATTTAAACGCAGAATTGGTTGATGCCGTATTGGAAGAAGGCGGGCGCTTTACCGCTGGCGTTTTAGCTCCGTTAAATCGTTCTGGCGATGAAGAAGGTGTGACGTTTAATAATGGTGAAGTAAAAACCCCTGATGGTTTTCCTGAAGCTTATCGCCAGTTTTGCGAGAATGGCTGGGCCTCAATGACAGGGCCAGAAGAATACGGTGGTCAGGGTCTACCTGTGTCGATGGCTGCGCCCTTTCACGAAATGATGATGGCCGCCAACTTGTCGTTCCGTGTTTATTCGGGTCTGACCGAAGGCGCTGTATTAGCGCTAACAAAGCACGGCAGTGAAGCATTAAAGGATGAGTACTTACCGAAACTTGTGTCGGGCGAGTGGTTGGGCACTATGTGTTTAACCGAACCTCACGCCGGTACTGATTTAGCCCTACTGCGAACCAAAGCTGAACCGCAAGCGGATGGCAGTTATGCGGTGAGTGGTACTAAGATTTTTATTAGCGGCGGCGAACAGGATATGTCGTCGAATATTATTCACTTGGTATTGGCTCGTCTGCCCGATGCACCCGCCGGTGTAAAAGGGATTAGTTTATTTTTAGTGCCTAAATTTTTACCAACCGAAGCGGGCGAACCGGGTGAGCGTAACCCGGCGGTGTGTGGCTCGGTTGAACATAAAATGGGCATTAAAGCCGCCGCTACTTGTGTGATGAATTTCGATAGCGCGAAAGGCTGGTTGATTGGTGACGAAAATAAAGGCTTAGCCTGTATGTTCACTATGATGAATGACGCGCGCTTTCAGGTAGGCTTACAAGGCCTTGGTATCGGCGAAATGGCGTATCAAGGGGCGGTAGAATACGCTCTTGAGCGCTTGCAGTCGCGTGCCTTAAGCGGCCCGCAGCATCCAGAATTAGCCGCCGATCCTATTATTGTTCATCCTGATGTTCGCCGTATGTTACTCACGCAAAAAACCTTAGTAGAAGGCTGCCGTGTATTAGCGTATGACGCTGCTTTGGCTTTGGATATTGAACATTTTCACGACGATGCAGCAGAACGTAAATTAGCCGGTACTCGTGCTGCCTTGCTGATACCTATTGTTAAATCCTTTTTAACTGACATGAGTGCCGAAGCCGCTAATATCGGTATGCAGGTATACGGTGGGCATGGCTTTATTCGCGAATGGGGTATGGAGCAATTAGTGCGTGATGGCCGTATTACCCAAATTTACGAAGGCACCAACGGCATTCAGTCGCTGGATTTATTACGTCGTAAAGTGATGGGTGATCAAGGCGCAGAATTGACGCGCTTGCAGGATGAAATTGATGCCTTCTGTCAGCAACAGGAGAGTAATGTGGCGCTAGCCAGCTTGTTAACTCCTTTGCTATCCGTCAATGCTCATTGGCGCTCATTGGCCGCGGATATTATGCAACGCTCAGCTCAAAATCCCGAAGAAATTGGCGGTTGTGCTACTGATTTTATGCAATTTTCTGCGTATGCACTGCTAGCCTATGCATGGGCGAGAATGGCAACCGTGGCGGCGAAACGTGCGCAAGAAAACCCAGAAGATGTGGAATTTTATCAGGCTAAAATTGCCTCAGCACGTTTTTATGCCGAGCGTATTTTACCGCGTGCTGATATGCATCGTCAGGTATTGCAAACACCGGTTGATAGTCTATTTGGCTTAACCGCTGAGCAATTTGTACGTTAAATCACGTGGCCTAAATTAAGCGCAATTATGCGTTTAATTTAGGCTTAGTAATTTCTAGGTGAGGTATAACAATAATATGACCAATTTTACCTTTTCAACGACCCGAACCATTATTAACGAAGCAGGCGCAGCGCGTCGTTTAGCGACGATCTGCGAAGAGCAGGGCGCGCGCAGTGTGATGTTGGTAACCGATGAGGGCATTATCGGTGCTGGTTTGTTGGAACGTATTCTCCCGAGTTTTCAGCAATCTGCTCTACAGTTAACCGTCTTTAAAGATGTGGAAGCTGATCCGTCAGATACAACTGTTATGGCCGCTACAGAGGCAGCTCGTCGCGCTAACGTCGATTATGTTGTAGGTTTTGGCGGTGGTAGTTCTATGGATGTCGCTAAGCTGGTGGCTTTACTTGCTCATCCGCAATGCAAACAACCATTATCTGACATGTACGGCGTGGGTAATGCTCGTGGTGTACGCCTGCCGTTATTGCAAGTTCCAACAACGGCGGGTACTGGTTCAGAAGTCACGCCAATTGCGATTGTCACTACGGGCGCAACGACAAAAGCCGGTGTGGTATCAGCCGTATTGCAACCGGATATTGCGTTACTTGATGCGGAATTAACCACAGGTCTGCCGCCACATGTGACAGCAGCCACGGGCATTGATGCCATGGTGCATGCCATTGAGGCCTATACTTCGGCGGTGAAGAAAAACCCAGTATCTGATTTGCTTGCGAAAGAAGCATTACGTCTACTTTCTAGCAATTTAATGGTGGCAGTTAAAGACGGCAATAATATTCAAGCGCGTAGCAATATGCTGTTAGGCGCGTTGTACGCTGGCCAAGCCTTTGCCAATGCGCCGGTTGCTGCGGTACATGCCTTAGCCTATCCGTTAGGTGGACACTTTCATATTCCGCATGGTTTAAGTAACTCGCTGGTTTTGCCTCATGTTATGCGCTTTAACGCGCCTAAAGCTGCGCAGTTGTATGCAGAATTAGCCCCGGTTGTTATGGGCGACGCAGCCAATGTTGGCAGCAATGAAGAAAAAACCGCAGCACTTATTACTTGGTTAGAGCAGCAGACCATCAATACCGGATTACCAACGCGATTGCGGGACTGTGGTATTCGTGAAGACGCGGTTGCTATGCTTGCCAGTGAAGCCATGTTGCAAACTCGGTTGTTAGGGAATAACCCGCGTGAAGTTACCGAGGCCGATGCGTTAGCGATTTATCAAGCAGCGTACTAATACGGGTGCTAACCAATAATAGGATTTTAGCAATAGGATGATTAATGACTACTGAAACTAAACCGCTTAAACGCAGCGATTATCGTGAGTTTTATCCGATTGTGACGCGCTGGATGGATAATGATATTTATGGTCATGTGAATAATGTGACGTACTATTCCTATTTCGATAGTGCAGTAAATCGTTATTTAATTGAGCATGGTGGATTAAATATTCATGATGCACCAATCGTTGGTTTTGTGGTGAATTCACACTGTAATTACCTAGCACCTATTGCTTATCCTGATGCCATAGAAGTTGGCTTGCGAGTTAATAAATTAGGTAATAGTTCGGTCACCTACGGTGTTGCTATTTTTAAGCAAGGAGACGAACAAGCCTGTGCATACGGCGATTTTATTCACGTATTTGTTGAACGTGCGGCTAATAAAGCAGTCCCAATCCCTGAATCCATTCGTACAGCGCTAGCAGCCTTGGTTGTTTCTTAAACGGGCTAATAGAGGAGAAAATTATGCAAAAGATCTATCCGTACTATTTAGCGAATGAAGCGGTTTATGCTAATACCGATTTAAAAGTCACCGATAAATATAGTGGTGAAGTTGCCTGTGAAGTTGCATTGGCAACGCCAGATGTTCTCGATCAGGCTATTACAGCCGCAGTTGCCGCTACCGAAGCTATGCGCAAAATGACGGTATATGAACGTCAAGCGGTACTCGAACATTGCGTAAAACGTTTTACCGAACGCAAAGACGAGCTAGCACATGCCTTGTGTATCGAAGCGGGTAAGCCTATCAATGACGCTATTGGTGAAGTCACTCGTTTAATCGACACCTTCAAAATTGCGGCTGAAGAAACGCCGCGCATGTTAGGTGAGACGCTGCCGCTGGATATTAGTCCTCGGGCTAAAGGCTATCGTGGTATGACCCAGCGAGTGCCCATTGGGCCTTGTGCATTTATTAGCCCATTTAACTTCCCGCTTAATTTGGCGGCACATAAGGTTGCACCTGCTATTGCGACGGGTTGTCCGTTTGTTTTAAAGCCAGCCAGTATGACGCCAGTAGGCGCCTTGTTAATTGGCGAAATTCTAGCGGAAACGAATTTACCTAAAGGCGCATTCTCTATTCTGCCGTGTCGTCGTGACAGTGCGGATCTGTTAACCGAAGACGACCGTTTAAAGTTATTAAGCTTTACGGGCTCGCCAGATGTGGGTTGGAAGCTGAAAGCTCGTGCGGGTAAAAAGCCTGTTATTTTAGAGCTTGGCGGTAACGCCGCCTGTGTTGTTGATAAAGATTGGGATCTGGATGATGCTGTTGCACGGGTAATTATTGGCGCTTTTTATCAGTCGGGTCAGAGCTGTATTGGAGTTCAACGCTTATTTGTCCATAGTGACGTTTACGCTACTTTTAAAGAAAAGCTAGTGGCGAAAACTAAAGCGCTTAAGAGCGGAGATCCTAAAGATAAAGAAACTTTTATTGGCCCTATGATCAGTGAAGGCGAAGCTAAGCGTTTGCATGGCTGGATTGAGTCGGCAATAGATAAGGGCGCAACCTTGCTTTGCGGTGGTCAGCGCAATGGCAACATGTTGCAAGCGACGCTGTTAGAAAATGTTGATTCTAATTGCGAGCTGAGCGCAGAAGAAGCGTTTGGCCCAGTTGCCATATTAGAACCGTTTGATGATTTTGATGCGGTATTAAAACGTGTTAACGCCAGTCGCTTTGGTTTGCAGGCTGGTATTTTTACTCGTGATTTATACAAGGCTCAGCAAGCTTGGGATGAGCTTGAGGTGGGTGGCGTAGTGATCGGCGATGTACCAAGCTGGCGGGTTGATCACATGCCGTATGGCGGCGTTAAAGACTCAGGTCTGGGTCGCGAGGGTATTCGTTGGGCAATGGAAGATATGACCGAATTGCGTTTGATGGTGATTCGCACTCCGCAATAGGTGTTTTGTCACACATGGAAAAATTGAGCCGCTTCAGCAATGAAGCGGCTTTTTTATGCCTATCAATATAAAAAAATATGTCATTTGTATTAAAGTATAAACGCTCTGTTTTATATCAAAGCGCTGAAATTATAATAGCTAGAAATAACCTCGTTGAAGACTCAAATTAATTACGACGCTTTGCGGCGTTCTTCTAAGCCAGTATCGAGTGTTTTCTTAAGTAGCGTAAACAGTTCAATAGATGCATCTATTTCCGTTTTACGATTTGTCAGGCTTTCGATATTTAGACCTAACGGCAAGTTAAGTGGTAAACATTCGGCCAAAATATGTTGCAAATTGTTGTGACAAATCTTGATCGATTCTGCCAATGGATCTTCTGCTGCCATCATTTCTTGGCGAGTGCTCTCAGGTACTGAGATTCCCAGCCATTCCATAAATTCTAACGTCTTCAAGCTACCGCATGGGGTAAAGGTCAGAATAATACGTTGAGGCTCGACACCTTGCTCAGCACATGATTTTGCATAGCTCGTAAGCAAATCAATGGTAGCGTTGGCATCATAAACGGCTTGCGAGATAAAAAAGGTACAGCCTTGCTTACCTTTATTGAGCAAACGGGTGTGCTCATTGCCTTTGGCTGCATGACGTTCGGCAATGGTAACACCGCCAAGGTGGTAAGGCGCTTCATGGGTCGCTAGCACTTTATAGGCTTCTGGTAGTGATAGGCGTATATCTCCTTCAGAGGATGGCGCGCCAACCAATACGATATCGCGCACGCCAAATTCATTCCAGGCACGCGTTAACCAGTCTGAGAAATCACTGGCGTTGCGTTGCGCAACACTCTTATAGGTGATCACAGGATGGCCTGATTTTTCGCGGATAATACGTGAATAGGCGCAAGGATCGAATGTTTGCATAAATGGAAATGGACGCGGTTTATTCGTACGACTGCTTTCATCTTGAATGTCATAAACGATCATGCCGTCGTAATCTAGTGCTGATAAGCGCTCTAATAGTTTCTCTGCTATCTCATCAACACGTTCGTTTGTAGTGCTGTCTTTTGGCGGAGTTGTGCCGACAAAGTACACACCTTGATGGATATTCTGGAAATCTTCTTGTAAACGGGAGCCCATGAGCGACCTTCTTTCTAAATACGATAACGATGCAGCATTCTAACAGTGAATGGCCTAGATGTGACCGTCGTGGTCTTGAATGTTTCGAGGTTGAACGTGAGTGGCGCTAATAGTGCAGAGCAAAATCCATAAAAAAGCCGCACCAGAGGGTGCGGCTTAGTTCAGCAGCGGGGCTATCAGGCGTTAGCAGCCTCGTTGATGCCGGCATAATGTTCTTTCGTATGCATGCGATTAGCACGGCTGAAGGTGCCCATGTCATTGAAGCGAATACCATGTTTGCGTAGCACTTCGTGTGATTCTTTTGTCGCCAGATGACGAATATAGAATGGGTCACGTACCACGAAGTGGTGAATCGCATGGGTACTGCCAAAGTTGAAGCAGAAAGCTTGAAGTGGCAGTAGATACCAAGGATTCATAACCTGGCACTGCTCGTGAATAATGCCAGAGCGGTTATCGCCATAGTAATGCATGTTGGATGAAATAAAGTGCAGGCAGAAGGTACGCAGTACGTTCGGTGCAATCAGAACAACCACCAAACCGGTTACCCAATCTTGTTGCGCCAGCAGCCATTGCGGCCATGCAATCTGTGCATCCAGTGTCCAAGCAATGCCATTAGCCAAGTGAAACAACACGAACAGGTGCCAAATCAAATACAGAGTGGTGCCCAGTGGCGTAAAAGAAGCGGCTGCGATGAGGCGCAAATTCTTTAGATCTTTATGGTTCACCTTGCCTTCCTTCAGCAAGCGACGAGGCTCAATGAAGTACTTAGGGATGCGCAAGTAGAACGCCAGCATGTTATCGCCAACCATAAGGAGACGACGGATTCCCCAGCTTTCGCCATTGGTAATCCCGCGTTCCTCTAGGTCTGTCTCAGTCCCAGACACTTTATGATGATGTAAATGCGTGTGACGGCGTACCCATGGGTTTTGGGTCAGCGGACGCGCTAAGTAAACACCCGCCATCATGACATGATGCCAAAATGGGGTTTTACGGAAGTACATGTAGTGGATCAGGTCATGTTCCAGCTCATGTAAAAGAGATGTCCAGAAGGCGCTCAGTACGATCACCATCCAAACCGGCATAATGCCTTCAAAATAGAGCCAGCCGTTGAGCACCATGCCCAATATACTGGTTAAAAAGATACCCATTCCTACTGCATTTTGATGCTTTACTAGGCTCGGGTGGTTATTACGGACGCGATCACTAACCGCCATCAGTTCACTTTGAATCTGACGGTCTTTTTGCTTGGCTGCCTTTAATGAATCGGCGGAATTGAGGCCAGTTGTCGATGACATAGGTATACTCCTGTTAATCACAATAACAATGTACCGTGCAGAATCGGGTGCTGCCTTGCCCATGCTGCCAATCATTTGACCGGAGATGCCAATGTCGATGGAAGGCAAAGCAGTTGCCATGTTCTTGCGTCCACTCGCCAGCTTGCTGGTAGCGCGCAATATAGCCGCAGAGCCGATATTTAGCCAGTTTGGGATTAGCTTGGCGGATACTCGCAATTCTGAGGCAATGGTTGATACCACTAAGTCTTATGCCTTGTTGGATGAGGTTGAGCGCTTACTCGATGACCCGTCGCTGGGAATTAATATGGCGCGTGAGAGCGAATACTCGACCTTTGGCGGTTTGGGCTTAGCATTATCTGCCGGTGGCAGTTTATTGAGTGTGTTACAGCGTATCGTGCGTTTTCATCGCTTAATCAGTAATGTCGTAAATCTTGAATTGGATATTGAGGCCGACCGAGTGGCTATTCGATTTGTGCCTAATGATGGGTTTGAGCCGCATCACCAAGGCATTCAATTTGTTATGGCCAGTCTTGTGCGTATGGTGCGTATTCGAATTGACGCAAAATTAAATCCAATTGAAGTGCATGCTCCAGCGATTAGTGAATTATTTTTAGATCGTATGAGCCGTTATTTTCGCGTTAAGGTGCAAGCGGCGGATCATTTTACCTTGGTATTTGCACGCCACGCTGTTAATGCGGAACTGCAATCGAGCGAGCCTCAAATGGCGGCGATGTTAGATGCAACACTGAGTGAGCGATTAGCCCAGCAAGAAAAGGGTTCATTGGTTATTCAGTTATCTCTATGGGTAGAAGGGCAGTTGCCCGAGGGAGAGCCGTCATTAACGGATGCTGCAGAACAATTTCATATGAGTGTACGTAGTTTACAGCGACGCTTAACTGAAGAAGACTTAACGTGGCAGAAGTTATTAGAGCGTACGCGCAGAACGTTGGTTGAACGGCATTTACGCATTCCGGGTACCAGTGTTACGCAATTAGCGTTTTTACTCGGATTTTCTGATGTTAGTGCTTTTTCTCGGGCATTTAAAAAATGGTATGGCGTATCGCCGAGCCAATTTAATAAGCCGTCTGAATAGGCGGCTTATACTTTTTACACGCTGGCCCAGCCGCGCAATAAGTTGTGGTACAGGCCACTCAAACGTCGTACTTCATTATCGGCAGTGCCCCGGTCTTGGGTTAATACCTGAATAGATTGGTCTAATTCAAATAATTGCTCACGTTGAATGGCATTCGCGACCATGCTTTGTATCCAAAAGAAAGCCGCTAAGCGCTTACCTTGGATTACAATATTTCAGGATTTTTCCATAGGTACTGGAAGCCAAAACCAAATAAGGTGAACAGCTGCGCTGCTACTGCAGCCATGTACATGAGGTAGTAGAGGTAAGTGCTGTCACGCAGCGAAGTATAAATAAATGCGTTGTAGACCAGCATGATAATAATCACGCCGAAGTATAAGCCAACGAATAAAAGTAATACTGACTCTTCCTTTACCGCTTCCACTTGAGTGATTAACTCAAGTGGAAGCATCATAGGGCCTTGAGTCTCTATGCGTAGATAGACAGCCACCACCTCACCCATTGGAATTTTGACCGGCGCTAAAAATGTACGGTGATCTACGGGACGGCTTGCAAATGTGCGTTCATCTCCACCTTCAAAGTGACCAATATTTTGCTCGCCATGCTGTAAATAAAGATCGATATAGTCGTGGTGGGGGTAGTTTACTCTTAGGAAGATGGTTCTTAATGATTTGGGTATGGAACCAAATCACGCGTTGGCTATGCCCGAAGTTACGATGCTTTTGCTTTGATACTTGCTAGTCTTCATCACTTAGGGATTAAGTTGAGGCGTGTATCAACCGCCGCAATATCTGTCACAGCAGCGACGGGTGATGCTCCCACCAATTGGCAGGCCAGAACGAGCAACAGCCCAAAAATGAACTGAAGTCTAACTTTTGTGTATTCGTTCACCCAGTGGCTAGCAGCGGGATCAACTCTAATTCTCGCTCTATGCATTGGCGTAATAATGCACATTAAGTCACATTCTTCGGAGTTAAATTTGGGATTACTTTCCCTTTACGCTATTCTTGTGAAGCGTGTCACGAAAGACACTAAAGGCAAGAATGAGATGGTTGGGGTACAGCTTTTTAGTAAAGCGTGCCTGCTTTCCGGTCAGCTGCTAGTTTCTGAACTATACTCAAGGCTTTACTGCCTTTGAGATTCAATAAAGGCGACATTATAGCGATAGTCTGGAACTTCAATGCGCTACTTATACATAGTGTTGGTTGCATGGATGATGTCGACCACTTCCATTGCCGCCAATATGATTGAATTAGATGGGCTGAGCGACGACCTCGCTTTAGGGCAATACGTCGATAGCGTGCGTCTAACACGAGATAACTTAGGATTAACCGACCAAATACGCGCGGCTAGTTTTGTTGCGGGTGAACATAATGAGCTTAATTTCGGATACACCCAAAAACGAGTGTGGCTTAGGTTAGAACTTTCTAATTCTTCGAACGATGACATTGAGCGAGTTTTAAATATTCGTTACCCTCTGCTGGATACTGTTAAACTTTATAAAAGCACATCGCAAACACCGTTATTCACGCTTGGACGCGTTTATGCAGATAAGAACGATCAAGCAATTAATATTCCCGCTCCGTATTACATTATGCCTATCCTGTTGCCCGCGAATAGTCTTGAGACATATTATCTCAGCGTTGAAAGTGATGATTCGATTGCAATCCCATTGTACTTAACATCTCAGACTTCTTTAGTGCGGCAAGCATTTAATTATTCGGTGATTCTCTCGTTCTATTTTGGGTTGGTTATTGCCAACATACTGTTCGCATTTTTTATGACAGTGCTGTTGAAAGACCGTGAGCAACTCTATTACAGCTTATTTTTGTTGAGTAATAGTTTTATATTTTTTGCGGTATTGGAAGGGATGCCTAGTACGATTTTTGACGCAGAATCATTGTTTGTTAATAGGGATATTATCGCTTACGTGGTTAGTGCATCTATAATGTTTTTGACTTTGTTTTCTGCATCTTATTTGAAGCTTAAAAAATACGATCCCAGGGCTTATCGTCTTTCTAAAATATTAGCCTTTCTCATGTTTTTATCATTTGTATTGTGCTTTATTTTGCCATATTTCTATGCAATAACGCTGTCGACATTTACTTCAGCATTGGTTGGATGTTTTTATGCCGCGGTAGCGAGTAAGTATGTTCAGTTGGGCCGACCGGGGGGGAAGTCGTTCATACTCGCTTGTGGTTTAGGCGTAACCGGAGCGTTAGTCTATGGCATGAAAGTGTGGAATCTAGTACCAGTTAATTTCTTTACTAGCTATGGTTGGCATATCGGTACGTTATTTGAGGCAGCGATATTCTCAGCCATGATAGCCTATCGTGCGGCACAAGATCGTAAAGAACGCTTGATTTATCTGCATGAATTAAACAAGAAAGAACGTGATTTACGACATACGCAAGAATGCTTATTAGAAACTGAAAGTGCGGCAAAAGCGGATCTGGAGCTACAAGTAAAGCAGCGCACGCGAGACTTATCGAATGTCTTGGCACAGTTAGAAACAGAGAATCGTTCGCTCGCCGAACTATCCATTAACGATGGCTTAACGAAGGTACGCAATCGCAGATACTTTAACGATATCTATCCACAAATGTGGAGTGATGCCATCGCTGAACAAACCCCTATTAGTATAATCATGCTCGACATAGATCATTTTAAAAAGGTGAATGACGACTACGGTCATATCAGTGGTGATCATTGCCTTGTTAAAGTAGCCAGTGTCATGCGTCAGTCGGTTAATCACCCGTTAGATGTCATATGTCGTTATGGTGGTGAAGAATTCGTTATTGTATTACCTGATACTACACAACAACAGGCCGTTGTTCTTGCCGAAAGCATGCGCAAAAGTATTGCTAATACCATTATATCTAGTAGCGAACGAGCCTTTAGAGTGACCTCGAGTTTTGGCGTTGGTGGGATAATTCCAACAGAAGAAATAGCGCCCGAAGATTTGATCGCTCAGTGTGATGCCGCCCTTTATACCTCCAAGCGCAACGGCCGCAACCGCGTTACTGTGGCCGATGATATTGCGACAAGTGGAAAAGGAGTCGTCGGGGAGTAAGTAGGTGTTAAAGGACGTAACAAAAATGAAAAAATCAAAGTAGGGATGGTTGCTACATTAATTATGGCACTTGCCATGCCAGTTTCCGTTGGCGTACTCGCAGTTACCACAAGCGCAAAAGCCGAAGCGGCTGATGTTACAAAGCTTTAACCTCAAAGGCGATTGGAACACCGCTTGGGAAAACCCAATATTTCAAGGGGAAGTTCAAACGGCAGTGAATGCGATGTTTGAGTGATATTTAAATGATCTAGACGAAGCCCTAGCGCGCCAGTGTTAGGGCTTTTTTGTTAGAGCCTTTGAGGAATGCTGCTTTAGGCAATCGACCAATAGTCAAAGAAAGCAATTTTCATGTTGCTTTGTATGCTTCTGATGCGATGAATTACCAAAAAGCAACGGATAGGTTGCTCTTAATTGTCGGGGCAACTAATATGTTGCTATTCTCCGCAAAAGCAATGTATGTGTTTACTATGATGAATTCAATACTCCACCAGATAAAGCAGCGGCGACTAACACTTGGTTTAAAACAGAACGATATGATGTTGCGTGTAGGCATGTCTCGTCAGCAATATCAGCGCTTGGAATCCAAAGGAAACCCTAGACTAGACACTCTGGAGTTGATTGCGAAAGGCTTAAACACTGAACTTATGCTTATCCCCAAAGACAAGCTTAGTGCAGTGATGGCCGTGCTGGAACTGGGGCCTAAAGATGGTACTGAACCCAGCGACCAACAATCGTTAAACTCTACAACAGAAAACGAGAAGAAAAGCCTTTCAGATGACCCATGGCAAGACTTATTAGGAGATGACTAATGAGTAATAGCCACGCAGAAGAAATCAATGTACTCAAGCTCACATTGCACGGTAGGTTGGTTGGCTATCTAGCTGGATTTCAAGGTGGCAAAAACGTACTTACCTTTGCCGAAGAATTTAAGACAGATGCTCTTCGCCCAACATTGAGCTTGATTACCCACCCCGCGTTTCCTCATGCCGAAAAATTAATGGCAGAACCATGGGTGAGAAAGCAAAGGCTGCATCCCGCATTGTCCAATCTACTTCCAGAAGGATCGCTAAGGGAATTGGTAGCGCAAGGGCTCAAAACTCATATCGATAATGAATTTCAAATTCTCTCCTATTTGGGAGCAGACCTTCCCGGCGCTTTAGTGGTCGAACCTATGGAGCCCGAAGACGTGCCCGTCAGCGTGCTTAACACTCACGGTAAAGCTCGCGTAATAAAGTTTGAGAAGTTATCACCGGAAAATAAGTTTTCTCTGGCCGGTGTTCAGATGAAATTTTCCATGAAGGAAAAAGACGGGCGCTACAACCTTTCTAAGGGCGATGTCTTGGGAGACTGGATCGTTAAAACTCCGTCAACCCAGCATAAAGATGTACCGCTGAATGAGTACACCGGAATGAAACTTACGGAATTAGTCGGGATCGATATTCCAGATATTAAGCTGGTTGAACTGAATAAACTGGATAATCTTCCGCAGATCAATCTGCCTAATGAAAAACTGGCTTTTGCGATCAAACGTTTTGATCGCAAGGATGACGCTCGCATTCATATGGAAGATTTCGCTCAGGTACTGGTTAAGTACCCCCATGAAAAATACAACTCGGCAAACTACGAACAAATTGGCAGAATTATTTACGAATTTTCCGGTGATGGCTTGGCCGATGCACAACAATTCGCCAGACGATTGCTAGTTAACATTCTTCTTGCTAACGGTGATGCACACCTCAAAAACTGGAGTTTTCTGTACTCCGATCAAGTCACTCCACGGCTTTCACCCGCATACGACATAGTAACAACCAGCGTATACATTGATGGCGAAAGAAATTACGCGCTCAATTTAGGAAAGACTAAAGAGTGGTATGACGTCTCAATGGCAAATTTTCAGTCATGGGCTGAACGAGCCGAAATTCCATGGCGAGTAATTAAGCCTCACTTAGATGACGTTATGGACAAGGCTCGAAATCTTTGGCCAGAAGCCATCAAAGACCTACCAATGAATGAAGCTCATAAACTGAAACTCAAAGCCCATTGGGGTAAGTTGCAGGAAGATTTTCGAATTAAATAGAGTTTGAAAATGCCACGCTTGTTAAGCGCTGGGTCTAACAATCGGCAACATTTCAAACCATATGTTTTGCACGCTGCTTCGACCATAACCTTGTCGGATCGACCGCCAAATCAAAGTGTCCGGTTTGGGTTGGCCAGTACAAGAGATCTGACAACAGGCATTACCACCCGTGAAATTGCTCAATACCTATGATGATAGGGAAACAGCTGAGTCGGCCGCACTTAAAATAACCGGTGAAAAGCGTCTTGCTAGCGAGCGCGACGGGACTGAAACAATTTATAACCTTTTTGGCCAACCAACGTGGGCCAATTTCTATAAATTGGGCATGTTTAACCTTCCGCAATTGAAAGAGATTGTGGATCAACGACAGGCCGGCCAGCCTTATGACGAAACCAAACACCAGGGAATCATCTCTATGCTCAAATATGCCGCGAAGCAATTTGAGCTAGAGATTCCTGAGCACTGGTTGTGATTAATTAATCCGCTCAAACATTTTTTTAAGGTAGCTGTTACCGCCATCCTCCATAAAGAGCACGTGCTTGTCTTCCAGCTCCTGCTTTTTGATTTTGTCGCCCACATTCAGCAAATCAGCGTATTTTGTTGGCGAGAGCACAAAGGCATTAAGTGACAGTGCCGGCTCACCTGCAACCGCCTGCTTGGCAAGATCGGCTTCTATCGTCTTGATCTCTTTATACAAACCTAGCTTGGGATGATCTAAATCCATCTGACGAATTCCTTTGGGATCGACAAAGGATAGCCACTGCTCGCCCGTTGCATCGTCAACCAACCAAAGCAAAAAGTCCGGGTAAAAGTTACCTGCTGTGGCAAAACCAATACCCTTGTTCTTTGAGTCTGCGTTGCGCAACAAATACAGACTACGCGCACCGATGGCTTCACGGCCGGTTGGCGAGTCGTAGAATGCCTGTAAATCTTCTACAAACTGAATTTCGCTGGGTGCATCAAATGCCAGTGGGCGCATTTTTAATGGCACTGCGTCTTTATCCTCCAAAGACAGCAACGGATAAAACAAATGCCGATCAAAGCTGATGGCGACCATGTGCGGTGCATTCCATTTGCTGGCCTCACCTAAATCGCCCTTGGCAACCAGCGCTTTAAGCTCTTCCAGTTTTTTCAGATACTCGTGGCCGTCATCGCTATCATCAATTTCAAAGTGATAAAGTTTGAGCATGGAACCGTGCTCGTCATGCATGGGGATTACTTCGTAGAACTGGCCTTCGTAACCAGTTTTTAGCACCTTATAAAAACGATCGGTGTAATCGCACAGCAAGCGAATCAGAATGTCTTCCAGGCGTTTAATGTCAATAAAACTTCTCGCCTCAAATTCCGGTTTTGGCATGTATAGTGTGTACCAGCTTTGATTCTCTTGGCAAAAATCCATCAGCCGTTGTTTGTCTAAACGTAAGTTGCTCCAGCTACGCTGTTGTTTGAATGCCTGCAGCGCGAGGTAAATTCGGTCGAAATTAAACAATGCGAAGTGCGCTTGGTTGAGCTTGCCTTCATGGCGCACATTTAATTGCAGTGCCGCGTTGCCGTCCGTTGTACTGATGGCCTCTAATCTTGGGTACAAATCCAATGCGATATGTGGTGTTTTTATCTTACCGTCAAACTCGGCTGGGATTTCGTACAACCAAGGATAATGGGTACGCTTAAAGCCCAGTTTTTGGTTGTCTTTGTAACCATCCTTTAATGCCAGCGTTTTTAACTTTTTGGTCGGTAAGTTTGGCTGCGTTGGGAAATCCAGTTCGATAATTTCATCACTTGGCGTAATGCCTTCTTCCTTCAGATAATCCTTAAACGCTGCCATGTAGCTAGCGCGCACGCCAAAGATATTCAAGGTTTCAAGCTTATCCAAGTGCAGGCCTTTGGGGCGCTGGTTTGGCTCGGTGCGTTTTAACGAAAAATCTTTACCCTTCAGGCGCACACCCCGACCAAACAACTGAATGATTTGTGAACCTTCCCCTTGGCCCATATTCAGCAGGCCCATGGTGGATACTCGCCAACTGCTCCAGCCTTCAGTAAATTTGCGAGAGCCAATCAACACATTCAATTTGCTGTCTTTATTATTAAGTGTGCCAAACTGGGCACCGCCAAAATCGTCGGCTTCAGTGTCAAAGCTATCGAACTCCTCAGCGGTTTTATAAAAACCACTGTCGTCACCAATCGAAATTAGGCCAAAGGGTTCAGCATCGCCAACTCGCAGTGCCAGCTCGCCTTTACTGTTTTTAATGTTCACCAGCTTTAATCGCTGACGGGCATTGGCATTGAACAGCTTTTGTAATATGTCAGCGTACAGGCCATCGATGTTATCGCTGAAACTCATCAAAGGGTTGAAACGCCCTTGGAAAATATTGTTGCCCTTAGCGTCCAGCAACTGCGCCTTGTCATCGACCAGCTCTTTTAGCCAGGTTTTAATCGCGCGCTCTTCATTAAGGAAAAAAGCTAGATAATTGATAACCACTAATATGTCGGAATCATCATCTGCAACTTTATTCCCCACAAACACCCACAGAGGTTTTTCGATATTAAAGTCATTTAATTTCCCCTGGTGATTTTGCCAAAGCCAGGTTTGCTGATAAAAACTCAACAAGCAGGCAGTAAAATACTTTTGCGCATTGTCGGCTTGCTCGTATGCCTCACCATTCATATTTAAAATAAGTGATTCTTTGCCATAGCCATCGTCGTAGAAATATTTATAGGAATAATCAAACAAAATACATTTGGCATAAATTTCACGAGTCGCAGTCACACGAGCGCGACGCTTTTCCTCTTGAGTTAATACCAATAGCTCTATTTGCGCGTCATCCAGCTTTTTTAACGCGCTTGTCTCAAACAGGGTTTTCGCTTTCTTTTTCAGAATTTCTTCTTCGGCTTTAGCAACGGTATTGCCCTTGGCAACGGCTTGGCCAAAGGTCGCCGAGTATTCAAAGGCAAAACCGCCCCGCACCAAGGCGTCACGGCGCTGCATCCAGGCACCGGCGGCTGTACCGGTGCCACGATGGCCTTCATCCACCAGTACCAGGTTATTGCCTTCAAAGGCTTCGACGGCGACTGTTTTATCGCCCATGCTGTCACCGAGCTTGTTGATGTCGATAATCTCGATGGTGCCTTTAAATGCGCTTGTGCGATTTTTATCGAAGAAACGACTGAAACTAAACCCTGATAATTCAAGCTCTTCTAAATGCTGCTTGGATAAACCTTCGTTCGGTGTCAGCAGAATGATTTTGTCCGGGTGCAGGTTGCTATTGCCGGCCTGAAAATAATGCAAATATTGTTTGATGTTCACATGCAATAACAGGGTTTTACCACTGCCCGTGGCATTCCAGAAGGCAATTTTATTTAAGTCGCTGGCGATATAAGGCTGAAAGGTTTCGGCGCCTTGCTCTTTGCTGTAACTTGCCAGCTCTTCATTTAAGCCATCCAATAAGGCTTGCGGCTTGGTGAAGTACCAATCCAGATAAATTTCGCTAAACAATAACGATAAATACTGGAAGTACTTCATGTTCAATACATGGCCTTCCAGCTGGTTACGGTGTTTGGTAATGGCCTGCCAATGTTCCACGATATGCAAGTCGTAGCGACGCAAATCGGCTTCGGATATCCAATCCACTTCAAACAGATTGCGCGTTAGCTCATGGAAGAACAGGGTTTGGCCATCGTCATCAATGCCTTCGTGCTGATCATCGCCTAAACGAAGTTTTAGCGCGGCAAGTTGGTTGCCTTTAAAAAACCGCATCACCCAACGGTTGAGCACTAACTCTTGATGAAAGCTGCGTTTTTTTGTTTTTGTTTTACTCATGGTCACTTCCTGAATCTTTATCCATGCTGTCACCCGTTTTGTCACCCATTTCGGTGCCGATGAGCGTTTGGGTTTTTAGCAGCTTGTCAAAATCGCTTTCAAATAAACGGTCTTGCACAATGCGGTATTTTTCAAATTCGGCCAGTGCGTGTGCCTTGGCAATTTCGGCGCTGACTTTGCCCGCGTCTTGCAATACGTCGCGGTCTGTCGCTTCAATAAAACGGTTTAAGCGTGTTTCCCAATCTTCCATGGTCATGGGGATTTTGCGTAGTGCCATATCCTCGGCCACATCCAAATAGGCGTTCACCAAGCGTTGTAATTGCGCCATCTCATCTTCGGTTAGGTAGTTTTTGGCCACCACCACATCAAACTGTTGAATTTTACCTTTAGGGGCATCTTTCCAGCTGTGCAAGCCCATATGGGTTTGCTCGGCATCGGCACGATTAACAATCACTTCGGCCGCCGTTTGGCCGTGTATGGCCCAGTGCAGTTTATTTTGCACCGTGGCAAAAAAGCGTTTGGTGGCTTGCGCGCTTACGTCGTAATCCATGGCGGTGGCGTAAATATCGGTGATTTTTTGGTAAAACTTACGCTCCGATAGGCGTATTTCGCGTACACGCGCTAACTGCTCTTCAAAGTATTGGTCGGTTAATATCGAGCCACCGGCTTTAATGCGCTCGTCGTCCATCACATAGGCTTCGATGGTGAACTTTTCAATAATTTGGGTGGCCCACTTTCTAAACTGCACCGCCCGTTCCGAATTCACCTTGTAACCCACGGCGATAATGGCGGGTAATTGATAGTGCTGGGTATTGTAGGTTTTGCCGTCTTTGGCAGTTATTCGAAAATTTCGAATAACTGAATCCTGCTCCAACTCGCTGTCACTAAAGATTTTTTTAAGGTGATAGTTAATGGTGTTAGTTTCTACCCCGTACAGCTCGCCCAGCATTTTTTGGCTTAACCAGATGCTCTCGTCGGCGTAAATAGCTTCTACCCCTTGCTCGCCATTGGCGGCAATAAAGGTAAGGTATTCGGCGGCCGAAGCGCGGGTTAATTCCGGCACTTTAACGCCACCCTTGGGTTTGCGAGGTGGCATTACACATCCTCCTCGGCAAACATACGTTCCAAAAACTCCGGTTCAATCTGGCGCAGTTTTAATACACGCGTTTCGCCACCTTCTTCCACCGTTTGTGTTAACACAGTGGGGATATTATGATCGCCATTGATATACACCACATCGAACTCGTTATCCGCCGGGTTGAGCGCCAGCTTATCGCACAGTTTGTTCAGGCCTTCGTAGTCGATTTTTTCGCAATCGCGCCACAGTACCAAACAGGTTTCATTACTGGGCAAGGTGCCGGTCACGGAAACAAAGCCGCGCTCGGGCTGGGCATCGATATGTTTTACGGTTAAGCCGATCAGGTAGTTAAAGGTTTCCACCAAATCGACTTTTTGCTCTTCAAAGGCACCGGCAGAATCCACGGCGATTTTGAGGGTGTAATCGAAGGGTTTTTTAAAATCGTCAGTTGAAAGCAGCGAGCCACGGCTTTCGACGTCGAGCATGTAATTGAGTAGGTAGTCGTCTTTGAGTTCGGGGTTGTTGTCGAAGAGGTCGGCTTTTGGTTTTTTTAGCTCTAGATTGTTCAGGGCGTCTTCGTAGCTTTCCAGCCTCTGGAATTTAAGACAAAGCGAAACGCCGTCGTGGGACTCGGGCTTGCCGTTGCGCCACTTAGAAGCAAAGACTGTTTTCTTAATACGCGGCAAAATTGTTGAGTCTATATAGGTATTGGTTTCCATGAGAATGAAATTTCTATCCAGCTCATCTGCTCGGTTACATTCAATAACTGCACCTGCTGTACTCCCTGAACCGCCGAAAATATCGAGCACCCAGCTATTCTTGCTGGTTGCCTGGCGAACGAACTTCCCGACAAAGTTAGTGTGTTTAGGCGCTAGAAACACTCCTTTTCTGCCGAAAAGGTTCGTAGTTTCTTTTTCACCATCGGAATAATCGACAATAATGCTTTTTGCCACATTTGTTTCAACTTCATGCAAAAAGCGCTTCTGCTGCGGCACTTTGCTTTCATCAGCACCACAAGCTATTCGATTGTCATTGATCAACGACTCCCAAGAATTTCTCTTCGGGTATTTAGGATCAATAAACTGCGTTCCCTTCCAACCACGAGAAGGCATCGAAACCGGTTTGCCCGTAATGGGATGATTAGGTCGATAATAGCGATAGTTTGGATTCTCTGGATCTTTCGTTGTGCCAGACTGCTTTTGATCTGCCTCCATGATTGTCCAATCACTTTCACGAAAAACCCATATTTTGGCACCAACTTCTTTAGCCCGAAACTCCTCAACATAACGACCTTCTTGATCACGATATTCGGCGAATTTATATTGGTAAACTCCGTTCCATGGGTCGTTTCTTTTTTCTTCAGAATAGTCTAGCCCCTGAGCTTCAATTCTTGCTTTAAACGATTGCTTATTATCTTTGTAAAGTGATCTTAATTTTGCTTCGATATCGTTAACAGATGGATAGTCAGGGTTTAGCTCAGCCACTAGAAGCATTACTTGTTCGAATCCAGGCTTCGGCTCACGAAACAATGAGTAGTCCTCTTCAGCTGCCTTTAGATCTTTAGAAAACACCTCGATATATTCATGATTGGTAGAGAATGTTTTAGCGCGCCCATCATTGGTGTTTTGAATCCAAATAAGCTCTTCTACTTTATTGTCTTCCCCAAAAGCTTGATTCATTGCCCCAATGAGCGAATCTCTCTCATTTTTATCAATGCTTACATAACATGCCGACGCTGGCGACATGGTTTGTTGAACAAGCGCTAGACGATCATTCATCATTGTGGCCCAAGATGAGTGGCGGTAATTATTTTTATACGGAATAGCACTGACGTCCGTGTTGTAGGGCGGATCTAAATACACACACTTAACTTGGTCTAAGAACTTATTGCGAATCAGGCGTAAACCATGGTAGTTATCGCCATGGAGCAATAGTCCATTGCATTTCTGATCAAAATTATCGATTGATTGCAGGAGTGTACTTCTGAAAGAGGAGTCAAAGTTACTCGTATCAATAACGAGATACTTGTATTTTTTTAGAAATTCAATACTTAGACTTTCAGAGTAACCTTCGAAATCTTCAATGGCATAGAGTTTTTTCCACTCAGTAATTTGTCTTTCATTCTTGATGATCAGCTCGAATAAACTTTCAGGCACTAGATCCAACGTAATACAGTAATCCGCCTGAACTACAAACTTCTTCTTCGTCCACAGCTTCTTCTGAAAATCCTCCAACTGCGCTAAAAATTTAATCAAATCCAGAGCAATACTTCGCAGGCACTGAATCATACGCAGGCTCTTTTCAATATCACTAAAGGCTTCGGCGTTTTGCACATCATCAAGGTGCATCACTTCATTTTTAATATAAAAATCCAGCTCACCACGCAGGAATTTACCCAGGTTTTTATGGATAAAATAATCGGCGGTGTTTTTGGTGGTGTAGTTGCTTAATTGCTTTTCCAGCAGAGTGCGCTTGGGGTTCTTTTCCGTCGGTTCACGTTTGCTTAAATCCAGCCAGCGGCTGGCCACAGCGCTATCGGCTAATACGGCATTTACCGCGGCTTCGACTAACTTATCCTGCTTGCTGCCTTTTGGCATCGCTTTGTATTCAAAGCGGATAATCAGCTCTTTGGTTTCCTTGCCTTCGGCATCTGTCTTGGTGATTTCTTCTACCGGAAAAATCTCATCATCCCAAGTGTTTTCTAAAGAGCCGTCACCGTCATCATCCATGCGAGTAATAATTTTTTGTTCGGCTAATACAAAACGGCGCTCTTTGTCGTTGTCTTTCCGGTTGTCTTTGGCGGTATCGGCAGCTATTAAACGAAAGTGAACAACTCGCCCATCCTGTAATTTGAAGGAATAATTGGAGAAGTTTTCACCGCTTTTGATGTAGTACTGGTCTTTATTGGCCCAGTGCAGCATGACTTCTTCGCCGGCATAGGGGATGGCGTAGGTGTCGCCTTTATAGCGACGCTGGCTGATAAAATCGCCGTTGTCGTAATAGCGGGAGAAGAAGGTTAGCAAGTGGCTGAACACGGCGTTTTCATTTTCATTCGCGCCCGTTGAGTATTGCGCAATTTTTTCTTTTATCTCTTGTACTTTAGGTACGGCATCGGGGCTTACCCCCAAGGCTTCTGCGCCTTGCTCGGCTTTTTTTAGGTCTTCCTGCAGTTGACCTAGGTTAGCCGCATTGCCTGTAGCTAAAGCCTTTTCAACCTTTTCCTTGAGTCGCTTTTCCAAATATTCATTAATTTCATCGGCGCGAGCGTTGAGGATGCGATACACACCAAAATCCAGTTCGGGGCGGTCGATCTGGAAGACTTCTCTTAGCTTGGTGACTAGCTCGTTAAACTTGCTCATATTTATTCCTGTTTTAAAAACTAGCTGCGTTGTGATTACTGCGTCGCCTAAAGCGCCTACTTTTGGTGAAAATGGCTTCAATTCAGTCATTTACCGTTCGTAAACTCCTTCATTTCATCCATTTTTGCCTTGTACTCACTGCCTCGCTGACGTTTTAACTCGTTAAATTAAATTCGTTATTTATTCGCTTATTGGGGGTTAAACCACACGCCAGCGAATGGTAAATAAGTGTTCTGTGTCTGTGGTTTGCGTGAGCCGCTCTTGCAGCGCTTCAATCAGTTCATCGCGCTTGGCCATGATCTCGTCTTCCACATCAAAGATCTGCTGCCGTTGTCGCCGTTGTTGGCGCTCGAGATCGCGCAACTGATTTTGCAGCTCTGATTGTTCTTCCAAAGTGGGTGCTTTGCGCGAGTCGCGTTTTACTTGGGCAATTTTGGCTTTGGTGTCTTTTAACGCCTCTTCACTGGCCAGCAATTTGTCATCGGCCCAGCGTTCCAGTTTTTCCCGTTCGGTATTAAATAGGCGCTGGTTGTCCTCTAAAAATTGGGCCAGGCTGGCCTCAATACGCCGTTGTTGGTTACTGACTAGTAGCGCTGGTGGTTCTGCCCTTGTTGGCTCGGCTACTCTTGTGTTGCTGGCTTTTTTGGCTTGAACAGCAAAGAGTTTTTCGCAGGCTTCTTGATCCAGTGCTTTGCCATCATCGGTTATGGCTGAAAACAACAAGCTTTCAACGGTATCCAAAGCACTCACGGTGAGTTTATCCAAACGTAACCAGCCGGCTTTGCCAACCAGATCAGCAATGACACTGAGTTTGCTTTCATGCCCTGCATAGTCAAATAGCAGTTCAGCCATTGGCGTTGCGATAGTTTTTGCGGTATCCAGCGACCATTCACCCAACGGGTGGTTCAGACGGTAAGCGTGGGCCATAAAATCCTGTTGCCGCTGCTGGTTTTGCTGTGCGCGCACCAATTGGTAACGCCCAGCAGGTGCATTGGCAATGGGCGACTGTATGAGTGCAAAACTGTAGTTGTGTTCATCGAATTGGGCTTTCGCGCCCGATGGTTGGGTAATTTCTTTATCGCCTTTTTTGTCACCTTCTTTATTACCTTCTTTATGGCTAAGGGCAAAACGGGTGACGCCCCAAAACCAACGGCTGACTTTATCTAACCTGGCCTGTGCAGAATCAAGCTGGATCTTTAACTTGTCGTGTACGTCTTCATCGAAGTGCTCCATCAGCTGGCTTTGGGTTTGCTTGAGCTTGTCGTTAATATCCGCTTCTAGCTCTTTTTGCAGTTCCTCAAAAGCGGTTTCAATGTCTTCTGGTTTACGGCAGGTATCGTAGATGCGGGCAATACGTTTTTCAAAATCAATACCGGATTCGATTCGCCCCAACACTTCGTCCGATGCGCCAAACACACCCGAAAATAGCTGAAACTTTTCGGTCAAAAGTTCAAGTACCCGCTGATCCGCCTGGTTACGTGTGTTGAGAAAGTTGATCACCACAACATCATGCTTTTGCCCATAGCGGTGGCAGCGACCAATACGCTGTTCGACGCGTTGCGGGTTCCAGGGCAAATCGTAGTTAACCATTAATGCACAGAACTGTAGGTTAACACCTTCAGCGGCAGCTTCGGTGGCAATCATGATTTCGGCGTGATCGCGAAATTCGTCTATCAATGCGGTGCGTTTATCGACTTGTGTAGAGCCAGTGGCACGATCTGTATTTTTATATTGTGCTAACCATTTTTGATAGATGGCATTGGTTTGTTCGCCTGTGTTGGTGCCGCTAAAGGTCACGATTTTGTCTTGATAGCCGTGACTGGCGAGATAATCGGCCAAAAATTGTTGGGTACGTTTGGACTCCGTGAAGATAATCGCTTTGCGTGGGCCCTTGTGTTCGGCCATTTTGGCAAAGCCTAAATCCAGCGCCGTGAGCAGCGCTTCGGCTTTGGTGTCTTTGGTTAAGGATTGGGCCTGATGAATAAAAGACTCGATTTCGGCAATTTCAGCTTGCAGTTCTTTGGTGGCATCGGGCGTATCTGCAAGGTCTGCGGTTGTTTCTGCTAGCGATTCATCCGATTCAGGGTCGGAAAAATCGGCATCTTCCAGATAGTCAGTTTCCAAATCATCCTGCTCGATCAACTGTGCCGCCAGATCTTCATCTGAAATTTCGTCACCCTTCAGTTTTTTCTGCAACCGCTCGAGTATGGTTTGCAAAGTGCCTGTAATGGCATAAGGGCTTGAAGCCAAGAGCTTGCGCAATATCAACCCGGTTAGGTGTCTCTGGCGCTTAGGTAACGCGAAGGATATTTCTCGCTGTAAAAATGTGGAGATGCTTTCGTAAAGTTCTTGCTCTGCATCGGTAGGTTTAAATGGCTGCGTAACAGCCTGCCTTTTGGTGTAGCGCACATATTCAAGCACTTGGCTGCGCAAGGTGCGCTTGGCAAAACCGGCTAATCGTTGCTTCAGTTCATCAGTGTCGCTTTCACCATGAATAAACTGTTTCCGAAATGCCTTTTCATCACCAAACAAATGTTCATCGAGCAGGGTAGAAAGACCATACAACTCCATCAATGAGTTTTGCAGGGGTGTTGCTGTGAGCAGCACTTTGCGTCGCCCATTAAATGCCAACTTAAGCGCTTGCCCCATGCGATTACTGGTGCGATGGGCGTTTCTTAGCTTGTGGGCTTCGTCAATGACGACGAGATCCCAGGGGACGGCAACTAACTCATCGGCCAGTTTTGCAGCAAAGTGATAAGACATAATCACGATTTGCTTGCCTGCCATATTGGCAAGACAGGTTCTTGCCGAAAGCCCACTTTGCTTGATCGCTGCTGCATCCAATACGGTACTGGGTAGTGCAAATTTTTCAGCCAGCTCCTGCGCCCACTGCTTGCGCAATGCAGCCGGGCAAACAATCACCAATCGACGTCGGCGTTCTGCCCAGTGCTGGCAAAGGACGAGAGCGGCCTCAATGGTTTTGCCAAGACCGACCTCGTCCGCCAGTAATACGCCTTGCTGCAGGGGGTTCCGTAATGCAAAAAGCGCAGCTTCAATCTGGTGAGGGTTCAGATCTACGGTTGCATCGAACAGGGACTGTGAGAGTCGATCCACACTGTCTGCCGCGTGAAGGCACGTGAGCTCGTGGGCGTAGTATTTGGCGTGGTAGGGAGAAATCATTTTTCGTCCCCAGTTTCTTTAGTTTGTTGAGCAATCCACGTTTCAATATCGTGTTTCTTAAAGCGCCAGGCATTGCCCACTTTGAACGCAGGTATCTTTTTGGCCGCTGCCAGACGATAGACGGTGCGTTCATTGACTTTCAGAAATTCGGCGACTTCTTTAATTGTCAGTATTTCATCGCTCATGATTACGCCTCATTTACCCATGGTCAGCTAACTGTTTATCAAAACTGTCAAACTAGTGCAAATAAGTACATAGATCAACCATAATTTGTTCCAATGGCAAAGTAGGCACTAGTGTTAGTGCTTCCTTCGCCTACCCAATTTACCAATCAAACTCCTTTCCTGAGTCCGCTAATAAACTACTGATTTTAAAGGGTTCTCTGTTCTCAGCTCATGGACTTGGGGCTGGCGGGATGGGGAGAGGCACTGAGAGTATTCGGCCATTCAGAGAAGAATTGCCGGTGAAAGTCCGCGATTACAGCGGTAGCGAAGTCCGTAAACCTTTGCCCTTTCCTTGTAAAGAGCAGGCCTGTAGCGCGGGGCGCAGGCATAAAAAAAGGTGAACAGCCTTTCTGTTTTTTACTTCAGAGAAGGGGTCACCTTTTGGTGTTGGTGGAGATGATGGCGGGATTGCACTCAGGGCCATCTCGACAATTGCTCCTGCATTGTTCTACCTTCCGCCATCCGTGGCGGTCGCGGCCCTGCCACTTCGTGCGCTGGAGGCGTTGCAAATCGTTCCCTACGATTTGTGATCAAAACATCGGGAGTGTTTTGACATGAGCGAAGTGAGCCTTTGGTGAAAGCCAAGGATGGCTTTCATAAACCCGAAACTATGAGAGTCCACTTCCAGCAATTTGCCGGACAAATAAAAAAGCCCCAACCGATAAACGGTTGAGGCTTTTTTATTTTGTTTGGTGGAGATGGCGGGATTTGAACCCGTTTTTTTATGGTTTGCTATGGCTTTCTATGGTTAAAACTGAATAAAATCAATATGTTAATGCACATTATTACATATAAAACCATAGTAAAATGGACAGAATGTGGACGTTATTATGAGAGCGATTAATATATAGGTTTGAAAATGCCATGCAGATCTGTACACCTATAGGGACAGATGGATAGTGAGACACAGAAATTATCCGTAAATCTGTACACCGCAGGGTCTATCATGGGGCGCTTCGCCCCCATACCCCAGATAGGCGCTCAGGCCGCTAGGCCGGTCAATCAGGAGTGTCGATCTTCGATTTCTGTTGTCATGGCAACAGAAATCGACCGAAACAGTTGATCCATGTGGTGCATTCGCTACGCTCATTGCACTCACATTGGATCAGAACTGTTGCTAGTGACGATATTTTCCATCCAACCGCCCGAGGTTTGACTACGTTTACACATGGCGTAACCCCGATAGTCCGCACCAATTATTTTGACCATGCACTCATTAATTGGCTGAATTTCATATTGTAGCTCGGTCAATTGGTGTGGTGTGAAATCGGCATAATTATCATCGATCAAGACCTGAAAACGATATTCAATTCTAGGAAAACGACCATTATTGTATGAGATATATATTTCATCAGCCCTAGATAAAAATTCGAAAAAAGACTGCTTAGACAATACTGGCGATGTATTTTCAACAGTGTTTGTATTTTGAGTGGATGACGATTGCTCATTAACAATTGGATGATATGCAACACTGACACGATTGAAACCGAGATATGCTGCAACAGCTGAAAGGATAACAAGAACTATACCAAGTTTAATACTCAAACCGCCTAGCGCATTAAACCGCCCATCTACCCGCCGTTCATTGCCAGCGTCACCAGTGACTGATTTTGTATGGCTCTGATAAAGTGCGTAAATTTTTTTATCAAATTTTCCGTGAATTTCGCGATCGCGTTTTGATATCGGTGGTGAGGCTCCTGTCACTGGACCAAAATAAACGTCAACGCGAAAACGATTGTCCATGCCGATTTTTGATAATTTTGTTACACGAAAAGTCGTTTCAACTAGGGTTCGTGCAAAATTAGCAATCTGACTGAGATCCTGAGTAACGAAAATGATTTCAGTTGATTGACCATTATGACCCACCAAATGACGGTGCTCTGCAAGAAATGATTTATCCTGATCACGTACATTTTTAGCATTTAATCCAGCAGGCCATAACCGCCAGAGCTCATCTATTACGATGAGCGAACCGGCAGTAAAAACATCTGTCCACCAATTAGGGTTTTCAATAATGTCGTCAGTTTTGAACTGAGTTACGGTCATTCCATATCGTTGGAGGCATTCATCAGAATTCATTGGAATATTGGTGAATATCTCACGTTTTTGTTCTAGTGCAGGCCTAATCACATTATCGACAACGCCATAGGATTTTCCGTGACCTGGCAAACCTGTGTATGCAGATATGGACATGAATCAACCTATTATTGGAATTCGTTTGAGTATGAATCTGGCTGTATAGGCAGTGACAATGATTCCTATGCCAACGTCCAATTCAAATGCCTCTAAAATCCACGTTACGGATGGCGGAACGGTAATAGTCCCTAGATTTTGCATAAAATCAGGTACAGGAATGCTCTCAAAAATCGATGCAACAGACGACAGGATTGAATCTAGTATCCATACTCCAAATGCCTGAAATTCATCACGTAGCCATTCCAGAGCACACGAGGGATCGTACCATTCACATGTGTTAATAATTTCGTCATTCATAGTTAGGCGCTCGCAAAAACTCTAAATCCAGCCCAGATGTAAATAATCATCATGACGGCGGTTAAATATGGTTTGATTGTTTCCATTAATTCGCAATGGATTGTGGTAGAGGCGACTGAATTTATTATTGTTCCTCGGAGATCAATTGAAAATTGTGGGCATTGTGAATTGCTAACATCAATTATTTGAGACATTCCAGAAAACGATGTGACGATTTGTGAATTATCTATGCGAGATTTAAAATTGCTAATCGATTCATCAATAGACGACGCTCCGCCAGTACTATGGGAGGGCGTAGAACCACCTGAGCCAATATTTAAACATTGATAATAGTTTGATGACGTTGGGTCGCATTGGCCGCTGCCTGAATTTATAGACTGATTAATTGTATCGAGTTTTCCACCAAGAGACTCAATTTTTGATTCAAGATTTTCAGTATTAAAATCGATGCTATTTATCGCTGATTCTATGGTTTCGGTATCGCTAATCCCCTGCTGAGTATTGTCTCTAATGGCCTGTTCGAGATCAAAAAAATTGTCCTGCAATTGTTGGTCTATTGATATGGCCAACGCGTCGGGATCGGTTGTTGGGTCGGGATCGGTTGTTGGGTCAGGATCGGTTGTTGGATCAGGATCGGTTGTTGGATCAGGATCGGTTGTTGGATCAGTTGTTTGGTTGCAGGTCAGCGTGAAATCGTCAACATTTATAAATTCAAATAACTCCTCATGACCAGATGGACAGCCGCCTGTAGTTTGAATCGCATATTGATAGCATGAATTAAAATCACTACAGACAGGGATGTTTTCGGAACAAATATTTGAATCTGATACAATGCTCAAATCCTGACATTGAAAAATGTCTAGACGATCACAGGTAGCAATTTGAGTTATTCCAGCGTCACGAGATTCATAATCCAAAAAACCATCATCACAGGTTTCAGCGCACCGACCATCCAGTGGATCAACGTTCAGACATCCAGCATTATCTGGTGTTGGGGATGATGTTGTAATCCACGAGCCTGAATACGGGCGCACCCATTTCGACCAATTATCTGTATCGTCACAGGAGTACGTTGTTGTTGAAAACGCGCACTCATTTGCAACTATATCGCAGAATTGTCCTGCTGGGGTGTTATAAAAATTTTGGTGCACGCGACAAGCGCCGGATTTTGTGGAATTTGCTGGTACGCCATCTGCACGGGACGTGCTGTTTACCCAATAACCATATCCGTCTGTAGGTGATGTGGAGTCAGCAGCATAGGACAAATTTGAGAGTACGATTAAAAAAATTATTAATTGAGTTTTCATATTTTACCAACGTGAAAAACACGCGTGACTAGTCGTAAAACCCATGACAAAAAATGTCCAGTAAAATAAATCGAGCATATTAATTTTCCCTAATGAATTAAAAAAAAGGGCCATGTATTAACATGGCCCTTGGTAGCGATTACACGCCGCGGATCATGTTTAGGAGCAATTTTGCTCCTTTAACGGCGACAAACACCACGACTACACCAGCGGCGACAGTGCCGATACCTGTTATGACAGTTGCGAAATCGACTGCGTCGGTGATTGCTGTTACGGTTGTTGCATCCATAGTTCTACCTCAATAGTTTTGATTTAGGGGTTTAGAGACGTTTAAACGACGCTTAAACGCCGCGGATCATATTCAGGAGCATTTGAGCCCCCTTAACGGCGACAAACACGACCACTACACCAGCGGCGACAGTGCCGATACCTGTTATCACGGTTGCGAAATCGACTGCGTCAGTGATTGCTGTTACGGTTGCTGAATCCATAGTTTTTACCTCAATAGTTTTAAAATTTGAGAAATTCCCCAGGCGGATGCCCACGGAACAATTAACAGGGCGAACCCTGCGCCGAACATCGCCGTAGCGACCGAGGGGTCGATTTGGCTATAGTCAAACGGGGCGGTTACGACCTGAGTCATCCACCCCGTGGGACAAATTGGAGAGCCGTCAGAGTTGATCGTAACGGTTCCTCCACAAACTATTTGAACATTCATATCCGTTATTTATCACCAGAAACATTTTTGGTAATTGGGACGATATTTGTCTGAAACGGGTTTAGTTCGAGGTTTTTAAATTTTCCAACCTGAAAACTCGAAATACATAATTCGTAGGCACCAATAGGTTTGGCGTCAACAGGGTTGCGCAGAGAAATTTCTATTTCCTGTGGAAATGCACCGCCTAGGTAGGCATAGGCGCGCTGATAATAGCGCGTACCGTTTTTTGTTTCGCGTTGTTGTACAGTGTGATGGCCGTTTAAAATTTCGATTTTAATCATGGTTTTTTCCTCGGGTTAGCCAACTAGGCGTAGTGGTAATTTTGTCAGTTGCGATTTTGGTTCAACGTAATTTGCTGGAAATTGATTTGTATAATCCAGATTAATTAATCTAATAATCGGAACGAGATTTGATTTTATTTTATGTAAATTTTGCAATGTGGCTATTGGAATTCCTGAATCACGCAAATATTTAATGTTCCGATAAAATGTGCTGGATGGAGTTGTACTGAGAATTTCGGTATAACCCTCAGAGGCAATTGATCGATAAAATCTGAAAACGCGTCTCGCAACCGAGAAATTAGGTTTACCATTTTTCGAATATGTGACTAATTTTGATTTTAATATTTGATAAATGTTTTCGTCTGAGTAGTCCATGATATGTGCACCATCGAATGTTTTAAATATGTCTCTGAAACTATCTGTATGTATCTGATTAAAAAAACTGATTTTATTTGTTTCGTTATAATTTTTAACATATTTACCAAAATCAATAATTCCTGTAGGGATTCCACGCTCACGAAACCACCGTTTTTTTAGTGTCGATTCAAATCGTATTAAACCGAGAGAAAAATCTAGTAAATTCTCATTGATTGAAATGGATTCATCGAGTTCACCAGAGAGATTCCGCTTTTTTAGATTGGAAATATAATTTTTCAACTCGTAATTTTTTAGATAGATTTTTAGGCGTTTATGTCTCGAATCGCGTTTACCTAGATAAACTGTGGTCGGAAATTGTTCGCTACTACGAACATGGCCAGAACGGAGCGATGAGCAATATTTTATAAATTCATCTGCTATCTGCTGGGTATCGGCTCGAACGGAATAGGTGATATCGATAGACGATATCTCGGAACATTTAATATTGAGTAATGCAAATAATTTGGGACAGGAAATTTTCAGGAGACCCAGCATCTCGGTTAAACAGATTTTATAGTCATCAGTGCCGTAGACGTTGTGACCGGTCAGTAATTTTGCAGGAGAACATTTGATAGCCACATACGGATGTGATTTAGGAACACAGGGAAACGTTTTTACGGCCATTGAGCCGTAGGATGAGGGCAGCGATTCATATGGGTGATGTAATTCCGACGCAGTTATGACACCGTTAGCCATGGTCAGAGACCTACCAGACAGATGGAGTTCGGTGCCGATCAAATGCCGCAGATCTAGGACAGGGAATTTCTCACAGGGACCTAGAATCACATGTTCGTCGTGAAACGGTAAATGGATCTCGAGGCTGTCGATCACAGGGAACTCCCAATATGGGAGGCACGTCCACTATTAAAGTGTGTGGACCCCACGGCTGCGCCGTGGGAATTGTTGTTATTGGAATCTGAACATTGCTCTACCAGAGCAACCACATTTATTAGACGGTAGCGACCGATTTTGACGGACGGTAGCTGACCACGCTCAACCATTCCACGAACTACGCCCTGTGTTAGTCCGGTTAGCTGAGAAAACTGATCCTGAGCCATTACAGGCAATGTCATAATGAGTGGTGCTAACATAGATGTATCCTGTTACGCATAAATCCGCATTCGTACATAAAAAACCGTAAAAATACGTTAATTAGAGTAGTTGCAACTCTAGATAGAGGGATTCGATATGTCAAGTAATTTAGCTGAAAAAATGAAATTGCTACGTGATCATATGAAATTGACCCGAGAGGCATTTGGGTCTGAGATCGGTGTCTCAGGGCGTTCGATTGAAACAATTGAGAATAAAAATTCGACACCTAGAGGCGATGTTCTAGAAAAAATTGCTAGGAGGTGGCCTCAATTTTCACTGTGGTTGTTGACAGGTGAGGTATCACCTCCGAATCAAATAGCACCAGTTATGGATGATGAAATAGTAATACGTATCTGCGGTAGTATGGTTAGGCCTAGAGAAGAAGAAACGATTTTCATGGTGAGGCATGAATTTCTTGATGAAATAATTTTTTTACAGTGTGTAGACGATGTTAATAAACTGGTTTGCATAGTTGTATTAAAAACGGATCGGATACCATATATAAAACAGGCAGTAATAGTTAGCGATAATATGCATTGGTGTAGTGACGACTCGGGAATGAGAGGTCTGGTGAGATTTGCTGAATATCTAGAAAGGGTCGGGCGGGATGATTTAATCAGATCTAGTTTGTTGATGAATATAGATGAGAAATTTTTTGATGGAATATACAAGACATATGAAATAAATGAAAAAAATTTAAAATATCCAGATATTGATAATTCTAATGAATCACGAAAAATTTGGGAAAATTTTTTAAAATGGAAAATGGAGGGAAAAAAATATAGTCCTAAATATGGATGGAGAGATTTTCAATAAATGTCTATTAAGAAGATTAGTGATAAATGGGTTTTAGATATCCGCCCGAATGGAGTAGGTGGAAAAAGAGTAAGAAAGGTTTTTGATAATAAAGCGGAAGCACTGAGATTTGAAAAATTTTTATTAGGTGGGGTACATCAAGGGCGGGACTGGAACAGCAGTAAAAAAGATTCACGGAATCTGAATGAGCTGATTGATATCTGGTACAGAGGGCGGGGCGGTTATCTGAAAGACGGTTTTCGTAGAAAAAAATGTTTGATGAATATATCTGAATGGTTAGGTAATCCCCGTGGATCGGAATTAACTGCGACGAAATTTACTGAGTATCTGAGTTATAAAAATGAATCAGGTATCTCTGAGAAAACAGTCAACAATCACCTAGGATACGTGAATGCGGTATACAATTATCTGATTGAAGTGGGGGAAATTGAGTATTCCAATCCTCTGGCCAAAATCAGGGCGATCAAAATTGATGAGCATGAACTTTCATGGCTCACTAGCGAACAAATTCGACATCTATTAAAAACTATTGAATCGTTCAGCCAAAATCCACACGTTCTAATTCTAACCAAAATTTGTTTAGCAACAGGGGCGAGATGGAGTGAGGTAGAGGGCCTTAAAATGCGCCATGTTCGTGATGGGAAGGTGAGTTTTCACGGTACCAAGAACGGCAAATCTAGGAGCGTTCCGATAGGTAATGATGTATTTAGAGAATTGGAAGAGCATCTAAAAAAGTTTGGTGAATTCAGTTTTTCACTGAGTGCATTCAGACGAGCACTAAATGAATCTAAAATTGAACTGCCAAAGGGGCAGGCAGCGCATGTCCTGCGCCACACGTTTGCGAGCCATTTTATAATGAACGGTGGCAACATCCTCACGTTGCAAAAAATTTTAGGCCATTCATCTCTGGCAATGACAATGCGATACGCTCATCTATCGCCTGATCATCTAGCTGATGCAGTAAAATTCAATCCGCTAAGCAGTGGACATAATGTGGACAATCAATGATTTTTAGAGTGATAGAAAAAGAAAAACCCTAACAAAATCAATCTGTTAGGGTCTTAGAAATGGTGGAGATGGCGGGATTTGAACCCGCGTCCGCCAATCCTCCACTAGAGGATCTACATGCTTAGCCGTCTCTATTAATTTAGTTCGTCACGGGCCGAGGGGCAGGCCGTTCAGAACGAGCTCGATTAAGTTTAACTCTTTGGCTACGAGCGAAGCCTCCAAGCGATCCTATAAGACGTCGCCCTCGTCCCCCGGCTATAGGAACCCGAGTTCGGAGGTAAGCGGGCTTAAGCCGCTAGTGCGTAAGTTTCGTCGTTTGCGACTATAACTATGTATAACGTTTATTTACGAGATCGCTATACACTCTCGGCATGCACCCATAGCTTTGTAATCAACGTCGAATCCTAATCATCCCCAGATTCTTCGCCTAATCAATCGCCTTAGGTCGTAGTGTTTAATGTGGGGGCGGAGTTTGATTTTTCAATCTTGCCCTTTCTTCACATTAGTCGTGCAGCGTATCACAAGCCTTGCTCGCTGTCAGCGAACAGAATGCTTCATGATGCGTTCTTTTTGTTTGGCCCAGTCGCGATCTTTTGAGGTATCACGTTTGTCGTGGCTTTGTTTCCCTTTGGCTAGGGCAATCTCGGCTTTGATGTTTGGACCTTTCCAATAAATCGCGGTACAGACGCAGGTGTAACCCTTGGCCTGAATTTTTTGTACCAATCGATCAATTTCACGGCGGTGCATCAGCAACTTACGCTCGCGTCGCGGCTCGGTCACTATGTGCGTTGAGGCCTGCTGCAGCGGCGAAATCAATGCACCGTGTAGCCAAGCTTCACCGTTGTGAATTTGGACAAAAGAGTCGACGAGTTGGCATTTGCCTTCACGCAGGGATTTTACTTCCCAGCCGGTAAGAACCAGACCTACTTCGAGTTTGTCTTCGAGAAAGTAGTCGTGACGGGCTTTTTTGTTCTGTGCGATGGTGCCGCCACCGGACTTAGGTTTTTTGTTTGTGCTCATGGCGCTGATTATAACTGACACTGTGGCGAAAGGGCAGTAGGTAGCCTGCGCCCTTGAGCGTCGGGGGTAAATCCCTGACAATACGCGCATTACAAGAAAGGATAAGAATATGACGGCAGATAAGCGCGGTATGCACGGCATCTGGAGCAGTCGCTGGACGTTTATTTTGGCTGCGACAGGATCGGCAGTGGGTTTAGGGAATATTTGGAAGTTTCCCTACATTGCTGGTGAGAACGGCGGCGGCGCATTTGTATTGGTGTATTTACTATGCATTTTAACCGCAGGCATTCCGATCATGATGGCGGAAGTGCTACTTGGTCGTAAAGCGCGCATGAGTCCGATTCATACCATGGAGCGTCTCACCGCAACGGCAAAAGCGCCGCGTATGTTTGCCGGTATTGGTTGGATGGGTGCTGTTGCTGGGTTTTGTATTCTGTCATTTTACAGTGTGATTGCAGGCTGGACTGTGTATTACACAGTAAAGATGGCAACCGGCACTTTTACTGGCATTAGCGGTGAGAATGCAGGGGCTGTATTTAGTGACCTGCTCGCTGATCCTCAGTCGTTAATGCTTTATCACACAATTTTTATGGTGTTAGTCGGGGTTGTGATTGCGCGTGGCGTGCATCGCGGCTTGGAAAATGCAGTGCGTATTATGATGCCGCTGTTGTTCATTATGTTGATTCTGCTCTTAGGCTACAGCTTGACGACACCGGGTTTTAGCCAAGGGTTTAACTTCTTATTTAGCTTTGATTTCAGCAAGTTGTCGCAAGAAAGCGTCGTCGTAGCTTTAGGACACGCGTTTTTCACTTTGAGTTTAGGTATGGGCGCGATCATGGCCTACGGCGCTTATATGCCAGCAGATGCATCACTGGGTAAGACTGTTTTGGCTGTGGGTATTCTCGATACACTAGTGGCATTAGCCGCAGGTTTAGTGATATTCCCGATTGTATTCTCTAACGGTTTAGAGCCGGGGGCTGGCCCGGGGCTGATGTTTCAGACCTTGCCTATCGCCTTTGGTGGTTTACCCGGTGGCGCTTTGATTGGCACAACGTTTTTTGTTCTTGTTGTGATCGCTGCGTGGAGTTCTGCGATTTCTATTGCTGAGCCTGCGGTGGCTTGGTGTGTTGAGAAGGGTGTTGGTCGCGGTCGGTCAACCTTCATTGTTTGTGCTCTGGCTTGGTTTTTAGGTATCGGCACGGTTTTCTCGTTCAATGATTGGTCGAATAATCAATTTTTCGTTCATGTGACACCAACAGTAGCAGAGCAGGCTGATGCAACGAGTGTTCAGTTGCCCGAGGCTGAGTGGTTTGCCTATGCCGATGTCTCTGAGTTGAAAATGCAATACCCGTCAACAGAAAGCGTGAACTTTCAAATTACAGGCAAGACATTTTTCGACGTACTCGACTTCTTAACTGCCAACATTCTGTTACCACTAGGTGGTGTGTTGATTTCGCTGTTTGCGGGTTGGTTTTTGAGCCGTCGCAGCGTTGCGGATGAGGCTCGGGTTAATAACACCGCGATTTTTGAAATCTGGCGTTTTATGATTCGGTTTGTATCGCCTGCAGCGGTGCTGTTTGTATTTATCCACGGCATCTTATGATGCTTCTGGCAACCAAAAGGTAAGCGAATGACGACTATTACGCGCAGTGCATTAGTGATGCATACCGCGGAAGAAATGTTTGATCTAGTAAATGATGTGCGCCGCTATCCCGAGTTTTTGCCGGGTTGCCAAGCGACAGAGGTGCTGGGTGAAGATGACAACTTTATCGAGGCACGCCTGACAATCAGTAAGGCTGGATTGCAACATAGCTTCAGTACTCACAATGACCTTGTACGCCCGGAGCGTATGGATATTCGATTACTGGAAGGACCTTTTAGTCGTTTTACGGGTACTTGGCGCTTTCAAAAACTATCGGATGAGGCTTGTAAGGTGTCGTTGGATATGGAATTTGAAATGGGCAATTTTATCACTGGGGCTGCTATGGGGGCCCTGTTTAAACAAGTTGCTGGGGCTATGGTTGACTCTTTTGTAAAACGAGCGAATGAGATTTATGGCTGAGAAAATTCAGGTCGAGGTAGCCTACGCCTTACCTCATAAGCAAAAAATTGTTGCAGTTGAAGTGCCTGAGGGCACGACCTTGTTAGATGCGGTACGTCTGTCGGGTATTGAAGCCGAATTTCCCGAGTTGGTATTAGCGGATGCTAAGTTTGGTATTTTTGGTAAGGCTGTGCGTGACGCGGAAGGCGAGGTGTTGCGCGCTGGCGACCGTGTAGAGATTTATCGCCCGCTGATTATTGACCCTAAGCAAGCGCGCGCTAACCGCGCAGCAAAGGCGGCGAAAGGCTAAGGCTGGTGGTGAGTGCGGCACAAAAAAGCCCACTCACCGTGGGCTTGATTTGCAGCTAGTACCTAGAGGTCGGTAGGTACGGTATTAAGATTTCGTTCTTCTTCTGGTAGTGAGTTGAGCTGGTTCGTTTCATTGAAATCTTCAGCAGGTAAATCGCCAGAATAGTGGGTATAAAGACCTTGGTCATTGAAGTGAATGACTACATGGTAGTCTTTCACTACCTTATCGCGTTGCTCTAAGGTATAGATGTAATCCCACTGTTTTTGCTCAAAAGGGTTACGCATTACAGGGTTGCCCATTACGTAACTTACTTGGCGTTGATTCATGCCAGGCTTGAGTTGGCTTAGCATCTCAGGGGTAACAATATTGCCCTGTTGGACGTTGAGCTTGTACACACCGGGAAAAGTGCAGCCGGAAAGGGTTGCAAAACCAAGTAAACCGGTCAGAATTAGGGCTCGCATGATCAGGGTACTGTCTCTTTGGTTGCTTTCAGCTAGGACCACGATGATACCTGATAATTCAACTTGCTGTGAAATATTCGAGGAAGGCAATGTCCGATCAAAACGTGGAATTGCGCAAGGCAGGCCTGAAAGTCACGCTGCCACGTGTCAAAATTCTTAGTATCTTGGAGAGTGATCCAGATGCTCACATGAGTGCAGAAGATGTTTATCGCGCGTTAATTGAAGCGGGCGAAGATGTCGGTTTGGCGACGGTATACCGTGTATTAACCCAGTTCGAAAGCGCTGGGTTGGTTACTCGTCATAACTTTGATGGTGGTCACTCGGTGTTTGAGTTGGCGAGAGGCGAACACCATGATCATATGGTTAACGTCGATGATGGTACTGTTATCGAGTTTACCAATACGCAAATCGAACGCTTACAGCACGAAATCGCTGAACAGCATGGGTTCGATTTGGTTGATCACAGCTTAGTGCTTTACGTTCGTAAAAAATAAGCTGGCTGTCATTTTAAAAAACCGCACTGCAGTACTGCAGTGCGGTTTTTTTTATGGGCGCTACTTTTATGTTAAAGGTCACAGTGCCGATTACGAGCGCACCAACGCGAGCATCTCTGAGGCATGCGCCAATGTCTGGCTGGTAATTTCGATCCCGCCTAACATACGAGCGAGTTCTTCCGCTCTTTGTTTGCTACTTAGCTCCCGAATACGCGTATGAGTGGCTTCATCACCACTGACCTTACTGACTTGGAAGTGCTGATGCGCTTGGGCGGCCACTTGCGGCTGGTGAGTGACGCACATAACTTGGCTATTGTGACCGAGTTTACGCATTAGGCGACCAACACGTTCCGCAGTGCCGCCACCTATACCAACATCGACTTCGTCGAAAATTAGGCTTGGCACTTTACTGGTAGCAGCGGTGACGACCTGAATCGCTAAGCTAATACGCGATAATTCACCACCAGATGCTACTTTTGCCAATGGACCTGCAGGCATTCCCGGATTGGTCTGCACGATGAAGTGAATGTCGTCGATGCCATGGCTTTGTGCTTGCTTAATATCTTGGGGAATTACTTGGGTGATAAACCGTGCTCGCCCGAGAGATAACGCCTCAAAGTGGGCCTCAATATCTTTATCCATTTGTGTTGCGGCATGGATGCGAGCATTGCTTAAGGCTTGAGCTTCGCTTAAGAAGGCTTGGTAGAGCGATTCTACTTCAGCTCGTAATTCTGCTAAATCCTCATCTGACAACGACAAAGCAGCGAGTGCTTGTTCCTGTTCTTGCCAATGTGCATACACTTGTTGAGCATTAATGTGATGCTTGCGCGCCATCGTGTAGATATCGCTTAAACGACTTTCTATTTGCTGTAAGCGATGCGGATTGATATCGACACCATCCAGATAACGCTGTAATGAATTACCGGCTTCTTCTAATTGGATATGCGCTTGCTGTAAGAGATCGCGGGCTTCTTCTAAGTGCGGATGGCGATCATCAATTTGTTGCAGCTGATGAATCGCTTGATAGACCATCTGAGTGGCGGCTTGCTCGCTGTTATCGTCACCTAGGCAGGCAATAACCGCAGATTGACCGCTTAAAAGGGTATTCTCGGCATTAGCTAAACGTTTGTGTTCGGCTTCAAGTTCATCCAGTTCAAGTTCGCCAATGGCCAGTTCACGTAACTCTTCAACTTGATAGGTTAATAGTTGACGTTGAGCTTGAAGCTCGGCGCTTTCTTCCTGCAGGCTTTTGAGTTGGCGATATTGCGTTTGCCATTGGCGATATAACCCACTGACTTTGGTCGTTTGCTCCGATAGCCCAGCATAGCTGTCGAGCAGCTGTCTTGGGGTGTCTTTTTCTAGCAAGCGTTGGTGAGCATGTTGTGAATGCACATCAATTAAGTGGCTAGCGATTTCTTTTAAGTCGTTAGCAGGCACAGGGCGGCCATTAATGTAGCCGCGTGAACGACCTTCAGCCGAAATTATTCGGCGTAAAATAACTTCGTCGTCGCTAGGGAAATCATAGCTTTTTAACCAAGCTTGGGCGTTGCTATTGGTCTTAAATGTGGCGCATACCTCGGCTTTGCTTGCGCCTTTGCGCACGCATCCTGCTTCTGCTCGTTGGCCTAAGGCTAAACCTAAGGCATCGAGCAAAATGGACTTACCGGCACCCGTCTCGCCAGTAATAACCGACATTCCTGCACCGAACTCTAATTCCATGTGTTCGACGAGGGCGAATTGATGAATGGACAGATTTGCTAGCATGGTATGCGCTCCAGTATCTGAATGGATATACAGTGTTTTTATATACAGTAGTGCTTATTGTCAAGTGAAGTTTTGAACAGCGCCCTTGAAACACAATTTGTGACCCCCATATAGGAGTCAGATTTCTTGTATGTGAATGAGGATAGATACATGTCAGACGAGCAAAAGGTTCAAGACGAGACCCTGGAACAGGTAGCCCCTGAGGTTGCTGCTGAAACCGAGGACGCAGCGGACGCTTCGCCTGAATCAACGGCTCTGGCGGATGCTCAGAAAGAGATAGCTGAGCTCAAAGAGCAAATGTTGCGTACCCAAGCGGAAATGCAAAACGTACGTCGCCGTGCTGAGCTTGATGTCGAAAAAGCACATAAGTTTGGTTTGGAAAAATTCGCCGCTGAGATGGTGGGCGTCGTTGATAATTTAGAGCGCGGCCTAGCTGCAGCGCCAGAAGAGGAAGCGACGAAGGCAATTCGAGATGGCATTGAAATGACCCTAAGCGGTTTTATTTCATCGCTGGCTCGCTTCAATGTTGATGTGGTTAATCCCGAAGGTGAAACCTTTAATCCTGAGTTTCATCAAGCAATGTCAATGATTGAAAATCCGGATTTGGCCCCAAATACTGTGATTGCAGTGATGCAGAAGGGCTACACATTGCACGGTCGTTTATTGCGTCCAGCGATGGTGATGGTCAGTAAGGGCGCGGCACAAATAGACGAAAAAGCTTAATTTTTGTACTGGTATAGCCTTGAAATAGAAATTCCAGCACCAATATAGAAGTCATCGAACAACACAATTAATCATTACAATATTTGGGCTTTGCGCCCAGAGATTTGGAGAGTAATAGTATGGGTAGAATTATCGGTATTGACCTCGGAACCACCAACTCATGTGTGGCAATCCTTGATGGTGACAAACCAAAAGTTATTGAAAACGCAGAAGGCGATCGTACCACTCCTTCCATCGTTGCGTATGCCGACGAAGAAGTTTTAGTAGGTCAATCGGCTAAGCGTCAGGCGGTTACTAACCCGCACAACACTTTATTCGCAGTTAAGCGTCTAATTGGCCGTAAATTTAAAGATGACGTTGTACAGAAAGACATCTCTATGGTGCCGTACAAAATCATTGAAGCCGATAACGGCGATGCATGGGTTGCTGTACGCGATCAAAAATTCGCACCGCCACAAATTTCGGCAGAAATTCTGAAGAAAATGAAGAAAACCGCCGAAGATTATCTTGGCGAAAAAGTAACTGAAGCGGTGATTACTGTTCCTGCTTACTTTAACGATTCACAACGTCAAGCAACTAAAGATGCGGGTAAAATCGCAGGCCTAGACGTTAAGCGTATTATCAACGAGCCAACCGCGGCTGCTTTAGCGTACGGTATGGATAAAACCGGTGGTGACCGTACTATCGCGGTTTACGACTTAGGTGGTGGTACATTCGATATTTCTATTATCGAAGTTGCTGATGTTGATGGCGAAAAGCAATTCGAAGTATTGGCGACTAACGGTGATACTTTCTTAGGTGGTGAAGATTTCGACTTACGTTTGATCGAATATTTAGCAGCCGAATTTAAGAAAGACACGGGCATTGATTTGCACAACGATCCTTTGGCCTTGCAACGTCTGAAAGAAGGTGCGGAAAAAGCCAAGGTTGAGTTGTCTTCGTCACAACAAACTGATGTGAACTTGCCATACATCACGGCTGATGCGTCAGGTCCTAAGCATTTAAATGTGAAAGTGACTCGCGCGAAATTAGAAAGCTTGGTTGAAGAGCTGGTTAAGCGCTCTATGGATCCTTGTGCCATGGCATTGAAAGATGCTGGCCTGAGTGCTTCTGAGATTGATGAAGTAATCTTGGTTGGTGGTCAGACCCGTATGCCTATGGTGCAGAAAGCGGTTGCCGATTTCTTTGGTAAAGAGCCACGTAAAGACGTAAACCCTGATGAAGCAGTTGCCGTAGGCGCAGCAATTCAAGGTGCGGTTCTTTCAGGCGACGTGAAAGACGTATTACTGTTAGACGTAACACCGCTGACTCTGGGTATTGAAACCATGGGTGGCGTTGCTACGCCAGTGATTGATAAGAACACCACGATTCCTACTAAGAAATCACAAGTGTTCTCAACCGCTGAAGATAACCAAACAGCAGTGACGATTCACGTTGTGCAGGGTGAGCGTAAGCAAGCGGCACAGAATAAGTCTCTTGGTCGTTTTGATTTGGCTGATATTCCGCCAGCACAGCGTGGTATGCCACAAATTGAAGTGACGTTCGACATTGATGCCAACGGTATCTTGAACGTAAGTGCGAAAGATAAGGCAACGGGCAAAGTTCAGTCTATCGTGATCAAGGCGTCTTCAGGTTTGAGTGATGAAGAAATCGAGAAAATGGTAGCCGATGCTGAAGCTAACGCTGAAGCGGATAAAAAGTTTGAAAGCCTAGTGCAAGCTCGTAATACAGCGGATGGTTTGATTCACGCAACTCGCAAAACTCTAGAAGAAGCTGGCGACAAAGCCACTGCTGAAGAGAAATCTGCGATTGAAGCGGCTATTACAGATCTTGAAGCTGTATTTAAAGGCGATGACATCGCTGAGATCGAAGCGAAAACCAATGCGCTAACAGAAGCCTCTGCTTCTTTGGCTCAGAAGTTGTACGCAGAACAAGCTCAAGCAGCCGAAGGCGCTAAACAAGGTGATGACCAATCAGCTCAAGATGATGATGTGGTTGATGCCGAGTTTGAAGAAGTGAAAGACAAGTAATCGGGGCCGCAGGCCACTGATTGACAGGGGCGCGGCAGTCTTCATTGAGGGCTGTCGCGTTTTTTTGCTTCATTAGTTTGAGTAAAAAGTTTCCTAGTTATTACGTGCCGGTACTCTGTGTATTGGGCAAAACCGAACACAAAACTGCACTGAATAATCCCCCCTTAAGGCGTAAATCGCGGTCGTCTGGGTGGCAGTACAACAGGTGATGACATGTCGAAGCGAGATTATTACGAAATATTAGGCGTCAGTCGCGACGTTGAAGGTAAAGACCTGAAAAAGGCTTACCGTAAGTTGGCCATGAAATATCATCCGGATCGTAATCCTGATGACAAAGATGCCGACGCAAAATTTAAAGAAGCTACCGAAGCTTATGAAATTTTAGGCGACGAGAAAAAGCGCGCTGCTTATGATCAATATGGTCATGCGGGTGTAGATCCAAATGCCGCTGGTGGCGGTGGTTTTGGCGGCGGTAGCGGTAACTTCAGCGATATCTTCGGTGATGTTTTCGGTGATATTTTTGGTGGCGGTGGCCGCGGAGGTCGCGGTGGCCCACAGCGTGGTTCGGATCTACGTTACACCATGGATTTATCACTAGAAGAAGCGGTTCGTGGCGTTGAGAAAAAGATTCGTGTTCCAACGTTAACGGCTTGTAGCACTTGTGATGGTAGCGGCGCTAAGCCGGGTACTAAGCCAAAAGTGTGTGGCACTTGTCATGGTCAAGGCCAAGTGCGTATGCAACAGGGCTTTTTCTCTGTTCAGCAAACTTGTCCGAGTTGCCGTGGTCAAGGCACCATGATTGAAGACCCATGTACTAGCTGTCATGGTCGTGGTGTTAAAGAAGAAACCAAAACACTGTCGGTTAAGATTCCGCCAGGTGTGGATACCGGTGATCGTATTCGTTTGTCTGGAGAGGGCGAAGCGGGTGCAATGGGCGGGCCTGCGGGCGATCTATATGTGCAGGTCAGTGTGCGTGAGCATGAGTTGTTCCATCGTGATGGTCGTAACCTTTACTGCGATGTCCCTATCAGCATTGTTGATGCGGCGTTGGGTGGTGAGTTAGAAGTGCCAACACTTGATGGTCGAGTGAAGCTTAAGATTCCAGCCGAAACTCAAAGCGGTAAGTTGTTCCGTTTGCGTGGCAAGGGCGTTGTTCCTGTGCGCGGTGGTACGGCGGGCGATTTACTTTGCCGCGTACAGGTAGAAACGCCGGTGAATCTAACATCAGAGCAGAAAGATCTGTTGTTGAAATTCCAAGCGTCTCTTAATGGCGAAAAGGGTGGTGATAAGCACTCTCCGCAAAAGAAAACGTGGTTTGAAGGCGTGAAGCGTTTCTTTGAAGAAATCTAACGTCTGATTGACAGAGGTGCTAGCTCGATTGATAGGCATCAATCGAGGTCAACTAGCGCCTCTGTCTCGCATCACTGTTAAATTCCCGATATCCTTACACCTTTTCGTAATTCCTATTTTCAATTCTGGAACCCTGTCATGACACGTATTGCTATTACCGGTGCCGCCGGACGTATGGGGCGAGTGCTGATCGAAGCCGTCAACGCCGATGAACAAGCGCAAGTGGGCGCAGCTATTGTACTAGCGGGTGATCCAATGGCAGGGGTTGATGTTGGCGCTATCGCTGGTTTGGGATCAGTGCTAAATGTTGCGGCTACTACGGATCTAAGTTCGGTGATAGACCAATTTGATGTGTTGATTGATTTCACTTCGCCGGAAGCCACTATGGCGAATGTTGAACTTTGCCGCCAAGCAGGCAAGTGCATTGTTATCGGTACAACGGGATTAACCGAAGTTCAGAAGGCTGGTTTAAAAGAAGCTGCGGGTGATATGGGCATTGTCTTTGCCCCTAACTATTCGGTTGGCGTCAATCTTTGTTTGAATCTGTTGCGCATGGCTGCCTCTGTTATGGGTGATGATAGCGACATAGAGGTGATCGAGATGCATCACCGTCATAAAGTAGATGCCCCGTCAGGTACTGCTTTGCGTATGGGAGAAGTGGTTGCAGAAACCATGGGATGGGATTTAAACGAAGTGGCTTGCTATGGGCGTGAAGGTCAAACTGGCGCGCGTCCACATAAGCAAATTGGTTTTGAAACCATTCGTGGTGGCGACGTTGTCGGTGATCATACGGTGATGTTTGCAACTGAAGGCGAGCGTGTTGAGATTACTCATAAAGCGCAAAGCCGTATGACCTTTGCTAAAGGTGCGGTACGTGCTGCTAAGTGGATTGGTGCGCAGCCAGCAGGTTTATACGATATGCAGGATGTACTTGGCTTTTAATGTTAAGTGTAAGAATAAAAAAACGCCGGCTTAGCCGGCGTTTTTTGTTTAAAGCATAAGTTACTCAGCTGCTGTTGGCTGCTTGCTTAGTAAGTTCTTTAGTTCGTCGCGAATGGGATCAAAAGAAGAAGTTAAATCGTCAATAGAGGCGTTGCTGTAATCCCAATGCTTATCTTCAAGTAAATCGCGCATATTGCGTAGCGTTACCTTAGGTGCACTTTTGGATACCATATTTGCTATCCAACTTGGTAAGCCGCCTGATAAGTCTACGAATGTGGTGAAGCGAATTTTAGTATTGCCATTCGGTAGGGGAGTAACTTCGAATAAATTATTAAATTCGCTGATTTGCACCATGCCCTTTGGAGCTGGAACCACATCTGGAACATTCGTGCTTTGTATATTAATCACGCCATCTTTGATCGACATCTTATTGATAAGGGTGACATAACGATCAGCTACCGGCCAAATGCCAGAATATTCCATGTATACATATTGATTCAGTGCTCGATCACTTTTTTGACAGTGAAACACCCAGTCAGATAAATCATCGGAATTCTCTAATGTCAGTAAAACGTGCAAAGCAGGTTGCGGGATGATGATTTCTCCACGGAACTGTTGAACATCTGCTCCTTCTACTTTACGACGCCAAGTGCTGACTTCGCCAATATCATCACCAACCTTACCGGCTTTCCAAGGAATATTATCATTAATGATGGTGGTTTTAACGTCACTAGAACTTGCTGTGAGTGAAAAAGTGAGGGCGGTAATTAACGTAATGGTGGTTAAAAACAAAGAGCGCACAGTGATTTTCTCATAGAAGTGATTGGCACAAAGGTGTGCCGTTATTATTTGCGGCCATCCTAACTAACGCGCGGGGAGTCGTCTATAGAAGGAGGCTAATATGGCGCGAACCATGTCAGCCTAAGGAGTGGATGAGTACTTTATGACTCGCGGATGCCTATGATGTGGTTAAATCCACGCTCTACCATTTCTTCCATGCCGTCGGGTTTGCCCATAGGGCTAAACACCATAGATACCAACATGTGAGCGTTGCCAATTGCCCATCTGGCACGTTCAATTGGTGCTAAACCATCAATGAGTAGGCCTTCTTTAATCGCGAGCTCTACTTGAGCTGTGATGATTTCGAGTAGGCGAGTTTGAAACTCGATATAGCGCGGCCACGTGTCCTCTCGTACAGAAGCACTCCACTCTAGCCATACTTTGATGTAATTTGAGTTTTCTTCACATGCTTTAAGAAAGGCTTGGATGTGATTTTTGATACCATCCACTGGGTTTTCTGCATCCTCGTACACGCGTTCTGCTAAGTTTAATAAAAAGCTTTCAACTTCATCGAGTACCGCACCAACAAGTGCTTCACGAGTGTTGAAGTAGTTAAAAACCGTTGCGACGGATACCCCGGCTTGTTGTGCAATTTCGGTATGGCCTCCACGTCCAATGCCGCGGCGAGCAAAGACTTCAATCGCATCGTTTAGTAATAATTTCTTTCGTTCGTCTGGTTGTAAGCGTCGACGACCTTCGACAGCAGCAGGCATGCAGCATCCTCTTTCCTTGTTAATTACTAACTATGCAAAAAGCTCACCTAGGAGAATTGAGCCTTTGGTAACTCGACCGTCTAGCTATCGGCCTGAATCGATGGCTAGATCTTTGGGTCATCCTATTTTGTCGGTACGTAAAGTCATAGTTTATATAGGGTCATAGTGGCTTGGCCCGAACTTAGTTGGAAGTACGAACTACCATTTCTGATAACTAAGTATGAATTTTTTCTGGTAATGGCTTGTTAAGCATTGTCCTGATGCGACAAGTTACATATTTCAACGAAACAAGTGGTCATAAGGTGCTAATTCGGTGCAGTTTGGACTAATGTCCTAAGTGCCATTTTAAATGGACACAAGCGCCCCTTTTTAGTACCATTTAGGGTTAGTTCTAGTGTGTATCACGGCAGTCGAAAAGACGCCGAAAAAATCAGTGAAAAGCGGGATGGAGTCAGTTGATGTCGCCATTCCGCTTTTTTACGACTGATGGTTTTGCCACGTCCAGTCTGGGCCTGCCTGATGCAGACGCACGCCAGTTTATTTACAGTTCGGGGAATGAGTCTTGTCTACGCCAGCGATTCTAGCTCTTGAAGATGGCAGTATCTTCAAAGGCATCAGCATTGGTGCTGAAGGTCAATCTGTGGGGGAAGTGGTATTTAACACTTCCATGACCGGTTATCAGGAGATCCTTACCGATCCTTCCTATGCCAACCAGATGGTTACGTTAACCTATCCTCATATTGGTAGCTACGGCACCAATGATGAAGATGAAGAGTCATCCGCAGTCCATGCCAAAGGTTTGATTATTCGTGATTTGCCTTTGATCGCATCTAGCTTTCGCAGCCAGCAGCCGCTGGATCAATATTTGAAATCGCACAATGTGTGTGGCATTTCTGACATCGATACTCGTCGTTTAACACGCATCCTACGAGAAAAAGGGTCACTAAGTGGTTGTATCTTAGTGGCAGACGATTCGCACAGTGACGCTGGCATCGCTCGCGCCATTGAAGCCGCTAAAGCCTTCCCTGGCTTAAAAGGCATGGATCTAGCGAAAGAAGTGACGGTGAAAGAAGCTTATCGTTGGACGCAAGGCGACTGGACACTAGGCCAAGGTTTTAGTGAACAAACAGCCCCTAAGTACAAGGTTGTTGCTTTCGATTATGGTGTTAAGCGCAATATTTTACGCCTTCTAGCAGAGCGTGGCTGTGACCTAACGGTTGTACCAGCGCAAACCTCTGCAGCTGACGTGCTAGCCATGAATCCGGATGGTGTATTTCTATCTAATGGCCCTGGTGATCCAGAGCCATGTGATTACGCGATCAAAGCGATTCAAGAAATCTTAGAAACCAATATTCCTGTTTTCGGTATCTGTTTAGGTCACCAGTTGCTGGCTCTGGCATCAGGTGCGAAAACTGTAAAAATGGGTCATGGTCACCACGGTGGTAACCATCCAGTTCAAGATATTGATACTGGCCGAGTGATGATTACCAGCCAGAACCATGGTTTCGCAGTGGATGAAGCAACGTTGCCGGCGAACTTAGTAGCAACTCACAAGTCATTGTTTGACGGTACGTTGCAAGGTATTCGCCGCACTGATAAGCCAGCGTTTAGCTTCCAAGGTCACCCAGAAGCGAGCCCAGGTCCGCGTGACGTGGCGCCGCTGTTTGACCACTTCATCGAATTGATTAAAACCGCCAAAGCCGCGCAATAACAGGATTGACTGAGTAATGCCAAAACGTACTGACATACAAAGTATTTTGATCATCGGCGCGGGCCCGATTGTAATCGGCCAGGCGTGTGAGTTTGACTATTCTGGGGCGCAGGCTTGTAAAGCACTGCGTGAAGAGGGTTACCGTGTAATTTTGGTGAACTCTAACCCTGCAACGATTATGACCGATCCGTCGATGGCGGATGCAACCTATATCGAACCGATTACGGTTGAAGCGGTTACTAAAATCATCGAAAAAGAACGTCCAGATGCTTTGCTACCAACAATGGGTGGCCAAACGGCGCTGAACTGCGCGCTCGGTTTAGAAGCGGCAGGCGTTCTGGAAAAATTCGGCGTTGAGATGATCGGTGCTAATGCCGATACCATCGACAAGGCCGAAGATCGTAGCCGTTTCGATAAGGCGATGAAGAAGATTGGTTTGGAATGTCCGCGTGCGGGCATTGCTCACAGCATGGAAGAAGCACGCGAAGTGCAAAAAGAGCTAGGCTTCCCATGCATCATTCGTCCGTCATTCACTATGGGTGGAACGGGCGGCGGTATTGCCTACAACAAAGAAGAGTTCGAAGAGATCTGTACTCGCGGTTTGGATTTGTCGCCAACCAATGAGCTGCTGATCGACGAATCTCTGATCGGTTGGAAAGAATATGAGATGGAAGTTGTGCGTGATAAAAACGACAACTGCATCATCATTTGTTCTATCGAAAACTTCGATGCAATGGGTGTTCACACCGGTGACTCGATCACAGTGGCTCCTGCGCAAACTCTGACGGATAAAGAATACCAAATCATGCGCGATGCCTCTTTGGCGGTTCTGCGCGAAATTGGTGTTGAGACCGGCGGTTCTAACGTGCAGTTTGGTTTGAATCCAAAAGATGGCCGTATGGTCGTGATTGAGATGAATCCACGTGTATCTCGCTCTTCTGCCTTGGCATCGAAAGCAACGGGTTTCCCGATTGCAAAAGTAGCCGCCAAGTTAGCGATTGGTTACACCTTAGATGAATTGCAAAACGATATTACCGGTGGTCGTACGCCAGCATCGTTTGAGCCGTCAATCGACTATGTGGTCACTAAGATTCCACGTTTTACTTTCGAAAAATTTCCACAAGCCGATGGTCGTCTAACTACTCAGATGAAATCTGTAGGCGAAGTGATGGCGATTGGTCGTACGCAGCAAGAATCTTTGCAAAAAGCGCTGCGCGGTTTAGAAGTGGGTGCGACGGGCTTTGATCCGAAAGTGGATTTAAACGATCCCGTATCGCGCGACAAAATTGTTTCTGAATTACGTACTCCTGGTGCTGATCGTATTTGGTACGTTGGTGATGCTTTCCGTGCTGGCATGAGTGTTGACGAAGTTTACGAACACTCATTTATAGACCCTTGGTTCTTAGTTCAGATTGAAGATCTGATTAAAGAAGAAGCGGCCGTTGCTCAGAGCAGCTTACAGTCGTTAGATGCGGCTCGTATGTTTAAGCTGAAACGTAAAGGTTTCTCTGATGCACGCTTAGCTGCTTTGATGGGGATTTCTGAGAAATCACTGCGCAAGCATCGCCAAAAAATGGGTATTCGCCCAGTTTATAAGCGCGTAGACACTTGTGCGGCAGAATTTGCCACTGACACTGCTTACATGTACTCAACGTACGAAGAAGAGTGTGAATCGAATCCAACGGATCGCGAAAAAATCATCGTATTAGGCGGTGGTCCTAACCGTATCGGTCAAGGCATTGAATTCGACTATTGCTGTGTACACGCAGCATTGGCAGCAAAGGAAGAAGGGTACGAAGCCATCATGGTGAACTGTAACCCTGAAACCGTATCAACCGATTACGATACCTCTGATCGTCTGTATTTTGAGCCTGTTACGTTAGAAGACGTGCTTGAAATCGTCGACAAAGAAAAGCCGAAAGGTGTGATCGTTCAGTACGGTGGTCAAACGCCGCTGAAATTAGCCGAAGAACTAGAAGCCGCTGGTGTACCTATTATTGGTACTTCACCAGAGTCGATCGACCGTGCAGAAGATCGTGAACGCTTCCAGCAAATGATTCAACGCTTAGGCTTGAAGCAGCCGGTTAACGCGACGGTAACGTCGGCAGATCAAGCCGTTGTTAAGGCTGCTGAGATAGGCTATCCATTGGTTGTTCGCCCGTCCTATGTATTGGGTGGTCGCGCTATGGAAATCGTTAATAACGAAGCATCGTTGCGTCGTTACATGACCGAAGCTGTGAAAGTATCCAACGAATCGCCAGTGCTGTTGGATTACTTCTTGAATCGCGCGGTGGAGGTCGATATCGACGCCATTTGCGACGGTGAACAAGTCGTTATCGGCGGTATCATGCAGCATATCGAACAAGCCGGCATTCACTCTGGTGACTCTGCGTGTTCTCTGCCTCCGTACAGTTTGCCTGCCGACGTTCAAGATGAAATGCGCAAGCAGGTAGCTGCAATGGCATTAGAATTGGGTGTAGTTGGTTTGATGAACACTCAGTTGGCTTGGCAAGATGGTGAGATTTATGTGATTGAGGTTAACCCTCGTGCATCACGTACTGTTCCGTTCGTGTCGAAGTGTATCGGTCTTTCATTGGCAGCTATCGCTGCGAAAGTCATGATGGGCAAGAGCCTGAAGGAATTGGGCTTCACCAAAGAAATCGTTCCGCCTTACTTCTCAGTAAAAGAAGCGGTGTTCCCGTTCAATAAATTCCAAGGCGTGGATCCAATTCTCGGCCCTGAAATGAAATCGACCGGTGAAGTAATGGGCGTAGGTAAAACCTTCGGCGAAGCCTTCTTCAAAGCACAGTTGGGTGCTAGCGCAAGCTTGCCAAACACTGGCCGCGTCTTTATATCGGTGCGTGATGCTGATAAAGCGGGTGTTGTTGAAGTTGCTAAAGGCTTTGTTGAACGTGGTTTCTCATTAATCTGCACCGATGGTACATGTCGTGTACTGAAGGCAGCTGGTGTCGAATGTAGCCGTGTGAATAAAGTGACCGAAGGTCGCCCACATATCGTCGACATGATTAAAAATGATGAAATTGCGTTAATTGTGAATACGACTGATGGTTCTCAAGCCATTGCAGATTCTGCGGATATTCGCCGCAGTGCACTACAACATAAGGTTTACTACACCACTACTTTGGCTGGTGCAGAGGCGGTTGTAGAAGGTCTGCGTTCTGATGGCTTGAAAGAAGTCCATCGTTTACAAGAGCTGCACGCAACCATCGTTTGATGGTTGCTGCGATATTTTAAAGGGAGAGCATAATGCAGAAATATCCCATGACTGTTGAAGGCGAAGCAACATTGCGTGCCGAGCTACAACGTCTAAAGACGATTGATCGTCCGCGGGTTATCGCTTCAATTGCTGAAGCTCGTGAACATGGTGATTTAAAAGAAAACGCCGAATATCATGCTGCGCGTGAACAGCAGGGTTTTATCGAGGGGCGTATTCAAGATATCGAAGGCAAGCTGTCGAACTCTCAAGTAATTGATATTAAATCGATTCCTCATAGTGGTAAGGTTTTGTTTGGTACTACGGTAACTATCATTAACTGTGCGACTGATGCCTCTGTGGTGTATCGCATTGTTGGTGAAGATGAAGCAGATATTAAAGCGAATCGTATTTCTATTTCTTCACCAATTGCGCGTGCCTTGATTGGTAAAGAGGAAGGTGATGTTGTCATCGTGACCATTCCTAGTGGAACCGTTGAATACGAAATCGAAGAAGTGCAGCACATCTAATATTGATGGTGTTGAATAAAAAAGCCCGCTAAGCGGGCTTTTTTATTGGATTTTTCACGTATTGCTTGTCAACTCAGCGTTTATTTATTGGATGCTGCTAAGCGTATAACTTGCCAATAAGTTGGTGGGTTAGGTACCGCTTGTTTTTCCCGCAATAAACGATGCAGTTTAGGCAGTTGCCAGTAGGGGACAGAAACTAGCGCATGATGCTCAATGTGGAAATTCACATTAAAGGGAGCAAATAATGCTCTGCCTATAATGCCTGCCTTTGTCGTACGGGTATTTTTTAGCATATTGCCACTGCGTTCGGTCATAGCATGTTCCGCGATCGACCGAACTCTGATGCACAACGGGTACGCAAATAGATATCCAGCCCACCATATAAAGAACAGTTCAGTTAGATTTGAAAAATACATTGTGAGAAAAAATATACTGTGGAATATCAGTGTTCTTCGGCTCTCTTTAACAAATGTCCATAAATAATCTGCTCTTGATTGGCCATTGCTAGGCAATTTTTCCACGGTACCTGCGACATTCCATTTGAGGATGCCTGCATTCATCATGCCTAGGCCAATGAGTGATTTGATACCTGTGATTCCTGATATATCGCGCAAAAATTTACGCATCATGGATGCAGGACTGGTTGGAAAGCCATCACAGAGGGGAAGGTCTACATCCAGTTCTGTACCTGTGTGTACATGGTGCAGCGCGTGATGACGGCGGTATTTTGCGATATCCAGAAATATAGGAGCAGCGCATAGCCAATTACAAACGGAGTCATTGAACTTCTGCGTTTCGAATAAACTGCGATGTGAGCCTTCATGGCTGAGAATGGCGAGCCCGAGTATTCGTCCGCCAATCAAGGTTATGGAGACAATCAGTAACGGCAGGCTCCACCAAGTGAATGCATCAATAGCTAACTCGGACATAAAGAGTGCCAAGGCGATAGTGGCCCAGCAGCCTGCTATGCCAAACCAGCCCCAAGCATCAGAACGTCGATGTAGGGATGCAATCACCTCTGGTCCGAGCAGTTGGGTTAGGGTGTCGCGTGCAGACTTGCGTTCTAAGCCTGTTTCAAAATCGTCGTGTGTATTGGTCATCGTATTTGTTCCAGTGTTATCCGTTTAAATTACACTCAATAAAACAATGTGTCAAATTCTGTAATGATAAGGGTTTGAGTCATTGTGGTAACATGTGAGTATCTTAATTAGGCCGATTCTATGTCTGTTCGAGCACAGCCTCATTCCGCTAAAAAACTCATTCTCAATCTTGTTAAAGCAGCTGATCAGCCTATTTCAGCGCCTACTCTTGTGCGCATAGGCGCCTTGTTCGAGTTAGAAGCGAATAATATTCGAGTGACCCTAAATCGCTTGGTGGCTCAGGGCTTACTTATTTTGAGTGACCAAGGTGGCTATATCTTTGGTCAAGAGGCGCAGGTTTTTGCGGATCAGCAGAAGCGATGGCATGCGCTAGAGCAAAGCCTCAAACAATGGGATGGTAGTTGGTTAGCAATTTATGTGGCCAATCTTGGGCGGCGTGACCGCAAGCAACTACGCAAGCGTGAGCGCGCAACTACGCTTTGGGGCTTTCGCGAATTCGAGCAGGGATTATTGATTCGACCAGATAATCTTAAGATTGATATCGCGATATTGAAGCAGAATCTCGTTGAGCTAGGGCTGGAACCCCAAGCTTGTTTATTTCGTGCATCAGAACTTCAGTGTGAGCAGCTGCCTAGTGATTTGGCGCTTTGGCCGTTACAGCAGCTGAATGATAAGTATCTAGAACTCACCGCAGAAATGCAGTTGTGGCTTACCGATTATGCGTCGAAAAGTCTGCAGGATGCAGCGCGCGAATCATTTTTAATCGGTGATAAAGTATTGCATGAAATTGCTTATGACCCCCGACTACCGGGGGAGATGATCAACAGTGCTAGTCGCCAAAATATGGTCGAAACCATGATTCAATTTAACGCCGTTGGCCGAGCTATTTGGTCGGAACTTATCGCGACGGTTGGTAACGACTAGCCTCTTAGGTTGGTTTAAGGGCAGCGTACCGTCGGTAGATCATTTAAGTCTGGATCATCGTCGCGCTCAATGGCTTTCATCATTTCTTGTAAACGCTGACGTGCTTGGCGACGTTTCACCGCTTTGTTGTAACGGCGAATTTGAGTTTCGTCTTTAAGTTCTAATTCGGGCACCGGCGTTGGCTGGTTGTTCTCGTCCATCGCCACCATAGTGAAATAGCAGGTATGCGTATGCTTTACTGTTTTTCGGCGAATGTCTTCTGCAATCACTTTAATACCAATTTCCATCGAAGTACGACCGGTATAGTTGATGGTCGCAAGGCAGGTGATCATCTCACCGATGTGAATTGGTTGCTTGAATAGAACGTTATCGACCGACAGAGTTACAGCGTATTGACCGCTGAAACGCATTGCACAGGTATAGGCAACTTTATCGAGGAGCTTAAGTAATTCGCCACCATGCATATTGCCAGAAAAGTTGGCCATACCAGGTGTGACCAGTTCGGTCATTTCAGTTTGGATAATTTGCCCCACAGCGACATCTCCTGAGGTGATTAAGAGCGCGGATTTTGACAAATTTTTAGCAGGTTGAAAGGTTTATTTTGCTTATGTCTAGAATGTCTTCGAAAAATGCCCCGAAAATGGGGCATTGATCTATTCGTTGGTCAAACTTTCTCTACCAGTAAACTACCGATGGAATAACCAGCACCGAATGAGCAGATCAAACCTTTCTCGCCTTTTTGGATATCGGCTTTATTGCGATGGAAAGCAATCACAGAACCTGACGAGGCTGTATTGGCAAATTCGTCCAGTACGATTGGTGTTTCTTCCGGCTCGGGCATGCGTCCCAATAGTTTCTTAGCTGCAAACATGTTCATTGTTAGGTTGGCTTGGTGTAACCACATGCGTTTGAGTTGACTAGCTTCTAAGTGATTTTCAGCTAATTGCTCAGAAATAAAGTTAGTGACTAGAGGTAATAATTCTTTAAACACACGTTTGCCTTGCTGGCTGAAAAACGCACGATCTTCAGGCAAGTTATCGAAGCAATGGTCAGTGTAGTTACCGTCGCAACGAATATTGTCTGAAAACTGAGTAAATTGCTTAGTATTCAAAATACGGAAAGCGCTATCAGAAGTGCAGGTTTCTTCCGGCTCAATAATCACAGCTGTAGCAACATCGCCGAAAATAAAGTGGCTATCTCGCGACTTTAGATTGACTTGCGGCGTGGTGAATTCGGGGTTCACTACGATGGCGCACTTTGCTAACCCTGCTTTTACGGAAGCGTAAGCCGAGATTAAACCAAAGGTTGCTGAGGAGCATGCAATGCCCATATCGTAAGCAAAACCTTTAATTCCCAGCTTTTCTTGAATTTCAACGGCAATTGAAGGATAAGCGCGCTGGTGATTGGTTGTCGCCACAATCAGCATATCGATGTCGGCTGCAGTTTTACCCGCTTGTGCCATCGCTTCTTTCGCTGCTGCAATACCCATAGTCACACATTCTGGCTCATCGCCTTCGTAGCTTGGTTTAAAGCGTGGATGCATCACGGTTGGATCTAGCATGCCTTCTTTATGCATGGCATAGCGTGATTTGATACCAGACGCTTTTTCAATAAATTCGCTACTTGATGTTGGCAAGGCTTCTACTTTGCCCATCTCGATTTGTCCAGCGTGCTCATCATTAAAACGATGTACATAACTATTGTATGCATCAACTAATTCATCGTTGGTGACAGTGTGAGGCGGAATGAATAGGCCTGAGCCGGAAATAACAATCTGAGACATGACGATAGGAAACCTTTATTTTTAATGCATTATCCCCCGAACTGAACGGGGTTCCAACACTCATAGCCGTCAGTGCTGGAAGTTGTCCTAAAATGAGGGATGCGCCGCGCCAGCGCTCACCTCGTTAATGCTGACAATTGTAACAGCAAAATTTTATAAGCGTTTTAGATTCGAAAGATTCGGCTTTGCCTTTGGATTACGGCGTATTAATAGTGCCGTATTACCAATTTGTTGTACCAATTCTGCTTTCGAGATTTTCAGTACTTCGGCAATAACTTCTTTCTTTAATTCACGGTCACCGACAGAAACTTTGATTTTAATCAGTTCGTGGTCGTCTAGAGCACGATTAAGTTCCTCGATGACACCTTCCGTCAGACCATTACTGGCGATGGTCACAATCGGGTTTAACTGGTGGCCAATGGCCCGGTATGCTTTACGTTGTTCGTTGCTTATAGCCATATCGATTCGGTCGCTATGTGGTTCGGTGTTAGAATCCTGTGGCGACGTCGGGGCCGCTACGGCCCGATAGTATACCTGACCCTGGAGCAAACACCGCTATGGCGCGATCAAAAACGAGTGCAGACTGGCTAAAAGAGCATATAGACGACATTTATGTGCAAAAAGCTCAGCAAGATGGTTACCGCACGCGTGCCAGTTATAAGTTAATAGAATTAGACGAACGCGATCAGTTGTTGCGTTCTGGGATGACCGTAATTGACCTAGGGTCGGCTCCTGGCGGTTGGTCGCAGGTAGTTGCACAGCGCCTTGGTGATAAAGGGTTGGTGATCGCATCCGATATCCTACCCATGGATGCTATCGCTGATGTAACCTTTATTCAGGGGGATTTCACCACGGATGAGGTTTTTGACGAGTTATTAACGGCGATTAATGACCGTCCAGTGGACCTTGTAATTTCTGATATGGCACCCAATATGAGTGGTATGGCCTCCATTGACCAACCAGGCGCTATGTATTTAGTAGAGCTTGCGCTTGATATGGCGCGTCAGGTTTTGAAACCCAATGGCACTTTTGTTGCCAAAGTGTTTCAAGGTGAGGGTTTTGACGAATACCTTACGGATGTTCGCTCTTCTTTTACAAAAGTGTTGATTCGTAAACCAAAAGCATCGCGCCCACGTTCGCGTGAGGTGTACATTGTGGGTAAAGGTTTCCGTCCTTAGCGAATGCTTGCTAAGCTAAGGGCAATAAATCGGCTGGGACGTTCCAGCCAGACTAAAGAGGTGGTGCCGCGCATGGCAAAGAATTTCATATTGTGGGTAGTTATAGCTGCCGTCTTGATGATGGTATTTCAAAGCTTTAACCCAACGACTCGCGGAACCGAGCTGTCGTATTCTGATTTCATGAAAGCCGTCCAAAATGGTCAGGTTCAATCTGTCACCATTTCTGGTCAGTCCATCACAGGTAAACAAAAATCAACGGATCAGCGTTTTGAGACCGTTTTACCAGCCTTTGATGACAAATTGATGGATACCTTGTTGGCAAATAATGTCGATGTGGTAGGCGAAAAGCCTGAGAAACAAGGTTTCTTGTCGCAACTATTATTAGCGTCCTTGCCGATTCTGATCATCATCGCCGTGTTCATGATCTTCATGCGTCAAATGCAAGGTGGTGGTTCTGGGCGTGGCGGCCCAATGGCATTTGGTAAGAGCAAGGCTAAGTTGCTGAGCGAAGATCAAATCAAAACGACATTTGATGATGTAGCTGGCTGTGATGAAGCCAAAGAAGATGTAAAAGAGTTGGTCGAATTTTTACGTGATCCGGGCAAGTACCAGCGTTTGGGTGGTCGAATTCCCCGTGGCGTATTAATGGCGGGACAACCGGGTACCGGTAAAACACTGTTGGCGAAAGCGATTGCTGGTGAAGCACGTGTTCCTTTCTTCTCCATCTCTGGTTCAGATTTCGTAGAGATGTTCGTTGGTGTCGGTGCATCTCGTGTGCGCGACATGTTTGAGCAAGCGAAGAAGCAAGCACCTTGCATTATCTTTATCGACGAAATTGATGCCGTAGGCCGTTCTCGTGGTGTAGGCATGGGTGGTGGTAACGACGAGCGCGAACAAACTCTGAACCAATTATTGGTTGAGATGGATGGCTTTGAAGTGAACGACGGCATTATTGTTATCGCCGCGACTAACCGCCCAGATGTTCTTGATCCTGCGTTGTTACGTCCAGGACGTTTCGACCGTCAAGTAGTTGTGGGTTTACCCGATATTCGTGGTCGTGAGCAAATCCTGAAAGTACACATGCGCAAAGTACCGATTGGTGATGATGTTAATGCGTCTGTGTTGGCTCGCGGTACGCCGGGTTTCTCTGGTGCTGACCTTGCCAACTTAGTTAACGAAGCCTCTTTGTTTGCTGCGCGTGCGAATCGCAATACCGTTGGTATGGAAGAATTTGAACAAGCGAAAGATAAGATCCTCATGGGTGCCGAGCGCAAAACCATGGTCATGTCAGAAAAAGAGAAAACCAACACGGCGTACCACGAAGCAGGTCATGCCATTGTTGGTCGTATCGTGCCTGAGCATGATCCGGTTTATAAAGTGTCGATTATTCCTCGTGGCCGTGCCCTTGGTGTAACTATGTTCTTACCAGAAGAAGATCGTCACTCAATCAGCAAGCGCGGTATCGAAAGCAACATTTGTTCTCTGTACGGTGGTCGTATCGCCGAAGAGATGACGTTAGGTAAAGACGGTGTTACTACCGGCGCTTCTAACGATATTGAACGCGCAACCAAATACGCTCGTAACTACGTCACTAAGTGGGGCCTGTCCGATAAATTAGGTGCTCAGCTGTATAGTGAAGATGAGCAGAATAGTTATTTGGGTAGTGCTGGTGGCGGTCAGATGTCTCATCTATCTGACGAAACTGCGCGAGTGATTGATGCAGAAGTCAGACACCTACTTGATACTTGCTATCAGCGCTCGGTTAAGATTCTTGAAGAAAATCGCGAGAAGCTTGAAATGATGAAAGATGCACTGATGGAATATGAAACCATTGATGCAGATCAGATCGACGACATTATGGAAGGTCGTAAGCCGCGCCCACCTAAGTCATGGACAGATACGGGTTCAGGTCCATCTGCTCCTGCGGAAGCGAGCCGCGATATGGCCAAAGACGATGACGACTCGGTCGGTGATCCGGCGAGTGAGCAAAGCTAAGCATTTGTTGGCTGAAGAAGGCGGCTTTTAAGCCGCCTTTTTTGTTGGCTAGAAATGCATGAATTGCCGAAAGTATTCGAGTTAGCTAAATCAAGAAGGACGAAACATTGCGTATACAGTGTGGTCAGCGGCAGCTGGATTTATCAGAGCCTAGAATTATGGGGATATTAAATGTCACCCCTGATTCGTTTTCTGATGGTGGTTTGTTTGTTCGCCCTGAGCAAGCGTTACGACATGTTGAGCAAATGATCGCGGATGGTGCGGCGATTATCGATGTCGGTGGCGAATCCACTCGTCCGGGAGCCGAGCCGGTTACGACGACGGAGGAATTGCAGCGCGTAATCCCTGTGATTGAAGCGATTGCTCGTGAATTTGATGTTGCCATATCTGTTGATACCAGTAGCGCCGCCGTGATGCGTGAAAGCGCAGCAGCGGGCGCGCATATCATTAATGATGTGCGTTCTTTGCGCCGTGAGGGGGCCTTAGCAGCGGCTGTCGCTAGCCGTTTACCTGTGTGTTTAATGCATATGGTGGGCGAGCCAACGAATATGCAAAATAATCCCCATTACGATGACGTAGTGAGTGATGTTGCTGATTTTTTGCAGCAACGCGCTGATGAATGTGAGCAGGCTGGGATGAGTAAGGATCGTATTTTAATAGATCCCGGTTTTGGCTTTGCTAAGACCTATGAGCATAATTACCAGCTGCTTAATCAATTAGAAAAGATTACAGCGCTTGGTTATCCCCTGCTTACTGGATTGTCGCGCAAGCGCATGATTGCTGCAGCTATTGGTGGGCATTCTAGTCCGGAAGATCGGGATGTTGGTAGTGCAGCAGCAGCGTTGTTGTGTGTATTAAAAGGTGCGCGGATTATTCGTGTGCACAACGTAAAAGCGACAGCCGATGCTGTCAGTGTATTGCAAGCCACTCTAGGAGAGGGCAATGAGTAGAAAGTATTTTGGTACCGATGGCGTTCGCGGTCGAGTGGGTGTTGCGCCGATTACTCCGCAATTTATTATGCATCTGGGATGGGCTGCGGGTAAGGTGTTTGCGCAGCAAGGCAAAAGCCGCATTTTAATCGGTAAAGACACGCGAATTTCCGGCTATATGTTTGAGTCTGCTTTAGAAGCAGGGCTTTCGGCGGCTGGCGTTGATGTCGGTTTATTGGGGCCTATTCCAACGCCGGGCATTGCCTATTTAACCCGAACTTTCCGCGCGCAAGCCGGCATTGTGATCAGTGCCTCGCACAATCCTTATTACGATAATGGTATTAAGTTTTTTTCGGGTGACGGCACTAAATTACCAGACGAAACTGAATTACAGATTGAGTCCTACCTTGATTTGCCGATGGATTGTGTGGAATCAGATCGGTTAGGTAAAGCGGTGCGCATTAATGATGCGGCGGGTCGATATATCGAATTTTGCAAAGGCACAGTGAACTCCTTGAATTTACGCGGCCTACGCGTGGTACTGGATTGCAGCCATGGTGCTACTTATCAAATTGCACCGGCGGTATTCTCTGAATTAGGGGCTACGGTTATCACGATTGGTAATCAGCCCAATGGTATGAATATCAACGATGGTGTCGGTTCAACGTCGCCAGAAGGATTGCGCGCTAAGGTATTGGAAGAAAAAGCCGACCTTGGTATTGCCTTCGATGGCGATGGCGATCGCGTTATGATGGTCGATCATTTGGGTGAGTTAGTCGATGGCGATCAATTGCTGTTTATTGTCGCTACTCATGCTCAAGAGCAAGGTCGTTTAAAAGGCGGCGTTGTTGGTACGCAAATGAGTAACCTAGGTCTTGAATTAGCTCTAAAAGAGCAAGGTGTTGAGTTCTTGCGTGCGAAAGTCGGCGATCGTTACGTCATGCAAATGCTAGCAGAAAATGGTTGGCGTTATGGCGGCGAATCATCCGGTCACTTATTGTGCTTGGATTCGAACAGTACGGGTGATGGTATTGTTTCAGCATTGCAGGTGTTGCTGGCATTACGTGATACCGGCGTTGGTTTGCACGAGTGGCAAAAGCGCATGAGTAAAATGCCACAAACTATGATTAACGTTCATCGTAGTCGTAATATCGATGTGATGAGTGACGCAACGATTCAAGCAGCGATTGCCGCAACGGAAAAAAAGTTGGCCAATCGTGGACGCGTATTATTGCGTCCATCCGGAACCGAGCCATTGGTGCGGGTTATGGTTGAAGGTGAAGATCCTGTGGTAACTCAATTGTTAGCCCAAGAATTAGCAGAAGTGGTTGAGCGGGCATTGGCGTAACTACTTTCACTCTAAGATGCTTCAATTAGCGGCTCCGGCTTGTCTATGAGGGGCATCTTAGATAGTATCTGCGCTCTTTGAATTTTGAGGGGACCCCATGCGTCGTTTACTGGTAGCCGGTAACTGGAAAATGAATGCTTCCGTCGCTATGACCGAGCATTTACTGTCCGCGATCCGGGATGCTGAGATCGATACATGTGATGTGGCTGTTTTTCCACCATTCCCTTACCTAGCATTGGCACACAGTACTATCGCAGACGCGCCCATTCGCTTGGGTGCACAGACGTGTAGTCTTGAGCAAAGCGGCGCGTTTACCGGCGAAGTAGCAGTGTCTATGCTATCTGAGTTTCAGGTGGCTTTGGTCTTGGTTGGTCATTCTGAACGACGCAGCCTGTATGGCGAAACAGATAAAATTGTTTTGTTGAAGACATTGCGTGTGCTTGAGCAAGGTATGACTGCAGTTGTGTGTATCGGTGAGACGCTAGAAGAGCGCCAAGCTGGTAATGAGCGTGAAGTAGTCGAGACCCAGCTGAGATTATTGCTTGATGAATTGTCAGACCAGCAATGGCAGTCGGTTGTTTTAGCGTATGAGCCAGTATGGGCAATCGGTACGGGTGAGACAGCAACGCCAGAGCAAGCACAGGCGATGCATCGCTATATTCGTAGCTTGTTGCAGCAGCGTAGTGCTGATATTGCGAATACTACACAGATTTTGTACGGCGGCAGCGTAAAGGCTGCTAATGCGGCGGAGTTATTCTCCCAGCCGGATATTGATGGTGGATTGGTCGGCGGTGCCTCGTTGGATGCCAATGAATTTCTTGGAATTTGTCGAGCTAAATAAAACTCGATAACGATAAATAGGTAGGTTATGGAACAAATTATTTTAATCGTTCACATTGTATTGGCGCTTGGTATCGTCTTTTTTGTGATGATTCAGCAAGGTAAAGGTGCGGATGCAGGTGCTTCTTTCGGCAGTGGTGCATCGCAAACTGTATTCGGCAGCCAAGGTTCTGGTAACTTTTTAAGCCGTTCAACGGCTATTTTGGCAACTGCTTTCTTTGTGACCAGCCTAGGTTTGGCGGTATTCGCTAAGCAGCATGCGACAAAAGCATCGGATTTAGGTATTCCAAGCCAAGAAGTGATAGAAACACTTGAGCAAGATACCCCTGTTGTGGAAGAATACGCGCCGTCTGTTGATGCGCCGGAATTAGACGCATCAGTATCTGGCGAAGCGCCAGAAGTAGAGACGCCTGAACAGACGAAGTAATTCGTTTAGCAGGATTGCAGTGCGGATGTGGTGGAATTGGTAGACACGCCATCTTGAGGGGGTGGTGAGCATAGCTTGTGCGAGTTCGAGTCTCGCCATCCGCACCAATTATTCTAAAAAGGCGAACCTAGTTCGCTTTTTTCGTTTAATACGCCTATAATGCGCGAGCTTTGAAGAGCATATCAAAGAGCCCCTCCAGTCAGGGGCTTTTTAGTAATTGCACTTCCCGGTGACTCAAAAAACCGGATAGCGGTGAAACGTCACAGAAGTCTGCGTAAGCGGGCTTCAGTCTGCGTAAAAGCAGTAGCGGACTGGGCACATGTTGCCCAGTTTTTGTTTGTGTTGGGAGAGAATTTCTCCCGCAGGAGTTAGGCTTGTCAAAAGATACACAGTTAACAGAAATGATTGGCCCAGTGGTCGAATCTATGGGTTTTGTCTACTGGGGACTTGAGTTTTCAGCTCAAGGACGTCATTCGCTGTTGCGTGTTTTTATTGATCACGAAGATGGCATTAACGTTGATCATTGCGCGAGCGTCAGTCGGCAAATTAGTAGCGTCTTGGATGTTGAAGATCCTATCTCTCAGGAATATACCCTAGAGGTATCTTCTCCTGGTATGGATCGTCCACTGTTCACATTAGAGCAGTACGTTGCTTATACAGGTCACATTATAGATGTGCGCCTACGTATGCCGTTTGATGGCCGTCGCAAATTTAAAGGTCAGCTGGTTGGTATCGAAGAGCAAGATATCGTGATGCGTGTAGACGATCACGAATATTTGCTACCTATCGAGCTAATCGATAAAGCTAATGTTGTTCCACAATTCAAGGACTAAGGTTGCAGAGCGAGGCTAGAAGATGAGCAAAGAAATTCTCCTGGTCGCGGAAGCGGTATCCAATGAGAAGGGCGTTTCAAAAGAAATTATTTTTGAAGCAATTGAATCGGCCCTGGCAGCGGCTGCCAAGAAGCGTTATGACGATGAAGACGCTACCATCCGCGTTGATATTGACCGTAAAACCGGCGATTACGAAACATTCCGTAGTTGGTTAGTGGTTAGTAATGATGTAGTTCCTGGATTGGGTGACGAACTAACCCTGCAGGAAGCACACGAAATTGATACAAATCTGCAACCTGGTGATACCTACGAAACTGTTGTGGATAATCCAGATTTCGGTCGTATTGCTGCCCAAGCGGCAAAGCAAATTATCGTACAAAAAGTACGTGAAGCTGAACGTGCGCAAATTGTTGAGCAATACCAACATCGCGAAGGCGAACTGATTCACGGCACCGTGAAAAAAGTAACACGCGATAACGTGATTGTTGATTTGGGTAATAATGCCGAAGGTTTACTACCGAAAGAGCATTTAATTGGTCGTGAAATTATGCGTATGGGCGATCGTGTTCGCGCCATTTTGCATTCTGTTCGCCCAGAAAATCGTGGTCCGCAATTAATGTTGAGCCGCACTGTGCCGGCCATGTTAATTGAACTGTTCCGTATTGAAGTGCCTGAGATCGCTGAAGAAGTGATTGAAATTAAAGGTGCTGCTCGTGATCCAGGTTCACGTGCGAAAATCGCTGTTAAATCTAACGATAAACGTATCGACCCAGTCGGTGCTTGCGTTGGTATGCGCGGTGGTCGTGTGCAAGCGGTTACCAACGAACTTGGTGGTAATGAGCGTATTGATATTGTTCTTTGGGACGACAACCCAGCGCAGTTGGTTATCAACGCTATGGCACCGGCTGATGTTGCTTCCATCATTATGGATGAAGAAACGAACAGTATGGACGTCGCAGTGGCTGCCGATAACTTGGCGCAAGCGATCGGTCGTGGTGGTCAGAACGTACGTTTGGCATCCGAGCTGACTGGCTGGGAAATCAACGTCATGACCGAAGAACAAGCCTCTGAGAAACAAAACGAAGAAGCCTCTGGTTTCATCGATAACTTCATCAATGTGCTGGATTTGGATGAAGACTTCGCCACTTTGTTGGTTGAAGAAGGCTTCACCACTTTAGAAGAAATAGCATACGTACCAATGGAAGAAATGCTGTCCATTGACGGTTTAGATGAAGACGTTGTTACTGAATTGCGTAATCGCGCAAAAGACGTGCTGTTGACTCAAGCAATTGCTTCTGAAGAGAAATTGGAATCTGCAGAGCCTGCAGAAGACCTTCTTACAATGGAAGGTATGGATAAGCATTTAGCGTTGGTACTTGCCAGTAAAGGCATTTGTACGATGGAAGATCTTGCCGAGCAATCCATCGATGACCTGCTGGATATTGAGGCGATGACTGAAGAACAGGCTGCGAAGCTGATCATGACAGCACGCGCGCCTTGGTTCGAAGGCAACGACTAATCACTCGCTCGGCATAGGAGATACGTATGGCTGAAGTAACGGTAAAAGAACTCGCCGACGTGGTAGGGACCAGCGCAGAGCGCTTGTTGTCCCAGATGAAAGAAGCGGGGTTGCCACAGACGGCTGAAAACCAACAGGTTTCAGACGAGCAGAAGCAGTCACTGTTGCTGTTTCTGAAAAAGAGCCACGGCGAAGAATCAGGTGAACCTAAAAAAATCACTTTGAAGCGTAAAGTAACGACCACGTTGAAAACGGGTCAGGGCGGCAAAAAGGCGGTCTCTATTGAGGTTCGCAAAAAGCGCACTTACGTGAAGCGTGATGAAGTCGATCCTGCTGTTGAAAAAGCACGCTTAGAAGAAGAAGCGCGTTTAGCGGCAGAAGCACAAGCAGCCGAGGCGGCGAAGGCCGCGGCATTAGCTGCCGAAAAAGCAGCTGAAGAAGCTAAAGTAGCGGCAGCGCCTGTCGTGGCTGATAAGCCGGCGGCGGCAGAGCCAGCGACGAAAGCATCAGAGCCTGTAGCGAAAGCGAAAGTTAAAGCCAAAGAAAAAGCACCTGCCCCTGAAACTGAAGATGCAGCGCAGAAACGTGCCGAAGCCGAACTTGCTCAACAGCGTTTGGAAGAGTCACGTAAGAAAGCGAAGGGCGGCGAAAAGAAACGTGTTGATGATAAGCCAGAAAGTCGTTTCAACGACGGTGGCAGCCAAGACAAGAATCGTCCGCGTCGTGCTAAAACTAAGCTTAAGAGCAATCGTAGTTCGTCTTCACGTCATAACCAAAATGCGAATAACGAGCACGCGTTTACGCGTCCTACCGCACCGGTTGTGAAAGAAGTTGAATTACCAGAAGCAATTACGGTTGGCGATCTGGCATCTAAGATGTCGGTTAAAGCTGGTGAAGTGATTAAGGTTCTGATGAAAATGGGCGTTATGGCGACCATCAACCAGACGCTTGATCAAGACACTGCAACCTTAGTGGTTGAAGAAATGGGTCACACCGTTTCTAAGTTAATTGCTGATAACGCATTAGAAGTAGCCGTAACTGAATCGGTTAATTACAGCGGTGACGAGTTACCTCGCGCTCCTGTCGTAACGGTAATGGGTCACGTTGACCATGGTAAAACATCTTTACTGGATTACATTCGTCGCACCCGTGTTGTGCACGGCGAAGCGGGCGGTATTACCCAGCATATTGGTGCTTACCACGTTGAAACTGACCACGGTATGGTGTCGTTCTTGGATACTCCAGGACACGCCGCGTTTACCTCTATGCGTGCTCGTGGTGCTCAATCCACAGACGTTGTTATTCTTGTTGTTGCCGCCGATGACGGCGTGATGCCACAAACAGAAGAAGCCGTTCAGCACGCGAAAGCGGCTGGTGTGCCGATTGTGGTTGCGATCAACAAAATGGATAAAGAAAGCGCCGATCCAGAACGTGTTAAGAGCGAACTGGCTGGTCGCGATGTATTGCCAGAAGATTGGGGCGGTACAGTGCCATTCATACCAGTATCAGCGCATACCGGTATGGGCATCGATGAATTATTAGAAGCCGTTCTGCTGCAAGCTGAAATTCTAGAATTGAAAGCCCACTTCACCGGCCCTGGCCAAGGTGTTGTTGTTGAATCGCGTCTTGATAAAGGCCGCGGTCCAGTAGCGACTCTATTGGTACAGAACGGCATGCTGAAGAAAGGCGACATCGTTTTAGCGGGTACTTGCTATGGTCGCGCTCGTGCATTGTTGGACGAGAATGGCGAGCAAACTGCTGAAGCTGGCCCATCAATCCCTGTAGAAATTTTGGGCTTGAATGGTACGCCAGATGCGGGCGACAACTTTATGGTTGTTGAAAGCGAGAAGAAGGCACGTGAAGTGGCTGAATTCCGCGAATCTCGTATGAAAGAGATCGTTCAACAGCGCCAGCAGGCTGCTAAGTTGGATGCCTTGTTCAGTGGTATGGGTGCTGACAAAGTTGAAAACCTGAACGTGGTGCTGAAAGCAGACGTTCGTGGTTCGCTAGAAGCCTTGATTAGTTCCTTGCAGAAGCTAGGTACTAGTGAAGTTAAAGTGAATGTTGTTTCGTCTGGTGTCGGTGGTATCACTGAAACTGACGTAACCCTCGCGGTTGCTTCGAGTGCAGTGGTGTTTGGTTTCAACGTACGTGCTGATAATGCAGCTAAGCGTATCGTTGAAAACAGCGGCATTGATATGCGTTATTACAGCGTAATTTACGATCTGCTTGATGATGTTAAACAAGCCATGGCTGGTTTGTTGGCACCTGAGTTGCGTGAAGAAATTACCGGTATTGCGGAAGTGCGTGATGTATTTAACTCACCTAAGTTCGGTCAGATTGCTGGCTGTATGGTGACGGATGGTACTATCTATCGTAATAAGAAAATCCGTGTTCTACGTGACAACGTAGTTGTGTATGAAGGCGAATTGGAATCGCTACGTCGTTATAAAGACGATGTCCAAGAAGTACGCAACGGCATGGAATGTGGTATCGGCGTGAAGAACTACCAAGACGTTCGCCCTGGCGATCAGATCGAAGTGTTCGATGTGCGTGAAATCGCACGTACGCTATAACACTCGGTTGTTGTAAACCAAAGCCCGGCCATGCCGGGCTTTGGTGTCTCTGAATGACAGAGTTAAAGCTCTGCAAGGAAAACCAAAAATGCCAAAAGACTTCAGTCGTACCTCGCGTCTGGGTGAACAGATTCAACGCGAAGTAGCGCGTATGATTCAATTTGATATGAAAGATCCACGCCTTGGCTTGGTGACTTTAAACTATGTGAAAGTTGCAAAAGATCTAGGGTATGCCGATTTGTATTTCACGGTAATGGGTGCGCGTGGCGAATCAGATGCCGAAATTCGTACTCAAACCTCACGTATTTTAAATGATGCCGCCGGTTATTTGCGCAGCGAGCTAGCACGTATTTTAACTACGCGTGTCACACCGCAATTACGCTTCCATTACGATGAAAGCATGGATCGTGGTCACCATTTAACGGGTCTGATTAAACGTGCAATGGCAGAAGATGCGCTGCATGAAAAAGACAGCGATAAAGATTAACGAAATACGTTTAGGATAGGCATGGGCAGAAATAGCTCTCGACGCAAAAAAGGCCGTGATATTAGCGGTATCATTGTGGTGAACAAACCTTATGGGGCGAGTTCAAACCACGTACTACAGCAAGTTAAAACTCTGTTCAACGCCAATAAAGCTGGTCATACGGGGGCACTTGATCCGTTAGCAACAGGGTTATTGCCCATCTGTTTAGGTGAGGCAACTAAGTTTTCGCAGCTGTTATTGGAATCCGATAAGGCGTACGACACGACCGCGACCTTAGGCGAAATCCGTAGCACCGGCGATGCTGAAGGCGAGGTGCTAAAACAAGCCCCAATTCCCGTGTTAGCTGAAGATGATATTGAAGAGATATTGACCAAATTCCGTGGCAATGTTGAACAAGTTCCTCCGATGTTTTCGGCACTCAAATTGGACGGTAAGCCGTTATATAAGCTGGCCCGTAAAGGCGTGATGAGTGATGAGGAAATGCGTGCCGTTGCTGAAAAGAAACGCCGCACGATTCAGATTAACTCCCTAGTCTTAAATGAGTTCGGCACGGATACGATTCAGCTATCGGTGCAGTGCTCAAAGGGTACTTATATACGCACCCTAGTTGAAGATATCGGTGAAGCTATTGGTTCTGGTGCTTATGTGAGCCGCTTACATCGTACTCAATCTGGCCCCTATCATGCTGAGCAAATGGTGACGTTGGAAGAGTTAGAGCGTATCGCTGAAGAAGGTGGCCAAGCCGCTTTAGATGCGTTACTTCTACCAGCTTACACAGCATTGCCAGAAAGTTGGCCGAAAATTGAACTAAATGAAGCCGATGCTACGAAAATCCTGCATGGACAAGCCGTCAGTACTGGCTTAAAGGACACGCCTTCAGTACAATTATGGGCCGTTGGATCTGGTGTTTCTGAATTGCTTGGCATTGGCCGCATCAAAAACAAAGGGATACGTCCGCAACGCTTGTTGCAGGAGCGAATTCCTAAACTAGACTGACCGCTGCCGTAGGCAGACTGCATACCACTGTTAATGTGCACGGTGGTGATGTAATAAAACGCACATTCTTAGGAGTTATGACAGATGGCATTATCTGCTGAAAAGAAAGCTGAAATCGTAAAAGAGTATCAAACTGCTGAAGGTGATACTGGTTCTCCAGAAGTTCAAGTTGCTTTGTTGACTTTCAACATCAACGGCCTGCAAGGTCACTTCAAAGACCACAAGAAAGATCACCACTCAAAGCGCGGTTTGATCCGCATGGTAAACCAACGTCGTAAGTTGTTGGATTACTTGAAAGGTAAAGATGCGAACCGTTACTTAGAGCTGATCAAGCGCCTAGGTCTGCGTCGCTAAGATGCCTTCAGCAAAAGCCCCTCGGGGCTTTTGTTGTTTCTGGCTAGTCACGACTCAACTATTTATTTAATCGCGTAGACTGTGGTGCCAACCCCACAAATGATTGTGGTGGTGCTTCTACCCATAATTTTTTCTTAGAAATTATGGGTAGAAGTACCGGCAGTAGCGCAAAGACTTTAATCCAAAGGAAGCCTTTATTAATGAGCAACAAACCTGTCGCAAACATTAAAACATTTGAATTCGGCGGTCAGACCGTCACGCTAGAAACTGGTCGTATCGCCCGTCAAGCAGATGGCGCAGTATTGGCAAGCATCGGTAAGACCCAAGTATTAGCTGCTGTTGTTGCAGCAAAATCGACCAAGCCTGGTCAAGATTTCTTCCCTCTTTCTGTTCACTACCAAGAAAAAATGTACGCCGCTGGCCGTATTCCTGGTGGTTACCTCAAGCGTGAAGCGCGTCCATCAGAAAAAGAAACTCTGACTTCTCGTTTGATCGACCGTCCAATTCGTCCACTGTTCCCAGAAGGTTTCATGAACGAAGTTCAGGTTATCCTGACTGTTATGGCCTCTGAAAAAGACGTTGATCCAGATATCTGTGCCATGATTGCTGCGTCTGCCGCACTGTCTATTTCTGGTGTACCTTTCAATGGTCCTATCGCTGGTGCGCGTGTTGGCTTCGTTGAAGATCAAGGCTACATGTTGAACCCAACATACAGCCAGCTAGAAGATTCATTGTTAGACATGGTTGTAGCCGGTACTAAAGACGCCGTATTGATGGTGGAATCTGAAGCCGACGAATTGACTGAAGACGAAATGCTAGGCGCAGTATTGTTCGCTCATAATGCATTCCAGCCTGCCATTACAGCGATTGCTGAGTGGACTGCTGAATTGAATGTACAGCGTTGGGATTGGACTGCAGAAGCTAAAAACATGCCGTTGTATGACGCTGTTAAAGCGCAAACTGCTGCTGCAATCAGCGAAGCCTATACTATCTCTGACAAGATGGCGCGTTACGGCAAGCTAGATGAAATTAAGAAAGAAGCCGTTGCTAAATTAGCAGCAGCTGAAGGCGAAGAAGGTTTCTCTGCAGATGAAATCGCTGACATGATTGGCGAATTAAAGTACGAAATCGTACGTCAACGTAGCGTTGATGGTCACCCACGTATCGACGGTCGTGACAACGATACTGTTCGTGGTTTAACCATCGAGACCGGTGTTCTTAACACCACTCACGGTTCTGCTTTGTTCACTCGTGGTGAAACTCAGGCGATCGTTACGACGACTCTTGGCTCTTCACGTGATGCGCAGATGATCGACTTCTTGCATGGCACTAAGACAGATCCATTCTTGTTCCACTACAACTTCCCTTCTTACTCAGTGGGTGAGTGTGGTCGTATGAGCCCTCCGGGTCGTCGTGAAATTGGTCACGGTCGTTTGGCTCGTCGTGGTATTCAAGCCATGATGCCGTCACATGATGAGTTCCCGTACACCATTCGCGTGGTATCTGAGATCACTGAGTCGAACGGTTCGTCTTCAATGGCGTCTGTTTGTGGTGCATCTTTGGCGCTGATGGATGCTGGTGTTCCAATCAAAGCCCCTGTTGCTGGTATCGCTATGGGTCTGATCAAAGAAGGCGAGAAGTTCGCTGTTCTTACCGACATCTTGGGTGACGAAGATCACCTTGGTGATATGGACTTTAAAGTTGCCGGTACAGATGAAGGTATCACTGCATTGCAGATGGATATCAAGATTGAAGGTATCACTGAGCAGATTATGGAAATCGCTCTAGAAAAAGCAAAAGCTGCGCGTTTGACCATCCTTGAGCAAATGAATGCGGTTATTGCTGAGCCTCGCACAGAATTGTCTGCCAACGCACCGACGATGTCGGCAATGCGTGTACCATCAGACAAAATCCGTGACGTGATCGGTAAAGGTGGTGCGACTATTCGTGATATCACCGAGAAAACCGGTGCATCAGTTGATATCAGCGATGACGGCTCTATTAAAATCTTCGCAGCGGATAAAGCTAGCGCAGACGCCGCTATTGCTATGATCCAAGCGATCACGGCTGAAATCGAAGTCGGCGTTACTTACGAAGGTAAAGTAAGCAAGATCGTTGATTTCGGTGCTTTCATTACCGTACTTCCTGGCAAAGATGGTTTGCTGCACATCTCTCAGATCAGCGAAGATCGCGTAGAGAACGTGGCTGACTTCTTAACTGAAGGCCAAATGGTAAAAGTCCATGTAATGGACGTTGATCCAAAAGGTCGTGTTAAGTTGACCATGAAAGGTGTTGAACAATAAGTTTAACGCTGACATAAAAAAACCGCCCTAGTGGCGGTTTTTTTATGTCTACTTCATATGGCTGAGTGTTTTACGCTACGGCTTGGCCATTTAATGTTTGCTCAACCATGTGCTCAGTGGAGTTGAATGGGTTCGCTTGAATTTGTACAAGCTTACGATTGCCTTGCTCGCCGTTCATACGCCAGTGGCCAACACGAACATTGTCAATAAAGGCGACATCGCCTTTTTCCCATTCCATCAGCGTTGCGCGATTAAAGATGCTGGCAAAGAACTCGTATTGTTCTGCTTCTGTCCAATTGAGTGAGTCGCCTGCTTCGTTAGCTAAATCCCAAGTGAGATTCATGCTTTCAGCAACGTTATCTTTCTTGAAGTCGCCGCGGTTAGTGAATATTTCTTTTGCTGCAGCATGTACTTGGGTATTCGTGTTGCGCGCAAACGCCCAAGGTTGAACACAAATAGTTTCTGTATTGGGTATTTTACACGCGGCAGGGCAGGGCTTTGATGTCATCACAGCATAACCATCCGAGCGCAGCGTTACTTTTAACGGGCTTTGCTTTAATAGCTGGCGATCAAACCAATTTAATTTACGCGCGCTGACATAGGAAAATGTATTCCAGCCCTGACGAAATTTTTGCTTTAGTGGCTCTGACAAACTCTCATACACTGAAGCTAGATCGACCATGCCAGTTTCCGCTAAGTAGGGTGAAGGCTCGAAGCAGCACAGGGCAAGATAACGTGAGCGTTCGACTAAGCCACCGCCTTCAACATGTGGACCTTGAATCGTGTCCTGAACTGGCCCAAGTTGGACAGTTGCAGTGCCTAAATAACGACGGTAGTCGCCAGCACCAAGCAGTTTTTCGGAATATTTTCTCAACCAATTGGCAATGAATTTTGGCGTGCCTTTAGAATTAAAAGCATTCCATGCTTCGAATCCCATTCCTTGGGTTACTAAATTGTGAAAATCTTCATCGAGTAATTCTTTCGAAAAACCACGAAACAAGATGCCACCACGTTCAGTGATCTTTGCCTCAAAATACGCTTTGTGATTCTGTAAGATAGTTAATAACTGATCTTTATAATCGGCGCTTTGTGGCGTAAATATGGTTAAAAACTCGTGACTATTGTCTTCTTTTACCAAGGATTGAAGTGGCAAGTCAGTAGAGCTCATATTGGTTTCCTATGTGTGATCATATTTTTATTAGTATTTTGGGTTCACTGCGACTGATCTTAGTCGCAAGTAAACTTACATGGGTAGAGTATTTCATCTACCCAAGTGTTCATTTTATTGCAGCTCTTCTTGCTGCAGTGTCGCGCGAATCATTGCACCGCGATTCCCCGCGACGCTATCAATAACGGTTAATGTCCATATCCCAGCAGATGCAGTGGCACTCGTCATACGATATACGGCGGTAGTACCGTTTTGCCCCATACGAGTTAAAGCCATCTGGGTATTATCAGGAGTTTGCGCAACCACAGATAACTCTGAGTGATTAGGATGATCAATGATGACCACTAACTCAATATTCTGACCGTCGTTATTAGTCGTAATATTAACGTTAGTCACGCCGTCAATGTTCCGTCTTGGCGTACTGCGAGCGTCGGCCAAAACAGTTACACCAGATGTTCTATAGCTTACCGTTTCCCATGTTTCGACTGGAGTGGTTCCACCCGAGACATAATTTACAGCGGCTTCTGCATCTACAATGCCTGCGCCACAACCAGAACAGGTGCCAGGAAATGCTCGTGCTGTTGCTTGTAGTGCATCTGTAATTTCTGTAACAGTTGCGTTCGGATTGGCTGAGCGCATCAGAGCGACAACACCAGCGACATGCGGAGTTGCCATCGAGGTGCCTTGATATTCAGCGTAAGTAGCGCCTGTGCTAGCGCGAGTGCCGCTATCTATGGTGCTTAAAATACCATAGTTGCCACTACCGCCGGGTGCGGCGATATCAACAATGTCACCGTAGTTTGAGTAACTTGCGCGAGCGCCGTCACGCCCCACCGCCGCGACTGTGATCACATTATTGCAGTTAGCTGGTGTGGAACCGCTGGCGTTCACATTTTCGTTACCTGCCGCAACGACGACGACCGCGCCTGCATTAACGGCCTCATTGACGGCATCTTGCATGTAGGTTGAACACGTACCTGCACCACCCAGACTCAGGTTGATCACGTCCGCTGGGTTATTGTTGGCTGTGGTGCCAGAAACGGCTGCACCGGATGCCCAAATAACAGCATCGGCGATATCGGAAAGATAACCACCACAGGCACCTAAGGCACGTACGGGTACGAATTTAGCACCGGGAGCAACACCGCTAATACCGGTTGCATTATCGTTAATGGCGGCAGCGATGCCTGCGACATGAGACCCATGCCAAGAGGAATCGCTAGCATAACCACACATCCAGTAGGTCGAGTAATCACCTTCATCACGAGCATCATCATCGCGACCGTCACCATCACGAGCGGTATTCGCCGTGGATATCATGTCGTAACCGGGTAGGCGATTAGCGTCTAAATCTGGGTGATCAATGTAGCCTGTATCAACGACGGCAATAACGGCACCGCTGCCCGTTGTAATATCTTGTGCAGCCTGCGCATTGATCCCGGCAGCGTCTTCAAATAAAGCCCACTGCTGACTGTAATACGTGTCGTTTGGTACTAAGGAGGCGTATACGCGAATGTCATTTTCTACATAGTCAACGAACGGCAACTCTTGCAGACGAGTGATTAAATTATTTAATTTGGCATCGCCATCGGGGACATTGATTACCCAGCGTCGGGCATCAAGCATTTGGCGCTTAACCGTTAGGGTTGGAAAATCAGCTATCAGTCGATCAGCAAGTTGGCTTTCACCGTGTTTAGTGGTGATGATCAATTGACCAGCATTACTCGTGGCTGACAAGCCTGTAGCTGCGATTACGAGTGCTGCGCATAGCAGTTTACGTGAAGACTTCATTGTATTTTGCATTAAAACATCCTTATACGTAGAAAATAGACTATGAAGATTCAACGCAAGAGCTGAATTTTCGGTGGTAATAACACGTGTTCTAAGCCTTTAAGTACATATCTATTGCGAGTCAATCAGGCCTGAAATAGCGTTTTGCGGACTGGTTCATCGTTTGTAATGTACGAATTTGTTTAGAATCTAAGCCATAGATTGTAATTCAGTATTCTAACGAAATAGGTGAATAGTTTGGCTGAAAAAGTAGGTGATTTGGCTTGGATTACATATTGGCCGCTCATGTCCTATGCATTCATCGGCAGAATGAAGCGGTTGGGACTATGATTGATAGGCACCGCCGCATTATTAGATATTACTTCCGTAAGAAGAGCGTAATGGTTACGCAGTAGTGATGCCTCAGGGGATCGAGTACGACGCTAAATTTGACGCCCCGGCGGACAAGATAAAAACAATAAAAGGCGTTTATTATGTTTTCAATCCGCAACAGTCCTTTGCTTGTTGCATTATTGGTTTTTCCCGCTTTGTTAGTGTGGTTAGGCCAGTATTTATGGCAACAAACTACCCCCTCTTCCGACATGCTGCAGCTTCCGGCGACTTCAGCAGGGTCAACCATTGTTGGCGCCGAGGGGAGCGAATCCTTTGATCCTTCCGATATTCCCAGTTGGAGTGGTGATGCTAGCGAGCGTAATTTAGCGAGCAGCGATAGCCGTTTAATTATTGATAAAGATTTTATTGTTGCTGGTGAATCGGTACAACTTCGATTACAAATCCCGCAATTTCGTTTTCGTCGCAGTGAACCCGTTGCCGCCTTTTTGCAAATAAGCAGTGCTTCCCCTGATGCTATCGCTGCCATCCAAGATGTCTCCTTGCGCTTAACGACAGAGCAAGGCAATACGTTACGCGATATCACGCCGCCTTGGACACACGACACTACTCGTTTGCATGGCATGGTATCTGTGTTACCTGATGATTCTTGGCCGGATCGCTTGCAAATAGTTGCTACTGTAATCACGGGCGGACAACAAGCGTTACGCCAAAAAGCAGATATCGAGCTGTTCAGTCCGGCGGCAACGATTACTGGCACCGCAGCTGCGTATTTGAAGGATGATGAGTGGCTAATCCCTGTCACTTTGCTTGTGAATCAGCGCGGAGTGGTTAGTTTGTCGTCCAGCCTTACAGAGGAATCGGGAGCCTTAATTACGCACTTGAACAGTCGTGAGCATATGACCGCATCAGGTACTATGCTGATTCACGTACGATCTTCTTTGATAACTCCTAGTCATCTGAAAACCAATTTGGTCTTGCGTGATCTACAGGTTCGTTTGATTCCTGATCGCCAGTCGGCGCCGTTAGGGATTGGTGACTCAGTGCAACCTTATTTCGTCTTAGCGCCATTCCAGCCTTGAGGTAACACGCCTTAAACTTGAATGTCGACGAAGCGCCCGCGGCGAGATTCACTACCTTGGGCTGCTGTTTGCATAAATGCATCGGTTGGAGAGCGACGACCATCATTGCTGCTGCGTTGTTGATATAGAGCTTCTAGTGTTTCATTGTCGGGCCGAGCTGGTAAATATTCTGCTTCGGCTGACGGTGCTTTCGGAGTGTTGCGATTATTGGGTTGCTCAACCGGACGTGAGCGATCCTCTGGGGGGATTCCAGAACGATTAATCGTAGAAGGGCTACTGAAGGGTAGCGAAATAATACTGTCGCTCATGCAATCACTATAGCTGGCTCTTATCAGGGCGCAAAGTGTCTCTACCTAAATGTTTTACTTGATATGCTAGCTTGGCAGGCGAATAACACCCTGAAGGTAGTGGTACGTTTGGCCGCTAATCAATACGCGTTCATCAATGACTTCTAGGCTAACTTCGCCGCCGCGTCTGGATAGCTGACGGGCTTTCAGTACATCGCTGTTTAAGCGCTCGGCCCAATACGGAGCTAAGGTACAATAAGAAGAGCCGGTAACAGGATCTTCATTCACTCCTTGGCGCGGCGCAAAGAATCGGCAGACAAAATCCAATGCTTCGTCATCTGCTGGCGCGGTCACCATCACGGCAAAGCTATCTATTTCAGCGAGTAAGGCGAAGTCAGGAGCACAAGCGGCTACGGCAGCTTCATTCTCAAGTTGTACTAAAGTATCGCGCGAGGCACTCACGCTGATGATGGTTTGGCCTAGCGCTTGCTCTAGTAGATCAATAAGCGCTTGGTCGGTTACTAGGGTGGCGTCGCGTCGCGGAAAATCGAGTTCAAAAGTTGGTTCGACGTCATCAATCACATTAACCACTAGCTCTCCGGCTAAACAGCGGAAGGGGATTTGATCACGCTCATCACCTAAGGCCAGTGCAATCACATGTGCTGCTGCTAATGTCGCATGTCCACACAAGTCCACTTCCGTTGTCGGCGTAAACCAACGTATGTGATAGACATCGTCTTGATCCAGCACGAAGAACGCGGTTTCAGCCAAATTATTCTCGGCGGCAATGTCCTGCATAGCGGCGTCGCTTATCCATTCGCGCAGGGGCACAACTGCCGCAGGGTTGCCACTGAAGCGGTTCACGTCGGGAAGAATAAAGGCATCGACCTGATAGAGAGGTAAATCCATGTGCGACCATCCGATCGGCTAAGAAAGTAGGCCGCATGCTACCAGATTTAGCCGCTTAGGTACGTTTGAATAGGTACGTTTGAACGTCCTTATTGTATTGCTTACTTAATCCAGAAGAGCGACATCTAAATATTCTGGAACGTCAACCTGCCAGCCAAACCTATCTTTCAAGTGACGGCGGAAGCAATCCGATGCGCTGGCTTCTCCATGGGTAATAAATACCTGTTTTGGTTTACTGGGCATTTTTTCTAACCAGCGTGTCATTTCGGCATAATCAGCATGGCTAGAGAGCGCATCTAAGTTATGTACTTCAGCTTTCACGCCGACGTATTGGCCATGAATTTTTACGCTCGTAGCACCGTGAGTTAGGCTGTCGCCGCGAGTTCCCGCCGCTTGATAACCTAAAAATAAAATGCTGTTTTTATGGTCACCTAATAGGGTTTTTAAATGGTGAAGTACTCGTCCGCCGCTTGCCATACCACTGGCAGAGATAATAACGGCAGGGTATTTACGTTGATTTAAAGCAATCGATTCTTCGACCGTTTTTACGTAGTGAGTCATTTCGTCGATGCGATGACAGTCATCTTCGGATAATTTATGCAAATCGTGGAAGTTGTAAAATAATTCGGTAGCACGAATAGCCATCGGACTATTTAAATAAATAGGCACATCAGGAATCCGATGCTGATGTTTTAATCGTTCAATAATGTGAAGCGCCAATTGGGCACGGCCTACGGCGAAGGCGGGCATTAATACGATACCGCCGCGCGACATCGTTTTATTTATCACGTCGGCAATGGCTTGCTCGGCATCAACTTGTTCATGCAAACGATCACCGTAGGTGGATTCTAGAACCAAGTAATCGGTTGCTGGTAGCGGTTGTGGCGGGTATTGGATGAGATCGTTTTCACGCCCAACATCACCACTAAAGGTTATGCTCTTGCCTTGATATTCAAGGCGAATAGCGGATGCGCCTAAAATGTGGCCTACCGGAATTAATTGTGCGGTCATGCCACCAGGAAGACTAAGAATTTCATCAGCGGCAACATCTTTAATCTGTTTTAAAACTTTACGCGCATCTTCTTCAGTATATAAAGGCTCGGCTGGTTCATGTTTGGAGAAATGCTTGTAGTTAGCATAACGTGCATCTTCTTCTTGCAAATAGCCGGCGTCTGGCAGTAATACCTTGCATAAGGCTTTGGTCGCGACACTGCAATAGATAGGGCCGTGAAAGCCGCGCTTCATAAGTGCCGGTAAATACCCAGAGTGATCAATATGGGCATGGGTTAGCAGTACTGCATCAATGGCCGACGCTTCAAACGGGAGTTCGCTCCAGTTACGCCGACGAACGTTTTTGATGCCTTGAAATAAGCCGCAATCAATCAGAATCTTATAGCGATCATACTTCACCAAGTATTTCGATCCGGTAACGGTACCCGTTGCGCCAATAAATTGTACTTGAAAGGGAGATTGCATAAGCATCCTTATCGATTCGCTAATAAGTCAGAAACCCCACCATAGAATGATTTGCTGAACCGTTCGTTGATACAGGGCAATGCTTGCTCGGATTCTACTCGTTAGACTGAGTTGCTATTCGTATAGATCATTGGCAAGCGGTTATGGAAACACAATTCGATTTTTTACAATTGCATCGGATGGGGATTGATACGCATCAGGAGCCTGTCGTTTACATGCGCCGCGACTGTCATGTCGCAACCTCAGAAGGCTTTAATGCGATGAGTCGTATCCGTGTGAACACGGCGCAGACTAGTATTATTGCAACGCTGGTTCTTGTTTGCTCGGATTTGTTATCGCATCAGCAAGCGGGACTGTCGGAGGCGGCCTGGCGTTTATTGCACTGCCCAGTCGACGGCGAGTCGGCATGGTTTCATCATGCCCAGCCTGTGGATTCTATGTCTCAGGTACGCGGCAAACTTTATGGTCATCGGCTAACCGCCGCCAGTGCGAAAAATATTATTACTGATATTCGCGCAGGTCGCTACAGCGATATCCAGCTTGCAGCGTACGTGACGGCTTGCGCTGGCGATCGTTTAAATTTAGATGAAACCATCGCAATTACCCAAGCAATGGTGGCCAGTGGTGAGCATTTCGATTGGGGAATCGATCAGGTGTTAGATAAACACTGCGTTGGCGGTTTACCCGGTAATCGTACCACTCCAATTGTTGTCGCTATTGTTGCCGCCAATGGTTTAGTGATGCCAAAAACCTCAAGTCGCGCGATTACGTCGCCTGCGGGAACCGCCGATACGATGGAGGTCCTGACCAACGTTAACTTAAGCTTTGAATTGATGCGCGAGGTCGTGCAAAAAGAAGGCGCCTGTTTGGCATGGGGTGGTTCTGTGAGTTTGAGCCCAGCGGACGACATGATTATTCGTGTTGAGCGGGCTCTGGATTTGGATAGCGAAGGTCAGTTAGTCGCCTCGGTTATTTCAAAAAAAGTCGCCGCAGGTGCTAAGCAAGTGCTGCTTGATATTCCTGTCGGGCCTACCGCTAAAGTGCGTTCTGCCGAAAAAGCTCAGCGTTTACGCCAACTACTGGAAAGTACCGGTCGGGCGTTAGGTTTGGATGTGCGTACTATTATTACGGATGGGTCGCAGCCAGTAGGGCGAGGTATAGGCCCAGCACTAGAGGCTCGCGATGTTCTGCAAGTATTGCAAAATGATGGTCATGCTCCACAAGATTTACGTGATAAATCGCTGTTATTGGCTGCGCACTTATTAGAAATGGGTGGCAAAGCAGAGGTCGGTCATGGTTTAGCTTTGGCACAAAGCACTCTGATTAGTGGCCAAGCATGGGATAAATTTCGCGCGATTTGTGCGGCTCAGGGTGGCTTAAAATTGATCGAGAGCGCCGATTTTAGTCATTGTGTGCGCGCCACATCAAGTGGGGTAGTGGCCTATATTAATAATCGTTTTATTGCGCGTTTAGCGTCGTTGGCGGGAGCACCCAATGCTCCGACAGCTGGCATGGATCTGCATGTGAGGCTCGGTGACGATATTAATCAAGGTGATCCATTATTTACCTTATATGCCGAAGCGCCGGGTGAACTTGCGTATGCTTTAGACTTTTTAGACGGGCATACCGATGTTATTCGCATTGAGCGGGAGATGGTGTAATGAAGCTTATATGCGCTGATGGCCATTTAGAGTTAGCTAATTCGTTAGGTAAATTATTGAACGCGGAAGTGATTACTCCAGAGCATCGTTTATTTCCTGATGGTGAACATTATTACCGATTAGATGGCGATTTTTCTAATGAAGATGTGGTGTTGCTTTCACACTTACATCAACCAAATGAAAAAGCGATAGGCCTATTGTTTTTAGCGGGGCATTTGCGTGATGTCGGCGCGAGGAGTGTAGGTTTAGTCGCTCCTTATTTAGCTTACATGCGACAGGATATTCGCTTTAAAGAAGGTGAGTGTATTACCTCTCGTTATTTTGCTGGCCTGATAAGCAATGCATTTAATTATCTAGTAACGATTGATCCACATTTGCATCGCTATCATAGCCTTGATGAAATTTATCGTATTCCGAATCGTGCACTACACGCGACGAATCTTATCGGCGAGTACATTAAAAAAATGATTCCTAACGCCTTAATTATTGGTCCTGATGCTGAAAGTGCGCAATGGGCAGAAGGCGTTGCGGCAGCAGCTCAGTGTGAGTTTTTAGTGTTTGAAAAAACGCGTAAAGGCGATCGCGACGTCAGTGTCGCTATGCCCGATCTTAGCTGCTACGCCGATGCTCAGCCAGTATTGGTGGATGATATTATTTCAACCGGAAGAACCTTAGTTGAAACGGCTGAAGGTTTAGTCGAGGCCGGTTTACGCCCTGCGATTTGTATTGGCGTTCATCCGGTATTAGCCGAAGGTGCAGAAATAACATTAAATAATCCCGCCATCGCTAATTGGTTAAGTTGCAATACTATTCCACATGCAAGTAATGCTATTGATGTTTCGTACTTACTAGCGCCCGCAATAGCAGCCACGATGGCGGAGATAATTCTATGATGCATATTTCTAATTCAGGGTCTCTGCAACAAAGTGCCGACGGCTATCAAAACCATGCGGATATGATGCGAGTACAGCAGCATCGCCGCCATGATGCCGTGTTCGATCAATGGGCTCAAGGTTGTGGTGTTATCGAGCATACCGCGGCGACGCAATTAGCCGTTTTCGAATTGGCCGCTAATTTAGAAGAAACAGGAAAGATAAATAATAAACAAGAATGCTACGAAACCTTAATTGCCCTCGATGAAATTGTAAATCAAGGCTTGTGGTTAGTGGTGCACATGACCTATGCAAAAAATATTTATTTAGATGGTCGTGATTTGCAAGCCGACGATTTTAAACGCGACCCACAAGGACATACCGGCGGATCACTCAATATGGTGCCCGCCTATGCAGCAATGATGGCCTTAAATAGCTTAACCGGCCAACATCGAGATTGGTTAATGGGGCAAGGTCACTGCATTGCTGCAGTAGACGCCTTGCAGCTATTAACAGCAACCGCATTACCCGAACGCCGCCGTCGTTATCCATTAACGGATGACGGTTTGTCGGCATTTGTGCAGGATTTTTATAATTATCGCGTAGCGCCAGACGGTAAGCCTGCGTCGCCTTTGGGAAGTCATGTCAATGTGAATACCGCTGGTGCACGCATGGAAGGTGGATATTTAGGCTTTGCCGGTTTGCAATATGTGCATCAGCCATTACCGGGTGAACGTTTAGTTGCGTTTTTAAGTGATGGTGCGTTTGAGGAGCAGCGCGGTAGTGATTGGGCTGCTCGTTGGTGGCGCGCTGAAGATAGTGGCTTAGTGTCGCCCATAATGATTGCTAATGGACGTCGTATTGATCAACGTACGACGGTTGATCAACAAGGCGGAAGTGATTGGCTATGCGAACATTTACGTCACCAAGGATTTGCGCCTTTTGTTATTGATGGTCGCGATCCTGCCGCGTTTGTTTGCGCTATTTATAATATGGAACAGGCGTTAGAGCAGGCGGGAGATGCAGTAAAGGCGGGCGATGCTGTTTATCCCGTGCCACTGCCGTATTGCATTGCTGAAACCATCAAAGGATTTGGCTTTCCGGGAGCGGGAACCAATGCTGCTCATGGTCTGCCGTTGGGTAGTAATCCACGCCGTGACCGCGATGCATTACGTTTTTTTCAGCAAGGTGCGCGCGCATTATTTCAACCAAGAGAGACGTGGGAACTAGCAGCCGCACGTTTGGCCCAGCCTCGGCGACCAATACGTCCTGTAGCGGTTACGGTTAATCGCAACGACCCGCACTGGCATCACGACGCTATTTCGCCCATGGCGGCGTTAGACAGCTATTTTGTTGACTTGGTGGAAGTGAATCCGCAACTGCGTGTGCGCGTTGGTAATCCGGATGAATTATCATCGAATCGCATGAACCAAACGCTCGATTTATTAAAGCATCGCGTGACTACCCCCGAGGTTGGCAATCCAGAAGCAATCGACGGTTGTGTTATTACCGCACTCAACGAAGAAGCTGTTGTTAGCGCCTGTTTAGCGAACCAAGGCGGCTTAAATTTAGTGGTGTCGTACGAAGCGTTTGCGGCAAAAATGCTAGGAGCATTGCGCCAAGCCTTAATTTTTTCCCGACATCAAAAAGAACAGGGCGATCCTGCGGGTTGGCTAGGACTGCCGGTAATCAGCACGTCCCATGTTTGGGAAAATGGTAAAAATGAACAGTCGCATCAAGATCCGGTATTGGCTGAGGCTTTGCTGGGAGAAATGACGGACATGGCCCGCGTGGTATTTCCCGCGGATGCGAATAGTGCCATGACCTGTTTAAAAGCGTGTTATGGCGATCTTGGTAGTGTTTGGAATTTGGTCGTGCCTAAGTCCGTTATGCCTGCGGTATTCAGTGCGCAGCAATCAGCGCAACTGGTCAGAGACGGCGCTTTATGTGTTGTTGGTCATTGTGGTGCTCCCTTGCAGTTAGTCGCTTGTGGTGCTTTTCAATTGCAACAGGCCTTGCGTGCGAGTGAGCGCTTACAAGAGCGCGGAGTCTCTCATTCACTGGTGTATGTATTAGAACCAGGACGTTTTCGTTTACCGCGTGATGGCTATGAAGCCGAGGTTATGGCCAACGAGGAAGTCACCTCCTCTCTTTTCCCTCACACGGTTCAGGCACGGATTATGTTGTCGCATATTCGCCCAGAAGTATTTTTGGGGCATGCGCGTTCTTTAGATTTAGGGCCACGTCGTTGTGTTGCATTAGGTTATGTTAATCAAGGCGGAACTTTAGATTCCGACGGATTATTGTTTGCTAATCGTTGCACTTGGGCTGATGCATTAATGACGTTGGCGAGAATTTCTAATCATAAGTCTGATGATTGGTTAAGCCATGAAGAGCAAGCAGCTATAAGGGGTGAAGGTGATCCATATGCCGTTATTCGTGATCCGTATCCAGCAGAGTAATGCTGGATATGAATAACGAGGGGGGCTAACGCTTTACCCCCGAATGGCTGTGCCAACGGGCAACGCTTCAAACCAGTCCAAAAATTCATGGACAAAAGGCGGCTTAAATAAGCGCCCATGCTGTGGTGCCATAATATTAATATCAAGACCGCGCACCCGACGAATCCAATCTAACTTAGCTTCGTTAGAGGGCATCCAGCGTTGGTGAAATTTACGCATTTTCGGTGCGTGACGCTCCATTGAATCTACCCATAAAGGCGCATCATTTTCTTCGAGTGCTGCGCCGACATCGCCACTCATTAAAATTTGCGCTTTCGGATCCCATACATGGAAGTTTCCCGATGAATGTAAATAATGAGCAGGTATAAATTGTAGTTGAATATTGCCCAAGGTGATCGTCATTCCCTCATCAGGAATACCGCAATATTCAATGCGCTCCATGCCAAAATGACGAATAAATCCTTCCCATAACCACGGCGAATATAGTTTTGCATCCGGCAGAGCTTGATCCCATAAACCCAGCGACGAAATAATATCGGGGTCTTGGTGCGAGGCGAATAAATGCGTTATTTGATCGGCAGGAGCGAACTTCAATACCGACGACAGCATAGGCGCGAATAACTCAATACCGCCGGGATCAAGCAGCATAGTGTGTTTGCCGCTTTGAATTAAATATTGGTTGGTATCAATAATCCCTTGGGGCTTTTTGGGATCTCGGCCAAACATGATCCAGCGGTGGTCGCCATCTTCATATAGTGTGGTTGCAAGCATTAGGCTCTCCTTCCTTTGTTGCTTTGGCTGAGTAGTGCATTTGCCTTGGTTAAGTGAGCGCCAATTTGTCCGGCAGTTGCGCGAATAGTATCGGCTATCACCTCCAGTTGACGGCGAAATTCGCCCGCTGAAGATGCCTCAACGTGACTAGACGTCGCGATGAGGTTGGCAGTGCGAATTTGTTTACGGCTTTCTTCCAGTTGATCCGTTAGTAAGCTAATGCCTTTTTGTAGCTCAATTGAAAGCGCAAGCTGCTTCGCTTTGCATTCATTAATACTGACGGTCAGTGAGTTTTGATAACGGCTGTTTTGGGTACATACCCAATCGAAATGCTTGCTAGCCATATCGGCGCGCCAAGCGTTGACGGCTTGCTGCGACAAATGTTCGGCCAGTACATTAATATTTTGCGATTGGCGAATAATAGTGCTGGCCAATTCTTCAATAAAATCTGTGATTGCACGGAATCCGACCGTACGAGAACCCGCTCGTACGGCAAGTGCACGGGCATTTTTGGCGGTTAGCGCCAATCCTCGCGCTTCCAACATGGCCTGATGCAATTCTGCTGAAATTGCTGCGGCAGTAATAAAAACAGGTGCGGACACAGTCCCTCCTTTGACAAGCGTCTTGCTGTCGGTGGTAGCAGTATAGGAGTCATTTCAAGGTTGCGCTTAGCGTGACGAAATTTCTGTACCCGCAGCATGGGTTTTTAGCCAACCACGAATGCGACGTGTCGCAAGATCACTATTGTTGGCCGATGACGGCAAGATGATCTGTTGATACTTGCGCATGTGTTTATGGGCCATAGCGCCGGCGCGTTGTTGTAACTGAAATGGCGTTTCGCGATTGTCGGCAGTTACTAGGTCAAGCATAGGAATGTTTAAGCCTTCGAGACGCTGGTTTAGTTGGATACGACTTAAACGATGCTCGCGCGCATCCACCATAATGAGGGTGATGCCTTTGGCATTGTTCGAATCACGTTGCTGTTGCTGCACATAATCAGCCGCCCAAGGTGCGCTTTCACCCGAAGCAATAACGACAATATTGAGCTGACCGCGTTGATTTAAAAAATTAATCCCGGCTTGGATTTGTTCGCGCACTTGCTGTCGATAGCGGTCATCGGCGCTGGGTTCTGTTGTCACATCATCTTCAACTGGCGTTGCCGACTGTGGTAAGGCCGGCAGACGTTCTAGCCGGGGCAGTGGCGCATTGTTCTCAGCCGCTAAGTCTTGCGGTGTGGTATCCAGTTCATCGCTTTTACTGATCCCTGCTGAATCTATGAGATCGGGTTTTATTTGTGGATTTGCCGTTGTGTCAGTTGCGCTGGTGGCTGGGGATTCGCTGGCTCCAGCGTCGCTATTCTCATCCTCTACAACAGCAGTCGTTTCGCTACTAGTTGCAGAGTACTCACTACGGGACGGTATGGCGGGGTTGGGTGTCATCGGCATTTCAATGGCTAAGGTATTCCAGCCGTAGTCAGGTAACTGCTCTCGCAAGGGTGTAATCAGGGTGGGCCATTGGCCGTGCTGATCGATATCGTGAAGTATCAGTATGCCACCCTGAGCTTTGCCGTTGCGTTCGGGTAAATAGAGTCCATAAAAGGATCGCTCGCCAGCTACTAGCATGACGGCTTCGTTATCTCGTTGGTATAAGGATAAGTATGAAAGAACACTGCGATGCCGGTTGGCATCGGGATAGGGAATGACGCGCATGCTGGCAGATGTTGCCGCTGTTTCGTCTTCTTTCGGCAATGTTTCACCGTCGCTAGTCGAGTCATTATTGGTTGCGTCTGTTGTGGTATCGCTCGCAGCGGTTTCCGCCGCGTAACTTTGTTGAGACACGCAGGTTCCCGCTATTAGCAGGGCGAATAGGGCTGCTAACACCAAGCAAGTAGGCTTTCGGTTGATATTATTCATCGCAGACATAAGGCGATATTCCACTTAAAACTGAGCTAGATGTTTGTACTCAGCAAGAAGTGTTCCTACGACGGCGGTAGTGTGTCTGACGTCAAGGCATTACAATGCCCCCAACGCTCAGTTATCGAAAGGTTTGCCCTCATGAAGGAATGCTTGATTGCTCCGTCTATTTTATCTGCGGATTTTGCGCGCTTAGGCGAAGAAGTAGAAAACGTATTAGCCGCGGGTGCGGATGTGGTTCATTTCGACGTTATGGATAACCATTATGTCCCTAACCTTACCATCGGACCTATGGTCTGTAAGGCGTTGCGGAATCATGGCATTACCGCACCGATTGATGTGCATTTGATGGTCAAGCCAGTCGATCAGATGATTGGCGATTTTGCCGAAGCCGGCGCGACCTATATTACTTTCCACCCTGAAGCCTCAGAGCATATTGATCGTAGCTTGCAGCTGATTAAAGCGGCAGGCTGTAAGGCGGGCTTAGTATTTAATCCGGCAACGCCGCTGCATTACATGGACTACGTCATGGATAAGCTCGATGTGGTGCTGCTGATGTCGGTTAACCCGGGCTTTGGTGGTCAGTCATTTATCCCTAATACGTTAGATAAATTACGTGAAGCGCGTGCGAAAATTGATGCGTCGGGTTTCGATATTCGTTTAGAAATTGATGGTGGTGTTAAGGTAGATAATATCGCCGAAATTTATGCGGCCGGTGCCGATATGTTTGTTGCCGGTTCTGCGATTTTTAATGCGCCGGATTATAAAACCGTGATTGATAAAATGCGCTCCGAGATCGCCAGCGTTAATGCCTGATCGCGATTTTTCCGTCCAATGGAATAGCGCTGTTCGTCAGCGCTTTGGCGATACTGGCCCTGAACTAGTGCTGCTGGATCTGGATGGCACCTTAATTGATAGCGTGCCTGACTTAGCGGCGGCGGTGGATATTATGCTGGCGGCTTTGGGGCGAGAGCCTGCAGGTCAACAACAAGTAAGCCATTGGATTGGTAACGGTGCTGATATGCTGATTCGACGTGCGCTCAGTTGTGGTGACGAAGATGCCGCTAATGCATTGACGGCCACTGAACTACAGACCCCACGTCAGTTATTTGATACAGCCTATTTATCCACCTTGCATCAAGCTACGGGTGTTTTTCCTGGTGTCTCGGACTGGTTAGAGCGCGTTACGACGCCGAAGATTTTAATCACCAATAAACCGCGTTTATTTACTGTACCGCTCATTGATTCACTGGGTTGGACGGGGCATTTTGTGAGGCTGATTTGTGGTGATGACTTCAGCGAAAAAAAACCTTCACCAATGCCGTTATTAAAGGCCTGTGAATTTGCTGATGTGAACCCGAGTAATGCACTGATGATTGGCGACTCACGCCATGATATTGGAGCGGCTAAAGCCGCAGCTATTTGTTCTGCTGCCGTCACTTATGGTTACAACCACGGCGATGATATTGCGCTTAGCCACCCTGATTATTTACTGAATAGCCTGTTCGATTTAATGGAGCCAAAGAATGCCTGAATGGTTTAATCAGTACCCAAGTCAGATCGTTATTGCCTTGCTGGCGTTAGGATTTATTGCGGCTGGTGGCTTAGGTTATCTGCTGCGTGGTCGCAGGGTTGCGCGCCTGAGTGAAGAATTTCAGAGGGTGCAGCAAGCTTTAATGCAAACTCAGCAAGAATATCAACAAGAACAAGAAAGATATCAAGTATTACAGCAAGCGTCGCAGCAACAATTGGCGCAACTGCAAAGTTATCAAGTGGAAGAAGCGCGTCAGCAAGAGCGAGTAATAGCCCAGCAGCAGCAATTAGCACAGCAACAAGCGAAATTAGAGCAGTTAGAGCACACTCTACGTGACATTCAGCAGCAGTTGCAGCAAAGCCAAACGCAATTGGCGACCGAACAAGAAACTCGTCTGCAACAACAACAGCATGCTGAAGAAAAGTTAGCCCTGTTGCAAACTAATAAAGAAGAGATGTTGAAAGAGTTCGAATTGCTTAGCCAAAAAATCTTCGAACAAAAAACCAAACAATTCACCGAGCAAAATCGCGTCGGTTTGGATACGGTATTAACACCGTTTAAAGAGCAGCTCGAAGGGCTAAAAAAGAAAGTCGAAGATGTACATATAGACGACGTACGTGATCGCACGACATTAAAAGCACAAATTACCGAGCTGCATCAGCTTAATAAGCAGATGACTACAGAAGCTCACGCATTGACGACGGCTCTACGTGGCGAGAAAAAGACTCAAGGTAATTGGGGGGAGATGGTACTTGAACGAGTACTAGAGCGTTCTGGTTTACGCGCGGGCGAAGAGTATCAGCGTGAGCAGAGTATGCAAAATGATGAAGGCCAACGCTTTCGCCCGGATGTGATTATTAACTTACCAGAAGGTAAGCACATCGTTATCGACTCTAAAGTCTCGCTGAATGCCTACACCGATTATGTCGCCGCAGAAACTGATGAGGCGCGAGCACTTGCGGCACGCCGTCATACTGATGCCATTCGCAACCATATTCGTAGTTTGAGTGAAAAAGCCTATCAACAGCTGGAAGGTATCAACTCGCCAGACTTTGTCTTCTTATTTATGCCGATTGAACCCGCCTTTATGTTGGCGTTTCAGCATGATGAAAGTCTATTCAATGATGCGTTTGAACGTCGTATCGTGGTCGTTACACCAACGACCTTGTTAGCGACGTTGCGCACAGTTGCCAGTATTTGGGCAATAGAACGCCGTAACAAGAGTACCGAGAAACTGGCAGAGCAAGCGGGCAAGATATATGACAAGCTAACCATTGTCGTTGATCGCATGGAAACCTTAGGTAAACAGCTGAATACGGCACAAGGCACTTGGGATAGCGCTTGGAATTCTTTAAAAACGGGACGTGGCAATCTGTTTAGCCAAGCGGATCAGTTTTTGAAGTTGGGGGTTCGGGTTAAAAAAGAGTTGGCCAAGAACCTCGTAGAAGAAGCGAATGACGAGCACGATTTACACGAATCTATGCGTCTTAAGCCTCTTGTCGTGGACAGTGACGACTGATCTAGGACAGTTAAACGGTTTTTTATTACCAGCAACGGCCTCCAATAAGTCATGTCCTAGTTGGCATGATCACCCATTGTCCTAGTAGGCCTTTTGTAGCCATTTGTAATCTTACACTAGCAGGGCTGGCGCTCTTTCAGTAAGCGACTAGAATCAAAAAGCATACATATTCTCACATTTGTGCAGTTTGAGATGAGAAGGTCTGTTACATGCTGTCTCACTACTGGATCTAATTCGCACACATTCATATGGATATATCGCCCCCATCACAGCAGGCTTTAAAGTTAAATTGGCAAGCGTTCCAGAATCTAGGCGCTAGAGCTTTGGCTTTGCTGGTGTTAACGGTTTCTGCGGTAGTATTGCTCGGTTGGATTGCTGATGTTCCACTTATAACTCGCGTAGCGGATAACTTCCCGGCGATGGTTTTTAATACCGCGCTGTTTTTCGCTATATTGAGTTTAGGATTGATATGCGATCGCCATGTCGTCTTTGGTTTTTGTAGCAAAATAACGGGGACTATTGTTTTCGTTTTATCCGCGCTGACCCTGCTGCAATACTGGCTTGATATGTCATTCGGTATTGATGAATGGTTTTGGTCGGATGACTCAGTTGATCCTTTGTCTTTACGCTCGTCTCAGTCGACCTGCTGGACCTTCATGCTGTTATCAGGGTTGATGATGGTCGGGAGTATTCTTAGACGTCATTCTCACAATCTGGTCATCGCCTTAATTATTTTGGGTGCTCTTACCCCAACCACTGGGGCCGTTATATATATTTATGATTATTCTGACTTAGCCAAAGTTGACGCCTTTTCGACCATGGCGATCCACACGAGTGTGTCGTTCATCTTGTTGTATATGGCGGTTGCTATGGGAGTAGGGCGCCGTAATGGAGCCGATCATTATCCCGATGATGGTCCGGGTTTTCGCCAGTTTAGACGTCTCATCTTGCCAACCTTATTTATCCCATTAGGTACGGGAGCTGTCTTGCATCAACTGGTTAACCAAGAGTATTTAACAGCATCATTTGGTTTGGCCATCATGGCGTCTGGTTTTTGCCTGACCATTGTTTCTGTTCTTTTATGGAACTCGCGGCGCGAAGATGAGTGGTTTGATTCCATGAATCAAGAAATTGAAGCGCGCGTGGGGGCGCAATCTCAGTTGACTATGCTGCTAGATACTATATCTAAAGGCGTATTATTCGTGGGGAGAGACGGCAAAATTAAGTTAGCTAACGACGGTGCTTCGCAATTATTTGAATTCCCTGTTGAGTATTTGCAAGGGCGACACATACGTGAGCTACTTGCATCATCCGCCCATGAAAGTTTTGATAAACATTTCGATCATTTTATTAATTGCCAAAATCGTACGCATTACACCCATCAGTCTTTTCGTATCAGTGCCCGTAATGCCAGTGGTGATGAATTTCCTGTTCTTGCCAGTGTTGGTTATCTCTCTGAAGCGAAAGACAATGGTTTTGGTGTTTTGCTCCTCAATGGCGAGATGATCGAGCGGCAAATGGAACAGCTGCGTCATAAAGTTCGTACCGACCATCTTACTCTTGTGGGTAATCGCAGTAGCTTTGATGCTCGAATGGATGAACTAAATGCTTATGGTTCAAGGTCTGAACAAGCGGTAGCATTAATCATGGTTGATATCGATCATTTTAAGAAAGTGAATGATCGTTTTGGTCATGCTGCTGGTGATTCTATCCTCAGTGATTTTGCCCGAGAGGTTGAGGATAGCTTACGTTATTCCGACTCCTTATACCGCTACGGCGGTGAAGAGTTCGTGATCGTTACCATTGGTGCGTCTTTGCCTCATGTTAGCATGCTGGCAGAACGTATCCGCATGCGCGTAGAAAGCTATCCATTCCCATACAAGACCAAAACAATTCATATTACGTGTAGCTTAGGTGTGGCTGTCCGCTTGCCTGAAGAAACGTTAGAGCATTGTTTAGAGCGTGCCGACAATAGCTTATTTGTGGCTAAAAATACCGGTCGCAATCGTGTCGTTGTTAATGAACGCCATGATATGAATTGAGTGGCATCCGTTCGCCAGTTCTGGTTGTCGCACTGTGCTTGGGCTAGAATGTCGCACTTTTGTACAGCTAGGCTGACCTATGAGCGAACGCGATAACATCTATCAAGCACCGCACGGCAAAGTAGCAGACTTTGCCTTTGATGCCGCGGTCGCGCGCGTGTTTCCCGATATGATTCGTCGTTCTGTGCCCGGTTATGCCGAAACCGTTGCTATGTCTGGGGTTATCGCCGGTCAATATGCGCAAGCTAACTCCAACTTGTATGATCTAGGCTGCTCTCTTGGCGCCGTTACATTGGCGATGCGTCATGGTGTGCGAGCCACAAATTGCCAGATCATAGGTATTGATAATTCGGCATCCATGTTAGAGCGTGCCGAGCATTATTTAGCCTTAGATGACGCGCATGTACCGGTCCGTTTTGTTTGTGCGGATATTTGTAATTATCCACTCGAAAATGCCTCGGTTACCGCATTAAATTTCGTCTTGCAATTTATTCCGTTAGAGCACCGCTTAGAATTATTAAAAGATATCGCCGCTGCAACTTTACCTGGCGGTGCATTAATCTTGTCTGAAAAACTGGCTTTTGACGTCAATGAGCAACCGGTGCAGGATGCTCTGCATTTAGATTTTAAACGCGCCAATGGTTATTCTGATTTGGAAATTGCGCAGAAACGCAGTGCCATTGATAACGTATTGATTCCGGAAACCGAAGATGTGCATATTCAGCGTTTAAAAGCCGCTGGTTTTTCTCAGGTCATTCGTTGGTATCAGTGTTTTAATTTTGCCTCATTTTTAGCGATTAAATAATTTATTATGAACCCCGATATACTGACAGCTGATATAGCGAGCTCTGAGTCTTTATTGCCTTGGTTTGACGAATTACGTTCCTTTTTAAATGAAGGTAAGTTTGCGCCTTGGGGGGCTGTTGTTGAACAACAATTGCAAGGTGTATTGCACGACAATGAACACGGTGATCAGCGTCGTTGGTTAGATGCCTTGTACTCCTTGCCTGACTTGGAACAAGTGAATTGCGATTTAACGGCGCATGATTTGGCTCTGACGAGTACTAATATTTCCAATGAACAACAAGCGGCGGTTTTAGCCGCGGTGCAAGGGCTGATTCCTTGGCGCAAAGGCCCATTTCAATTCTTTGATACACACATAGAAACTGAATGGCGCTCCGATTGGAAATGGGATCGTGTAGCACCACATTTATCGCCATTGCATGGACGTGTGGTGCTCGACGTGGGTTGTGGTTCGGGTTACCACATGTGGCGCATGTTAGGTGACGGCGCTGCGCGCGTGATTGGTGTTGACCCATCGCGGTTATTTTTAATGCAGTTCCAAGCGGTAAAAAAATACGCTGAAGTGGCATTGGGTAAACTTCCGGCTGACTTATTGCCGTTAAAAATGGAAGACGTGCCGCCACGATTAAAAGCCTTTGATACGGTATTTTCGATGGGTGTTTTATATCATCGTAAATCGCCGATTGATCATCTGCAGGAGTTGCGCGATACCTTGCGTCCCGGCGGTGAGTTGGTATTGGAAACGTTAGTCATTGATGGTCCTTTAGGTGAAGTACTAATGCCCGAAGACCGTTACGCCATGATGCGTAATGTGTGGTTTTTACCTTCGCCTGAAACTCTGCTGTTGTGGTGTCGTCGAGTAGGTTTCAAGAATGCGCGCATCGTCGATTTGAACCAAACATCGCTGCAGGAACAACGTTCCACTGATTGGATGACGTTTAATTCGCTAAAGGATTTTCTCGATCCTAGTGATATCAACAAGACTGCTGAAGGCTATCCGGCACCGCTGCGTGCAGTGGTGATTGCGGAAGCTTAGCTAGCTATCGATTCTTTCCTGCAAGGCCGCAAAAAACGCGGCTCTGTCGCGCTCACGTTTCACATCCTCGAATACCTGAGCTAGCTCCGCAGATTGGATTGAAAAGTAATGCAGCCATTGCTTCATTCGATCCACTAACTGCTTATCGGTAATATCCGGTAGTTTGGTTGCCAATAAAGGCAGTAGCGCTAAATGTTGCTGCCATGTCATAGGCACATGATCTGGCTGCTTAATGCGCAGGGCCAAATCGGGTGTCGAAACTAACCCACGGCCAATCATGAGTACATCGGAGCCACTTTCCTGTTGGCACTGTGCGGCTTGGGCGGGTGTCCATATTTCGCCATTGGCGAGCACAGGGATGGTAACTACATCTTTTATCTGTTTAATCCAATCCCAGTAGGCCGGTGGTTTGTAGCCTTCGGTTTTGGTGCGCGCATGCACGGTGAGCCACTGGATGCCGCCACTAGCGAGAGCCTGAGCATTTTCTATTGCTAAGGTTTTGTCGTTAAAGCCTAAGCGCATTTTGGCACTGACGGGGATGTGGCTAGGAACCGCCGCACGGACTTGGGTTGCAATGCGGTGTAGCAAATCGGGGAATTGCAGTAATACTGCGCCACCCATGCTGCGATTGACGGTTTTAGCAGGGCAACCAAAATTTAAATCAATGGCGGGAGCACCTAGGCTCGCTGCAACGGCGGCATTTGCAGCCATCACTTCGGGATCGCTGCCCAATAGCTGCACATGTACCGGAGTTCCCGCCAATGTCTTACCGCCATTGTGCAGTTCCGGGCAAAGACGATAGTAAACTCTTGCTGGCAGTACTTGGGTTGTAATGCGAATGAATTCAGTCACACAGTGATCTATGCCGCCAACAGCGGTTAACAACTCACGAAATTCGCCATCCATAAGGCCTTCCATCGGCGCTAGCGCAATGTAAGGTCGATTTTGTACGGAAAAGGGGAGTGTGCCATTAAACATGGTGGTACGTATTACAAGTGGAGGCTCGCGAGTATACGCATCCGAGTGCTTTATCGCTAGCCGCGTACACTTCCAAGCGCTACAACCATGCGCTTTGGTCTTATTATGGCAGTTGCTTTAAATTGGTCTTTTCAGTAATCTACGGCGGCTTGTCGGCCCTATTGGCAGGGTTTTTTGTGCCCTGATGAAAAGACTAGAACAAGTATAAACATGACATCATAAGGAGCCCCCTGCATGTCTGAGCCTAGCCTCGTCTCACAGGGTTTGGAGCTGATGATCTTCGGTATGGGCGTGGTATTCGTCTTTTTGACGATGCTGGTGTTCGTAACGGGATTCATGTCCAAGCTGGTAACTAAACTTACGCCTGAGCCTGTCATCGTTCCCGCTAAAGTGGTAACTAAGAAGCAGTCAGGAGTAGATCCGCAATTGTTGAAAGTACTTTCAGCTGCGGTAAAAGAGCATCGCGCGCGCCAAAAGTAGCACGCGGTATATAACAACCCATACGTTTACAACGTTAACGGAAGAAAAGGCCATCATCCATGTCCGATTCTAAGAAACCTTTAGGTATCACAGACGTCGTTCTTCGCGACGCACACCAGTCTATTCTGGCCACCCGCATGCGTATTGACGACATGCTTCCTATAGCTGCCAAACTCGATCAAGTAGGCTACTGGTCACTTGAGTCTTGGGGCGGTGCAACGTTTGACTCTTGCATACGCTACCTCGGTGAAGATCCATGGGATCGTATCCGTGAGTTTAAAAAGGCAATGCCAAAAACTAAGCAGCAAATGTTGCTTCGTGGTCAGAACCTGCTGGGCTATCGTCACTACGCTGACGATGTTGTGGAGAAATTCGTAGAACGTGCTGCTACCAATGGTGTAGACGTATTTCGCGTGTTCGATGCAATGAACGATCCGCGCAATCTTGAAACTGCTCTTAAAGCAGTTAAAAAGAACGGCGGTCATGCACAAGCGACCTTGTCTTATACCACTAGCCCAGTTCATACGCTGGAAGCATGGGTAAGCTTGGCAAAACAAATTGAAGATATGGGTGCAGACTCCATTGCTATTAAAGATATGGCTGGTGTACTGACTCCATATAATGCATATGAATTGGTTTCTCGCCTTAAGGCTCAGACCGACCTTGAAGTTCAGTTGCACGCACATGCGACGGCTGGCTTGTCTGATATGACTATTCTGAAAGCCGTTGAAGCCGGTATTGACCGTGTTGATACTGCCATCTCCTCAATGTCGATGACTTATGGTCACACGGCAACGGAATCGGTTGTTGCTGCTTTGGCTGGTACTGATCGCGACACAGGGATCGACCTGTTGTTGCTAGAGGAAATTGCTGCTTACTTCCGTGAAGTTCGTAAGAAGTATTCTAAGTTTGAAGGTGCTCTACGCGGCACTGATTCTCGTATCTTGGTTGCTCAAGTACCAGGCGGTATGTTGACCAACATGGAAAACCAACTGCGCGAGCAGGGTGCTTCTGACAAGTTCGACGAAGTATTGAAAGAAATCCCGCGCGTGCGTGAAGATCTTGGTTTTATTCCTCTAGTAACGCCTACTTCTCAGATCGTTGGTACTCAAGCAGTACTGAACGTTTTGACGGGTGAGCGTTACAAGTCGATCTCAAAAGAAACTCAAGGCATCCTGAAAGGTGAATACGGTGCGGCTCCTGCGCCTATGAATGCCGAGTTACAAGCTCGCGTTCTGGATGGGAAAGAAGCCATCACGTGTCGTCCAGCCGATTTGATCGATGCTGAAATGGATCAAGTGTTAGCAGACGTTAAGAAACTGGCTGAAGAGAAAGGCTTCAAGTTGGCTGAAAATGCCATCGATGACGCGCTGACTCTGGCTATGTTCCCGCAGGTTGCGCCAAAGTTCTTGGCCAATCGTGGTAATCCAGATGCGTTCGAACCAGCACCAAGTGCTGCAGGTGCTGATACCTACACGATCAACATTGATGGCAACGAGTACGTTGTTAAAGTTAATGAAGGTGGTGATGTTACAAATCTTGCTCCGGTGAATGGCGCACCTATGTCTATAGGTGGTGCTTCTTCAACGGCTGCACCTGTTGCTGCGGGTGGCGGTGATCCAATTACTTCGCCATTGGCAGGTAATATTTGGAAGGTATTGGTTCAGCCAGGTGATGAAGTTGCAGAAGGCGACGTCGTACTGATTCTGGAAGCCATGAAAATGGAAACTGAGATTCGCGCACCGAAAGACGGCACCATTGGCAGTGTTTCTGCCAAAGAAGGTACGGCCGTTAAAGTGGGCGACACTCTGTATACCCTAGGTTAAGGAGCTGTCATGCATAGTTTGATTAACCTTTGGCACGACACTGGTTTATACCAGATGGAGCTAGGGCAACTAGCAATGCTTTGCATTGGTTGTGTGCTGCTGTTTTTAGCTATCCATCCTAAGTTCCAGTTCGAGCCTTTGCTGTTGTTGCCGATTGCGATTGGTACCATTTTCGTAAACATCCCTGGTGCTGACTTTTATGCTGGCCCAGTGATCGCTGCGGATGGTCACCTCGATACTCCGGCAGGTTTGTTGTATTACATTTACCACGCAGGTATTGAAACCGGTTTATTCCCACTGCTCATTTTCATGGGTGTTGGTGCAATGACGGATTTTGGTCCTTTGCTGGCTAATCCAAAAACCTTATTGCTCGGCGCTGCTGCACAGTTTGGTATTTTCGGTACCTTGTTTGGTGCGGCCTTCTTCACTGATATTGGTGTGATGGACTTCTCCCTGCAGCAAGCGTCCGCTATCGGTATTATCGGTGGTGCTGACGGCCCAACCTCGATCTTTATTGCATCTAAGTTGGCTCCTGAGCTATTGGGTGCAATTGCGGTTGCTGCATACTCTTACATGGCATTGGTGCCTATGATTCAGCCACCAATCATGAAAGCGTTGACGACCGAATCTGAACGTAAGATCAAAATGAGTCAGCTGCGCGAAGTGAGTAAGGGTGAGAAAATCATCTTCCCGATTACTTTGCTGGTACTGGTTGCCTTGTTGTTACCATCAGCTGCGCCCCTTTTGGGTATGTTCTGTTTTGGTAACTTGATGAAAGAGTCGGGTGTTGTTGATCGTTTGAGCGATACAGCGCAAAACGCCTTGATCAACATTGTGACTATTTTCTTAGGCTTGGGTGTTGGTTCGAAAATGAGCGCTGATAAGTTCTTAAACTTCGATACCTTAAGCATCTTGATTCTAGGCATGGTTGCCTTCTGCATGGGTACTGCCGCAGGCGTTATCATGGCGAAGATCATGAACAAGTTCTCGAAAGATCCTATCAACCCATTGATTGGTTCTGCGGGTGTATCGGCGGTGCCGATGGCGGCTCGTGTATCCAACAAAGTGGGCTTGGAAGCGAATCCACAGAACTTCCTGCTGATGCATGCTATGGGCCCTAACGTGGCTGGTGTGATTGGTTCGGCGGTTGCTGCGGGTGTGATGATTAGCTATTTCGGTTAATCGTTAGCGCGATGAGAAAACGGCTCACTTAGTGGGCCGTTTTTTATTCTCCCATGATATCGTGAGCTTGGATTTTGCTCGTAGGAGCGGGTGTAGTGAACAGAACCCGCGGTAAAATCTAAACACAAATCAAAATCACTGCCGATAAATCGTCTCAATCAAATGCCAGCCAAACCGTGTTTTGATAGGCCCTTGTACTTTCAATACGGGCCCTTCAAACACGGCTTCATCAAACGCTCGTACCATATCGCCGCGGCTAAACTCGCCTAGCGAGCCGCCGTTCTTTTTAGAAGGGCAGGTTGAATACTTGCGTGCTAGCTTGTCGAAGTCTTCGCCTTCTTTAAGTCGTTTGAGCAAGGCGTTTGCTTCATCTACCGTTTTAACCAGAATGTGACGAGCACAGGCACGACGAGCCATAGTAATCTCCGAGTCAGTTTAATTGAGGTATTATACCTGCCAATGGCTTATATCGTGTCTTGAAAACACGCCACTTCATACCGATATAGTCTTTACCCCTTGCAGGAGTTGCTTCATGTTGTTGCTGATCGCTGTGTGTGCATTGTTTGCCGTTCTCTACTTAGGTTGGAGTCGGCAGCAGCGAGCGCGTTCTTTAGCATTGAGCCGAGTTAAGCGTCAGTGCGAAACGGATGCCTTGCAGTTACTAGATGACACGCTCATTTTAGAAAGTATGCGGTTTAAGTGGCGCAAAGATAATACGCCTGTGCTAAGCCGCTGCTACGCTTTCGAATTTACTTCTACCGGTGATGAGCGTTACGCCGGTTACATACAGTTAGAAGGCTATCGGGTTGCTTCGTTACAGCTTATGCCGCATCGAGTTCAATAGAAGTGAACGCGACTAATTCCCGGAGAATATGATGGTAGTACATCAGCCAGAGCAGACTCGTTTCATTATCGAACAAGATGGGCATACCTGTTTACTTGAGTATGCGCTCGAGGGGCAGAATATTAATTTTACCCACACGTATGTACCTTTCCGTTTGCGCGGCAAGGGTTTAGCAGAGCAACTAGTTGAAGTAGGACTGGCTTGGGCTAATGCAGAACAATTAAACGTTAAAGCAAGTTGCTGGTACGTTGCTAAGTTTTTACCTCAATAGAATTAATCGGAATCTTTTATTTTATGCCGATTAAAATATTGCAAGGTATGTTATTACTCGATCAATTATTAACGTTGTAACTGTATAAATTCTAAAATCCAAGCACCGATATCATCAGCGTCTGTCGGCTGATCTAAACTCGAAAATCCTGCATCTAAAATCTCATCGCCGATAGCTGCGCGCCGGCGCTCTAGTAAGCGTACAAAGTATTCAGCGGTAAACTCTGGGTGACCCTGAAAAGTTAATACGCGGTCGTCGATAAAAAAAGAAGCGTTATTGCAAAAACGACTTCCAGCTAGACGTTTCGCTTTTGGGGGTAATTGTTCTACTTGATCTTGATGACTATAAATAAGGCGCATATGACTGCGTTGGTCGTTTAGCCAAGCAGGACGGTGTTCTATGGTTGTCATATGTACTCCAACGCCCCATCCTTTGCTGCTTTTTTGAGCGTAGCCGCCTAGGCTATGAGCAATAATTTGATGGCCAAAACAAATCCCAATTAGGGGAGCACCTTTATCGTGAGCTGCTTTGATCCACTTACTCAGTGGCTCAATCCATCGTTCGTTATCGTACACGCCCGTTTTGGAACCAGTAATTAAATACGCATCACACTCGTCGAAGGTTTGTGGTAATTCACCTTGCTTAACCCGATAGTGACGGTACTGAAGCTCGTGAGAACTTGACGGCAGTCGATTAAAAAAATGCCGAAACATGGTGCCGTAACTCTTATAGTCTTCTAGAAGGTCAGAATATAGGTCGTCTGTTTCTAACAGGCCAAGGTACTTCATAGTCATTAATGCAGCGTGTCGTCTGTTGAGTGTTGATGGTTAGGTGGATTGTTCTTCCGCAGCGGAGTGAGAATATCCTCTAATCCATGAATTTTTAATTCTAGCGCAAGTGCTAGGAGTTGGCCCAGCTGTCCTTGAGGGAAGCCCTTATTATTCATCCAGAGTAGGTATTCTTCTGGAATATCCATTAGGACACGACCTTGATACTTGCCGAAGGGCATTGTCGTTGTGATCAGTAGTAGCAGATCATTCTTATCAAACACAGTTCGTCACCCTTGATAGTTGCCTACCATGATGAGGTGGGCCGGCTGCTCAAGCAAGCCAAAATTACTAGTAAATATCGACCTTACAGGATAACTTGTGTCGCAAATTGACATTATTGGTGAGAAAATTGTGCCTATTTTTATAATTGTCATTATGGATGGTCTACACTGTTTTTCTACGACAATGATGCATCGTGGCAAAGTGCCATCTAGTTTTCCCCGAGTTGTATAAGGGTTTGTGAGGTCGGCACTTGAGTAAAATAGCCCCCGTTGGCGAGTGTGAGATTCGTGGAGTAGTTGCATGAATGCCGTTAAACCGGTTTTAGATTCTTCTTTTGTTAGTGAAGGGTGGTCTCGGATTGAGCGTGAAGCAGAAGAAGGAATTTCACTAGGTGTCGTTCGTTCAGCAAGTGGTGAAATCCGTCTAGAGACAATTTTAGAACGTTGCTTACGTGTTTTTTTAACCACACGAACAGAAACTTTACATGCGGATATCGAAGGTGCGCTGCTTCATATTGCTCGTTATTTGAAGGCGCGGAGCGCATTGGTTTTCGTTGCTGATGATGGTGACTCTGTTTCTGAATTATTGGTTAGTATCGGTGCAAAAGGCGTTGAGGAGCTGCCACAACTTCTCAACAGCTATTGGCGTAATGATTTAAATACGGAACGGCACTATGAAATGGGCGGTTCGAAAGTCCTTAGACGTGCGGCAGCGATACCTGCAGATGTAGAATTACTAAACCTTTTAGACTCTGATAATGCGATTTTGCTGCCGGTTAGTGATCAGGATGGAGCGGTCGGCTTTCTGTTAATTAGCTTTGAACAAACGCAACCTCCACTCAGTAATCGTCGACAAGCCTTGTTGGCGACTTTTGCTCAGCTTTGTTTTTTAGTTCAAGATCGTCTCACTATGATGAGTCAGCTGGAATACAGGGAGCAATTATTAAGACAAACAGAACGCTTGGCTAACATTGGTAGTTGGCAAGATGATGTGTTGAACGATGTCATTGTTATTACGCCCCAAGCTGCGGTGATTTTTGAACAAGAAGAAACGTTAACAACGGTGAGTTTGTCTCGGTTTTTTGAATATGTGCATCCTGATGATAGTGAGCGTGTAGCGCAAACTTTAACTGAGAGTATGCAGCAGCATAAACCGTCCGACATGATATACCGAATCGTCACTGAATCTGGCACGGTGAAAGTTATCCATGGTCGTGCCGAAGTTATTGTTGATGATAGCGGTAAGTTAGTTGGTCGAGTTGGTTCTATTCAGGATATTACTGAACAACAAGCGAAAGAACACCGCTTACGACAAGCAATGACCGTGTTTGAATCGACGATGGAAGGGGTGGTGATCACCGATTCGCAAAACCGAGTTGAGGCAATTAATCCTGCATTTGCTTCCATTACAGGCTTTGAAGAAGCTGATGTCCTTGGCCGATCAATTTCCTTACTAAATTCGGGCCGTCATTCCAAAACCTTTTATGAAGGTATTGCTAGATCCGTCCAGGAACGTGGTTACTGGCGCGGTGAAATTTGGAATCGTCGAAAAAATGGTCAGATTTATCCGCAGTGGCTAACGATTACCGAAGTGAAAGATGCGCAAAACCGTGTCACTAATTATGTCGGTGTTTTTTCCGACATGTCTCGCATCAAAGAATCAGAAGAGCAATTGGAGCACTTATCTAATTATGATTCGCTTACCAATTTACCGAATCGTGCTCTGCTATTAAGCCGTCTTGAAGGTGCTGTTAATGTAGCAACACAGAAGGGTCGTAAAGTTGGCGTTATTGCCATTGACCTCGATCATTTCAAACATATTAATGACAGCCTTGGCCATCCCGCGGGTGACCGTTTGTTGCAGGAATTTGCTCAGCGTATGCGTCAGCGTTTGCGTGATAGCGATACCGTTGCTCGCCAAGGTGGTGATGATTTCGTAGTGGTGTTAGAAAATGTTATTTCTCATGAGCAGGTGAGTAACGTTGCTGACATTATTTTGAATCTATTACGCACACCATTTGATGTTGGCGTCGGCCAAGAGCTTTATATCGGTGCCAGTTTGGGTATTACATTATTTCCAGATCATGGCTCAGATGTGACTCAATTATTGAGTAATGCTGATGTCGCTATGTATCAGGCGAAGCAGCGTGGGCGTAATCATTATCAGTTTTATTCAAATGATATGACTCAAGCGGTATCGGATCGTTTAGAACTTGGCAATCAGTTGCGCGGTGCATTGCAGCACGACAATGAATTACAACTTTATTATCAACCTCAAGTTTGTTTAATTGATGGCCATATTGTGGGCGTTGAAGCCCTAATGCGGTGGCATCATCCACAAGAGGGCATCATTGCGCCAGGTCGTTTTTTACCCGTTGCCGAAGATAATGGCTTAATGCCTGAGTTGGACGGCTGGGCGTTACGTGTGGCCTGTCATCAAATTGCCGTCTGGCAAAATGAAGGCTTCGAACCCATGATCGTTGCGGTGAATATATCCCAGCCAACTTTTGTTGCCGGTGGTTTGGTCGAGCGCTTACGGCGCTTGCTGGACGAAACACAAATCGACCCTCGTTGGCTGGAACTTGAAATTACCGAAGGAGCGTTGCTAGAGCCAAGTACTCAAGTTCTCGACACTATTAATGGGTTAAAAGAGCTTGGAGTGATGTTGGCCGTTGATGATTTTGGTACAGGCTATTCTTCGTTAGCGTATCTGCATCGTTATCGTGTTGATAAATTGAAAATCGACCGTAGTTTTGTACAAAGCGTTGAGGATGAAGACGAAGGTCGCGTAATTACTACAACCATTATTCACATGGCGAAAGGTTTGGGATTACAGGTGCTGGCGGAAGGTGTAGAAACGGAAGCTCAATTGAATTTTTTGCGTGACAATGGTTGCGAAAGTTACCAAGGATTTTATTTTAGTAAACCCGTGCCTGTAGCAGAGTTAAAGTTAGAAAAAACTAAAGACCATTAAATGGCCTTTAGTTCTTTTTAAGCGGCTTACTCGTAAGTGCAGAAGTAAGCGGTTTGACCAGCCATACGTACTTGAAATTTTACGTTGGCGGCAACTTCGAATGAGTCGCCTTGGTTAAAGGTTGCCCATTCAGCGGCACCAGGCAGCAAAGCATCCATTGAACCTGAAACAACCGTCATTACTTCTTTCTGGCTCGTGCCAAATTCGTAATCGCCCGCTTCCATTACGCCGACAGTGGCCGGTAGAGTCGCGGTTTGCAGAGCGATTGATTTTACTTTGCCGTCAAAATATTCGTTAACTTTCAGCACGATACGTACTCCTATTAAGTGAGGTCGCGATTATACGCATCCTATGGTGCTTTGCAGAGAGGCAGAGTAGGGTTATCACGTAAATATTTCGTTTACATGAAAAAAACCTGAGCAGTGGCGTAAAATTTCCTATATACTTTGCGCCCTTTTGAACAATGATGAGTCGGGCTCACCCGTGTCAGCAGCGTGTTAGCAGAGCTAACCAGTTAGCGGCAAAGCCCTTCCCCGTCTGCACACAGGTGACAATATGACCGATACAATCAGCACAGGCTTCGCAAGCCTGGGCCTTCCTTTTCCTATTCTTCGCACTCTAGAAGAGTTGGGTTACGAAACTCCTTCTGCTATCCAAGAGCACAGTATTCCGCCATTGCTTGAAGGCAAAGACGTACTGGGTATGGCACAAACCGGTACCGGTAAAACGGCCGCGTTCGCATTACCTATCTTGGCTCGCACTCAAGCCGACTTTAAAAGCCCACAAGTATTGGTGTTAGCGCCAACGCGTGAACTGGCGCAACAGGTGGCTGAAGCCGTTAAAACCTATAGCCGTCACATGCCGGGCATTGAAGTAACTGCTATCTATGGTGGTGCCGATTACGGCAGCCAGCTACGTGATTTGAAGCGTGGCCCGCAATGGGTTGTTGGTACTCCTGGCCGTGTAATGGATCACTTACGTCGCGGTACGTTGAGCTTGGCTGATATTAAAGCCGTTGTTCTAGACGAAGCGGACGAAATGCTGCGCATGGGTTTTATCGACGACGTAAACTGGATTCTGGAACAAACCCCAGCCAGCCGTCAGGTTGCTTTATTCTCTGCGACTATGCCGCGTGAGATTCAGCGTGTTGCTGAAACTCACCTGAATAATCCAGTACAAGTAAAAATCGAAACCAAAACGACGACCAACGATAAAATTCGTCAGCGTTATTGGTTTGTCGGTGGCGCACATAAAAATGATGCGTTATTGCGTATTGCCGAAACCGAAGAATTTGACGCCATGATGGTGTTCGTACGTACCAAGCAAGCAACAGAAGAAGTTGCGGAGTTTATGGTAAGTAACGGCTTTAAATGTTCACCATTAAACGGTGATATTCCACAAGCACAACGCGAAAAAGCGGTAGAACGCTTAAAAGCAGGCCAGTTGGATATTATTGTTGCAACTGACGTTGCCGCTCGTGGTTTGGACGTTGAGCGTATCAGCCACGTTATCAACTACGATATTCCACAAGATACCGAATCCTACGTTCACCGTATTGGTCGTACTGGTCGTGCCGGTCGTAATGGTGAAGCCATTGTCTTCGTACGTGGCCGTGAAAAGCGTATGTTGCGTGATATCGAACGTGCGACTCGTCAGCCTATTGAAGAAATGCCACTACCATCGGCAGAAATGGTTAACGAAAAACGTCGTGTTATGTTCCAAGCACGCGTTTTAGATAGCCTGCACCCAGAGAAAAACAAAGTGTATCGCGAAATGATCGAAAAGATCTTAAGTGAACACCCGGTGGATGCGATGGATGTTGCAGCAGCGATTGCTCGCATGGTGCAAGGCGATAAGCCATTGTTCATCGACGAACAAGAAGATGCGCGTGCACAAAAACGTGCGCAAGAACAAAATAGCCGTGAATCACGCGACCGCCCAGAACGTGGCGAGCGTCGTGAGCGCAGTGGTGAGCGCGAACGTGGTGCTCCACGCAGCAAAATGCCAGCCAGCGCTTCGCCTATGCCATTAAAAGGTAACCCTGATATGGCGATGGCGCGTTACATGGTTGGCATTGGCTACGACGATGGCTTGAAGCCAGGTAACCTTGTTGGCGCTATCGCGAACGAAGCCGATTTAGAAAGCCGTTTTATTGGTCACATTGAAATTTTTGAAAATTATTCTGTGATCGATTTACCAGCAGGTATGCCAGAACCAGTGATGAACACCCTGCGTAAAGCACGCGTATGTGGTCGTCCTTTGAGCATCAAGACCTACAAAGAAAGTGACATCCCTGAATCAACAGGTCGCTCTGCTCCACCGCGTCGTGCGGGTGGCTCAGGCAAGCCTGGTGGTGCTGGCGGTCGTGGCAAGCCACGTAGCAGTAATGATTCACGTGGTGATTCACGTCCTCCGCAGCGTAAGCGTCGCGAAGCGTAATTGTTAGTGAATTAAATTAAGCGGTCTTCGGGCCGCTTTTTTGTGGATGCTGTTTATGGTTTTTTATCGTCTTTTAGCTTGTAGCTGCTGGCGCAGGCTGTCCTTACCTGGCATCCTGCCGGATAGTTCTTGAAAATCCGTAGGAGCGAAACTTTTTTCGCGAAGGCTTTTATAGATAATTCGGCGCTTTATTCTGCAATGCTTTCGCGAAAAAGTTTCGCTCCTACAAGTTCAAGCAAAACAAAAAAGCCCCGGCGAACCGAGGCAAAGGGCATTGCGGGGTATGTCTAATCCCTAGACATTAATGACTTATCATCCACGGGCGCATAGACGGAAACATTTTATTGCCATCAGCGGTCCACAATAAATTGCTCGGGCGTTTCGGCGCGCAGCCACAACCTTTGTGTTTGCCGTGTGCGGCACGCTCTTGCTTTTCTTTTTCCCGTTCATGAAATTGTGCTGAGGTCATGAAGTCGGGTTCATGTTGCGCTTTTTCATTACGCTCCATGGCTTCTTTTTTCTCTTTAATCATGGCCGCAATATGTGGTGGGATCATCACAACACGCGCAGATAACTGCGCACATTGTGGGCATTTAGCCGGATGATCGTGGTGTTCCATTGACGCAAGTTCTTGGAAAACACCATGCTGAGTGCATTTATAATCGTATAAAGGCATGTTTAATTCCCCTTATTAATCCAAATCAGGCGCTAGTGGAATATCGACCGAGCCGTCGAGGAATTTAGTCGGGCCATTAGCGTTAGGCTTAATATCGAATTTAAAGATATCGGTTGGTAACCATAGGGTCGCACAAGAGTTCGGTACGTCGACCACGCCGCTAATGTGACCTTGTATCGGTGCACAACCAATAATGGCGTAAGCCTGAGCACGCGAGAATCCGAATAGCTCCATGTAGTTAATGGCGTTCAAACAGGCTTGGCGATACGCAACGGTGGTATCTAAGAAGTGCTGCTTGCCATTTTCGTCAACAGAAATACCTTCGAAGATTAAATAGTCGTCGTACTTAGGTACTAATGGGCTTGGCTTAAAGATTGGGTTTTTAACCTGGTATTTAGCCATACCGTCTTTAATTAAATTCACACGCATGTGAATCCAGCCAGCCATTTCAATTGCACCACAAAAGGTGATTTCGCCATCGCCTTGGCTAAAGTGTAAATCGCCAACCGATAGACCGGCTTCATCTACATATACTGGGAAGTAGATTTTTGCGCCACGGGTTAGGTCTTTAATATCGCAGTTACCACCATGCTCGCGTGGCGGTACGGTACGAGCACCTTCAGCAGCTGCTGCAGCTTTATCGTCGCCTTGCATGCGGCCCATGTGTGCAGTCGGTGCATACGGCAAGCAAGCAAGTGTTGGCGTACGATCTGGATCAGTGTCGAACAATTCTTTTTCACGGGTGTTCCACTTATCCAGCATATCGCGTGATGGCAAGCAACCGATTAGGCCTGGGTGTAAAATACCAGCAAATTCAACGCCCGGTACGTGACGTGAACTGGTGTAGATACCGTTGAAATCCCAAATGGATTTTTGTGCTTCAGGGAAGTGTTCGTCTAAAAATCCACCGCCGTTCTTTTTAGAAAAGAAGCCGTTAAAGCCCCATTGTTGTTCGGTAAATGCACCGATGTCTAAAATATCGACTTCTAATAAATCACCTGGCTGTGCGCCTTCAACAGCAATAGGACCAGATAAAAAGTGCACTTGAGATAAATCGACATCACGCACGTCAGAAGCGTCGTCGTCGTTCTTGATCTGTCCGCCTGTCCAGTCAAAGCATTCGACGATAAAGTCATCACCGGGTTTCACCTTAGCAACCATAGGAATGTCAGGGTGCCAGCGATTGTGAACATTATCGTGATCGTACGCTGATTTACTTAAATCGATTTTAATAATGGTATCAGTCATGGGTCTTCTCCTGTGACGGCCGAGAGGCCACTGGTTTACTCGTACGTGAAAATTCGTTGAGTAAGGTCGGTTGAAACGTAATTTTATTGGCTGTAGCAGTACCGAAGATAAATCGACATTGATCATCCGCAGCGCTGAGTAAAAATTGAGCGAGTGGCTCTAATACAAGAGCTTGGAACTGTCGTTGAATATCGCGAGCTCCATAGCGTTTGTTAAACCCAGCAGAGCACACTAAGGTGCGCGCAGATGGGTCAAGTTCGATAGCAATATTGCGGGCTTTTAAGCGTTGATTAAGTTCCGCTTCTAAGTTTTCGATGATATCCGGAATGGATGTCATGCTAAGATCGTTAAAGCAATTAACACTGCCAATACGATTGATAAATTCGGGATCGAAATGACGCTCTAACGCTCTAATAAAAGTTGCCTTTCTAGACTTCTGAGAAAAGCTTTGTCGAGCTTTGGATATGAACGTCTTAGTTTTTATCGCGCCAATATTACTGGTCATGAAAATCAACGTATTATTAAATTTCAGCGTTTTCTGACCGGATGCGAGGGTGAGTGAACCGGAATCCAATATGTTCATTAAGCTACGAACCACTTCGGCACTTGCTTTCTCGATTTCATCGAACAAAACGATGCCGGGACGGGTACTCGTGCCTGCAATGTGGTCTTCATTAAATAATGAATAATTTTCTTTACTACCAACATAACCCGGGGGCGCACCAGTGATCGCTGCGCTGTAATGGCTTTGCGATAGGGTATTCATATCAATGCGACAAAAAGCCTCGCTATTACCATGAATGGCTTTAGCGACGGTGCGGACAAATTCCGTTTTTCCCACACCTGTCGAGCCTAAAAATAGGGTGCTTAATAGTGGCTTGCGATCATCTTGTAGCCCTGCTTTAACCACGCTGAGCTGACGCTTAAAGCGAGTGATGGTTTCATCTTGGCCGATGATTCTAGCGCGCAGAGCGCCTTCGATCTCACTAGGATCGAATACAAAACGCGACGTACACAAAGGTTGTGCACGGCGATTTTGTTCGAGTTTATCGGTGATAAATACCACAGCTCTCGTCCGGCGATTACTCGCCAGCCTCCCGCTCACGCTCGCTTACGGGTAGGTTCCCTACAGGACAGTCAGCTACGCCAATGGTGTCACGGGTCATCGCTTCGACGTCGCGCTGGGCTTTTTCTGCATCCATTACCCAAGTGCGGTAAAACTCAAATGGGCAGTCGGCGATGCCTTTATCACCATCACCGGAGGCGTGAACGCCGCTATAGCCGCGGTGCAATAATTTGAATAAATGATTTTGCGATTGATCGTTTTTGCGCGCGTCGCGAATTTGTGAAACTGAAAGTTGAGCATATTGCACGCCCATATCTTCTTCGCCGCACTCTCCTAATGTACGACCGTCAAATCCTATTAAAGCAGAGTGTCCAAAGTAGCTATAAACACCATCAAAACCGGTGGCATTAGCAACCGCAACATAGCAATTGTTAGCCCATGCCATGGTTTTCGCCATCATGACTTGCTGCTCTTTGGCAGGGTACATATAGCCTTGGCAGCGAACGATTAATTCGGCACCGCGCATGGCACAGTCGCGCCAAATCTCAGGATAGTTACCATCGTCGCAAATAATAAGGCTGATTTTCATGCCTTTAGGGCCTTCGCTCACGTAAGTGCGATCACCGGGATACCAGCCTTCAATTGGGCACCAAGGTATGCATTTACGATATTTTTGAACGATTTCACCTTCGTTATTAATCAAAATTAGAGTGTTGTAAGGTGCTTTGTGAGGGTGTTCTTCGTGACGTTCGCCAGTCAGTGAAAAAATCCCCCAAGTATTGGCCTTTTTACAGGCGGCAGAAAAAATAGCGGTTTCGTCTCCCGGAATAGTAGCCGCCGTAGCCATCATTTCATCATGGTCGTACATGATGCCCATGGTGCTGTATTCGGGAAATACAATTAGGTCCATGCCAGGCAACCCCTGCTTGATGCCGACAATCATGTCGGCAATATTGGCAGCGTTGGCTAATACTTCTTCCTTGGTATGTAGGCGTGGCATCTTGTAGTTAACAACTGCAACACCAACGGTATCCGGACTACTAGAAATATCACCGTGTCTCATGATGGGCTCCTAAAAGTAAATAATTAAACCGATAAATACTTAGCAATACTGGCTTGGTCAGCCTCGGCAATTGGTACGTCGTGTACAATTTTTCCTTTTTCGATAACCAAAATCCGATCGGCAATATCGAGCGCAAAACTTAGCACTTGCTCCGAAACTAAGATGGATAGGTTGCGCTGATCGCGAATTTTCTTCAGCGTGCGTGCCATTTCTTTAATAATGGATGGCTGAATCCCCTCGGTTGGTTCATCCAGTAGTAGTACGCTTGGATTACTCGCAAGTGCGCGAGCGATAGCAAGTTGTTGCTGTTGGCCACCAGAAAGGTTGCCGCCGCGACGATCTTTCATTTCGAGCAGTACTGGAAACAACTCATACAGGTCTTCAGGTACGGTAGATTTGCCGGTAACGGTTAAGCCAGTTTCGATATTCTCTTGTACCGTTAAGGTTGAAAAAATCATTCGACCTTGTGGCACAAAACCTAAGCCGGCGGCTACACGCTGATGGCTTTGTAAGCCAGATAAGTCGTTGCCATTTAAGGTAATCGTGCCTGCTTTGCTCGGAATCATGCCAATCATTGACTTCATCATGGTGGTTTTACCCATGCCATTACGGCCAAGTACCGCGATGATTTCTTTTGGCTTTAACGTCAAGTTCATATCTTTGATGACGTCACTCTGGCCATAAGCCACACCATAATCTGCTAATTCAAACATACGGTTATCCTCAATGGCCGAGATAAACTTCAATGACTTTTGGATCGGCTTGCACGCGTTCCATCGAACCTTCCGACAGAACTTTGCCTTGATGCAAAACGGTTACACGGTCGGCGATGTCCGCGACAAATTGCATGTCGTGTTCAATTACCAGTACCGAACGATCTTTAGTAATACGGTGTAATAAGTCGGCTGTTTGTTTGCGTTCGGATACTGACATTCCAGCAACAGGCTCATCGAGCATGAGTAATTCAGGATCCTGAATTAACAACATACCGATTTCTAACCATTGTTTTTGCCCGTGACTGAGCAGGTCGGCTTGCATATTTAATTTGTCGCCGAGAAAAATCATCTCGGCAATTTCTTTTACTTTATCCTTTACTTCTTGGTCTCGTTTGAAGAACAAGGCTCCCCAAACATTGCGACCGCGAGGGAAAGATAGCTCAAGGTTTTCAAATACCGTTAAATCTTCATAAATCGAAGGGTTTTGAAATTTACGACCAACACCCGCATGAACAATTTGGTGTTCATTGAGCTTGGTTAATTCTTTGCCTTTGAATTTAATTGATCCTTCAGTCGCCTTAGTACGACCACAAATTAAATCGAGTACGGTTGTTTTACCGGCACCATTAGGGCCGATAATGACGCGAATTTCTTGTTCTTCGACGTAAAGGGATAAATCGTTAACTGCTTTGAATCCGTCAAACGAAACGGTTAGCCCTTCAATACTGAGCACGAAATCTTTTTGCTCTATATGCTTATTAGTTTCCAGCATGGCTAGGCTCCTTTACTTGGGCTTCATTGGATTCAACAGAGTTCTTTTTAGTCGCCATAATTGGAGTTTCTTCATCTTTTGGCGTGCTACCAAACTTCTTCGCAAGCCATGGAGAAATATGGCTTTGATATACGCCAGCAATACCGTTCGGGAACGCCATTACTACACCAATGAAGAGTGCGCCCATGGCGAATAGCCAAAGTTCTGGGAAGCTTTCTGAGAAGGTTGTTTTGGCGAAGTTAACGATTAATGTTCCGTAAATAGCGCCTAATATTGATAGACGACCGCCGACAGCACAGAAAATCACCATCTCAATAGAGGGCACGATGCCGACGAAAGAAGGCGACATAAAGCCCACTTGTAAAGTGAACATCGCGCCGCCAACAGCCGAGATCGCTGCTGCTAAACAGAAGATGAAAATCTTAAAGTTAGATACGTCGTAGCCAGAGAAGCGCACACGGTCTTCACGTTCGCGCATAGCGACAAGTAAGCGACCTAATTTGCTTTTCACAACATAACGCGATGCGAAAATAGCGCCGAACAATAACAAGCCGTTGATGAAGTACAAAACATACTTGGCTTCATCGGTACGAATATCCCAGCCATTTAATGTACGTAAGTCGGTAATGCCGTTCACACCACCGGTGTAACCTTGTTGACCGATAATAAGAATGGTCAAAATGGCGGCTACTGCTTGGGTAATAATGGCGAAGTAAACACCACCTACGCGACGCTTAAACATGGCAACACCAATGATGTAAGCGAATATGGCAGGAACAATAAATACGGCAAGTACAGTAAAGGCAAAGCTATGGAATGGTTCCCAAAACCAAGGTAGTTCGGTTATTTGGTTCCAATCCATAAAATCGGGAATGCCCGGAGTCGATTGGATTGCAGTTAACTCAGGAGTGGAGGCCTGCAGTTTTAAATACATGGCCATGCAATAGCCACCCAAGCCAAAAAATACTCCTTGGCCTAAACTTAATACGCCACCGTAACCCCAGCAAAGCACTAAACCCAACGCTACAAAAGCATAGGTAAGATACTTGCCTACTAGATTGAGGCGAAATATATCCATCGATAGTGGCATGATTACAAAGATAATCGCTGCCAGAATAATCAGGTGAGTGATGTCACCTTTCATTAGAAAATCGCGAGCTTTGGTTAACATAATTTACTACTCCTTAGCGGCGAATCTTGAGTGAAAATAGGCCTTCAGGGCGAAGCATAAGAATTATTACTACCGTAAGTAGTGTTAATACTTTGGCCATCGAACCACTTAAGAAGAATTCCATTGTTGATTGAGCTTGAGAGATGGTGAACGCAGAGGCGATGGTGCCGAGTAGGCTAGTCGCGCCGCCGAATACAACGACAAGGAAAGTATCAACAATATAAAGCTGGCCAGAGGTTGGACCGGTAGACCCCACCATAGTGAAAGCAGATCCAGCAATGCCGGCAATACCGCAACCAAGTGCAAATGTCAGACGATCGACACGGCCGGTATCAATACCAACAGCAGCAGCCATCGGACGATTTTGTACTACTGCACGGGTTTGTTTGCCTAGACGCGACTTTTGCATCATTAACCACACACCAGTGGAAATAACGATGGTTAAAATCATCACGAAAATACCGTTAATAGGCACTTCGATCATGTCGGTAACTTGATAAGAACCCATCAGCCAATCGGGTAGTACAACACCTACTTCACGCGCGCCGAAAATGGTACGGTAAAGTTGCTGCATGATCAGGCTTAGGCCCCAAGTTGCTAATAGAGTATCGAGAGGACGCTTGTACAGGTGGCGAATCATCGCCCATTCGACAAAGGCCCCGAGTGCCCCCGTGACAAAAAACGCTATTATCATGGCGACAAAGAAATAAGCTTCGTAAATACCTGGCAGGTAATTAGCGAATACATTTGAGGTTAAGTAGGTAACGTAAGCTCCGAGAATCATAAATTCGCCGTGAGCCATATTAATAACACCCATTTGGCCGAAAATAATCGCCAGACCGAGTGCCATCAAAACAAAAACTGAGAATAAAATTAGACCGGCAAATCCTTGCATAGCAAAGATGGAGGTCAGTTCGGCTGCGCTATATTCAGCAAACATAGGTAATCTCCCGGTGGAAAAAATAAAGCTAAGTAGTAAGTAGCGGCTCCAAGGTAGGAGCCGCTGTTGTTACTTACTGGTAACCGGCAGGGAATGGGTTAGGTTCAATTAGCTCTGGGCTTTCATAAACTACGTCATATTGGCCGTCTAACTTTGCATGACCGATGCGTGTTTTAGACCACAAGTGATGGTTTTCATGCACTTTAACGTAGCCTTCAGGAGCTGCTGTGATTTCGATACCTGGCAAGGTTTCTTTGATTTTATCAATATCGAAGGAACCGGCTTTTTCAACCGCTGCTTTCCAGATCCAAGGGCCAAGGTAGGCTGCTTGAGTTACGTCACCGATAACGATGTCGTCGCCATACTCTTCTTTAAATGCCGCAACGAATTTTTTGTTGTTTTCGTTAGGCAGGCTTTGGAAGTACTTCATAGAGGCATAGATGCCTTCGATGTTTTCGCCACCGATACCCAAGATTTCATCTTCAGTTACTGAGATGGTTAGGAATAATGGCTTTTCTTTGCCCATTTCAATACCAGCGGCTTTTAGCTGTTTGTAGAACGCAACGTTAGAACCACCAACGACTGAGATGAATACAACATCAGGCTTTTTCAGTTTGATTTTGTTGATAACAGAGTTGAACTGAGTGTGACCTAATGGGTAGTACTCTTCGCCAACCGTTTTAAGACCCAATTTTTCGATGTGCTTACGCGCGATCTTGTTAGAAGTACGTGGCCAAATGTAATCTGAACCTAGTAGGTAGAATGATTTTGCACCTTTAACACGTGATGCCCAGTCGATACCTTCAAGGATCTGCTGAGTAGCTTCTTGGCCAGTGTAAATAACGTTAGGAGACTGCTCCAAGCCTTCATAGAAGGTAGGGTAGAACAACATACCGTTGTACTGTTCCATTACTGGTAAAACAGCTTTACGTGATGCTGATGTCCAGCAACCCATGATGGCTGCGACTTTATCGCTCACCAATAATTTTTTGGCTTTTTCAGCGAAGGTTGGCCAATCGCTGGCGCCGTCTTCTTGGATATACTCGATCTTACGACCTAATACACCACCCATGGCATTGATCTGTTTAATCGCTAATTTCTCAGCTTGTACAGAACCTGTCTCACTGATGGCCATAGTACCTGTCACTGAGTGCAGGATACCCACAGTTACCGTGTCGTCGGTAACGGCTAAGCCTGTGGTGTTGACCATATCAGCATTGGCAAAGTTGGCGTTTGCCAACATCACGGCCGCAGGAATGGCGAGTAAACTTTTAAGTAAGGTACGGCGACGAACACCGCTGGTAGGGTTAAGCGTTTTTGAGCGCATGGTGTAGCCTCTCTGACGTTTGTGGGTTCGGAATGGGAACACCGTTAGAATGCAGAAAGTCACGAAAGCAAAGAATTCGCTATTCGCACCATAGGCATACGTCATTTAACGCATAGTGGTTGGCACAGGATGTGATTACTGTCTTGACGCATGGGCGTGCGATTGATAGAAGTTGTTCTCGCGGGTCAAAACTATAAGGCATTGCAAGGACAGCATTCCAAAAATAACGGCTGTGAAGTAAATGTTACATTTGCAGCTAGGGGCATGTTCTACAATGAGCGATCAACAGGTCTTTAAGGCTCGACGAAGTTATAATCGTTGGGTCGCGAATCAGACTCTCGAAGATTTTGCATTACGCTTTACCGCTAAAAGTGCGCGACGCTGGTCGGCAGCTCGGGTATCGAATACGGCGTTAGGTGCTATTTCATTTTTAGCCTTAGAGGCAATCGGAGCTACGGTAACCTTACTGTATGGTTTCGATAATGCGTTTTATGCCTTTATGGCAGTCTCTTTAGTTATTTTCTTAACTGCGATTCCAATCAGCTACTACGCGGCTAAATACGGCGTTGATATTGATTTACTTAGCCGTGGAGCTGGTTTTGGTTATATCGGCTCGACCATTACATCACTGATCTACGCATCATTTACTTTCATCTTCTTCGCACTTGAATCGGCCATCATGGCCTCTGCATTGGATATTCTGTTTGGTCTGCCATTGATGTTTGGCTATTTACTCAGTGCCATTATTGTCATTCCTTTGGTAACGCACGGCATTACCTTAATCAGCCGTTTCCAATTGTGGACTTAGCCAATTTGGTTGGTTCTGCAGTTAGCCCCATTTGTATTTATCCTGTGGCATGAATGGTCAGCTACTCTGACGTGGGTGCAATTTACTGGGATCGAACGAGTAACTGAAAGCGCACCAATTGGTAGCGGTGGCTTTAATTTGGTCTTTTTTGGTGCTGCATCGGCCGTTATTTTTTCCTTAATCGCGCAAATCGGTGAGCAGGTCGATTTTCTTCGGTTTTTACCAGAACCCGATAAAAAGCATAAGTTACGTTGGTGGACTGCGCTAATGGGCGCAGGGCCAGGCTGGATTGTTGTTGGTTTTATTAAATTACTCGGCGGTTCCTTTTTAGCCGTGCTGGCGTTGAGTCACGGTTTGAACGTCAGTGATGCCAGTGACCCTACGCAAATATATCGGGTCGCATTTGGATATTTGTTTGATTCACCCATGGTCGTGATGGCGGTTACGGGTATTTTTGTGATTCTTTGTCAGGTCAAGATTAACGTAACTAATGCCTATGCTGGCTCTATTGCGTGGTCTAACTTCTTTTCGCGCTTAACGCACAGTCATCCCGGGCGGGTAGTATGGCTGGTGTTTAACGTCATGATTGCCTTGTTGCTTATGGTGCTGGGTGTCTATGAATCACTCGTTCATATCCTTGGTATCTATGCCAATGTGGCCGTAGCTTGGGTTGGAGCACTGGTCGCAGATTTAGTGATTAACAAACCATTGGGGCTGAGTCCGAAACACATAGAGTTCAAGCGCGCCTACTTATACGACGTTAACCCCGTTGGTTGTGGCGCTATGATCTTGGCTTCATTACTCGGTATTATTTGCTATGTCGGAGTTGTTGGTCCGGAGGCACAGGCCATGGCGCCGTATGTTGCCTTGCTAACTGCGTTTGTTACCGCGCCTATTATTGCGTTCGTGACCAAAGGACGCTTCTATCTTGCGCGTGAAATTATACCTATCGTTCCGGTTAATCCGCACTCGATGCTGACTGAGTGTGTCGTCTGTGAAAACACCTTTGATCTTGAAGATATTGCGCAGTGCCCTGCTTATGGCGGTCATATTTGCTCGCTTTGCTGTTCCTTAGAAGCTCGCTGTCATGATCAGTGCAAAGAAAAAGCACGTCTTGGTGATCAACTACAATCTTTGCTCGAAACGGTATTACCTGTCTGGTTAGTCCAGCGTATGAATCCTCGCTTAATGCAGTTCAGTGGTTTTCTTAGCATCATTGCTTTTACTGTCGCCGTACTGTTTTGGCTGGTGTATCTCCAGGTGCCTACTGCCGATGCTGTGCAATCCATGGTCGGTACAACGCTAGTGCAAGTGTATTTTCTGTTACTCATTATTATTGGTGTATTGATTTGGTTATTTGTATTAGCGAATGAAAGTCGGCAATTTGCGTTAGATGAATCCATGCGACAAACCGAATTACTCACTCAAGAAATTAGTGCTCACGAAGCTACCGATAGAGCTTTGCAAGATGCAAAAGAGTTAGCCGAGGCGGCTAACCGTGCGAAAAGTCGGTATCTAGGAGGCATTAGTCATGAATTACGCAGCCCATTGAATTCGATTTTAGGGTATGCGCAGTTACTAGAAAAAGACAAAGGTCTCGATACTTCCCAGCTAAGCAAAGTGAAGCTTGTTCGTCGTAGCGGCGAGCATTTAGCGGATTTGATCGAAGGCTTGCTCGATATCTCTCGTATTGAAGCGGGGCGTTTAGAAATTCGGCGCGAAGAAGTCGCAATCCGTAGTATGTTGCAAGAATTAGTGGATATGTTTTCGCTACAAGCCGAGAATAAAGGTATCGCATTTTATTATCGACCATCACCGCATCTGCCGGCTGTGGTCACGACAGACGAGAAGCATCTACGCCAAATTCTGATTAATTTATTATCCAATGCGGTTAAGTTTACTCATAGCGGATCAGTAACTTTATCTGTGCGCTATCGTAGCCAAGTCGCCGAATTCTCTGTTGAGGATACGGGGGTCGGGATAGACTCTAAAGAAATGGAGCGAATATTTCAGCCATTTGAACGTATTCGCAAAGCAGGACAACCGCAAATGCCCGGTACAGGCCTAGGTTTAACCATCAGTAAATTGTTAACCGATATTATGGGCGGCGAAATCACACTAAAAAGTGATCCAGGGCAAGGGAGTCGTTTTAAGCTGTCGCTCATGTTATCGAGTGTTTCTATGCCTTTACAGCGGACAACTCAGGTACGAGAGATAGATTCTTATCATGGTCCGCAGCGCACCGTCATGGTTGTCGACGATGATGCATCGCATCGGGGGTTAATTAGTGAAATTTTATCACCGCTTGGCTTTATAGTGCTTGAAGCAACCAACGCCTTCGCCTGTTTAGAGGCGATTGATACGGTGTCGGTCGATCTATTCTTCCTCGATATTTCTATGCCCGAGATGACGGGTTGGGAGCTAGTCAAAGAATTGCGCCACAGAAATATTACCGCACCTATTATTATGGCGTCTGCGGATGCAGAAGAAAGCCACGAGCACAATCAGAGACAAAATGGCACAGATAATGTCGAGCGTTTAAATGACGATTATTTAATTAAACCGATTCGTGATCAGGTATTGCTCGATAAACTGGCAGCAGCGTTGGCCTTACAGTGGATTTATAAAGATGATGTACCCGTTAATGAAGTAAAGACTGCAGATGCCGAGATTATTGATATTAGTCATGCCGATGCGCGCGAATTAATCGCGATGGCAGAATTGGGTTATGTTGATGGCGTGGAGAAGATTTTAGTGCGCATTGAAAGCTCGGGAGAGCACCCAGTTTTTGTCCAGCAAATGAAACGCTACCTTGCGTCGTACCAGTTTGCGACCATCATTTCTACTAACCAAAAGGTGTTATCCCGTGATCAGGCCTGAATCTAAAGGAATCGTGCTGGTTGCGGATGATGCAGCAGAATCTCTCGCTATGATGAACGAAGCGCTGACGTCTGCGGGATACACAGTATTACTCGCGATGGATGGTACTCAGGCGCTGAGTATTACCGAACGTATGATACCAGACCTAATTTTGTTGGATGCCATTATGCCAACGATGGATGGCTTTACGGCTTGTGAAACATTAAAAAAACGCAATGAATTGCACGATATCCCTGTGATTTTTATGACAGGCTTGAGCGATAGTGAGCATGTCTTGCGTGGCTTAGAAGTAGGTGGTGTCGATTATATTACTAAGCCCGTGAACATAGATGAGCTGTTAGCTCGCGTGCATGTGCATTTGAGTAATGCGCGTAAAACACGCAGTGCACGTAGCGCTCTGGATGAAATGGGGCAACCAGCCTTTGCTTGTAATATTCACGGGGAAATGCTCTGGAGTACGGTAAAAACCCGAGAGTTATTACAAACGCTCGGGAGCTCAGAGAGTGAACTAGAAACGTTAATTCGCAGCGATATAGCACCTTGGTTAGCAAGAGCACCCGAGCGTAATAGTCATAGTAAATTAGAGCTGGGAGCGCATTCGCTGCAAGTTCGCTATTTAGGCCGACCATCGCCTGCTGAATATTTATTACGATTAATTAACGACGATGACAATGTATTGCAAGCTGAATTGCGCCAGAAGTTTTTATTAACTGAACGCGAAGCGGAAGTGTTGATGTGGTTATCGCGTGGCAAAACCAATCGTGATATTGCGCAGATTTTAGCCATGAGCCCACGCACAGTGAATAAGCATTTAGAGCAAATATTCCCTAAGTTGGGCGTCGAGAACCGTGCAAGTGCAACCGCTGTGAGTTTAGGTTTTTTAAATTCTTTATAAAATACGATTGCTTGGCTACCAAGCTTCAATATCGGCAATTAAAAAGTCGGCTATGGTGGTCATTGCTTCTATACCATGATCACGGCGAGTATTAAGTAATAAGCGGGTTTGTGCGGCAATAAACTGCGCAGCGGCCTCCGGTTTAAACTGACGTTTGAACTCATTTTCCGTCTGGGCTTCTATAATACGCTGCAGTAATAGAGTTTGTTGCTTTTCTATGGCGGTATGCAAATTCTGGAGTGCAGTATCAGACATTGGCGTTTTCGCTTGCAGGCTGTTGAACATTAAGCAACCGTTGTTGGCATTCGTTCGTTGTAGCTGATCACGAAACTTCTGACAAAAGGCAGTTAAAGCTGCTTTGCCTTTATGCTCCTTTAGCGGCATTTGCATAAATTCAAATACCACCGCGATATAGCGCTCCAGCGACAATTCAAATAAGGCTTGTTTGTTACCAAAGGTCTCATAGAGGCTGTAGCGATTGACACCCAAGTGCTTCACCAGTTGTTCCATCGACAGGCGTTCAAAGCCCTGCTGCCAAAACAACATCATGGCTTGTTGTAATACCTGTTCAGGATCAAAACTGCGCGTTCGCGCCATAGCAACTGCCTCGACTGATTATTTTGAATATGGTCATAAGTTCTCTTGACCTGTCCCATCGCTCTCGGCTAGTGTAATACAGAATAAGCATTCTGATAAGGTGTGCTTTGAAATTATTGCATTGATAGCTAACCGTCAAAGGTATCTATTGGTCGTGCATCAATCCGCGCTCGTTAGGGCATGTAGAGGAAGTTCCATGAAACTGTATGACAACAATCAAGCGCCAAACCCTCGTCGCGTTCGTATGGTACTGGCAGAAAAAGGTATTCCGGACGTAGAGATCGTGCCGATAGAGTTGGGTGCTGGGGGGAATCTAACCCCAGAATTTTGTGCAAAAAATCCATTTGGAAAAGTGCCTGTATTGGAGCTTGATGATGGTTTTTGTCTAGCAGAAACCGGTGCTATTTGTCGTTATCTCGACGAGCGCTTTGATGGCGGAAGCCTGTTTGGTAAGACAGTAGAAGATCGAGCTCGTATTGATATGTGGGATCACCGCATGGAGTTAGGCTTAGTCATTAGCGTGGCAATGGGCTTTCAGCATCTCAGCGGCTTTTTTAAAGACCGCATGACGCCGGTAGAGGCTTGGGGCAAAGAATGCGTAGGGAATGTATTGAAAATCCTACCGATCTTAGAAAAACAGCTGGCGGATAATACTTGGGTTGCTGGAAGTGAGTTTTCCATCGCCGATATTACAGCCATCTGTGCGATTGATTTTGCTCGTGTTATTAAAATACGTATCGGTGATGAATACCCTTCGATTCAACGTTGGCATGCGGCTATGAAAGAGCGACCATCATATACAGCATAAAATGTAGTGGTTATTAGCTGCACTGAGGCAGCTAACACATGAGGACATAGTGATGTTAGAGCTATACAGTGCAGCAACGCCGAATGGTTGGAAAGCCACGGTGTTACTCGAAGAACTGCAACTTCCGTATACGTTGACGCCGATTGATTTGGGCAGTAACGCACAGAAAGAAGCATGGTTTTTAAAGATCAATCCGAATGGTCGAATTCCTGCGTTAATTGATCATGGGGAAGACGATTTTGCGGTATTTGAATCGGGCGCAATTATGATTTATCTGGCTGAAAAGGCTGGTAAATTACTGGGCAATAACGCTAAAGAAAAATCTCAAGTGATACAGTGGTTAATGTTTCAAATGGGCGGGATTGGTCCTATGATGGGACAAGCCAACGTCTTCTTTCGCTATTTCCCTGAAAAAATTCAACCGGCTATTGATCGTTACCAAAACGAAGGTCGGCGATTGTTGACTGTACTGGATTCAGCATTAGCAGAACGTGACTATTTAGTTGGCGAAAATCGTGGAGAATACAGCGTTGCCGATATCGCTAACTGGTGCTGGGCTCATACTTACGAGTGGTCGGGTATTGATATTTCAGGGCTCGACAACCTGCAGGCTTGGATTCAACGAATTCGTGAGCGTCCTGCGGTGCAAGCCGGTATTCGCTTGCCTGTGCGCGGCGATAAAGATACGGTTACGCAAACGGGGCAGACGATTATTCAAAAATAGCTTGATGATCGGCCCTTTGATTTTTCAAGTACGGTAGGAATATTTATGTCTAAAATCGCCATTGTTAGCGCCAGTCACCGCGCTGACTCCCAAAGCTTGCGTATTGCTCATCATTTGAATGATGAGCACCTAAATGGCGAAGCCAATATCGTCGATCTAAATGAAGCGGACTTACCGCTATGGGATGGCAGTGCAGCAACGGCAACGGTGGTCGCTGTACAAAATACGTTACAGCAGGCTGATGGCTTTATTTTTGTTATTCCTGAATGGCATGGCATGGCGCCTGCTGGCTTAAAAAATCTTTTGCTATGGTGCAATGCCACTCACCTAGCACATAAGCCGACCTTACTCGTTGGTGTCTCGGCTTCGAGTGGCGGTGCGTTTGTGATCGCTGAAATGCGCGGCAGTGGCTATAAAAACTCTAGGCTTCTTTATACTCCCGAGCATTTGTTACTGCGCAACGTCGGGACTTTATGGACGGGTGAAAACTCTAAATCAGATACGTATTTACATGAGCGTGCGGCGTTTGCCATCGATCAATTACAAACCTATATAACGGCACTGGCACCGCAGCGTGAATATTTATGTTTGCGCTTTAAAGATTACGGTAATGGTATGTCGTAAGATTTCATTGAAATAAAAAGCCCCGACAGTCGGGGCTTTTTATTGTCTGTTAGTTGAAATTTATAAATTTCAACTGTGTTTCACACGCTTAACCGTTTCGGATGGATTTTCACCAAACAGTTGCTTGTAGTCTTTTGCAAATTGTCCGGGGTGCCAAAATCCCCAGTTCGCTGCGACAACAGCCACTGAGCTGTCTGACAATGGGTCGCTCAGATTACGTCGAACACGGTTCAATCGCGCTGTACGCAAAAAGCGCAGTGGGCTTATGCCCAAAATAGTTTCAAAACTATATTGCAGTGTGCGACGACTGACGTGCGTTAATTCACATAGCTCGGTCATAGTGACGGGTGCATCTGCATGGGTTGCTAAATATTCTTTAACGCGATCAACGACGGCCTTTCTATGCGCGTAGCTGGGAGCTGGCGATGAGGAAGGTGTCTCTTCCTGTAAAAGCCGAAGTAACCCCATCGTCACCACATCTTGCTGCATTTGATTATTTAATCCATTGGCGTTGTGGTTTAACACTCGTTCCAATAAATAACGTACATCATCTAGCGTTTTTTGTTGCACGGTTAGACGCGGATATTCGTTGAAAGACAAACCTTTAAGCGCTAAACCTTGAACCTCGGCTGCTTGTAGCAGTACATCCTGTTTTACCACGATGCCGTAGATATCATATTTTTCTGGCGTCATTAATTCGAAGTCGCAGCTGCCAGGGCGGCACATGAGTTGATCATGACCGATGACTAAGCCATTGATACTACTATCCGATGGCTGTGCAGGAATCCCCAGCCAGATAGAGTCTGCCCAGACATTACATTGCTGACGTAAAGAGCGATTGGTGTGCTCTTTAAATACCTGCAAACCCTCTAACGTTACTTCATCAATACGACCATAAAAGTTGCCATCACTTAATTGATCATATTCTTGCTGCCAATTAGTCAGGTTGTGGGCATGTTCGTCTGCATCCCTTGCTTCACTGATGCACTTCTCCGGTGCACTCAAATGTGGTTCGTGCTGCATGGGTGAGCGTTATTGCCTCTATTTAATGACTTCGAAATAAGTTTACGGCCTTTAATATTTGCTAACCACCTGATTTTCCAGTGGAAACAAAGGTTTGCCAAAATTTGATAGTCGGTCGGAATACATATCGCATCTTCCACATTATAGAAAAGTGGACTCTGTAAAAGAGTACAGCAAGTTTCGTTCCTGAGGTGAACACATGAGTAAGTCGTATTGCTACACGCTGGGTAGCAAGACCTATCAATTTCGTGATCTTGCCGAGTTAATGGCAAAAGCAACGCCTGCGCGATCTGGTGATCGCTTAGCTGGAGTGATCGCATTATCGGCAGAAGAACGTGCAGTCGCACAAATGACGTTGGCTGATGTGCCATTAACAACATTTTTAAATGACGTACTTGTTCCTTACGAAAGCGATGAAATAACCCGCCTTATTATTGATGAGCATGATGATAACGCCTTTGCGCCTATTGCTCATTTAACAGTTGGCGATTTCCGTAATTGGTTGCTCAGTGATCATGCAACACCCAGTGTTTTAGCCAGTATTCGTATGGGTGTTACACCAGAGATGGCCGCGGCGGTCAGTAAAATCATGCGCAACCAAGATTTAATTCTAGTTGCTAAAAAATGTCATGTTACTACTGCCTTTCGTAACACCATAGGTTTGCCGGGGCACTTATCAACTCGTCTACAGCCGAATCATCCAACCGATGATGTGAATGGAATTGCCGCCAGTATTTTAGATGGCTTGCTATACGGTAATGGTGATGCGGTTATTGGAATTAATCCAGCAACGGATAACGTAGCGCAGGCTATAAAGCTCATGAATTTGATGAGCGATGTTATTGAAAAATATGAAATCCCAACGCAGTCCTGTGTGCTAACCCATGTGACTAATACCATTGAATGTATCGAAGCCGGAGCCCCGGTCGATCTAGTGTTCCAGTCTATCGGTGGTACTGAAGCAACGAATTCCAGTTTTGGTTTTAATTTAAATACTCTCGCTGAAGCGCAAGATGCCGCCTTAAGTTTACGGCGCGGTAATGTCGGTAATAACGTCATGTATTTTGAAACTGGGCAGGGTAGCGCCTTATCCGCTAATGCCCATCATGGCTTAGATCAACAAACCTGCGAAGTACGGGCTTACGCCGTAGCGCGTAAGTTCAAGCCGTTATTGGTGAATACTGTGGTTGGCTTTATTGGCCCTGAATATCTATTCGATGGCAAAGAAATTACCCGTGCCGGATTAGAAGATCATTTCTGCGGAAAATTACTCGGTGTACCAATGGGCTGCGATGTCTGTTACACCAATCATGCCGAAGCTGATCAAAATGATATGGACAACTTGCTTACTTTATTAGGTGTTGCTGGTTGTTCATTTGTGATGGGCATTCCGGGGTCTGACGACATTATGTTGAATTACCAGACCACGTCATTTCATGATGCTCTATATGTACGGCGCGTGTTGGGCTCTCGTCCCGCCCCTGAGTTTGAACATTGGCTAACGAAAATGCAGATTATGAAAAATACTAATCAGCATATTTTAAATGACTCATTACCTGCGCCTTTTGCTCGTTCGCTAAAAGCGTTGCCGGGAGGTGGTTTGTGAGCGACATTGATGCACATGAAGACAATGGCAAGGTAGTCAATAACCCATGGCGGCGCTTGCGCGAATTTACTGATGCGCGAATAGGCTTAGGTCGCGCCGGTGTAAGTTTGCCCACCAAAGAAATGTTAGCTTTTCAGTTATCTCATGCTCAGGCGCGTGATGCGGTGCATTTCCCACTGGATGCCGAAGCTATTTGCCGCGATATCAAAAGCTTAATAGGACTAATTCCTAATCAAAAAACACTGCGTCTACACAGTCAAGCGGTAGACCGAATAACGTATTTGCAACGCCCCGACCAAGGCCGTGCACTGAGTAACGAGTCGCGGCAAAAATTAATTCAATATATGACTAATAACTCAGATAACAGCGCCACTGCGCCTCATGCTGAGCTTGAATACGATCTCGCTATTGTTGTTGTCGATGGACTGTCGTCGTTAGCGGTGCAAAAAAATGCGGTGCCGTTTATTGAGCAGTTATCTGAACTACTAGTAGCCGAAGATCAGCCATGGTCACTCGCACCGATCACTATTGTAGAGCAGGGCCGAGTAGCGATTGGGGATGATATTGGCGAGCTACTCAATGCCCGAGCTGTGTTGGTATTAATTGGTGAACGTCCGGGGTTAAGTTCGCCCGACAGTTTAGGTTTATATCTTACGTGGAATCCTAAATCGGGTCTTAACGACGCTAGTCGTAACTGTATTTCCAATATTCGTCCCGCCGGGCTGGTTTATCCAGAAGCGGCGCGTCGCGCTTTGTATTTATTGCGCGAAGCGCGGCGTTTGAAGCTTTCGGGCGTGAATCTAAAAGATCGTACTCAAGATGATGTTATCGAGCATCACGTTGAACAGAAGAACTTCCTGCTTTCTGAGTAGAGCGGGATGGCTTTTTACGTATTTAAAAACTGATTTAAAAACTGCACAGAAAAGAGGATTAATCATGTCGAATGAAAATCAAGAGTACCTTGCCAAACGGCAATTAAAACGCGGCACCGCAGGCTGGATTCTTCTAGCGGGTTTGGGAGTGTCATATGTTATATCTGGCGATTTCGCCGGTTGGAACTTTGGTATTGCTGAAGCCGGTTGGGGAGGCTTTGCCATTGCTGCAGTATTGATGGCGATTATGTATTTAACCTTAGTGCTGTCGCTGGCTGAAATGTCGGCCGCGATTCCGGCTGCTGGCGGCGGCTACAGCTTCGCTCGTCAAGCAATGGGGCCTGCCGGAGGGTACATGACGGGGTTAGCCGTTTTAATTGAATATGCCTTAGCGCCTGCCGCTATCGTCATATTTATCGGGTCGGCGGTGGAGTCTTTAATTGGGGTGAATGGCCCCTGGGTATATGCCGCATTTTATTTAGTATTCGTCGGTATTCATTTGGCGGGTGTAGGTGAAGCGCTAAAAGTTATGATGGTGATCAGCGGTTTGGCGGTATTTGCGATCATCGCGACGGGCGTTGCGCTTATTCCAAGTTTTGATTCTGCGTTGCTATTTGATATTGCTGCTACGGATGCGGCTGGCGCGAGCGAGATGTTACCGCTCGGTTGGTATGGTGTTTGGGCAGCTTTACCTTTTGCTATGTGGTTATTCTTAGCAGTAGAAGGTGTACCTTTGGCTGCTGAAGAAGCCAAAGATCCGGGTAAAGACGTGCCTAAAGGGATTATCGGAGCCATGATCTTCTTGTTATTTACTGCGCTACTGGTAGTCGTGTTAGTTCCGGGTGCCGCAGGTGCTACGGCAATGGGTGCCAGTGCGGTGCCTCTAGTGGATGCATTGAATGCAACAGGTAATGCAAGTTTAGCGACTCTGGTAAACGTGCTTGGTCTGGCAGGTTTGGTTGCCTCTTTCTTCTCAATTATCTATGGCTACAGCCGTTTGGTTTTTGCGCTTTCTCGTGCTGGATATTTACCAAAAGCATTATCGGTAACCACTGAACGTAAGGTGCCAGCGCGCGCTTTAATCGTCCCGGGTATTTTTGGCTTCTTAGCTTCGTTGAGCGGCGAAGGTGATCTTATGTTGGCGATGGCGGTTGTCGGTGCAACTGTGTCATATGCGTTAATGGCGCTTAGCCATATTTTATTGCGTATAAAACAACCTGAGTTAGTGCGCCCTTATAAAACTCCAGGTGGTATTGCCACTTCTGGTATTGCTTTGGTCTTGTCTTTGATTGCATTAACGGGTGTCTATGCTTTTGATCCGCGTGCATTCTTCTTCACCATCGTATTGTTCGTCATTGGTGCTGCCTACTATTTCGGTTACAGCAGTAAGCACTTAGTCGCTAAATCAGCGAATGAAGAGTTTGCTATGTTGGCTGAAGCTGAGTCGGATTTAGCCGTAGCTGGTTGATTATAGTTCTATTGGCATCTGCTTTAAGGCCGCTATTTAGCGGCCTTTTTTGGAATTTTAGTTCGGTCGGGAAAGTGGTGTTATGCTAGTCGTTACTCTCAGATAATTTGAATGGACATTCCATGGCAGAACGTATTTCGATTTTCGTCGATGTGCAAAACATCTACTACACCACACGTCAGATCTTTGGTCGTCATTTTAACTATCAGGCATTTTGGGATGAAATCACCGAAGGTCGGGAGGTGGTGCGTGCCGTCGCTTATGCGATTGATCGTGGTGACGCGGCGCAAATGAATTTTCAGCGTATCCTGCATCAAATTGGTTTTGAAGTACGGCTAAAACCTTTTATTCAACGTCGTGATGGTTCCGCTAAGGGCGATTGGGATGTTGGTATTACCATAGATTTGCTCGATGCAGCACCTAAGTCGGATGTCGTTGTATTGCTATCTGGTGATGGTGACTTTGATTTAGCACTCGAACGTGTGAAACGAGATGGTGCTAAAACGATAGTGTATGGCGCAGCAGCATTAACAGCTCAGTCGCTTATTAACGCTGCGGATGAGTTTATAGCGATTAATGAGTCATTATTGCTGGGACGTAAGTAACCACTTGAATTTGAGTTGCTCGTCGATTTTCTCAACTATCGCTTGGATATTCTTCAAATACCGGCAAGTCTCCTGATTCACACGACCATTCTATGCGTGAAGTCCAAAAAATATGTGCTTGTGGTTTCATTGCTGGGGCGCTATCTAAAGTGCCCGCTGGTATAACGGCAATCCCCATGTTCGGGCGAATCTTTGGTAGCGGGCTTCCGCATTCGCTGCAAAAATAATTGGTAAAGCGCTCCGCTTCCGGCACCTTAAAATGCTTAATGAGATGTTCGCCCTTCGTCCACTGATAACTTTCTAGCTCGACCATTAAGTTTGATGCATTGCCGGTTCCGCTAGCTTTGCGACAGCGACTGCAATGGCAGTGGTAAAAGCGTATAGGGTTGCCATTGATTTGATAGCGAACTAATCCGCATAAACAACCTCCGGTAAAAGATGTCGTCATCGTATTCTCCTGTTGTTAGCCAACTAGATTTGACCTCATTGAGCGTTAAGGCCTTTTACAGCCTTAGTATCCTAGCTCAATAACTTGATTTAGATCAGTGTTCTTAGCATAAAAATTCTCGCGTTAGATCAGTGGCTGGCACGGGCTGACAGAGTGCTGCAATGAGGTCTATCACTGTGCAGATTCTCTATTTCTTATCTCCTAGTAAGACATTTTGGTCACTAATACGGCCATAAAATTCTATTGAAGCCGTCGTCTGTGGCGAGAAATAACCTTACCCAATACAATTCTCATGGTAAGATTGTCCTACAATAATACAGGATAGGAACTATTCCTATGTGTGGGGATATCCATGTTTGGTCTATTTAAATCGGCTCAACCAAGCAAATTAACCATCGAAGGCATTGATGGTGAGTTTGAGGTGAAGCCAAAGGAAACCATTTTGGCCGCGGCGCTGCGGCAGGGCGTGCGCTTTCCTCACAGTTGTCGTGTGGGTGGATGCGCAACATGCAAATGCCAGCTAAAAATTGGAAAGGTCAAAGAACTAACATCTGCCGCTTATATTCTTAGCAAAGAAGATTTGGATCAGTCGTATATTTTGGGTTGCCAGTCGATTCCCAAAGGGGATGTGACCATTCGAATTGATAGTTTGGTTGACGGCGTAGGTGCGGCTCCAGTGGCTACCGCTGGACGAATTATTGGCAAAGATAAATTAACTCACGACATCGTAAAAATTGATGTTGAGTTAGATAACTCGATGACCTATCTAGCTGGGCAATACGCTTTGTTATCAGTACCTGGATTAATTGATGCGCCGCGTAGTTATTCGTTCGCAACACCAACGGGTAATCAGGGGGGACGATACCTGACATTTTTTATTCGCGAAGTTGCGGGTGGTGAAATGTCGACTTGGATGAATGAAAGCGCCGAGACAGGTCAATCTATTGTAGTTGAAGGGCCTTATGGCGATTTTTATCTGCGCAATAGTGATAAGCCATTAATTTTGATCGCTGGTGGCAGTGGTTTGGCTCCTATATTGGCCATTCTTGAAGATGCCTTGCAGTTTAAAAATCCGCGTGATGTCACTTTCTTATTTGGTGCGCGTACTCAAAACGATTTGTACTGCTTAGATCAAATTATTCGTATCCAAGATAACTGGGCGGGTAAGTTTGAATTTATTCCAGTTCTATCGGCAGAGCCTGAAGAATCAGACTGGCAGGGTGAGCGCGGTTTTATTACCGAGTCACTGAAGCGTTTTGCCGGCCCTAATAAACAAGCATACCTCTGTGGTCCTCCGCCTATGTTGGATGCGGCTGAAGCAGTTTTAAACGACGCTGGAATATCGATAAACGATGTTTTTAGCGACAAGTTCTTAGACCGCTCTTACGGAACTAGTAAGTAAAAATTTATAAATAACAGGAAAAAAATATGTTTCACTATTTGAAATACTTTCTCTTTCATATCATTGGATTAACTGCGGCCAGCTTCTTATTTTTAGGAGACGGTTGGGTTATCTATGGTCTTATTGCTGTGTTCTCTACTTACATCGTTCTTGATGCTGTATTGGGCGATGACACAACGGTACCAAAATTTAAACATCCAGTTATTTTGACAACGCAGTTGTGGTTTGCGCTACCGCTACTGGCTCTCATTACATTTGCATTTTTATGGCAGGTGAGCAGTGCTGATCTGTTCGGGGCTGGTGCGTTGATTCAGTCGGTGACCGGTATTGATGTTCTTGCCAGTCGCGCTGAAGGTGGAGCCGGCGTTGCTTTTGCTGCGATTATCCTGACGGGTTTAATGATCGGTTTGATCGGCACCATTACGGGTCATGAATTAACTCACCGTACGTGGGATCCAACCTCTTTGTTTATTGGTCGTTGGTTATTAGCATTCAGTTTTGACGTTGCGTTTGCTATTGAGCACGTATATGGCCACCATCGTTATGTGAGTACTACCAAAGATCCAGCCACTGCTCCTCGTGGCCGTAATGTTTATTATCATATATTAAGATCTACTATTAGCGGCAATATCAGTGCATTGCATTTGGAAAAAGAGCGCCTAAATAAAACAGGGCATTCAGCATTTTCACTTCGCAATTCAGTATTACGCGGTTATTTAATGAGCGCTTTTCTTGTTGCGCTAGCCTATCTTGCCGGTGGTGTTGAGGTGATGTTGTTATTTGTCGCCGCTGCTTTGTTTGGTAAATCACTGCTAGAGATTGTTAACTACATGGAACACTACGGTATGGTACGTAACCCAGAGACCACACCGGTTCAGCCGCGCCATTCGTGGAATACCAATAAGCGCTTTAGCTCATGGACAATGTTTAACTTGACGCGTCACTCTCATCACCATGCTCAAGGTGAAGTGCCATACCACGAATTGCGTCCGTATCCAGAAGCGCCAATGATGATTAATGGTTATTTGACCACTATTGTTGTCGCTTTGATTCCGCCTCTATGGCACGCCTTAATGACGCCAAAAGTTCAACATTGGGATAAGCATTACGCAAGCGAAGAGGAAAGAATCTTAGCGCAAGAAGCAAATGCTAAGAGTGGTATTCGAAGCCTGATGAAGGCCGCCTAAGCTGTAGTTTGATCGTATCGAGGCTCCGTCAACTGGCGGAGCCTTTTTGTCTCTGTTCTAACAGCACTAGCCCTTAGCCGCTAAACCTCCTACCATTCGGGTTTTACTGTCGGAAACCCACGCGTGTCTCAGCACCTACCACCTCAAAACGTCTCTAATGCCAGCGGTTTAACGCCGCAGCAGCAGGCTGTTGTGGCCCATGTTCAAGGCCATGCTCGGGTTGTGGCTGTCGCTGGAGCGGGCAAGACGACGACGTTAGCTCACTTTATTCAAGCTAGAGTCGCACAGGGTGTGCCGCTGCGGCGTATCTTAGTGCTGATGTATAACAAGGCGGCGCAGGTTGAGTTTCAAGCCAAGCTTAAGCACGTCATGCCCAATCAGCCGATTCCCGATATCCGTACCTTTCATTCCCTCGGGTTGCGCTTGTATCAAAAATTGATAGAGCGCGGTGCCTTACCAGCATTTCAGGGTAAGCCGCTATCCGATGGTGAAATGGAACCTATGGTTTGGCGGTTGTTGCAGCAACTGGCCGATGACGAAACCAAACAAGATATTCTGTCGCAGCGTAAAAAATGGGTAGAACCAGCGCTCAGTTTCATTGATTTAGTAAAATCGGGTTTCTTGCCGCCAGCTGATGTCTTCGATAGCTTAGATTTACCGCCGCAGTGTCGTATTTTCATCGAGCTGTTTTATCAATTTGAAGACTGGCGTAAACAGAACCGCCGTATTAGTTTTGCCGACATGATTTACGACCCGGTGATGTGTTTCCGCGCTCATCCCGAAATCGCCGATATTTTTGCCGGTCATATGCAGTGGATCTTAGTGGATGAGTATCAAGACATTAACGATATTCAGCAAAACCTATTGCGCGTATTACACGGTGGTCGTGGCTCGGTCATGGTGATCGGTGACCCTGATCAAACCATTTATGAATTCCGTGGCTCTCGCCCAGAGTTTATTGTTGAGCAGTTTGATCGCGAAATGGGCGATGTAACTTGCTATCAGTTACCGCATACCTTTCGTTATGGTCATCGCTTAAGTTTAATGGCGAACCATTTGATTCATCACAACAATGAACGTGAGCCGGTATTGTGTTTGTCTCATGTTTCAACGCCAAATACGCGCGTGCAATTGCATCATGCGCGCTACGAGCCGGCGCTGACGCTAACTCTTATTCAAGAGGAAGCCAAGCAGCGACCACTAGAAGATATTGCCGTTATCAATCGCTTATGGGCCTTATGTGCGCCAGTAGAACTAGCTTTACTGGCGGCCGGTATTCCTTATCAGTTAGATAATGCTCAGTCGGTATTAGAACGCTGGGAATTACGTATTTTTTGGTTATTGTTAGAAATTGCGTCAGGCGAATTTAATCGCCGTGATTATGCCGCGCGTGAAGAAGCCTGGTTGCATGTTCTCACCACGCCGTATCCGAAAATAAAACGTCAGGTATTGGAAGATTTAGCACGACATTTAGCGCAAGTAGATAACAACTTGGGCGAGGCCATGTTTCGCGCTATTCCCGATTCACTCAGCCAATGGCAAAAACAGCAATTAGAGGCGCGTGCGCAGGTATTAGCCAATGCCGAAGTCGGCAAATTATCGGCTTATCGCTTATTAAAAGATTACGTCGATTTAACTGAGTTTGAACAAGGTATCGAAGATAGCGCATTTTCGGCACAGCAAATTGAAGATCGATTACAGACCATTCGCGCATTTTTACGTTTTATTCGTGAACTGGATAAAAGCAGTGAGGACACCTTGGCGTATTTACGTGAATTACGCCAGCAGCGTCGAGAACAGCGCCAAGCTACTGGAGTGCTACTTACATCAATCCATAAGAGTAAGGGGCGTGAATGGCCCGTGGTAATTATTCCAGGATTAAATGCCCACTATTACCCCTATGCGCCGGAAGGCGAGTTCACAACGGCCGCTAGTGAAGAAAGCGAGCGGCGATTGTTGTATGTGGCTATGACTAGAGCGCGAGAACAGCTGCATTTGCTGGCGCCAGCGCCATCCGCAAAATCCGCTCGTGATACCACCTCGCGTGATTGGCCTAGTCGTTTTGATCGAGAAATGGCCGTGGAACGCTGCTTAACCTTGATGAAAACACTAGAGCAGGGCGGTGGTGAAATCGAACTGAACCCGCAATTCGGTGCGCTTGCGGATTGGGTGCCACAATACCTAGAGCATTTATCAAGCAGCGGTATGGCGACAAGTGAGCTTAAATTCACGATGGCTGCGCCTAAGCCTAATGCCCAGCGTTCCTCCGTTCGTCCGCCAGCGAATGGTGGCGTTGTCGATCAGAAATTTCCTGGTAAGCAAGGAGTGACGCGAGTCACTCACGATTCGTTAGGTACGGGCGTTTTAATATCTCAAGACGATCAATATGTGAAAATTCGCTTCGACGGTGAGCAGGGGGTGCGCACCCTAAGTCGAGATGTGGCAGCTGATTATTTGAAATTTCATTTCTAATATTTTTACGCCCTTTGCCATCTAGATACGCGTGTTGGCTGATTTTGATCGGGTACACGGGGTGATACTCATCTATTCACTTGTTATACTCTACTACCTTCGTAGAGACCGGCCGCTGTTGGAAACCCCTCAAGTCGCCTTTGCGTAATGCAAATACACGCCCATCGGGGCCACGACAACGGACAAAAACGCTATGACAATTGCACAGCACAAGGTCGTCACCATTCATTACAAGGTCGTTGATGTCGCCAGTGGCGAAGTGATCGATTCTTCTGAAGGCGGTGCGCCAATGACTTATCTACACGGCTTTCAAAACATCATTCCAGGCTTAGAACAAGCATTGGAAGGTAAAGTAGTGGGTGATGAGTTCGAAGTACAAGTAGAGCCAGCTGACGCCTATGGCGAATACAGCGATGAGCGCATTCAGCAAGTACCGGTAGCGGCATTTGAAGGTGTTGAGCAAGTTGAACCAGGCATGGCATTTACTGCACAAACTGAACACGGCCCAATTAACTTGATCGTTACTGCGGTTGAAGAAGACATTGTGACCGTTGACGCTAATCACCCTCTAGCGGGTAAGGCTTTGGCTTTCTCGGTTAAAGTTGAAAGCGTTCGCGATGCAAGTGAAGAAGAACTGGCTCATGGCCATGTTCATGGCGAAGGTGGTCATCACCACTAAAATGTCGGCCATTTCGATGGCCACATAAGACCGGCAGCGACGGTTGCCGGTTTGCCGTTCTGTTCTGCCCAACTCCTCTAAAATATCTTATTTCCGCTGTAATCTTTTCGCAAAGATGCCAATTGAGACAACTTATCTTGGTCACTCTCGTAAATCCTGTCTATCTGAAGGATTCTGGTGCATACGACTAACGTCGTGCCATCAAAAGCAGCACAAACAATCTGATTTAAGTCAGTAAATTGTCAAAAAATGTCTATTTCGCCGAATGGAACCTGTCTTATTTACTCTGGTCACGTTGACCGCGTAAAAGCATCTGATATAACTTTTTAAGTGAGGCAACTCACACAACAGGACGTAAGCGGGACAAAAATAGGCTCAGGACAAAAGTCTTGATCTAGGATGTCTTACAGGAACGATCCGGAGGATAAACATATGAAAGACGAACGTTTAGCTCGTTATCGTAATAAAGCGTTAGTAACCGGAGGTTTGGTCGGTGCTGGCCTAGGCATGATCATTGGCGCAACTACTGGAATGTCTCTTGAAGCTACTGCTACTGGCTTCATTGGTGGTTGGTTAGTTGGCGAGCTAGTGAGTTATGGCACGACGCCGATAGAGCCGCATCATCAGCCAAAGAAAAATAATTAATTAAACTGATAGGCCGTTGATTGCATGGTATTAGAGATGCTCTAAAGCGTATCTTTGATACGGTGCGGGTGACCTTAGTTGGTATTTCTTTGTCGCTGTTTTGGCTGACAGGAGGTACCGGTAATCGTACACTTTAGGGCGGCGGCGTATCAGTATCCCACTAACCACATGTTGCCACTCGGATGTTTAGGCAGTGGACAACATGATGGTTAGCTCAATATCACAATTCTCAACCTCTACGACAACGATTTCTACCAGTTCGGTTGAACTGAAACCAACTTACTATTTAGATAACTTTTTACATCTTATTCATCACGTCAATAGCTTATATCGAGACCTCCTATCGGAATACGAGTGCAGTTTTATTGATGAGTTTTTACAGTTGTCTATTGCAGCTCAATGCCTATATATCAGGTTGTCTGGTCGTCGAGGTGATCTCTTTCGAATTGATAAAATTCATTATGAAGAGATAGCCGATATTCCCTCTGCAGTTGCTGAATTAACAACAAGTCGTTATTTCGGTGTATTTCAACCAGAACAATTAAGTGCTGATTTCGATGATGGCGAATGGCTGGCGTTATTTACTAAAAACGAAATGGAGCAGTGGTTGTCCTGTGGGCGGCGCTTTCGACGCGATGAGCTTGAGCAGCTTGTATTGCAGCAATTAAATCGAACCCCACAGCTGATTACTCAGTGGATAAAAAGTCCTGTGGTTTGCGTTTATGGTGAGCAAGAACTTCAGTCTTTTCGGCTTTTATTCTTTGGTAATTTACAACAAAGCTTAACCGATTTTGTGTTGCGTGATTTAGGTATCTATCGTTACCAAGCCTACGCGTTAGAGCAACCTTCGCGCTGGTGCCAATCAAGGGTGATGTTAGAACATCATCTTGAGTATTTTAATACTCTTGAGATTATGGGAGATGTTAGCCAATACCAAGCTGATGCTTTATTGGCATGGTCGCAGGCCTTCCCTGTTGCTGTAGATGATGAATTATTAAAACGTAAACTCGATCGCACACGGTTGTTAATCGCGCGTCAACTGGAGCGATTAGCGGATTATGATGGTGCACTCAGTTTATATGCTGTTATAGCACTGCATCCGGCACGCGAGCGTAGCTTACGCTTACTGGTTAAGCTTAAACAATGGGAGGCTGCGTTAGCTCTAGCCGTTAAAATGAATGCAGCGCCAATGTCTGAAGAAGAATTACAGTTTCTACACAGTTTTGTACCGCGTGCATTTAAACCAGTCGATATTTTTACAGACCCAAATACGGCTGTTAGTTTGATCAAAGAGTTAACGAGCAAACCGATTGATATTTCAACACAAACGATCTATTTAGCAAGCGAGCAAAGATCGCGACTGGGAGTCGAGATTGCGGCCTTGTCTTACTTGCAAGAACAATATCCGTGTCAGGCTTATTATTGCGAAAATGCACTCATTCCTAGTGTTTTTGGTTTGTATTTTTGGGATGTGATTTTTGCACCGATTACGGGTGCTTTTTATCATCCTTTTCAAATACGTCCTGCAGATTTGTACGACGATGACTTTATTGCCAAGCGCCAAACGCTGTTTGCTCGTCGTTGGCAGCAACTTGAGCAGCAAAGCTTGGTGGAGTTTGTAGATGATCTAGCGGCTAGCTTTACCTTGCATCAAGGTAAAGCTAATCCATTTGTTCATTGGGAGTTCTTAACAGCAGAGTTTTCTGATGGCTTGTTAGTCAGTGCGTTGCAAGCCATTCCGCGTTTTCATTGGCTAGCGATGTTTCGTTTTATACTGAAAGACCTACGTCATCATCGCAGCGGTTTACCTGATTTAATTGTGTTTAATAGTACGAATAAAAACGAGCATTTATACGAACTGATAGAGGTGAAAGGCCCTGGCGATACCTTGCAGAAAAACCAGCAAGCTTGGCTGCAATGTTTCGCCCGCGCAGGTATTCCTGCCAGTGTGTTGTATGTTCGTGATGGGCCAAAGTAAGGCTAAATTAACCTTCGGCAAACTCGACGCGCACACGCGTACCGGCTTTTACCGACTTTAATTGCGTTACTTCATCTAAGGCATCGCCACAAATATTACAAGGATAAGACAATCGTATTTCATTACCTTGTGATGTGGGTGTCTTGCCAAATGCTATGGCTAAACAGCTGCCATCAGACCAAAAAGCAATGTCTCCGGGTTGCACGATATTGGTTGCTTTATCTTCGGGTGTTACTCGTATCGGGCAATCGAATAATACTTGAGCCCCTCGAGTTTGGATTGTTGATTCAAAGGGTACGGCTTTGAGTAAAGCATGCGCTGTTGGTGTGCGACGTAAGGCAATGCGGATAGTTACTTCGTCAAAATGAAGGGCTAGCAGCGTCATGAAGGGCGTCCTATTGCGGCTGACAACGGCAGAAACTCCCGTTCGTACGAGAATTCCTGCCTCTGCTGCTAGTGTAGCCCGTCAGTTAAATTTAAGCTGCTTTTTCATTGCGAATTAACGCAATATTTAATGCAGAAACAATGGCTTGTAGGCTTGCCGATAACGTGTCGGCATCCTGTGCTGCAGCGCAATAGCGTTGTCCTGCAACATTCACCTGAACCATGGCCATTGCTTGCGCATTCGAACCTTCGGTTAACGCTTGCTCTTCAAACTGCACCACTTGTACATCGACGCCGGTGGTTTTGTGTAATGCATCAGTAAAAGCGCTAATGCTGCCTAATCCATGTCCGTGCACGGTTAATAATTGGCTGCCATCGTGCAGGCAGGCTTGAATACGATGATGCTCGCCGTTTTCTAGGTTGCCATGCTCTGTTTGATAGCTGGCTAACATATAACGCCCATCATTAGGCATAAAGGCCTTACGGAATACCTGCACAATGGTTTGTGGTGATATTTCACCTTGCTCGGTTTCTGCTAAGGCTTGGATGTGTTGAGCCAATTCAATTTGCATCCAGCGTGGCAAGGTAATACCCAACTCTTGCTCCAATAAATAAGACGCGCCACCTTTACCCGACTGGCTATTCACTCGGATAACCGATTGGTAGTTACGTCCCAAGTCTTGCGGGTCAATGGGCAAGTAGGCTACATCCCAGAAGGCGTCATCTTCTTGAACCGCTAAGCACTTGCGAATTGCATCTTGATGACTGCCAGAAAAAGCGGTGTAGACCAATTCACCTAACCAAGGGTGGCGAGGGTGCGTTGGAATATTCGTGCACGCTTCGACCGTAGCGATAATATCGTCAGCGGCGCTGATATCTAATTCTGGATCAATGCCTTGGCTGTACAAGTTCATCGCCATCGTCACTATGTCCATATTACCGGTGCGCTCGCCATTGCCTAGCAAGGTACCTTCAATACGATCAGCTCCGGCCAATAAGGCTAATTCTGCAGCCGCAACGGCACAGCCACGATCGTTATGCGTGTGGATGCTAATGGTTAAGCAATCGCGTTTGTTGACGTGGTCGCAAAACCATTCGATTTGATCGGCAAAGACATTCGGCATTGCCGACTCAATGGTCGCTGGTAAGTTGATAATGGTCTTGTTATCAATGCTTGGTTGCCAAACATCAATGACTGCATTGCATACTTCGACCGCAAATTCGACTTCGGTACTAGAAAAGCTTTCTGGCGAATACTGGAATACCCATTCGGTTGCAGGGTACTTCAGTGCTTCGCTTTTCACTTTTTCTGCACCGTGCCGGGCAATCGCGACGATACCGTCTTTATCTAATGAAAATACTTTTTCGCGCTGCACGGGAGACGTCGAGTTATAAACGTGGACAACAGCCCGACGAGCACCTTCAAGCGCTTGATAGGTACGCTCAATCAGTTCGTCACGGGCTTGGGTTAATACCTGAATCGTAACGTCGTTTGGAATTTGGTTTTCGGTAATCAACCAGCGCACAAAATCAAAATCTGGCTGTGATGCAGCAGGGAAGCCAACTTCGATATCCTTAAACCCCATGCGTACTAATAAGCCCCACATCTGCTGCTTTTGTTGTACAGACATAGGTTCAATTAAGGCTTGGTTGCCATCACGTAGATCCACAGAACACCACAGCGGTGCGTTCTTGAGCGAGCGGCTTGGCCAACGACGGTTGGGCATTTGCAATGCAGGGAATGGACGGTATTTACGATGATTAAACCGTGGATTGCTTGATGTGCTCATGATGGGTCCTTGTGCGACTTACCGTTTTGTGGCTTGGCTCGCTGTATTCGGTTTGGTTGATTAGTCGCTGTTGGCAGATATTGGCTTAGCCTTGTGAGCGTTACCATCTATGGCCCTTGTGGGGACATTCACACAGATTCACCTGGTTGGGTTGTTCTGCTCTGCCTTAACAGTGTGAACACAGTATATGCGCAGTTTGAGCAAATATGATTGCGAACTTGCTTTGCTTTTGCGGTATTTTTAGCATTAAAATGCGCATATATACTTAATGTTAGTTAAAAATGTCTTTGATCTTAAGAGGTAACGGACTATGGCTTCAGATAGTTATGAACGCGTGAAATTGGATCGTGCGGATCAGCGCATTTTGGAGTTACTGCAAGTGGACGGTAGTTTAAGCAACATCGAACTTGCAGATAAAATCGGTTTGTCGCCATCGCCATGCTCTCGTCGCGTGAAGGCACTTGAGGATAGTGGCTTAATTCAGGGGTATCGAGCTCATCTAGATGCTCGCCGTTTGGGTTTGGATCTGCTGGCCCTCATTCAAATCAGCATGGATCGTCATACCCCCGAGCGTTTCGATAACTTTGAAGCGCAGGTCACTGCCTGCGCAGAAGTGTTGGAGTGTTACCTAATCACCGGCCAATCTGCCGACTATGTGCTCAAGGTACTGGTTGAAGACATGCAGGCGTACCAAGAGTTCTTGTTGGGCACGTTAACGCGTATTGAGGGTGTGAGTGGTGTTCATTCTAGTTTTGTTATGCGCAAGGTCCTTGATAGAACCGCGGTTGCCATCCCTAAATTCTCTCGCAATTAGGCACTGCTTTACGGTTACTGAGTAACTATTGTGACTTGTGTTGTCTTCAAGTCACTGATGTGAGCGAACAACTAAAGCCCGTCTATACTTTGAGTACTTATAAAAGTAGGGGCTAGTTTTGGCTCAGCAGACTGCATCATCCATTGAGAAGAAGCTCACTCTATACGTAGTGCTGTGCAGCGTACTGCTCGGTTTGCTGTTTAGTGGCGTGCAGATTGGTACAGATTACGTAGTAGAGAGTCAGAGGTTTGACGAAAATGCCCAGCGTCTGATTAATGGTCAGCGAGTTCCCAGCGCGTTAGCACTATACAATTACGACTCCGGTTCGATGAAAGCTATCTTGGATAGCTTATTAGTAAATCCAGCGGTTCTCGCAGCCCGTATCGTTGAGAGAAAAACAGGTTATGAAATCTCTGCTGGTGCTGCCCCGAAAGACATCCCCTCTAATAATATCGTGCGCGCATACTCCGTCGTTCTATACGAGCCAGAGGCATACAGTTCTCTTAAGCGTGAAATCGGAGAGCTAATATTACTGGCTGATGAAGAGCAAGTACGTAAAGGGTTTGAAGGACGCGCCTTAACTACGTTATTGCTGGATATTTTACGCAACATTGTTTTGGCTTTTGTTTTAATTCTCGTCTTTCGAACTCGTTTAACGGGGCCAATTAAGCGCTTGGCGGCTCGATTATTAGATGTGGATTTGCAGGCGCCGTCGCTATCGTTGGAGGTTGAAAACGCGCTGAAGTACACAGAGTTAGATGATCTGGCGTGTAAAATGAACGATTTATTACGTGCAGTAAACGACGAAATAGCGCAGCGCAAAAATGCAGAGTCGCGAGTTCGCCTGTTAAATGAGCAGTTGGAAGAAAAGGTAAAAGATAGAACCAAGGAATTGCATGCAAGTAATCACCAGTTACAAAATAGCATTGATGAATTGCAGCGTACGCAAAATCTACTACTGCAAGCACAGCGCATGGCGTCTCTGGGGCATTTGGCCGCCGGTATGGCGCACGAAATTAATAATCCAGTCGCGATTGTTTATAGCAATATCGCCACATTAAGCGAGTATCTAACCGAATTAATTAAATTGGCTGAACAATACAAGCAAGCAGAAAATCAAATTGGCGATGTATCGGTAAGAAAAGTCCTAGCCAACTTACGGCAGAGTATTGATTTTGATTTTGTCCGTGAAGATGCGCCAGACTTAGTTCGAGCCTCGAAAAATAGTTTAGAGCGAGTGCGCAATATAGTAGGAGAGCTGCGGACGTTTGCTAACAGCGATCAGCAGGAAAAGTCGTCCTTAAATTTGAAATCCGTGATGGATGAATGCCTCAATGATTATGGCTTGTTAAACCACAATAGCATTCGGGTATACGCATTATTAGATGGCCTGCCAGAAGTGAAGGCCGTTCGATCTCAAGTGATGATGGTGTTCGGCAAAATTCTGAAAAATGCGATTGATGCACTGTCGAAGGGAGGCACGATTGAAATTGCCGGCGAATATGACGATGAGTCGGTGTCTGTTTTTATTAAAGACACAGGGGTCGGCATGAGTGAAGAAGACGTTCGGTGCGCTATTAATCCGTTCTTTACACGTAAAGAAATCGGTGCAGGCATCGGTTTGGGGCTGACCGTAGCCTATAACCTGATGTTAAATCACGGTGGAGAGTTGTCCATTAACAGTGAAAACGGTAAAGGTACGGTCGTCATTCTAAAGTTCCCTTTTACCGACGTATTGTTCGATTAAAAAATCCCTCGTATGTGTTGGTTTTGCTGGCATGTTTCGTTGATTCAACGGATAGTATCGGTTAGTTTTCCTCCTTCAAATACAGCAATAAGATGCACCCATGTCGAAAAAATCTTCTTCTGGCGGTTTAGTTTACTCTACTGAAATTGGTCGCACTTGCCCTGATTGTCGAGCTGCAGTTACAGACTGCCGATGCGGTCAAGATGAGCAGCCAAAGGGTGACGGTATTGTGCGTGTTAGCCGTGAAACGAAAGGGCGTGGCGGTAAAGTCATGACCCTTATCACAGGCGTCCCTTTGGTTGGTGCTGAGCTCAAAACATTAGCGAAAGATTTAAAGAAGAAATGCGGTGTTGGCGGTGCTTTAAAGGATGGCGTTGTCGAAATCCAAGGGGATCAGAGAGATATACTGGTGGCTGAATTAACTAAGCGCGGTTTTACCGTTCGTAAGTCGGGCGGCTGATGATGGCGAAAGCGCTTATCATATATGCCCATCCCGCTCATCAACGCTCTCAAGCGAATCAAACCTTACTGGATACCATTGCTGGCATTGCTGATGTAACGGTTCATGATTTATATGAGGAGTATCCGAACTTTCATATTGATGTTGAACGCGAACAGGCATTACTGCTTGAACATGACATCATTGTTTTTCAACACCCGGTTTATTGGTATAGCGCACCTGCTTTGTTACGAGAATGGCAAGATCTTGTGTTGGTGTACGGCTTTGCTTACGGGCGCAGTAGTCAAAAATTAGTGGGAAAAGTATTTTGGCCTGTGCTTACGGCTGGAGCATCGCAGTCGTCTTATTCTGAAGAAGGTATTAATCGCCACACTTTGGCGGATTTCTTCATTGCTTATCCTCAAATTGCCCATCTATGTGGCATGCGCTATGAAAAGCCTTACGAGATATTCTCAAGTCGTCAACAGACGCAAGCAGCGATACAAGATGTCGCGAACGGCTATCGCGACAAGTTAATTGAATTACTGGCGGGAATGACTCATGGCTGAAACCAGTTTAATGCATCAAGCATTAGTGTTTTTACTCGCTGCGGTTATTTCGGTCCCGGTTGCGAGTCGTTTAGGGCTCGGTTCTGTACTTGGGTATTTATCCGCTGGTGCGGTTATTGGTCCATTTGCTTTTGGTTTTATCGGTACTGATATTGGCGATGTCATGCACTTCGCCGAATTTGGTGTCGTCATGATGCTGTTTCTGGTCGGCTTGGAACTGCAGCCGTCACTGCTATGGCGCATGCGCGTACCCATCGTTGGTTTAGGTGGACTACAGGTTGTGCTCACCGCCGCCGCGATTGCCGGTGTGGCGATGGCGTTATCTATGAGCTGGCAACATGCGACGGCGATCGGCATGATTTTAGCGCTGTCATCGACGGCCATTGTATTGCAAACCCTAAATGAAAAAGGGTTGATGAAAAATGATGCTGGGCAATCGGCATTTTCCGTTCTGTTATTTCAAGATATCGCCGTCATCCCTATGTTGGCGATATTGCCATTATTAGCTGTTACTGATGTGGAGCACGTTTCAGCGAAGCATGGCTTACCAGGTTGGCAAGGTACGCTGCTGGTATTGGCGGTAGTAAGTTCGATTGTCGTGGTCGGACGTTTAGTTAGCCGCCATGTATTTCGCATTATTGCGGCAACTAAGTTACGTGAAACTTTCACCGCAATGGCATTGTTGCTGGTGGTCGGTATTGCCGTATTAATGGAATATATCGGTCTTTCACCGGCTTTGGGTACTTTTATTGCGGGTGTGGTTCTCGCAACAAGCGAATATCGCCATGAGCTAGAGGCTGAGGTTGAGCCCTTTAAAGGCTTATTGTTGGCACTATTTTTTATATCTGTTGGTGCCAGCATCGACTTTGGATTGTTTTTAGCGAATCCATGGCCAATTCTCGCCTTAGTACTGGGGCTTGTGCTGATAAAAATGGTGATCTTACTGTTGCTGGGGTGGGGCTTCGGTATGTCGGCGCGCAGCAACGCTATTTTTACCTTTTCGTTAGCACAAGGCGGTGAATTCGCTTTCGTTTTACTGAGTTTTACGTCTAGCCAAGATATTTTGCCGGCGGCCATTGTTGAGCCGATGGGGCTAGTGGTAGCGCTATCAATGGCCATTACTCCCTTATTGTTTGTGCTCAATGAGCGCGTGGTGTTACCTAAACTTTCGGGCAACGCTAATGTCAGGCCGACCGATACCATTGAACCACATGATGCCGAAGGAGAAGCTATATTGGTGGGGTTTGGTCGTTTCGGACAAATCGTCGGTCGTTTGCTGCGTATGAACGGTTTTAATATCACAGTGCTTGAGCACAATGCGACTCAGGTAGATTTGGTGCGTAGCTTTGGTCATAAAGTATTTTATGGCGATGCTTCGAGAATGGAATTATTAGAATCTGCTGGTATCGCTAATGCACGGTTGTTAGTGCTCGCGATCGATGATCATGAACGTACGCTTGATACTGTCCATCAAGTACGTCGTCATTATCCTAATTTACGTATTCTGGCTCGTGCAGCCGGTCGTCGTCAGGCTGCTGAATTGCTGCATGCAGGGGCTGATCATGTCGAACGTGAAACGTTTGACTCAGCATTGTCGTTAGGCGAACACGCGTTAAAAAATTTAGGATACAGAGCCTATCAAGCGCATCGTGCTGCCATGTTGTTTAAGCATCATGACGAGCGAAATGTTCACGCGCTGACGGAAGTGATTGCTGATGAAAAGGCGTTCTTGACCATGGCAAAGCAACATACTGCCGATTTAGAGAAAGTGCTGCAGTCTGATGATGAAGTTGATAAAGGGATGCAAGATAGCGGCTGGGATCGCTCCTAATATACCAGCCGGAAATAGCTTCTTTTGTGGGCATTTAGAGAGTCACTAAATGCTCACTTAGTGCTTTTCTAATCGTTTCTGGAAGTGCGCAAGATACCTTGGCGGCGTGATCGTAATGCACCATTACGGCATTCCCGCGTGCACACAAACGCTTGCTTTGCCAAACCTCATGTTCGACCACAAATGATGTATTCCCTATGCGTCCTATAAATGTACGCACTTCAACATCTTGGCCATAAAAAAGTTCGTCGGTATATTCGACTTCAATTTTCGCCACAATTAAATGCCAGTCTTTAGGATTTAAATCGGGTGTAAAAAAGCGAAATATCGGTGTACGTGCATCCTCAAACCAGACGGGCAGTACGGTATTGTTTATGTGACCTAGGGCATCTGTATCAGCAAAGCGCGGTAGTATGTTTTGTGTCCACATAAAATAAACTCGTATTGGATTTAATCGATATTGTGCCATTTTGAGCAGTTAATACCAATTTCTCGCCCGCTTAACTACAATAGCGTCAACTTACCAAAGCTGAATTTTATGTTGTCACCCATTGGTCTGCCCGTCGCAGATGATGAAAGTGCTATGCGCTTAGCCTTGCTGCAAGCTCAGCAAGCTTTTGCTGCTGGCGAGGTTCCTGTGGGAGCTGTTGTGGTGTTGGATGGTGTTGTTATTGGTGCTGGATTTAATTGCCCAATAACGACGCTCGACCCGAGTGCTCATGCAGAAATGGTTGCTTTGCGTGATGCAGCCAAGCGTATTGGTAATTATCGAGTTACTGATGCCACACTGTATGTCACGGTTGAACCCTGCACTATGTGCTCTGGATTACTTATCCACAGCCGTATCGGCCGTCTTGTTTATGGTGCGACAGAGCCAAAAGCCGGAGCCGTTGAGAGTGCGACCCAAGTATTTTCACAACCTTGGTTAAATCATCGCCTCGATCTAAAGGGGGGGGTGCTAGCTGTCGAGTGTTCTGAAATTATGTCAGAGTTTTTTCAATTACGTCGCGATGCCAAAAAGCGTTTGAAGCAAGCATCATCAGTACCGTCTAAAGATTGATGGCATGCGCACAAGGATTATAGAAGCGGTGGCACTACAGTCACGTTTAAAGAAGATAGTTGTAGGGCATCACTGCCTTCACCAATTGTTGCGTACTGTTCGTCATTCCATACCAAGACATCGTAATAACGACGAATGTTTTGTACGTAGTTAACCGGCTCTTGGCCACGAGCATAGCCGTAACGCGTGTTGCGGTAATACCGACGCTGGCTTAGTAAAGGTAGGCTGTCTTTTACATCAATCCACAAGTTTGGATTTTTGCCTAACTGACTGGTTAGTTTGCGTGCATCGCTAAGATGCCCATAGCCGACGTTATAAGCTGCCAACGACATCCAAGTGCGATCTGGCTCTTGAACTTCATCATCAATACGACTGCGCAATTTTGCTAAATAACGACCCCCACCTTCAATGCTTTGTAGTGGATCAAGGCGGTTTTCTATACCCAGTTCGCTGGCTGTATTTTGCGTCAGCATCATGATGCCACGAACACCTGTGTAACTACGTGCCTTAGGATTCCAATGACTTTCTTGGTATCCCATGGCTGCAAGTAGACGCCAGTCGAAATTGTTATCGTCAGCGGCTTTTTGGAAATGGGCCAAATAGCGTGGAAGTGCGCGTTGTGAGTGGCGCAAGAAACGCTGAGCGCCGACGTAATCGAATTGGCCAAGGTGTCCGTAAAAACGCTCGGATAACTCAGCTAGCACCGCGCCGGTTTCGGCTTGGTAGAAAAAGTTGAAGGCTTCTTGGGCTAAGCCATCGTCAGAATTTTGAGGAAAGCTCCAAGCAACGTTCTGTAGATCGCCTAGCGTGAACGCAACTTCCAAGTTCGGCAGATAGGTCTGCATCATTTGGAATTCATTAGAATTCACCATAGTGAAGTCTAGATCACCGTCCGACACCATTTGCATTAAATCGGACGCTTCCAGATCGGTACTTTCTTGCCAGCTTAAGCTTGGTAGCTCATCGCGCTGCCAGCGACGTAGGCTGCTAGCATGACGTGAATGGGCAGTAACCATTAAGCTGCTTTGAGCTAGATCATTCAACGACGTAGGGCGCTCTCCGCCGCGACGCATCACGATATACTCCGACACCGTCATATAGCTGGGCGAATAATGTAGCGGATAATCGGCAGTTTGTTCTTTGCTTAAACCGGCCGCTGCAAATTGTGCTTGTCCGCTTTCTAGAGCAGCCATTACGCCTTCAAGGTTATCGGCAACTAAAATTTCTAACTCTAAGCCGAGATAATGGGCAAATGCCTTGGCGAGTTCATACTCATAGCCTGTGGCGCCATCACGATCATCGTAATAAGTAGTAGGGCTGTTACGCGTCACCATGACGACTTTGCCCGTTTTGTGTAATTCGTCCATACCTTGCGGGCGCACGTTGCCAGAGAGCGTAGTCACCGTAGTGAACGCTAGCAGGGCAATCGCTAAAAGACTTATTACGCCACGAAGCATGAAATTTCCTATAAATCGCACCAAAGTAGTGCATTGTTCATCTGGGGAGTCATTTTAGCGTGCGCACTGCTTAAAAAACAATCTATAAACGACGGGAACTTTTTCCGCACTTTCGGGTATAGCTTCACACTCTGCGCTAACACCTTGATATGACGTAACTTTTTGTAGTCAAAAATGCCGCGGAACAATCTGTTGCCATTGGTTCATTGATTACAATCTCAATTATTAAAAGCAAAGTAAGCAAAATCTGGTGTGAAACCGCCCGATCCAGTACAATTCCGCCTCATTTTTGCTTTGATATGCTCCCAACCTTTGGAGTCGAACCACGATGCTTGAGCTGCGTGGCGCCCCGGCGCTGTCTGAATTCCGTCTGAATAAAACCTTAAATAAGCTACAACAGGTGCTGCCTCATGTGAGCGCTGTGTATGCTGAATTTACGCACTTTGCAGACCTAAAAGCTGAACTCAGCGCTACTGAACTGACTGTGCTGCAACGCATTCTGCGTTACGGCCCTAAAGCCGATGTGCGTGAGCCTAGCGGCGAGTCGTTTCTCGTTATTCCCCGTTTTGGCACTATCTCGCCGTGGTCTTCAAAGGCAACCGATATCGCGCACAACTGTGGATTAGGTAATGTCCTGCGTTTAGAGCGCGGCATTACCTATTATGTAGAAGGTATTAGTGCTGCTGAGCGCGAAGTCGCCGCTGCGGTACTGCACGATCGCATGGTAGAAACCGTGTTGGAGAACAGTGAAGGCGCTGGCGCTATGTTTTCGCACGCACAACCCGCGCCATTAACTGAGATTGATCTTCTCGGTGGTGGTCGTGAAGCCTTAGTTGCCGCCGACCAAAATCTCGGTTTGGCATTAGCCGATGATGAAATCGACTACCTTGCCGACAGCTATCGCACCTTAGGTCGTAACCCGACCGATATTGAATTGATGATGTTCGCCCAAGCGAACTCGGAACATTGCCGCCATAAGATCTTCAACGCGACGTGGACGATTGACGGCGAAGAACAAGATAAATCCTTGTTCCAAATGATTAAAAACACCTACGAGTGCTACAACGAAAACATCTTGTCGGCATATAAAGACAACGCATCGGTTATTCGTGGGCATGTGAGTGGTCGTTTCTTCCCGAATCCAGATACTCGTGGCTATTCGTACCACGAAGAAGAAATGCACATACTAATGAAGGTAGAAACTCATAACCACCCAACCGCGATTGCACCGCACTCAGGTGCTGCAACTGGTTCGGGTGGCGAGATTCGTGACGAGGGTGCAACCGGTCGTGGTTCTAAGCCAAAAGCAGGCTTAACTGGTTTTACTGTTTCTGATTTAAAAATCCCAGGCTTCGAACAGCCTTGGGAAAGCCAATACGGTAAGCCAGATCGTATTGTGTCGGCACTCGATATTATGATCGATGGCCCTCTGGGCGGTGCGGCATTTAACAACGAATTCGGTCGTCCTGCTCTGTGCGGTTATTTCCGTACATTCGAATTAGAGCACGACGGTGAAGTGCGTGGTTATCATAAGCCAATCATGATTGCGGGTGGTTACGGAAACATCCGTGACGAGCATGTACAAAAAGGCGATATCCCTGTCGGTGCACGTTTAATTGCACTCGGCGGCCCAGCCATGCAAATCGGTTTGGGTGGTGGTGCGGCTTCATCTATGGCATCTGGCCAATCCAATGCCGATTTAGATTTTGCTTCTGTTCAACGCGAAAACCCAGAAATGGAACGTCGCTGCCAAGAGGTGATCGACCGTTGTTGGCAGATGGGTGATGCCAACCCGATTGCCTTTATCCACGACGTGGGTGCTGGTGGTTTGTCTAACGCCTTCCCAGAGTTGGTATCTGACGGTGGTCGTGGTGGCAAGTTTGAGCTGCGTAACGTACCCAACGACGAGCCGGGTATGAGCCCGCTGGCGATTTGGTGTAACGAATCTCAAGAACGCTATGTTATGGCTGTTCCTGAATCAGAAATGGATGTGTTTGATGCGATTTGCGCGCGCGAACGTTGCCCATATGCGGTGGTGGGTATCGCCACCGAAGAAGAACATTTAACGGTTACGGATAGCCATTTCGATAACAAGCCTGTGGATCTACCGCTACAAGTATTACTGGGTAAGCCACCGCGTATGCATCGCGAAGCAACTACCCGTAAGGTGGCGGTTGATGCATTTGATGTAACCAGTATCGATTTGGCCGAATCGGCTGAACGTATTCTTAAGCTGCCAACCGTCGCCAGTAAGTCGTTTTTGATTACCATTGGCGACCGCTCGATCACGGGTACGGTTGCACGAGATCAGTTTGTTGGCCCTTGGCAGGTGCCTGTTGCCGACGTTGCGGTAACGACGGCGTCTTATGATGGATACGTTGGTGAAGCCATGGCAATGGGTGAACGCACGCCTGTAGCCTTGTTGGATGGCCCTGCGTCCGGTCGTTTGTCGGTTGCTGAAGCAATTACCAACTTGGCGGCTGCGCCGATTGCTCAATTGGCAGATATCAAACTATCCGCTAACTGGATGTGTGCGGCGGGTCATGACGGCGAAGATGAAAAATTGTATGCCACAGTGAAGGCTGTGGGTATGGAGTTGTGCCCAGATTTGCAGGTAACCATCCCTGTGGGTAAAGACTCTATGTCGATGAAAACGCGTTGGACTGAAGGCGCTGAAGATAAAGCGGTTACCTCGCCGATGTCGTTGATTATCACAGGTTTTGCGCCTGTATCAGACGCACGCAAGGTGATGACTCCGCAACTGAAAACCAACGCCGGTGAAACCGACTTAGTGTTAGTGGATTTGGGCCGTGGGCAAAACCGTTTAGGTGCCTCGTGCTTAGCACAGGTGTATCAACAAGTTGGCCAACAACCGGCCGATCTTGATGATGCCGAAGATTTAAAAGCCTTTTTCGCTGTTGTTCAGGGCTTAAATAGCGATGATAAATTGCTGGCTTACCACGACCGTTCCGACGGTGGTTTATTCGCCACATTAACGGAAATGGCGTTTGCCGGACATTGCGGTATTGACGTTAAGCTTGATCTGTTGGCCGAAACCGAAGCAGATTTAGCCGCAGCTTTGTTTGCGGAAGAACTCGGTGCCGTCATGCAGGTTCGCCGCGATGACCTAGAAGAAGTGCTGGCGCAGTTCGAAGGCGCAGGCTTGGGTGAATGCACTCAGGTCATCGGCTCTATTAATGAAGACGACCAGATTATCTTCAGCTTCCAAGACGAAGACGTATTGAGCGAAAGTCGTGTGACTTGGCAGCGTTTGTGGTCACAAACTAGCTACGAAATTCAGGCGCGTCGCGACAACGTTGAATGTGCGAAGCAAGAATTCGATGCTCTATTAGACGCGGAAAACCCAGGTATTAATGCCGAATTAACGTTCGACATTAACGACGACATTACTGCGGGTCTTGAAGGTCGCCCATGTGTTGCCATTTTGCGTGAGCAAGGTGTCAACGGCCAAATCGAAATGGCAGCGGCGTTTGATCGTGCTGGCTTTGATACCGTCGATGTACACATGAGTGATGTATTAAGCGGTGCAGTGACGTTTGAAAACTTCCGTGGCCTAGTGGCGTGCGGTGGTTTCTCTTACGGTGACGTATTGGGTGCCGGTGAAGGTTGGGCGAAGTCTATTCTCTTCAACGAGCAAGCACGTAGCCAGTTTAAAGCTTTCTTCGAACGCGAAGATACGTTCGCTCTTGGTGTATGTAACGGCTGTCAGATGCTGTCCAACTTGCACGAGTTGATTCCGGGTGCTGAACACTGGCCACACTTTGTACGTAACATGAGCGAGCAGTTTGAAGCGCGTGTTGCCATGGTTGAAGTACAAGAATCGGATTCCGTATTCCTCTCAGGTATGGCTGGTTCAAGAATGCCGATTGCTGTGGCACACGGTGAAGGTCGTGCTGAGTTTGCTTCTGAAGACGATATCAACGAACTAGTCGGTCAAATTGCCCTGCGTTATGTTGATAACTATGGTCAAGTGACGCAGCAATACCCAGCCAACCCGAACGGCTCACCACAAGGTATTACCGGTTTAACGGCAAACGAAGGTCGCGTAACTATTATGATGCCGCATCCAGAGCGCGTATTCCGTGCTATTCAGAACTCTTATATTCCTAGTGAAGATTGGAGCGAAGACGGTGCGTGGATGCGTATGTTCCGCAATGCGCGGGTGTGGTGTGAAGAGAATTGATTGATCGTTGAAATCAACTCGTAGGAGCGCATCTTATGCGCGATTAAAAAGGCCGCTTTTGCGGCCTTTTTGCTATTTAGAGAAATATTTTTTTTGTGGATGTGTTGAAAATAATTTGATCGACCATAAATACATGAGTGTGAAGGGTTCTTAATAGCGACTCTTTCTAATAATTAATTGTTCTTTATTTTATATTGCTTCTAACGGAGGATATACCATGAATGCAATTGACCTAACTCCCTTATATCGCAGCAGTATTGGTTTTGATCGCTTAGCGTCTTTGCTTGATCATGCCTTTACAACCGAGTCCACAAGCAGTGGATACCCACCTTACGATATCGAAGTACTCGATGAAAACCGCTATGCCATTACCGTGGCCGTTGCAGGGTTTACCCAGAATGAGCTAGATATCCAAGTTGAAAAAGGTGTGCTCACGTTACGTGGAAATAAAGAAACCAAAGAGGAACGAAACTACCTCTATCAAGGCATTGCCAGCCGAGCGTTTGAGCGCAAGTTCAATCTCGCCGATTACGTCGAAGTCACCAGTGCGAACCTGTCCAATGGCCTGTTAACAATAAGCCTGAAGAAAGAAATCCCTGAAGCAATGAAGCCCAGATCCATTGCTATTCAACAGGATGATCGGACATTAGAGTACCAAGCTCAGCGTAATGATAAAAGTACCGAAGATGAACAGGCGGCTTAAAGCAACCAACTAGGGAGGCAAATGCCTCCCTTTTTATTTGCTCTTAGTTTTTATCATGTAATATGGCATCACGAATGCGTTAAGTTTTACAAGCTGAACTAAGGTTGTAGACAATCTTAGATTAATAGCAAATGGTTTTCGAGTCGCAGTAATATCATTAACCATCTAATACGCAAATCGCGCGAAATAGAAGAGATCCGTAAACGACTTATCGCCTCTGAGGTATCTGTGGCTGAAAAGGGCTGGGTAAATACATCGCAGGAAGCGATGTTGAGTGGTTTTAGGGAAAGGGCGATAGTGGATGGCAAACTATAAACTCTCACCATAAGTTGCAAACTTCTAATGTGTTGAAGTACAGATCTTGTTGATGGTGTAAGCAATTGTTTACCCACCCTCCTTTCACGTTTCTTGATCCTAGACATTTAGGGGTGTACTCTTGAATTGCTTGAGCGCATCGCTCAATTGTGTCACCAGAACTGTAAATACTACGATTGGCCTTAGCCGTTTTAGCGAGAATAGCTCGACTAGAACTATATGGGAGAGGCCGGGCAGCCTGAACCTATCCGGGCGCACCCGGAGTAGCTCCCTTGAAGCAGAGAGAGCCGGCATTGTAATGGCAGAAATAGTATGTTGGTTTCTGGGATCACAACAATACCTTGCGACCTCTATGGTATGAGGCGGCTCTCTCTCCATTAAATTATGCAACTGCAACGGAAGGATTCGTGACTGTAAGAGATATTCATCGTATATCAACCGTTAGAGTTATATCTGGTATTGCGAGCTTATCTAAGGCTTTAGATCTTGACGAGTCAGAACTTGAGAAGGCTGCTCTTTTAGTTGAAAAATATACGATTAAAGAAAAAAAGAAAATAGATGGTTCCGCTAGGACTGTTCATAGTCCTTGTAAGCTTATTCGTAAAGTACAAACCCGTATAAAAAATAGAATTTTTAGAGACCCTAATATCATAGAGTGGGGAAGTTTCATTTTCGGCTCAATTCCAAATGGAAATGATATACCAAGAGATTATGTGAGTTGTGCTAGGCAGCATTGTGGTGCTAAGTCTCTTCTAAAGTTAGATATATCAAGTTTCTTTGATAATATTCATTCTGATTTAGTAAATGCTATATTTTTGAATTTTTTTCATTTCGATTCCGATGTTGCAGATCTTCTAACTGAAATTTGTACTTATCAAGGTCGACTTCCTCAAGGTGGTATCACCTCAAGTTACTTGGCATCACTCGCGTTATATGATGTCGAATGTGCTGTGGTTAGGCGTCTATTTAAAAAAGAGTTAGTTTATACAAGGTATGTAGATGATATAACTGTATCTTCAAAAATATTTAATTATGATTACTCTTATCCTATGAGAATAATTCAGGATATGTTGTACAAAAAAGATTTACCCATGCATCCTGAGAAAACAGTTATTGAAAGATTAGGGACCGAAGGCCTTACTGTTCATGGTTTGCGGGTACATCATGACACGGTAAGACTTCCTAGGGAGGAGGCAAGAAAGATTAGAGCGAACGTAAAGAGAGTGGAAGAGTTATCGAAAGAACCTTGTTATAGAACTAGTTTCGCATATAGAAGGGACTTTAATCGTTGCATGGGAAGAGTAAATAAACTAGAGCGTGTCGGTCATAATCAGTCATCTGTTTTAGTGAAAAGATTGAATAACGTCCAACCGTTACCATCTCTTAAGGATATCACTCGTTGCAAGGATGTGGTTAAAAGGTTAGCGCGAGATTATTTGACTTTAGGTCATACGCACTCATACAGGACTCGTTTTTATAGATGTCATGAGCGCTTGAATATATTGTCGAGAAGCTTTGAAGTGATTGCTGCTGACTTGCGGCTAAAATTGAAACCTATAAAACCTCCTGAGAAAATAAAATGATTTTTTTTGGTAAAAATTTAGAGCTAGAATTTTTATTTAAATCAATTTTGATTTTTGTCTGTATTGGTATGTTTTTTACCATTTTTTCTTTAGTTACTACGATTATCAATGAAGGATTTTTTTTACTTGATTTTTGTTTTTCATCATCGTGTGTTAAGTTTTTTTTCGACAATACGAAATCTTCTTTTTTGTTTATATATTGGTTTGGAGTTGCTTCCGCAACATTAGGAACTTTTCTTGCTGTTATTATTGGTATTGTGACTTATCGTGACAATCAAACGGTGTTGAATATAACAAATAACGTTACACAATTTAATCATTTTTCTTATTATATAGGTGTGGCTGTTTCTAAGTATAAAAGAATTGCAATTTCATCTGTAGATAGTTTGAAATGGTATCGTTTGTTATATGAAGAACCTGGGTCTAATAAATTTACAGTATCTTCTTCATATGTTGAAGCTATTAATGAGCTAAATAAGACTATAGAAGACTCTGGTGAGAAGTATGCTGCAGGAGGCGGGACGTATCGATATAAAGAACATCAGATAATTTTTATAAGCAAGGTTGCGCCCCTTGGCATAGACATGAAAGATGGCCCTAGGACTGATTTTTCAGATACAGAAAAGGAAGTTATATCTTTGATTAATGATCTTAACTTATTATTTTGCCCCACTAAATCAAAGGTATCATTGCTGACTGAGCCAAGATATAAATAGTCTTTTATTTTTCAAAATATATTTTTAATCTTATCAATATCTATAACCTGATTAATAAAATATTGATGTTATGGCCAAGGGAATCTGGGTAAGAAGGCGGTTTCAATTAGTAAGCTGTAGTAACTTAATTCCCCAAAGCCTCCATTACCACCATTGGATTTTTCTTTACCACTAAAAGTAAGGCTCTTGCTGGGCCATCAGGCGTTCTACGATTTTGCTCCCAATTTTGTAGCGTGCGCAGTGATACACCGATCATGTTAGCGAATAAGCGTTGACTCAGGCCTGTTGTTTCACGGATGGCTTTTACATCGGGAATCTCAATTTGAGTAGCACGCGCAGGCGCTTGCTTCCCCTTCAGGATGCCGTCGGCTTCTTGCACGCTTTGCATTAACTGGTTAAAAAGTTCGTCTTTCATTTTCTCTCCTTAATGCCTGTACCGAATCAGTGCCAGTTCTCGACAATGGCTTTCAGTACTTTTTTCTGATCAGGGCTGAGGTCATCTTGATCATTTTTCGGTAAGCGCTCAAGCAACCCCACCTACCAATTTAAATAACCGCCAGTTCTATATTT
>OJDK01000017.1_pt1 | contig 149026 bp, 144 predicted proteins | sample 1592791 | NCBI WGS metagenome assembly OJDK01 (sample SAMN05416878, study PRJEB24817) | seawater metagenome | isolation source: Sea water | place: Canada:Atlantic | collected 2013-11
TGTATGATATGGCCACACGAAAATTATTGAAGGAGGTGCTTGGTTAGGCGCTTACGTTTTAGGATTGGAAGAAGTGAATATCACAGATACAGAGGGTGCTACGAAATGTTATGCATTATTGCATAGCCTAGAGACATATAATCAGGCATTGATTAAATAGACCACGCCATTGGGATAACTGTCTCAGCCTGAAGACAGTCCTTGGGTGCAGAGAGAGTTTAGCAGTACAGAGTACTGCCTATAGCTAACGAATTACCATAAATCCCGCAGAATTTATGGGAGCGCTCAAGTCAATTGCGTGGGGCTTCTTGCCACCGTTTGCTATCTTTAGTCGCTCATTATAACTAAGACTATGGTTTTTCGGTTGTGTCAGAGAAGCCCTTGTCTTAAATTTATTTCTGTTACTATCAGCTTCCTTACGCATAGATAATACCCTCTATATTACATGACATATCGAACCTATTAAGGTACTGACTTAAAGAACTTTATTAAGTCCCGATCTGTTATCTTATCTTTAGTATAGCTTGCTGTAGTAGTTCTGCGCCCCTTACTAGAGAGCTTAAAGGCCTGTGAACTGTTGTTACTATCTACCTCAATGCCGTGCAGCATACCTGCGGATGTAGTTTTAGACCACGTTCTTGTGCCATTGGCAAAAGAATATTGCCAATCAAAAAAGCATTCATCAATTAGCGATATTGCATTCACCACATCAATAACCGCATCATATCGGTCATCAGGGTTAACTTCTAAGCATTTAATTATTACTTTTTGTAATTTAACGGGTATATGCATAGGAAAAGAAGTTCTATGAGGAAATACGCCTTGCACAAGATCTTGCTTAAAGAGTTCTTCTTCAAGAACTCCATTCACCGTATATTTATCATATTGTTCGTTAAATGCATTGCTTCCTAGGCACATTCTATACATTGTGAGCCCAGCCTGATAAATATCAAATGCTGTAGAAAAATTCCGTGTATGCGTTACTTCTGGAGGAGCATGTTTTACGTACAGACCGTCAGGTGTCGTGAAACCATATTCATCAACATATTTTGCTAGGCCAAAATCTGACAAAAGAGCTTCAAACCTATCAGAAAGCAAAATATTGTCAGGTTTCAGGTCAAAATGCATTAATCCATTTGAATGAATATTATGCAAACCACTTAAAAATTGAACAGAAAATCTAATTATTTCTCTAACCGTGAGAAACTTTTGCTCCATGTATTTACTCAAAGAACCATTTTTATAATAAGGCATGGTGATATAAACAAAGTCACTATCTTGACAAGCATAATTAACCTCAACCACATTTGGATGCTGTGCATGATATAGAACTTTGGCTTCATCAAAATATTTATCAGCCTCCTTAAACTGAGATTTAGGAATTTTCTTCAATACCATCTCAGCATTAAGTGCATGATCTTTAATGATAAAAACATCTGAATTTCGACCTTCTGCCCCGATATCTTTTATTATTTCGAAATGAACTTCAGCTACCGTATGATTAGACATTACAAGCTCCTATTGCAACAAGAATAGCTTCGCGTTCTTTTTCACTGTAAACACTCCAATTATCTATCGCATCATACTCTTCATCTTGTTTTATTAAATTGGACAAAGTTGTTCTATCGGTATTCAACTTTGAGGCTATCGTCACTAAAGCACCGTAATAATAGTTTTTCAGCATGCTAGAGGCAAAAGCCTCTTGAAGAACCCCTTCTATTTGAATTCGATCGAACGATGGGGAGCGAGCAGAGTGCTCCGTAAGCCTAATCCCAGCATTATCTATCTGATATTCACGAAGTACATCTAGGGCGGTAGAACGCAAATATTTGAGCTTTTCAGGCATCCCTAGAGCGTTTGGGATTTTTATTTCCTCTACGTTCAATATTTTTGAATCTTCAGAAGAGTAAACACAAAACGTGACCTCTGTTGGTGATGCCCTAAGACCTAAAGTATTCACATAATGTCCTTATATTTGATATTTTGTGAATTGTATCAGTAAACGACTAGCTGGAAGAAATAAAAGATTGATGCGGTAGTTTATAAGCAAGACAAAGGATCACTGGGGGAATTTAAATACGTTATTTCAACAGGCTGATACATAAAAGGCGATTTATAAAAAAAATACTATCAAGCCTCAATCAATGGCTTCTACTATTTAGCCTCTCTAATTAAAAGGAGACTCAAAAGCAGAGATAATCTCTTCTCTGTAATTCCCAAGTAAATCAATATTAAAGAACTCTGAATCATGAGCATTGTCTGGATTAACATCAACGCTCTGCCCAAAGCCAAGACTAGATTCCTTATCAAACAATTCATTTTTTAATAAGGTATGAACGATAGGCTCTGCACTCACCAACTTATCATTCACATTATTTCGAACGTTATTAACCAGTTGATATGAATCTGGAATATCCTTTTCTATCTGTTTCGCGTACTCCATGAGCTTATGCTCAGCGAAGGTATACAGCCACGCCTCCTGATTGAGAGCGTTGCTTACTCTTAGTATTCGACCCAATACCTGCCTAAAATAAAGTTCTGTTTTAATATTACTTAGATGACAACAGACCTGAAGCCTTGGGATGTCTGTGCCCTCACTGATCATGCCTACACTGACGATCCATTGAACCCCTGAATCTCTGAAGCCATCAATGATTTGATGCGCGTCAGGAACCTTGTACGAGACCAATACAGCAGATTGCCCTAACTCTTGAGTTAGTACTTTTAGTATCATTTCGGCATGCGAGACAGATGACGCGACAATTAGCCCTCCTGCATATCTGCTTTCTTCACGAATAGCCGCTAGCTTTTCGCAGCCCATTTTCAATAGATACAAAATTGCTTTCGGGTCATTAAGGATCAAACTGTAATTGACGCTAGGTTCAGTGAGTAAATTACTGATGCTTGTGAAGTGCTTAGACTTGATTTTGCTAGTGCTTAAAATCAGCTTTTCATTATCGATTAGCACCACCTTTGGCTTTCTACAGACATTATCTTGTACCGCATTGAGCAGGCTGTACTGATAATCACATTCTATCGGCGGTGTTTCTTTTGATAGCACTATCGCAGTATTGTCCGACCGCCAGGGAGTACCGCTCAAGGCTAGCGTATAGGTTGCTTTGTTTTTAACGTGCTGAAGAATCTTCTCGCCCCAAGAGTTTGAGTCTTCTTCCGTTCTCCCTGAGCAATGGTGTATCTCATCAAAAATAACCAATACTTTATGATGATCAAATATCTGCCAGAACTCATCATTTAAATGCGCCATGCTTTGATAAGTGTATGTACCACCAATAGCACCAACCTTCCCATCAAAACGCCGATCAAAGCGCTTACTTAAAGCCGCATGAAATCCATTAGATACTGAGATTGATGGAGAGAAGCATAAAACAAAATCTACCTTACCACCCTCATATAACTTAGCCGCTAGTTCAGTAGACATAGTAGTCTTACCTGCACCAGGCGTTGCTTGGCAAAAAAAGTGTGATTTAGTTTCAAAATGCTCTAATGCCTGAGCTATACACTCACTCTGCCAGTTACGTAGCTTCATTGTTTAAGAAGGTTCTATTGAAAGTTGAGAGATTATCTTTTGAGTTGCGGTAAGCTGCCCGAGTAATTTTGAACTGTTATTTCTCGACAGCTCATACTGTGCCTCTAATTGAAGCTTTAAAGAGGGGTATGACTCATACAGAAGCTTATATTCTTCAGTCTCACTAATGCTCGCATTCAAATCGACCTGATACTGCTTGGCCTTATCTTTCAGAGATAAGAGAATGTCTTGAATTTTGTCCTTCATTCCAGAAGCGCTTTCTTTTACAGCATCCAGAGTGTCTAGATGGCAGGAACTAGCATCTTTTTTTTTCACAGAGTTGAACTTCTCAGTTAGCTTATATGCTGTGAGCGAACCGTCTTCAGAATATATTTTGTCTAAATAGCCTTGTGCCGTCATTTTATAAATACGTCTATAAAGCCACTTTCTCGCTTCACTGGCATCGATCTCTTTTCCTGTAGAGCGTTCATATGAACGCCTATAGAGATCCCTTAACTCTGTAACCGTGAATTGCTGAACAGCTTGATCTACCAATATCTCTCGCAAAAGAGGGTCTAGCTTTAAGGTTTTCTTCATTATTAAGCTCTAAATGGATGAAAATGAGAGTTTTTTTGAGACTCCTCCATTAGTGCTCCGAATACGGAGCATTTTCGCATTAGTAATGGTTGAAAATCAAGCTCCGATAGCGGAGCAATTAAATGAACCTGATAGGCCCCAATATTCGAGAGATCAGAAAGAGCATGAATCTCTCTCAAAAAGACCTTGTCGCGAGATGCAATCTCCTTGGCTGGGGCATAAGTCGAGGAACGCTCGCTAAGATCGAATCACGAACTAGAAAGATTAGTGATGAAGAGGTTTTGTATTTTTCAAAGGCACTTAAGGTGGAAGTCGGCAAATTATTTGATGCGACCTAACTTAATACGTTTACGAACCTCCGGTTTGGCGATTGATTTCATTAAGTGGCTTATTTAGTATTTCAACAGCGTCATCCAATGATTCTACTCTGATACCATGCTGATAGGCGTTATATTGCCACCTAACAAACCTTTGTTTATAGGTTTCTATTGTTTTATTTGCTATTGCCAGCTCTGCTTCCAGACTGTTGATCTGACTTATCAGATACTCAGTATTAGTATTAGTATTTTTCAGCTTACTAGGCTCATTATTGTCACGCAGCTGCTCCTTCTTATTGCTATAAGCTTCTTGAATGTCTTTATAGCTGGATAGCGCTTGTCTTGTGACATTATCGACCTCTAGCATTTTCGAGACTTTTTCACATAACAGCAGCCATGTCAGCTTACCTTTCCAAGTATTTAGCAACTTCACAACCTTTGAAATATTTTGCTCTGTAATAACAATTTTTGGCATTATGATTCCAACGACTTAAAAATTCTTTCAATTGATTTTATATCAACAGATGATTCTACACCTTTGACCATTCCTTTTTTAATCAGTGTCTCTTTCACTGGCGTTGGATCGTATTCTTCAGGGATGCGAACTGGTGTACCATCCGGCGTACTCTCATCCTCTAGGAGGCGAATTTTGGTACGAATATGAGCTAAACGCCAGCCGTGATTACTAACCCAACGGTCAGCCCCAAAATCTCCCATTTCATGGTCGCGCATTGCCTTTTCTAATTGTAAGGCAACTTCTTTCTCTCGTGACTTCAAGAGTTCAAGCGAGTCTGAAAATCCCTTTATACAGACTAACTCCTTACAGGTTTCACAGTCTCCGTGCCTGTGGCAAGGGATAATTGCATAATCATGCTCACAAACACCTAACTCAGTAACAATTGCTGAGCCAGGAAGATCCTTTCCAAGATCTTCGAATGTAATAGGTAAACGATTTTTTATTTTTACTAGAATGTTCGCATCTTCAGGAATCATCAAGTCGCGAACACCCTGAGATTTTTCTGCCTCTGTTCGGTGATCGTAGCTGGCATTATCACGAATATTAGCTCTCCCCGCCCAATTGGCTATCGCGATCTCTCCCTGCCCGCCATTCTCAGCCATGGTACAAAGCCAGTGCCTAGCCTGGTGTGTTGACAAGTTTACAGGCGAACCATCTGATAATTTAAAACCATTTCGCTCCCAAAGGCTATTATAACGAGCTGTGGTTTTCATAGACAAAAAACGTTTATTAATTGCATTTACGTCAGCAGGGTAAAAAGAGAAGGACCTCGCCTCAAGAGCCTCATTAAATTCATTCTCCCTAAATAATGCTAAAGCTTCAGACACCTTAACTTTTTTATTCTTATCGATATAAGGCCAAAGACGAAACTTTTTTGTATATCGCTGGTATTGATGCTCACCTAATACTCTATATGTAATTGCACCACCATTTTCTTTAAGTAGCTCTTTAGACCATTTGGCATTCTTAAGTTTAGAAAACACTGTGTGATTCATTGATACAGCTGCATTGATCTGATCAATATTCAATGGTTCATCTATTGAGAAGCCACTCGGCGTTATACAATCTTTATGAATCCAAAATTGACCAGGGTTGTCTTCAGCAAATTTTGCGGCTTTTCTCGCAGGCTCACTAATTCGCTTTATTCTTTTAACTGCCTCGACAACTATATCTTGCATCACTGATGGGACCCATTTAATCCCTGCTTTCCCATGCTTAGCTGGAGTCCATTGAATTCCTAGCCGCATATTCCCACTCCGATCTTCCTCCCATACTAAACAATCTACTGGTAATGCAGCTATCTCTGATCCCCGAGAGGGCGCTGTCATTAATATCGAATAGATTGCTGAAAAATATTCCGCCTCAACACTTAGCTGAGGACCTTTATAAAACATCTCTGCCATAAGCATCATTACTTCATCGCTAGGAAGTTTTTCAGAACGATGCTCTTTTCCATTCTTATCAAGAGATATTGATAAGTCTTTAGGTTTTGGAAAAGGGTTGCTCCATTGAGGTAAGGCTGGTGTAATCAATTCCGTCCTTAAAAAGTCGAAAAGTGCTTCTAAGCAATAACCGATCATGGTTTTAGAACTATCAGCAATTTTTCGTTTTTTCATCAGTAACGGAATACTTTCTAGCACAATGCCATCAAGCTCAAGTATATTAGAGGTCTCTTTAAAAAATAATAATTGCTCTTCAACTAGGCGAAAAGCCTCCAAGCGCCTCTGCAAATTAATTATAGGTTTCACCGAATAAAGATATCTTATATATGCTTTTGCAAAATCCAGTAAAGGCATTGACATAGGGGTATAGCTATAAGAATTACTTGATTTCATATTTGTTGAAAATCTAGCTACTACTTTTTTATTTCCTTTATATTCATACCAAATATTTTCTTCCCATGCCTCCCCAAAAGCACTTAAATTATTTTTTGAGTTTTCTATAAAACTTTCTAATTTTCTTTCTGACTCTATTCTAGATTTCGACTTAAAATCATTAGCATTACGAACCATTATGTTTCATCTCTAGTCGATTTTATACGATCACATTCTTGAACAACACATTCAACAGCCAAAATTAGAGTATCTTTAGATGATGCATATTGTTCACTTCTTGTTGTTTTTAATCGTTGATTTTTTTCTTTATACAATGCATCTAAAAATTTTTCATGTGGCGCATCCAGCAATGGTCTAAATTTCTCACAGACATAACAAGATTCATATCCCTTTATGCAAAAGTCATTCGTACCACAACCCCCAACCACCTCATTTTTTCTATTTGGAATAAAAGAAGATGCATCATCTCCTCTCTCTCCGCTGGATAACTCACTAATTATAATCCCTTTAAATGCTTGAGCAAAAGGTGCTAACTGCGGGCCAACTGCCTCATCAATATAGGTAACAGAGTCAGCTGTATTTTCAATATAGCCTTTTGAACTTTGTTTATCAGAATGGTCTAATACTTCGGCGATAATAAATGCACTAACTCCCTTCTTCCCCAAATTAGTTCCACGTGTTCTTCTAAACCTTACAGCAGAAATATGAATTATATCACCCGTACGCTCACTAACCGATCGCTGAATCCTTGCTACTTTCTTTAACTTATTAGCTAACCCAGTTGTCGAAATATGCAACACCTCATCATTTACATTGAAATGCCTTTCCTTAATGAAATTGACCAATAATGAGGTATGATCATTTCTGGTGTATCGGGTAAATAAGTAGCAGCGTATCCTGTTGATTGATCTTGGCGGATCAACAACCAAAAGGAGTACACTGCATGAATGATAATAATATTTCTCAGCTACATAAACCAGAGCCAACTGACTTATTACAACAAGTTTTAAAGCAAGGCGCACAGCAGTTGTTAGCCCAAGCGATTGAAACCGAAGTTCAACAGCTTTTAGCCGATCATAAAGGGTTATTAACAGAAGATGGAAAGACTGGCCTGGTGCGCAATGGCTACCTTCCTGAGCGAACTATACAAACAGGCTTAGGAGATATTGATATCAAAGTTCCTAAGGTGGGTGACCGTACTGATAATGGCATAAAATTCAACAGCTCACTTGTACCGCCTTATCTAAAACGCAGCCAAAGTATTGAAGAGTTTTTACCGTGGCTTTATTTGCGCGGCATTTCAACGGGTGATTTTAGTGAGTCGCTAAAGCACCTATTGGGAGAGGAAGCGAAAGGCCTTTCGGCTGCTACAATCAGCCGGTTGAAAACAAGCTGGGAGGCTGATTTCACCCAGTGGCAGAAAAGAGATCTAAGTAAAAAGCGTTATGTTTATGTTTGGGCTGACGGCGTTTATTGCAATGTAAGAATGGATGATAAAGTCTGCTTGCTGGTGATCATTGGCTCGGACGAGCTGGGAAATAAAGAGCTCATCGCCGTGAGTGATGGCTATCGAGAGTCAGAGGCAAGCTGGTCTGAAGTATTACTCGGCCTAAAGCAAAGAGGCTTAAGCATCGAGCCTAAAGTTGCTGTCGGAGACGGGGCCTTAGGCTTTTGGAAAGCGCTTTCTAAGTGCTGGCCAACGACACAAGGGCAGCGTTGCTGGGTTCATAAGACAGCGAATGTGCTCGCTAAGTTTCCTAAAGCGATGCAACCAAAAGTAAAAAGCGCACTGCATGAAATTTGGCAATCTGAAACAAAAGAAGAAGCCAATAAAAGCATGACAAATTGCGTTAAATTATTTGAAGCTAAGTACCCGAAAGCGATGAGGTGTCTTGAAAAAGATCGAGAAGCCTTGTTGGTATTTTATGATTTTCCTGCTGAGCATTGGGGCCATTTACGTACATCGAATCCGATAGAATCTGTTTTTGCGACGGTGCGGTTAAGAACAACAAAAAGTAAAAATTGTGGCAGTCGAGTAACGACGTTAGCGATGGTATTGAAGTTAATGGAAACGGCTCAGAAACGGTGGCACAGATTACGAGGTTATAATTTATTAGCGGATGTGATTACGGGTGTGAAATTTCGTGATGGCATCAAACAAGAACAACAGGATCAGGATGCTGCTTGATATTCTGTACACCAGATTTGACTATAGCTCTGTCTCTCTGCATCATTCTTAGGGGAGTGTATGTGCATTCATCTAGATTGATATATTGCCATTCGGTAGAGCACACTTCCTCAGCTCTACAGCCGGTCCACAGGGTTAATTAAAATATTTGTGAAAACTCTGGCCCCAGCAACCATTTCAACACTTGTACTGGCTCTGCATCCGACAAGAACCTACGCCTTTTCTTTGATGTTAATTTGACCTTGGCTTGCTTTAAACTTGATTTTGCTTGTAGTGCAGGGTTCGCAAAATCATCATCAAATTTTTCAAGACCTATGGCATATTCATAAGCAGACGACAATTCCCTCAGTACATTGTCTACCTGTATATTTGTCCCTCTAGCGACAATTGCCATAATCATATTAACTACGATTTTGCGCGTAATATCTCTAGCAGATAAATCACCTAGTACCTTTACTGCATCGCCATATAGATTCGGCAAGGGAGACCTGCGGTAACCACCTATTTTAATTTGTATTATTTTGTCAGTCACAGGACTACGATAACGATAGATAAATATCTTTTTGCCCTTTGTGCCACAAGCCACCCGCAAACAGTATGTTTGCTGTATCACTTACCACTTGATTACTTAGCTTCATAGCCTTTATAACAAGCTCTAATAGTGGTTTGCTGGTGATTTTGCTATTCTCTGTCGCGCTCATAGAAGTCAGCCAGTAATAGTCTTAAGGTCTAGTAGGTTTTAGTATTCAAAAACTACACTAAAACCTGTACTTATTAAGCTGCTTGCACTGGATTACAATGAATCCCGCTGGACTGCACGGGGTTCTACACAGCCACACAAGATGCCACAACCCGTTATTTTTATTAGGGTTTATCAAAAAAATCGACAAAGAACGTAACAAAATCAATGAATACTAAAACTACACACACACCTATGATGCAGCAATACTTCCGCCTCAAGGCAGAAATTCCTGAGATCATGCTTTTTTATCGCATGGGGGATTTTTACGAGCTGTTTTATGATGATGCGCGCAATGCTTCTCGCTTATTAGATATTACCCTAACGGCTCGTGGCCATAGCGGTGGTGAGCCGATTCCTATGGCGGGTATTCCTTATCATGCTGCTGAAGGTTACATTGGTAAGCTTGTTCGCTTAGGTGTTTCGGTCGGTATTGCTGAGCAAGTCGGTGACCCTGCTACCTCGAAAGGCCCTGTTGAGCGTAAAGTTGTTCGGGTTATTACCCCTGGCACGTTAACTGACGAAGCCTTTCTAGATGAACGCCGCGATAATTTATTAGTGGCCGTTAACAAACAAAAGCTCAATAAAGACGTTCTGTATGGCATTGCCATGCTCGACATCAGTTCTGGCCGCTTTGTCGTCATGGAAGTATCGAGTGAAGATTCTTTATTAGCCGAACTAGAACGCATTAAGCCTGCCGAGCTTTTATATAACGAAGATCAAGCATTCCCAGAGGCGTTAACTAACCGCCCTGGCGCTAAGTCTCAAGCCCCTTGGCATTTTGAATCCGATACTGCCCTGCGTTTATTAACCACTCAGTTAAAAACTAAAGATTTGTGTGGTTTTGGTTGTGAGCATCTTGTGGTTGCGATTCAAGCAGCGGGTTGTCTTTTGCAATACGCTCAAGAAACTCAGCGTTCAGGCTTGCCACATATTCGTACCTTGCTCATTGAGCAGCCTGATGACGCGATTATTATCGATCCGGCTAGCCGTAAAAACCTTGAGATTGATATCAATCAGCAAGGCAGTACAGATCATACTCTTGCTTGGGTAATGGATCGTACCGCCACCGCAATGGGCAGTCGTTTATTGCGCCGCTGGTTGAATCGCCCGATTCGTAATCGCGATACTCTTAATCAGCGTCAGCAGCTAATTGCTGAATCAATTGAAGATTACCACTGGGAATCTTTGCATCAACAGCTGAAAGGCATTGGTGATATTGAACGTATTCTTTCGCGCGTCGCATTAGGTTCAGCTCGTCCTCGTGATCTTGCTCGATTACGCGATGCCTTAGCACGTCTACCTGAATTACAAACACTTCTAACCAGTTTAAGTGCCGATCGCGCAAAAGAACTTTCGGCGTTGATCAAACAGTATCCTCAATGGGTTGAAGAATTACAGAAAGCGATCATTGATAATCCTCCTGTGATTATTCGCGATGGCGGTGTGATTGCGACGGGCTATGACGAAGAGCTAGATGAGCTTAGAGCCATAAGCCAAAACGCCGGTGACTATTTATTAGAAATCGAACAGCGTGAAAAAGAGAAAACGGGGATATCGACCTTAAAAGTCGGCTATAACCGCGTTCACGGTTATTTTATTGAAATCAGTAAAGCGCAATCTGAAGCCGCTCCTGTTGAATACGTTCGACGTCAAACGCTTAAAAATGCCGAGCGCTTTATTACCCCCGAATTAAAAGAGTTTGAAGATAAAGCCCTCAGTGCCAAAAGCCGCTCGTTATCGCGCGAGAAGCACCTGTATGAAAAGCTGGTTGAACGTTTAGCGGAAGACCTTTTCACATTACAAGATACAGCCACCGGCTTGGCCGAGTTGGATGTATTGATTAACCTAGCCGAACGCGCCAGTACGCTGCGCTTTACGCCTCCTAAGCTTGTGGCTGAGCGCGGTATTGAAATTACTTCTGGTCGCCACCCTGTGGTTGAAGAAATTTTAGATGATCCGTTTGTTGCTAATGGGTTAGAGCTAAGTTCTGAGCAAGACATGCTTATTATTACCGGCCCTAACATGGGCGGTAAATCGACGTATATGCGTCAGAATGCTCTGATCGTTTTATTAGCGCACATTGGCAGTTACGTGCCTGCAGATTCAGCGGTAATTGGCCCTATTGATAGAATTTTTACCCGCATGGGTTCTGCGGATGACCTTGCCGGCGGTCGCTCTACGTTTATGGTAGAAATGACTGAGACTGCGAACATCCTTCATAACGCGACACCTAATAGCTTGGTATTAATGGATGAAGTCGGCCGTGGCACCAGTACCTTTGATGGGCTATCGTTAGCTTGGGCCGCTGCTGTTCATTTAGCCAAAGAAGTTCATGCGCTGACGTTGTTCGCAACTCACTACTTTGAAATGACTACGCTGCCCGAGCAAATGAACAATGTTGTGAACGTGCATCTAACCGCTACCGAGCACGAAGACCGCATTATATTTTTGCACAATGTTGAATCAGGCCCTGCAAGTCAGAGCTACGGTTTGCAAGTTGCGCAGTTGGCTGGGGTGCCTAAAGAGGTGATCGAGCAAGCAAAAGAAAAGCTGCACTTGCTTGAGAAAGACAGTTTTCATCCTGCTAACACTGTTCAGTCGGTGTCGTCGAATAATACGGAGCAATCTAAACCGTTAAAAGCTGAGATCTCGCAAGTCGAGCAAAAAAGTATCAGCCCAATGCAATCTGACATGTTCGATCAAGGCCCTTCCGAGATCGAAATAACGATCTCGGAATTGGTCGCTGACGACTTAACTCCCAGACAAGCACTGGAAGAAATTTATCGACTTAAATCAATGTTGCGATAGAAATATCTATTATATGCAACAAATTGCATATTAATATCACATTATGATATAAGTTTATTCAATATATAACCTTGCGGTATTAAGGCAGCATCTCTAGAATGACGCCACCGTGATGGGCATAGACCCAATGAGATGAGGAGATAGACTGCAATGACATTTGTAGTAGGCGATAATTGTATTAAGTGTAAGCACACAGACTGTGTCGAAGTATGCCCAGTAGATTGTTTCTACGAAGGCCCTAACTTCTTAGTTATTGACCCTGATGAGTGTATCGACTGTGCGTTATGTGAACCTGAGTGCCCAGCACAAGCCATCTTCTCTGAAGATGAAGTGCCTGCGGACCAACAGCAGTTTATCGAATTAAACGCAGAGCTATCTGAGACGTGGCGTGATAACAACATCACTGAGATGAAAGATGCTCCTGCTGATGCAGAAGAATGGGACGGTGTTCCAAATAAGCTTCAGTATCTAGAACGATAGCATTGCACGATTTATAAGTGAGTGAGTGCATTTAATTTGCCAGTGCTTTTAGCTTGCAAGTGCTTTTAATTTGCAAGTGCATTCACTTCGCGCACCCATTTCGTGATTTCTATCTCTTGAAATGACGCGCATAAAAAAGGGCTACTTAACAGTAGCCCTTTTTATTTGTCTTAATTTCTATTCACCGATTTCCGCTTATCGAATAAACCATCACCAATGACCTATGTAAGCACGTCTAATGGCTTATTAAGAAAGTCGTATTACGCATCACCAAAGATAGTGCTCGCATTTAGCCCCTGGCCTTCCATAATCTCACGTAGGCGCTTTAAAGCTTCTACCTGTATCTGACGGACACGTTCACGTGTCAAACCAATTTCACGGCCTACATCTTCTAAAGTGCTAGTCTCATATCCGCGAAGACCAAAGCGACGAGAGACGACCTCACGCTGCTTCTCAGTAAGCTCATCTAACCAATCAGACAGGCTACCGGTAATATCGTTATTTTGAAGGGTTGTGCATGGATCGGCGCTGCGATCGTCAGCCACTGTATCAAGTAGACATTTATCTGAGTTTGGGCCTAATGGCGTATCAACCGAAGTCACACGTTCATTCAATGCAAGCATACGCTTAACATCCGCAACCGGGCGATCTAGTAATGCTGCAATCTCTTCTGCCGAAGGTTCATGGTCTAGCTTCTGCGCAAGCTCTCTTGCTGCACGAAGATAAACGTTTAATTCTTTTACTACGTGGATAGGCAAACGAATGGTACGAGTTTGGTTCATAATCGCACGTTCAATGGTCTGACGAATCCACCAGGTTGCGTATGTTGAGAAGCGGAAACCACGCTCAGGATCAAATTTTTCAACAGCGCGAATCAGACCTAAGTTACCTTCTTCAATAAGATCTAATAGTGATAAACCGCGATTAACATAACGACGTGAGATTTTAACCACCAAACGTAGGTTACTTTCAATCATACGTTTGCGGCCTTTCTCGTCACCCTTACGAGCTAGACGAGCAAAGTGTACTTCTTCTTCTGGGGTTAAAAGTGGCGAGAAGCCAATTTCGTTTAAATATAGCTGGGTAGCATCTAAGGCTTTTGCAGAACTTGGCTCAGCGATAAATCGCTCTTGGGGTGCCTTGCTCGTTCGTTCAACAGGCGATGTTGGTTTTTTTGCTTTTACTTTCGTAGGTGCTTCAATTACATCATCGAAGGTTTCTGCGTTAATTTCCTGTTGAGCTGCCATGTCACGTCCCGCCTTTTTATTCGTTCTGATTGTTTCTGTTATGATTCATTTTTCATACCAGAACGATTGATTAAACTTTATCCTCCTCCAGAGTACCGTTTTGGTAAAAACTGAAGGGGATCTACTGGTCTGCCGTTCCGACGTATCTCAAAGTGAAGTTTCACTCGATCCGTCCCAGTAGAACCTATTTCGGCAATTATCTGCCCCGCTTTAATTTTTTCTTTTTCGCGGACCAGAATGCGGCTTGTATGGGCGTATGCGCTAAGGAATTTTGAGTCGTGTTTTATGATCACTAAGTTGCCATATCCACGAAGTCCCTTCCCAGCATAAACGACCGTCCCTGCCGCAGCTGCATTTACAGATTCCCCCAAATTACCGGCGATATCAATACCCTTGTTTTGTGAGTTATTGGCTAAAAAGCCCTCTATCAACTTGCCTTTTGCGGGCCATTTCCAACCTTTTTTAGTACCTATTGATGGTTCTTTTGGCGTATTTAGACGGGCTGGAGCTGTGCGTTTAGTAACCTTTTCCTGCTTAGGCTTCCACTTTGACGTTTTTCCGACACTAGTAGTATTTGCTGATTTTTTAACCAGGGGGCGATTCGAGACGTCAATTTTTTGCCCCGCATAAATGGTGTAAGGGTGACGGATTGAGTTAGTGTTAGCTAACTCGCGGTAATCCCATCCATATGTCCATGCAATAGAGAACAAAGTGTCACCTTTTTCCACTATATGGAAACCCGTCACCTTTTTCCTTTCACTGAACTTCTCTTCAGTTGATATAAATTCTCGACTACTGAGGCAACCTGTCATAACTACACAAATTGCCATGATTGATACATAACTTGCAGTCTGAAACATTCGGTTTCGAAAGATAGTTTTTTGACACATATAAATAACAGCTTTATGACTTTTGCAAATGCATGTAATTGTCTTAACCTATAGCTATTAAAACAACTTGTTATATTCTTTATTGATCTAAAAACGACATAAAAAATCGTTTTTATTTTGTAACTACGACTATCATTCAGCGATTTTTTGTCTAGCGGTGCGGAAAAAGTGATCCGCCCCGTACTAGCCATTTACCTAAGTGATCCGCTTTTTAGCCTTTATCGTGCTGCTTTGATACTTTTTCTAATAAGAAGACACATAAAAAACCAATGCAAGCCATCAAAGCAGACAGCAGTATCTGATCATTATTCACCCATTCAGGCAAGCGATTGAGCTGTTCAAAGGGGACTTCGAGGCCTTTACTGTTCAGTCGAACGCTAATGGTTTCTTTCCAAGGCCATACTTTTAGCAGTGCCCCCAGCATGAAACCGGTTAATAAACTGAACATCAAATCTTGATAACGGTGCAATAACCAGCTCAATAAACGTGAGAACATCATGAGTCCCAGCCCTGCTCCTAGTGCAAATATCAGCATAATGTCTATTTGTAAGCCTTTAACGGCTGCCAGTACCGGTGCATATAAGCCCATTAATAGCAGAATAAAGCTGCCAGATATTCCTGGTAAGATCATGGCACAAATAGCAATGCTGCCTGCGATAAAGATATTAAGGTAACTTGGTTCAATACTGGTAGGGCTGGCGATGCTGATGAAACCGGCACATACCGCTCCTATTAATAAGGCTAGGTAGGTTTTACCTTGCCACTGGGTAATTTGTTTTGCCATATGCAGGCTAGAAGCCAGGATCAAGCCAAAGAAGAATGACCATAGCAAAATGGCATGATGATCTAATAGATAATGAATCAGCTTGGCCAGTGTCAAAATCGCACTCAAGATACCGAGCAATAAGACAAATAAGAAGGTGCCATTAATCGCTTGCCATGCGGCCTTCGGGCCTTCTTTAAATAACGTAATCAGTGCGTTGATATTCACAGACTTAATTGAATCTAATAACTCAGTGTAAATACCGGTAATAAAGGCAATTGTGCCTCCTGATACCCCTGGTACGACGTCGGCACTGCCCATTGCAATACCTTTAAGATACAACCATAAATATTTCATATTATTCCCTTACTGATCATTAGCGTCAGTTGTGTGCTAAAAAAAAACCTGCAATTGCAGGTTTTTCATTTTATTTTTTCAAGTAATCGTATGCCTACACCTATGTGATGGGGCACTTTGCGATTAAGATTTTTTAATACCTGCTAGAAAAGGAACAAAGTTAACCTCTTCTAAGACCGTTCTTTGCCACTTATCCCCAGAACGTGTAACCAATACCAACGTTTGCTTATCACCACCAACCGGTAGAATCATTCGCCCACCATCTGTCATTTGATCGAGCAGACCTTGTGGTATTTCTTCGGGAGCAGCCGCTGCAATAATGCCGTCGTAAGGCCCGGATTGTTCCCAACCCCAATGGCCGTCAGACAGTTTAAACGTTACGTTGTTAAGTTTTAATTGGCGAATGCGGGCGCGTGCTTTATTTAAAAGTGGCTCTATACGTTCAACGCTATAAAGTCTTTTAACTAACGGCGCTAAAATAGCCGTTTGATAACCAGAGCCTGTTCCAACTTCCAGCACATTATTCAATGGGCCAGCGGCTAATAGTAGTTCGGTCATTTTAGCAACGATATAGGGCTGACTGATTGTTTGGCCATTGCCAATCGGTAGAGAGGTATCTTCATACGCTCGATGCGCAAGTGCCTCATCGATAAATAGATGCCTTGGCGTCGATGACATGACATCGAGTACTTGCTGATTTTCAATACCATTATCGCGTAAGCGTTGTACTAAACGATTACGCGTGCGCTGAGAGGTCATCCCAATGCCAGCTAGTTGCTGATCATTCACCTGAGGATCCTTGTAAAATCATCCGCTATCGATTTCTCTGCTTATTTAACTGTGTGCTAATTGAGATAAGCATTCTAATGCATTTCCATGAGTCATATCTGCATGAATTGGCGTAATACTCACTTTTCCTTGCTCAATGGCGTAAAAATCGGTGCCTTCTCCGGCATCAGCCCCTTCACCCGCCGCTGAGATCCAATAACATTCTTTGCCACGAGGGTTGGTGGTTAATACCGGATTATCAGAACGCGCTCGATGACCTAAGCGTGTTACTTCAAAACCCTTAAGCTGTTCGTAAGGTACATCGGGAACATTGATATTAATAATCGTACGTTCTGGCAGTGATAGTGCTTCTATCTTTGGCAATAAATCAACCAAGACTTTTGCCGCGGTAATGAAGTGGGTTTTACCGACTAACGAAATCGCAATAGGCGCTTTATCTAAAAAGCGGCCTTCCATTGCTGCCGCTACCGTTCCAGAATAAATAACATCGTCACCGAGGTTCGCGCCAGAGTTAATACCGGCGATCACGCGATCGAGGCTATATTCTTCACCACGATACAATGCATTTAAGCCTAAATGTACACAGTCAGTCGGCGTACCATTGATGGCAATAAAACCATTATCTAAATACAGCGGATGCAATGGACGATCTAGGGTTAATGAATTTGAAACCCCACTGCGGTCTCGATCAGGGGCAATCACGTGATGCTCATACCCGGCTTCTGTTAAAGACTTGGCTAACTGTGCTAATCCTGGCGCATGTGCACCATCATCATTGGATAATAGAAAGGCCATTATTTACTCTCTTCTTTATTAATGGTTTCGCTATTAATAGTTGCGCTATCTTCTTTAGCTTCGCTGCCGTGATATACAAACGGCTTCCCTTCAAACTTGTCTTCAAAGCGATCCGGCTCAGTTACGCTGATAAATTCTTGCAATACCGACGTTGCATAATGTCCCGATGCTAGGGCGAAGCTGATATTCAAATCATCGTTATCCAACCACTGCCATTGCATGTTTTCGATGCTGGATACAATTTCACGTCGCTCTTGATTTAAACCCGCGTGCTCCATGCCATTACACAAATCTTGCAGCGGCTCTGACATTTTTTGCTCAAGTGCTAAAGTGTCTGTTTGGGAATTTAAACGACCACGCCCCCACATAGGTGCTGTGGCTTGATTAGCGTTTTGGGTGTCTTTGGCAGCAACATCAATATCGCCTGCCAAAGATTTACCCCACAAACCTTGCTCGATACGCGCCGCGAGTACTTGGTTAAAAATATAAGAACGAGCCGCTGACAGATACATACTTTTCTTTTGACGATTCTTTTCACGGCGCTGGCCTGTCAGCATGGCGAGTGCTTGATCCATATTGCCACCACCACGCCCAAAGCGCTGCAGACCAAAATAGTTAGGCACGCCATTTTTTTTGATCGCTTGTAGATTATTTTCGATGACGGCTTTCAAGGTTTCAATAGAACTGTCTTCTACCGATTCAGCTTCAGCTGATTTGATGTCACGCAATACGATATTAAAACGGTTACCCACAAGATCACCACGGCGTAACTTTTTACTATGGCGAGTTTGAGTAAGAATTTCGATATCTTCATCAGGAAAAGGACGCGTTTCTAATGCTATGTCGATTTTAGGTGCGTAGATGCTGAACCATTGCGTAGTAACAGCATAACGGTCTTTTTGTCCGGCGTAGCTTACGTCGTGCTCTTTAACACCAAATTTTTCTGATAATAAACGCGCAACCCAATGAGTATTTACTTCGCGCTTTTTAATGTGAAGATAAATATGTTCACCTTCACCGGCGGGAATCATCAGTGGAATTTCATCAACCTGAAAATCTTCTGGCTTAAGTTTTAAAATGCCTTGGGCATTTGTTTCAGGGTAGGCTTTTGGCCAATCAAAATTCCACATTATTTTTTCTCTATGTTCTGTCTATTAATAAAGCAACGGCGTGTACGGAGATGCCTTCTTTGCGGCCTTCAAAGCCAAGTTTTTCTGTGGTCGTTGCTTTGACGTTGACTTGATTTAATTCACACTTAAGATCTTCTGCGATTCGCTCGCGCATGGTATCGATGTGCGGTGCCATTTTTGGCGCTTGAGCAATAATGGTGATATCAACATTGCCAATTTTATAACCTTGCTCGGTTACCAGCGTCATCACGTGGCGCAATAAACCGCGACTGTCTGCACCGGCAAATTCATCATCAGTATCTGGGAAGTGTTTGCCAATATCGCCTAAGGCACACGCACCTAATAACGCATCGGATAATGCATGTAAGGCCACATCGCCATCAGAGTGGGCAATCAAACCTTGGCTATAAGGAATTTTAACGCCGCCCAATGTTATGAAGTCGCCTTCGCCAAATTTGTGTACATCAAAACCATGACCAATACGCATTCAAAAACTCTCTTTATTCATTATTATTTAAATAAAATTCGGCCAGTTTTAAATCTTCTGGGCGGGTGATTTTTAAATTATCACTGCGTCCACTGACCAATTTTGGCTTTGCCCCAGCGTATTCCATTGCAGACGCATCATCGGTCACTTCAAAGCCATTGGCTAAAGCGGCTTGTAGATTGTTTAATAAGGCCGGTAACGGAAACATTTGCGGGGTAAGCGCATGCCAAAGCTGTTGGCGATCAACGGTATGATCGATAAGGTTTTCATCTGCAGAAGTGCTTTCTTCAGGTTGATGCCCTTGCACTCCGCGCTTCATTGTATCGCGTACGGGGGTTGCAAGAATGCCTCCGTCAGAATAATGGTTAAGCGCTAAAAATAAATTATCAAGATCAGCATAAGATAAACATGGGCGAGCAACATCATGAACCGCAACCCAAGCATTATCGTTATGCGCTGTTTGAGTAATCGCAGTCAAAGCGTTTAAAACGGAATAACAACGCTCACTGCCACCATCAATAACCAGGATACGATCATCTTGATCATAGCACCGAGCCAGGCTGATATCGTGCCAATACGGATCGCCTTTTGTAACTACGACAACGACTTTATGAAAGCCAGAGCGACTTAAATTAGAGCCGCTTAAACCAGAGCTATAAGCTAACAAATGATCTAGAGTAAACTCGATCACTGTTTTTGTTACGCCCTTTACCGTCATGTCTAAATATTGCTTCGGGCGGTCGGCTTGCATACGCGAGCCAACTCCGGCAGCGGGTAAGACTAACCAAGTCTGGGGGAATTCTTTTTTAGCCATGTTCATTACGCGGGTAGACATTTAGAAATCGTACTCACTTATCGAGGATCAGGTAGAAGCTTTCATCTTTACCAATAAAGCCTAGGTCTTCTCGCGCTTTTTCTTCGATCAAGTCATCGCTGCGGCGTAAACTATCCACTTCGGCTTTTAACCAATCGTTGCGAACGTGTTGCGCACTGATGTCTTGTTCTAGCTCTGTCATTTGCTGCTGTAATTTCCAGCTAGCCACCATGCCAGTATCATCAAACCAAAAACGATACTGCAAAATCAGAATAAACAAGATAGGCACTGTTAAGGATAAAATCCATTTCCAAGCCATGTACTTTCCTTCGTCAAAATCAGGTTTTCAATGATAGCTTAATATGCAAAAAGGGAAGTGACTTTTTATTATCGAAATAAAAATTCAACTTCCCTTTTTTATGATCTGCAATCAATCAAGATATCTAGATAGCTTATATCACCGATCTAACAATCGATGCCATAAACGATCTAGATTTTATAATCCGAAGATTACTGACCTTTAATTTCTTTCAAACCATTGTAAGGTGCTTTACCTTCCAATTGCTCTTCGATGCGCAATAGACGGTTGTACTTAGATACACGGTCAGAGCGGCATAAAGAACCGGTCTTAATCTGGCCAGCACACGTACCAACAGCCAAGTCAGCAATCGTTGTATCTTCCGTTTCACCAGAGCGGTGAGAAATAACAACGGTGTAACCCGCGTCTTTTGCCATCTGAATCGCTTCTAGCGTTTCAGTTAAAGAACCAATCTGATTGAATTTAATCAAGATAGAGTTAGCAACACCCTTCTCGATGCCTTCTTTCAAGATTTTGGTATTGGTTACGAACAAGTCATCACCAACCAATTGTACTTTTTTGCCTAAAATATCAGTCTGGTATTTCCAACCATCCCAATCAGACTCGTCCAAACCGTCTTCGATAGAAGCGATTGGGTAAACTTCACATAGCTCAGCTAGGTAGTCAGAGAACTGGTTAGAAGTGAAAACCTTGCCTTCACCTTTCATGTCATACTTGCCATCAACATAGAATTCAGTCGCTGCGCAATCTAGTGCAAGTGTGATGTCTTTACCCAACTCGTAGCCCGCATTAGCAACGGCTACTTTAATTGCAGCAAGTGCATCAGCGTTAGATGCTAGGTCTGGTGCGAAACCACCTTCATCACCAACAGAAGTACTCATACCCTGTTCGCTTAATACTTTCTTCAAGCTATGGAAGATCTCTGCGCCAGCGCGAAGTGCTTCAGCAAACGTAGGAGCAGCTACCGGTTGCACCATAAATTCTTGGATATCAACGTTGTTATCAGCGTGCTCGCCACCGTTGATGATGTTCATCATAGGTAATGGCATAGAGTACTGACCAGGAGTACCGTTTAGATCAGCAATGTGCTCATACAATTCAACGCCTTTTGCAACAGCAGCGGCTTTAGCAGCTGCCAAAGATACAGCCAAGATTGCGTTAGCGCCCAAAGTCGCTTTATTTTCAGTGCCGTCTAGCTCAAGCATTTTGCTATCAAGAGCGCGTTGATCTAGTGCATTCATGCCGATTAGAGCAGGTTTGATTACATCGTTTACATTAGCAACGGCTTTCAATACGCCCTTGCCTAAATAACGGCTTTTATCGCCATCACGCAATTCTAACGCTTCGCGAGAACCGGTAGATGCACCAGAAGGAGCGCAAGCTGTACCGAAAAAGCCACCTTCCAAAGTAACGTCAGCTTCAATGGTAGGGTTACCACGTGAATCCATAACTTCGCGTGCTTTGATATTTATAATGTTAGCCATGTAACTATCTTCTCCGTAATTTAATCTTTTTGCGCCGCGGATACGAATAACGATCAACGCGGCATGCTCTAGTGTTTAAACAGTTTTAACGTAATTCAGTCTGCTTCTATTAATGTATGCTATTAATTAAGCTTTATGCTCAATCGCCGCATTAATGAATGCACTGAATAATCCATGTCCATGACGTGGAGTCGATGTAAATTCAGGGTGGAACTGACAACCCACAAACCATGGGTGATCAACCACTTCCACAACTTCTACTAAGTCGCCATCGATAGAGCGACCCGCAATGCGTAAGCCGGCTTTTTCAAGTTCTGCAATGATCGTCGCGTTTACTTCATAACGGTGACGATGACGTTCGTTTACGACTTCTTGGCCATAGGCAATCGCAGTATTTGAGCCTTCCGCTAAACGACATTCTTGTGCGCCTAAACGCATCGTGCCACCTAGGTCAGAACTGGTATCACGCACTTCGGTATTACCCGTTGCGTCAGTCCATTCTGTGATTAAGCCAACTACTGGGTGAGTCGTATCAGCGTCAAATTCGGTAGAGTGTGCATCTTCCCAACCGACAACGTTACGCGCGAATTCGATAACCGCAGACTGCATACCTAAACAAATGCCTAAGAAAGGTACTTTGTTTTCACGAGCAAACTGGACTGTGCGAATTTTACCTTCAACACCACGATGACCAAAGCCACCCGGTACTAAGATCGCATCTTTGCCTTTCAAGATATCAGTACCTTGACGCTCAATCACTTCGGCATCAATGAACTGAATATTTACTTTAGCTTTATGATGAATACCGGCATGATCAATCGCTTCGATCAACGACTTATAAGCATCCAATAGCTCCATGTATTTACCGACCATGGCTATGTTGACCTGCTGTTCAGGGTTCAACTTGGCATCAATGACTTGATCCCAATCGCTAAGGTCTGGCTCATGGCAGCTTAAATCGAATTTTTCAACGATCAGATCATCAAGACCGGCTTCGTGTAATACGCCTGGAATCTTGTAGATAGTATCAGCGTCTTCCAAAGGAATAACGGCACGCTCTTCTACGTTGGTAAACAAAGAGATTTTACGCAAAGAAGACGCATCGATTTTATGGTCGCTACGGCAGATCAATACATCAGGCTGTAGGCCAATGGTGCGCATTTCTTTAACCGAATGCTGAGTCGGCTTAGTCTTAGTTTCGCCTGCAGTCGCGATGTAAGGAACTAGAGTAAGGTGCACCGATAACGCACGCTTAGAACCTAGCTCTACTTTCATTTGGCGAACGGCTTCAAGGAAAGGTTGTGATTCGATATCACCTACTGTGCCGCCGATTTCAACCAACGCAACATCAGAACCTTCAGCACCGTCCATTACACGACGTTTAATTTCGTCAGTAATATGAGGAATAACCTGAACAGTACCACCGAGGTAATCGCCACGACGTTCTTTAGCAAGAACATCTGTATAGATACGACCCGTAGTGAAGTTATTACGACGTGACATCTTAGTATTGATGAAACGCTCGTAATGACCCAAATCTAAGTCAGTTTCAGCACCATCTTCGGTGACAAACACTTCACCGTGCTGAAACGGGCTCATCGTGCCCGGATCGACGTTAATATATGGGTCCAACTTTAACATGGTGACCTTAAGGCCACGTGCTTCAAGAATTGCGGCTAATGAAGCCGATGCGATGCCTTTCCCTAATGAGGAAACAACACCGCCCGTGACAAAAATAAAACGTGTCATACAGGATCCGGGAACTGGAGAAGAATTTTAAATTACAGAACGCAAGATTCTGTACAAGATGGCGCTACATTATACGGATTTTGGCCCTTCCGGACAAATGAAACTTGTATCAAATGGTTAAAAAGTGTCGAAACTTGTATTATTCGTCCCAACAAGGATTAACCAGCCGACGAGTCCCCCGTATTTCGCTAGCGACCTCTTTGCGTTCACCTAGTTTGCAATCATTTAATTGCAGGTTGGTTAAAGTTTATTATCTGTTTATAAAAAGAATCTTATGTCTCATTCAAGTATCAATACTACCAATAAGCAAGGATTTGCTTTCGCCATTGGCGCAGCTCTGTTGTTTTCGTGTAAGCCCATCATTATTAAGTGGGCTTACACGTATGGTATTGATGCCCTTAGTTTAATGTTGCTGCGCATGGTGCTTGCGCTACCCGTCTATTTAGCCATTGGAATTCTGCTGATTCAGAAGCAAAAGCGAGCACAGCAAAACAAGCTGACTTTTAGACACGGATTAGCGGCTGCCTTTGTCGGCTTATTTGGTTATTACCTTGCAAGCTTCTTAGACCTCAAAGGTTTAGAGCTGGCCAATGCCCAATTAGAACGTATTATTTTATACGCCTACCCCACTTTGGTAGTGATTCTTGGTGCGGTCATTTTCAAACACAAAGTAACTAAGCAGCAATTAGTGGCGTTGGCTTTATGCTATGCAGGGATTATCTGTATTTTTCTGCAAGACCTCAGCCTGCAGGGTAAACAGGTTATTCAGGGCAGCCTGTTAATTCTATTAAGCGCATTGTCTTATGCGGTTTATATGTTATTCAGCAAGAAGCACATTGATCGCCTTGGCAGCTTATTGTTCACCTGTATCTCAATGACCAGCGCCACGGTGGCGACGATTATTCATACGGGGTTAGTACTTACTATCACCGGCTCTGACTCTTCAGGCTTTAATAGCAATAACTGGGAATTCAGCCCCGAGTTGATGGCCATTGTATTGTTATTAACCTTTGCCGCTACTGTTGTACCCTCATTTATGATCAGTGAAGCAGTAAAGCGTATCGGTGCAGCCAACGCAGCCCTAACCGGAACCGTTGGCCCGATCATGACCAGTATTATGGCCGTTGTATTATTAGGCGAGATTTTTACGCTTTATCATGGCTTAGGAATGGTATTGGTGATTTTAGGCGTGAGTCGGCTAAAGCCTAAAAACATAACCACAAAGGCAGAAAAAATCGTATGAACACCGTCAATAGAGTATTAATTATTGGTTACGTTTGGCCAGAACCGAACTCATCCGCTGCCGGTAGCCGAATGATGCAGCTAATCACCGCAATGCGCGCGCAAGATTGGCAGGTCACTTTTGCCAGTCCTGCTCAGCTCAGTGATCACATGGCAGATTTAAGCGAGCATGATGTCACCTGCCAAGCCATTGAACTGAATAACGAAAGTTTTGATCAGTACATTACCGAGCTAAACCCTGACATGGTGATCTTCGATCGCTTTATGATGGAAGAACAATTTGGCTGGCGGGTAGAAAAGTTTTGCCCAACGGCCATGCGCGTACTCAATACCGAGGACTTGCACAGTTTACGAGAAGCGCGCCAGGAAGCGGTAAAAAAAGGCGGGGCCTTTCAGCTTTCTGAAACCGATCAGCTTGCTCAATACTTACATTCCGATTTAGCCATTCGAGAAGTCGCCGCTATTTTTCGCAGTGATTTAACCTTAATGATTTCGCCAGTAGAAGTTGAACTATTAGTTGAACATTTTAAGGTTCCCCAGCAACAGCTAATGTACTTACCTTTTATGCTGACGCCACTATCAGACGATCATATTGCGACATTGCCGACGTTCGATGATAGAGAACATTTCATCACCATTGGTAACTTTCGTCATGCGCCCAACTGGGATGTTGTTTTGCAATTAAAACAACACATCTGGCCACTTATTCGCAAACAACTGCCTAAAGCAGAAATGCATATCTATGGCGCTTATCCACCACCCAAAGCAACACAGCTGCATAATGCAAAACAAGGCTTTTATATTAAAGGCTGGGCAGAAGACGCTAAAGCAGTGATGAAGCAGGCGCGGTTATGCTTAGCCCCGATTCGTTTTGGCGCAGGCATTAAAGGCAAGCTGAGTGATGCGATGGAATGTGGTACGCCCAGCATTACAACCGAACTAGGTTGCGAAGGTATGCTGCAAGATCAGCTTTGGAACGGCGAGATTATTAATAGCCAAGAGATGATCAATAATCCTCAAGTCTTTGCGGATGCCGCCGTAAAAGCCTATCAAAACGAATCGGCTTTTATTCAATATCAACAAAAGGGCTTTGCTATTTTAGCCAAGCAATACGATAAAACGTATTGGCAAGAGCAGTTTATTAATCGTTTAATCGAGCAATCTGAAACATTAGCCAGCAGCCGAAATAATAATTTTTTTGGCTTAATGCTGCGCCATCATTCAATGAAAAGCACCCAGTACATGGCGCAATGGATTGAAGCTAAAAATAAGAAAAGTGAAGCCTAAGATGTGTATATTCGTTCAAATTACTCAGTCTTAGATTTCTTCTTTTTGCGATTAGCCTTTGCGTCTAGCTTTTGCTGCTTCTCACTTTTTGCATCCCAATCACTCGCACCTAAAAATATCAAGCGCACTTGCTTGGTACAGCGCTCACGAATCGCCTCAATCATATTGGCACTGTTTTCTGGCAGGTCTAATATCTCTGTCGTATTGCCAAAAACTGTCTGGATCGCTAGATGCCCTAGCATGTTCATATCTGTGCCACTGATATTGGGAAGTATCCCCAGGCGGTTCAGATCTGTCACCATTTCATTGGCAAAGTGCCCCAGTTCATTGCGCATGGCTTCTCGCATCGCTGGCGAGCCTCCGGTAATACTTTGTGCCATAAACCGAAACAAAGCAGGTTCTTTTTGCACATACTCCACATAGAAGTTAACCGAATCAGAAATCATGCTATCTGCGGCCAAACCTTGTAATCGAGCTTGTCGCATAATCAGTCGCAATAACAAGCCAAATTCGTCCGCTAACGCCAATCCCAACTCATCTAAATCTTTAAAGTGCCGGTAAAAAGCATTCGGCACGACGCCCCCTCGCTTAGCCACTTCACGTAAGCTTAGGCTGGAATAGTGGCTACCTTCTGCCACCAACGCCAAAGCTCCATCCATTAGGGCTTTACGGGTTATTAACTTTCTATCGACTTGACTGACCATCACCCTTCCCATTTATTAAACGGCTGCATTTTGCGGCACCTAAATTTGTGCTCAAGTGTACACAAAAAACAATAATTAACGATCTTTCGTCACAAAAACTCAATATAAAACCAACACCCAATCAACATAATTGCAATAAAGTTCTTATCTGTACACTTTTATTAACAAACAAATATAACTACAAGTCATTGTTTTAATTAGATTATTCTAAATATACGTACAAATACGCCAAATTAAATACTGGAATAATAAAAACAATGAGTGTACAACTGTACACACCAAGAGGCAGGAGGACGATCAATGTCCAATATACAAAATAAAAATACATGGCTACATAAAGCCTATACCGAATTTTCAATGGCACTCGTCAACAATGCCAATTTAAAATCGTACGCCGAACCTTTGATTCAACCCCTATTTCCACTATGGAGCGCCAACGACTACCGCGCCCAAGTGAAACAGGTGCGTAGCGAAAGCCAAAATTGCTATACCTTAGTCCTTAAGCCCACTAAAAAATGGCCAGATTTCCAGCCAGGACAATATGTCGAGCTGCAAGTTATCAAAAACGGCGCCAAGGTATCACGTTGTTTCAGTATCTCTTCACCGCCCGAGCAGTTCGCTCAGCTTGGCACCATAGAATTAACCATCCGTGCTCAAGACAAAGGCCGTATCACTCCATGGTTAAAACAAGCCCTTACTGAAACCAGTACCGTGGGGCTTTCTGCGGCTCAGGGTGATTTCATTATTAAAGATAGGTCACGCCCTATTCTTATGATCGCTGGCGGTAGTGGCATTACGCCATTTCGCAGCTATTTATACAGCCAAGCAATGATAGAGCCTACTCAAAAAGCAAGCTTACTCTATTACGCCCGCAATCAGGGTGAGCACTTATTCGAGCAAGAGCTGAACAGCATCGGTGATGGCAACAAGCACTTAACAACGCATCTCATCAGCACCGCAGAAATGGGGCACTTTTCACTAGAACAGCTGCAGCAACAGTGCCCTAATTATCTGGATTACGATATTTATATCTGCGGCCCAAACAGCATGATTAAAGCAGTAAATAACGTGCTGTTAGATGCCAAGGTAAATGAACAAAATATTTATATTGAACGCTTTGGCCCTGCGCCTGTTGATTTCAGCCAGCTAGACAAAGCGGGCACCGTTAACTTCAGCCAATCACGCAAGAGCGCCGAGCTCGGTAGCCATACCAGTCTTTTAGCGTTAGCAGAAAACATAGGCATGCAACCAGAGTCTGGCTGTCGCATGGGTATTTGCCATAAGTGCTCGTGCCGCAAAAAAAGCGGTGTGGTTTATAACACCTTAACCAATAGCTATTCCGATACTGGCCAAGAAGACATACAACTGTGTGTGTCTGTTCCTGTCGGCGAAGTAATAATAGAGCTTTAGATGGATACTAAAATGCAAAAAACTAAACCTAGCGCAGAACAATTATTATATTTAGAGCAATCGTTTAATGCGATTCGTGATGAAGTCATCTCCGACTTGGGCGAGCGTGATGCTAAACATATACACAAGATAATCCGCATACAACGTAGCTGCGAAGTCAGTGGCCGATTGTTAATTATGTTCGGGTTTAATCCGATACCTTGGGCATTAGGCGCTGTATTACTAGGCCTTTCTAAAATATTGGAGACAATGGAGATTGGCCATAACGTGATGCACGGCCAATACGATTGGATGAATGACCCCAATATTAATTCCAAGACTTACGACTGGGATACCGCCTGCCCTGGAGAGTCCTGGAAAGAAACGCACAACCACGAACATCATACTTATACCAATATATTGGGAAAAGACCGTGATTATGGGTACGACTTATTGCGCTTAACGCATAAAGAAAAGTGGCACCCTGCCAATATATTCCAAGTTATTTATTACGGCTTACTCAGTGTGTTTTTTCAATGGGGCGTTGCGCTGCATGAATTGAATTTTGGCGGAATTCTGAAAGGTGAAGTGAGTTTAAAAGAAAAGATACCATTTTTAAAACAATTTGGACGCAAAAGTGCGCGCCAAATATTTAAAGATTACATATTTTTCCCGCTCATTGCTGGCCCATTTTTCTTGCAAGTATTATTAGGCAACATCGTGGCTAACCTTATTCGTAACTTATGGACTTCAACGATTATTTTTTGTGGTCACTTCCCAGAAGAAGTAGAGACTTTTTCTATTGAAGAATGTGAAAACGAAACCAAGGGACATTGGTATTATCGTCAAATGCTAGGATCTGCTAACTTTCATGGCAGCACGCTATTACACACATTAAGTGGCAACCTTAGCTTTCAAGTAGAGCACCATTTATTTCCGGACTTACCGGCTCACCGCTATGCAGAGATTTCACCAAAGGTGCAAGCAATAGCAAAAGAGCTCGGTATTCCCTACCATACAGGATCATTCTTTAAGCAATACAGCGGAGTACTTAAACGTATTTTAGTGCACTCATTGCCTGAGCCAAAAACAGCTTAGGGTGAATTAGAATAGCTTTTAGAAGATATAAAAAAAGGTGGCGCTAAAAATAGCCTCCACCTTTTCTTACTTAACTTTTCTTACTTAGCTTTTTAGCCAAACTTTCCTAGCTAAAATTTTCTACCTAAATTTCCACCTTAATCGCGCTGATAACATTTAACGCTTTACGCACAGCGTGGCCTACTTCAGTGCCACGGGCTAACGCAACCCCCATGCGGCGCTGACCAGAAACCTCTGGTTTGCCAAACAAACGCAGCTGGGTATTAATTTCAGCCAAAGCCTTATCCAAACCCGAGTAACGAATATTATTCGACTCTCCTTCCACCAGCAGTACTGCAGAAGCAGATGGACCGTGCTGAACAATGTTGGGAATTGGCAAGCCTAAAATAGCGCGAACGTGCAAAGCAAACTGTGACAGATCTTGAGATATGAGCGTTACTAAACCCGTATCATGAGGGCGTGGAGAAACCTCGCTAAAGATAACGTCGTCTCCTTTGATAAATAGCTCAACCCCAAAAATGCCACAGCCACCAAGCTCTGTTGTTACTTTTTCAGCTACATCTTGCGCTCGCTGCAAAGCAAGTTCAGACATCGCTTGCGGCTGCCAAGATTCTTGATAATCACCATTTTCTTGGCGATGACCAATAGGCTGGCAAAAACTTGTCGTTAAACTACCTTCTTTGACTTTTGTTAAATCGACATGGCGAATGGTCAATAAAGTAATTTCGTAATCAAAATCGACAAAACCTTCAACAATCACTTTACCGGCACCCGCACGGCCACCTTCTTGTGCATAATCCCAAGCGCTATCAATTTGATCTGCGGTCTTAACCAGGCTTTGGCCTTTACCCGAAGAGCTCATGATTGGCTTAACCACACAAGGTAAACCAATATTGGCAATGGCTGTTTCGAATTGTTTTTTATCGCTTGCGAACTCATACGCTGATGTCGGTATGCTTAACGTTTCTGCTGCTAACCGACGAATACCTTCACGGTTCATGGTTAATTGAGCAGCGCGTGCAGAAGGAATCACATTAAACCCTTGCTGCTCTAATTCTGCTAACGTATCCGTCGCAATCGCTTCAATTTCAGGAATAATATAATCGGGCTTTTCGTCTTTAATAATTTTTTCTAGCGCAGCACCATCTAGCATGCTTAAGGTATAGCTACGATCAGCGACCTGCATAGCCGGTGCATCACCATATCGATCTAGAGCGATGACTTCACAGCCCAAACGCTGAAATTCAATCGCGACTTCTTTGCCCAGCTCACCTGCTCCGCATAATAAAACTTTTGTTGCCGAAGGCGAAAAAGGTGTCCCTAAAACAGTCATAGCTAATCCTAATATTTAACACGTTATAAAATAAATTTAACCGCTAACGATTTAATTAAAACTTCATCATGTTGCCACTTTCTTGCTCTCGCTCGGCAACCTTTTTCATGACGTTTTTACGCTCATCATTATTCATCGCACCCCAACCTGTAATTTCATCACAAGTGCGAAAACACCCTAAACAAACGTCTTGTTCATCTAAGCAGCAAATATTGACACAAGGAGATTTAACAACTCCAAGAGCCTCATTTACCGCTGAGGTTTGCTTGCTCTTGCTATCCACAAATACACCCTTCTATTTTTGTTCACTTCTGCCTTATTCAGCGCTATCGAGTAAAACGTCTTCAATGTTTAACGGTGCCAGTTCTTTATTGTAACGCTGGCCATTTTGCACATAATGATAAGCGCCTAGTTCAAGCATTTTTTGCTGCTGTTCTGACAATTGACGCTTCACGACTGCAGGAGAGCCAACCACCAACGAACCATCGGGAATTTCCATTTTTTCAGGAATAAAGGCATTCGCACCAATTAAGCAGTGTTTACCAATTTTAGCACCGTTAAGCACCACGGCATTGATCCCGACTAATGTGAAATCACCTACCTCGCAGCCATGCACCATTGCATTATGGCCAATCGTAACACCTTTACCCAATGTCAGCTTAAAGCCCGGATCGGTATGCAGTACCGCGCCATCTTGTACATTGCTATCTTCACCAATCGTAATCACGTCGTTATCACCACGAATAACGCAGTTAAACCATATACTGGCATTATTCTTCAATACGACCGATCCAATAATACTGGCATTGTCAGCAATAAAATGTGCGCCTTCAATCACAGGCTTGCGCTTGCCTAATTGGTAAAGCATAGGACTCTCTTATTATTTAGTATGTTTAAAAACGAATATTAATACCGGCATTTAGATGATTATTAACCATTTCTGTAATCATCATGGAGGTCAAACCCCAAATGCGAAAACCTTCATAGTGAAAGCTAGGAATCGAAAAAGAGCCGCGTTCAAAGTAATCGTGGGGCTCTGTCTCTAAAAAGAAACGTAATGGCACTTTGAATACCGCATCTAACTCATCAAGATTGGCCGTAAATTGGGTATCAGCGGGAATCACACCCACAATGGGCGTCACAACATAGCCAAAACGAGATATAACCTGATCAAGCTGGCCCACAACGGTAACATCACACGAGGCAAGATTAATCTCTTCGTGTGCTTCTCTCAGCGCGGTAAAGATAATATCCGGATCAGTATCGTCACGTTTACCACCGGCAAAAGCAACCTCGCCGCTATGAGTACTTAAGTGATCAGCACGACGGGTTAAGACTAAGTGCGGGTCAATTTCATCCGTTATCGCCACCAGAACGCCAGCTTGCAAAAGGCTAGGCTGTTGGATAATTCGGCCTTCGTACTGCTGTACACTGGTGACCAGCTGATTTAAAAGTGTTTGATTGTTCATCTGTCTATTTTACGAGCAATACTGTTGTGAATACAGGGAAATCATTATTATTCAGTGCCTCTAGGCGCTTGCTTGGCTATTAACATTAGCCATAGTTTAAACATCAGCTAAACGCCATATATTGGTTCTTCAAATAAGCTCAGTGCGTGTTTTTTTCTAAATCCGTTAGAATCAGCATGGCTTCATCGTTGCTCGATCCACATACCCATTCTTCGGCACCAAAATCTGCACAGACCTTGGGTCGTTCGGGCTTACCAAATAATAGGCATAAATTGTTATCATCAAGCTGAATACAACGTTGTCCTGCGGCCTTTCCATTCGGCATACCTGGAATAGGGGACGAGATGGATGGGGCTATGCAGCAAGCGCCACAGCCTAGGCGGCAGTTCATACGTTCGTCATCGTAACCATTCTATACGCCCAATATCTTGTTAAATGACCGCTATTAATACCGATAGCGGCGTTGCTGTTCAAGCTTTTCCGCTTTAATCAGTTTCAATAAAACTAAGTTATAGCGATTAGCATAGCGTTTTAACTTATAAAAATGCCTTAATGCGTCCGTCTTTATTTTTTGCTCTGGCTCTAACGCTGGGTCTGATAGCGGGTGAGCATTAATCTCGCGAATACCATATTGGTTGCGTATGTCCTCCACTTTTTGAACCTCTACACCGGGTAGCAATAGCTGACCGCCTGTCAGTTTTATTGCAAGAAATCGGGTATTACCTTGAGCGTAAGCTTCTTTCGCATCTAATACTGGACTGGTGAGTCGATGATTACTGCGATCACCATATTCAGTTGTATAGCGGCTTGAATCAGAGGCAAAAGCGAACATCGCCATCAGCCATGACACCACCATAATCATTACCCTACGTTTTTTCACTCGATGCCTCCATTTTATAATACTGATATAAGTATCGTTTAAATTGAGAAGTTTGCTGTGATTTACTGTTGTTATTTGCTATCTACTTTCATTATTAAGCCTTTCAGATACAATGCGCTGCCGCTGGGCTAACTATTCAAAGGCCTACTGAGTTTATAGAAGAGAATTAGAACCATGATCAACCCTGTTGCCGTTCAATACATGTCAAAAGATGAAATTGAACGCTTGATGTACAGTTTCAATGCCAGTAAAGATAACGAAGAAGCACAAACGTTTGAAGCGCTTGTACGCCGTTTATTGACTATTTTAGAAGAGCAGAACCGTTAATGACGCATTCTGCAGCCCGCGAGCAAGCGATTCCTCTTATTCATAATCACACAGATTGGATAATCGTAAACAAGCCTGCGGGCATTAGCATGCAACAAGAACAAGGTGATACTGATGCCTTGAGCTTGCAGCAGTGCGCATTAGCGGAAGTTCAAAAAATAGAAGCCAATGTAACTCGCCTTTGGCCCGTTCACCGTTTGGATAAAGCGACTTCTGGCTTGGTAATATTCGCTAAGAATGCCGCAGCAGCAGCCACATTTGGCCAGCTGTTCAGTCAGCACCAAGTAGAAAAGCACTACTTAGCCATCGCACTGGGGAAACCTAAGAAGAAACAAGGCTGGGTTAAAGGGGGTATGGAAAAAGGCCGCAATGGTAGCTGGCTTTTAACCCGTGATACGCAAAATCTAGCTTCAACCTACTTTACCTCTACTGCGATTGAAACTGAGCAAAAGATGGCTAAGCGCTTGTATTTGATTCAACCTAAAAGTGGTAAAACGCATCAAATACGTGTTGCGTTAAAAAGCTTAGGCTGCCCTATTTTGGGCGATCAGCGCTATAAAGGAGAAAAAGCGCAGCGTTGTTACCTACACGCATTTTCACTTCAGTTTAACTGGCAAGATCAACGGCTAAATTTTCAGTGTGAGCCTGAGCAAGGCGAGTGGCCAAAGCTTGATGACATTGAATTGTTAGCCCCGTTTTATTCTTAACGGTTTACTTCTGATATCTGCACTACTTAATAGCTCTTAGATAATTGCTCTTAAATAATAGCTCTCTACTTTTCTTTTGATTATCTTAAACCAAGGTTTATCAGCATTAATCCTTAACATCTAGATTTTCAAACACCTCAGCTGCATTGCGGTCTTTCTCACCCTTCCTATCTTTTTCGTAAAACGCACTGGGTAATACGTCAATACCAAAACGACGGCCTAACCTTATGATAAATGGAATCGTAATGGGAGCAAACGGAAGCGTGGCAAATACACCTATACCAAGCCCTTTAAGAACATCCAAAAATTGCTCATTGGCCGCTTTCATCTCAGCGGCTGTTGCTTCGCCATGGGTAAACTTTCTATAGACCGCTAACATTTCTCGGGTTTCTTGCTTTTCTTGCGCAAACGCCAATTTAATTGTGAGTAAATCTCTACGAATTCGACGCTTACTGCGTTTATGTCCGACACGCAGCAGCTTTCTTGGGGAACGTACTAGGTGATAAAAAAATGCTCTCATTGCCTGCCCCCCTAAGTGATAGTTACAAAATATTAATTAAAAACAAAAATGATAAAGTGTTATAAAGAGGCATTATACCTGACTCTCGAATAATAGTTATGACCTTAAAAAACACCACCTTTAGCGCCTTAGCTAATGCCCTCGTCGACAGTGCTCGTCCTAAAACTTTATTAGTTTCTGTCGCGGTCATTCTACTCGGACAAACGTTAGCGTGGCATGACCTTCAGCTTGAAACGGGCCCGTATAACTTTAACAGTTCAACAGCATTATTTTGCTTCCTAAGCTGTTGTTTTTTACAAGTATCCGTAAATCTAGCCAACGATTATTTTGACGGCAAAGCCGGGATTGATCAGCCGAACCGTTTGGGCCCCATTCGCCCTAGCCAGGCCGGAACTCTCAGCCAACAGCATTTATTAACGGCCATTGTTAGCAGCTGTCTAATTGCCGTCATTACCGGTTTATATTTGGTGTATTTAGGAGGCTGGTTATTCTTATTATTAGGTCTTTTATCACTGGCAGGGGTATACAGCTATAGTGGTGGCAGAATGCCTTTAGCATCCAATGCATTAGGAGAGCTTGCGGTATTTCTATTCTTTGGTTGGCTCGCGGTTATGGCGAGTTACTATCTACAAACGTTCGACCTTCAATGGTCATTATTCTTCCCTGCCAGTGAAATAGGATTATTAGTTGCAGCAATTATGCTGGTCAATAATACTCGAGATATTCAGACCGATAAGCGTGCGGGTAAAATGACGCTTGCCGTACGTTTAGGTCAAGAAAAGAGCTACTTTTTGTATTATTTATGCTTACTTCTGCCTTTTTTATCCATTCCTTTTAATCCTTACTTGCCTTGGCTGAATACCGTATTATTTCCACTTCATTTTTATTTATGTTTAGTTATTAAAAAACGTACTGGCTCGCAGCTTAATACGCAGCTCGCACACACATCGTTGGTCGTTTTATTATGGGCAATTGGATATTTAGCGTCGTTTATATTATCCCCAGTCTTTTGAATTACCCTGAACTAATTTTTTTAAGTGGCACAAGCATTCGATATAACAACCCTATTTCTTCCTTCTTCTTTAGCCGTATATAAGGCATCATCAGCTTCTTTTAGCCACGACTCTGCGCTACTAGCACCCACTTTCGGAGCATCTCCCATAATACCAATCGACATGGTTATAGAAAAAGTAATCTCTTTGCCTTCTACATTGGCTTTTAGTTGTATCTCACCGACTTCTGTTCGTATTTTTTCAGCGACCATAAATGCACCTTCAACATCAGTCGCAGGTAAGACTATGGCAAACTCTTCACCGCCATAGCGAGCAATAAGATCAGTCGTACGATGGACGATTTTTCGTAGAACACTAGCAACTTTACGTAAAGCTTCATCGCCTACTTGGTGCCCATACTTATCATTCACCTTTTTAAAGTAGTCGATATCCAGCATTAAAATTGCTAGCTGTTCACGCCCCCTCATCGCCCGGTTATATTCGAAATCAAAGGCTTCATCAAAGTAACGACGATTACGAACGCCTGTTAAAGCATCCGTGGTACTTAATTCTGCTAATTTCTTATTCACTAACTCTAATTCATTTGTTCGCTCTCTAACTTTGTCTTCTAAGGTTTCATTTGCTTTTCGCTGTATTTCTAGAGCTCGGGCTTGCGCTTCACGAGCTTCTCTTTCATGAACTAAAGCTTTTTCTTGTGCTTTACGAGCATTACGCTCTTGCGCCAATGCCTCTACCTGAGCATTACTCGCTGTTCGCTCAAGACCCAGTGCTTGAACCTGAGCTTCATACCGCTCTCGCTTTTCTTGGTTAAGGCGATCAGCCAAAGCAAATGAAAGTAAAATAACTTCAATGGCCGATCCAAGCTGCACTGCATTTTCAGTAAAATAATTTCTTGGAATAATGTTGAATTTATTCAAGGCTAAAATTGCGCCGCCTAACAGCATAGATGACCAAGCAATAGTAAAAAAACGGGCGGGACTGAACCCTTGTGACCAACGTAGAATGCCGGTAAACGTTACTAAAAATATAACCAAGCAGGCTAATCCAATTAACGCTTTAATGAGAAGGTAATAAGGAACGAAATTCACGAGAATAATAATAGAAACAGCAAGAAAAACCGCCAGACCAAAAAGATTATATAAAGTTCTATGTCCTTTATACAAGGCTAAGAAATTTCGGGCGAATAGGCTACCAAACATAACAACCCCCGATAACATCACTACAATCGAGCTGTCATTCCAATTGGTTGCCATCGGCCACACATACTGAAAATTTAGCCCTTGTAAACTGGCTAAAAATCCTGCCATCGAGGCAACATAAAACACATAAAACAAATAGCTTTTTTCTCTGACCGAGAAAAACACCACCAAGTTATATAAGATCATGATAAGCATAATCCCATAATACAGGCCCATGCCCATTATCTTAGCCTGGTCGGTTACAAAGAGTGACCGCTCTTTCCAAATAGCCATAGGCACTTGCATAGCACTCGATGTTTTAACACGCACCATCCACATTTGACTTTCATTTGCAGCTATTTCAAGAGGGACTAAAAAATTGCGGTGCTGCACCTCTCGCTCATAAAAAGGCATCTTGTCCCCTAGATGAATTTTCCTAATGAGCTTTAAATTTTTGTCATGAACGAAAATTTGAATATCATCAAGAACAGGGTATGAAATTTCAAATAAGTGGGATTTATTATCGGCAGAATTATTATTAATTTTAAAGCGGAACCAATAAGTATCACTGGTATAGCCAAATGATAATGTTTCTTTATTATGGCTTAGCCAGTGGTTTTCTAATAAAAGCTGTTCAGCATTTCGTTCACCTAATGGGTCGATTATGTATTCAACATGATCGTTCAAAGAGTAACTTATTGTGAGATCACCCACCTCGACGGGCTCTAGCGCAATAGTGAAGGGGATCCAAACGAGTAGCAATATAGCAATGATGTAATGCAATTTTCAGCTGCCTATACGATTATTCTAAAGGTAAGTATAGACAGCTTTTATATTTTTGAAGATTTTTGTCTTAACCACACCCGGCAATTATTCTTAATAAAAAAATCAACAATTTCAACAACCTAGCACTTTACCACTAGGCGGTTTAAGCAAAACAACAATTATTCACAAAAAAACACACATGCCTTTGCCGTAACGTGACCCAATCAATATTCTTGAGCCATACTATTAGGTACTTTATAAGTCTAATATTGAATCAGGAACTCCCAATGAACACTCTTCGCTTGTTAGCAATAATATGCTTTTTGTCAGCCATAACCGGCTGCCAACAAGAATACGATGGTGATGTCGGTGGGGCATCGGTTCAAAATAATTTGGATTTTGGCAATTATAATGCCGAAGGCGCACGTCTTTATGGACAGCAGTGTGCAGGTTGCCATGGGGTTGAAGGGAACGGTACCGAGATTGGTACGCCGCTGGTTGCGTGCGCAACGTGTTCTTCTATCTCTGTTCTTGCACAAGAAATTTCTTTAACCATGCCGATTGGCAGAAACGCTGAGGCCAGTGATTGTGTAGGACAATGCGCAAATGATGTCGCAGAATATATTATGTATGCTTTTAACGGTTTATCCCTGTATCAAGCGACTACCAGCTTAGACGGCGTTTCGGCCCTACCGCTCACCTCAACGTTACGAAATGCCACCGTTCAACTAGCAGGACGCTTGCCTACTGATGCTGAAACGAATCAGGTCATTAATGAAGGCGAAGCTGGATTTAATTCGGTTATGGCACGCGTGATGAACGAAGATGAATTTTATGTTCGCCTAACCGAAATTTTTAATGATGTCTTTTTAACGGATAAATATTTAAGAGTTAACCAATTTAATGGTGCACTTAATTTATTGGATAGCGATGACTTCCCCAATAAGAACTGGTACGACAGCGCTTACCCTAACGTAGAAGGCGAAGAGCCTGAACAACAAGCACAAGATGATATTAACGACGATAACCGAGGCTGCGCTAATATTTTTGCTAATGATGCTGTTGCCCGTGAAGGCTTAGAATTAATTAACTATATTGTTCGTAATAATCGCCCTATCACCGAGCTTGTTACGGCTGACTACACAATGGTCAACTGGTACAGTCAAAAAGTTTACGACGCCGAACTCGTTAACCCTGAAGCCACCTTCGCAGAATTAAGTGATGCTGAGGCTCCGTGCGAAGCTTATTATTCTGGCTACTCTGATGCGACGCTGCGCCATGATCCTTATGATTTTAAACCGGCAAAAATTAATCGCCAGCTTGAACATACAACCGCAATTCCTCACGCGGGTATTCTTACCTCGGCGATGTTCTTAAACCGTTTCCCAACCACCAATACAAACCGCAATCGTCATCGCTCTTATATCGTTTATGATAAATTCTTAGATACTGACATATTAGAAATTGAAGGTTCTCGTCCAGAAGATGCGATTGATACCTCTAGTGCGAACCCTACCCTTGATAACCCTGCTTGCTATACCTGTCACACAGTTATGGATCCTGTCGCTTCCGCTTTTCAGCACTGGAATGATCGTGGTCGAAGAATTCCAAGTACTTTAAATGCTAGCTCTTGGAGTTCAAACGGAATATCAACCGCTGGCCTAGCAGGAAAGATATTGCCGATTGAACGAGGAAATAGCCAGTTTGAAACCATGCTGCAGTGGCTTGGTAATGAAATTTCACAAGACCCACGCTTTATGCGCGCCATCACTCGTCATTTATACAATGGCATTATTGGACAAGATTTATTAAACGCCCCTGGCGACAATGCTGATGCAGATACCGTCACTGCGTACAACGCTCAAAGAGGGATTTTGTCGAATATTGGTAAGGCAATGGCGGCGGATAACTGGAACGTGAAAACGGCGATTACTGGTTTATTATTAAGCCCTTATTACCGCGCAAATACCGTTGATACTAAAAAAGTAGCCGCCGCTGATCATATTGGTTCCTCACGCCTTTTAAGCCCAGAAATGCTACAACGAAAACTCAAAGCGACGTTAGGGTTTGATTGGTATGAACTGCGTGAAAATGATCAAGATAATCGCATCATGTTTGGTGGTATTGATTCTGACTCCGTTATTGACCGCATACATGAACCGAGTGGTTTAATGGTGGCTATGCAAGAGCGCATGGCCGTTGAAATGGCCTGTAGAGCAACCGCTTTTGACTTCACTAAAACCAGAACCCCTGAGACTAATGAGCGTCGATTATTTAAATTTGTCAGTCCTGATGTACAACCATTCGATGCCGATGGTTTTGAAATCCCTTCAAACATCATTGCGATTAAAAAGAACATTCAGTACTTACATAGTGCCCTGCTAGGTGAGAATCTTGAACTCTCTAGCCCAGAGATCGACGCCACCTACCAGCTGTTTTTATCAACATGGCAGCTAGGCAATACCATGCTGGCCAATGCTGATGATTATGAGCCTGAGCCTTCAATCTATCTTGAGTGGACCTGTAGAGCACTTTGGGATAGAGAAGATAATGACCAGGGATTAGAGGATGAGTCGCGTATATACCGTGACGAAAATTACGTCATTCGATCTTGGATGTCGGTTATGACTTACCTTCTTTCTGACTACCGTTACATTTACGAATAAGGAGACTGCTATGAAACGTCGTGACTTTATACAAATACTTGCAGCCACTGGTATGACAGCCAGTCTTCCATTAACGGTTTCTAAAGCCCATGCCGCAGCACCCGATCACTTTTTAGTGATCGTCAATGCCGGTGGCGGCTGGGACCCTACCTCTTTATGCGACCCTAAAGGTAACTTAGGGCAATATGCTTCAGAGCGTCCAGATGCTCGCCATGATGGCTCCATTAATTCTGTCGCTATTAATACCGAAACTAAACGTAACCCAGTATCCGGCATGACTTGGAGTGATACGCCAAGAATCAATAATAACGACACTACCACCAGCCGTGTCGATGGACAGTTTCAAAACTTCTTTACCACCTATCACGATAAACTCACTGTGATTAATGGTATCGATAACGGCACCAACAACCACAATACCGGTAACCGAGCGACTTGGAGTGGAAGTCTAGAAATGGGCTATCCAAGTTTAGCCGCACTGTTTGCTGCCAGTAAAAATCCAAGCTTGCCTATGGCTTATATCAGTAATGGCGGTTATGACTTTACCGCGTCGCTGGTTTCTCGCGCTAGAGCCAGCAGTGCAGGTTTTATCGACCGCTTAGCCGACCCGAACAGCGATCGCTATCATTACCGCAATGAAGATCAAAGCACTGATATTTATTCACAAATTAAACAGGCACAAGCTCAGCGTTTAGCCAGACAAAAATCGAATGAATCTTTGCCTTTGCGTAGACAGCAACTGAATCAATTATTCACCGTGCGCCAAGAAGATAATGACTTGGCAAAACTGAGTGAAGAAAAAGCGTTAATTGAAGCGGTTAAACCGACCAACGACCACATGAACAATCGTGAGCAAGGATTCAAGCGCCAAGCCTCTTTAGTCGCTGCAGCCTTTAAGTCGGGCGTTGCTGCCAGTGCGAATATCAGCACCGGTGGTTTTGATACTCATGGCAATCACGATAATAGCCAATATCAGAGCTTGGGAGATTTATTAGAAGGTATTGCTTATCTACAAGAAGCCCTTGAAGTCGCGGGTATTGCCGACAAAACTACCGTGGTTATTGGTTCTGATTTTGGCCGTACGCCTTACTACAATTCGGGTAATGGTAAAGACCATTGGCCAGTAACCAGTGTCATGGTGATGCACCCAACTGGCAGTGGCAAAGGAGGTAAGGTCTTTGGCGCCTCAACCGATAAATTCCGTTCTCAAAAACTGAATCTTACTACCGGGCAGCCGGATGAAAATGGACAGTTATTAACACCCGCCCATGTAAACCTAGCATTAAGAAAAGAGCTAGGAATTCATAATAATACATTCGCGGTTCGATACCCTTTACATGTCGATGATTTTGAAGCGTTTTCATAAGGAAAGACTGAATGATTAATCAATTATTAAAGCCGCTAGTAATTGCTAGCGGTGTATTGTTTTCTCTACATTGCAGCCAGGTCTTGGCGGTTAATGTAGGTGATCAAGCACCTGCCTTTAAGCTACCTCGTTTAGAGACCCAAGGCGATATTCAGCTCAAATCTTATCGTGGTAAAGTTGTGTATGTCGATTTTTGGGCCTCTTGGTGTGGGCCTTGTCGCCTCTCTCTTCCTGTATTAAATACCTTACGCAAAAAATATCGCAAACAGGGGTTTGAAGTTATTGCGATTAATCTAGATGAAGAAAAAGAGGACGCGATGGACTTCTTAAAAGAATTTCCGGTCGCCTATCCGACTGCCAGAGATGTTAAAGGTACAACCCCTGAAAAGTATGGATTACGAGGCATGCCAACCGCTTACCTAATTGATCGCCAAGGTAATATTAACTTGATTCATGAAGGGTTCAAAAAGTCTGATAGCCAAGCACTCAGCACCCACATCGCTACTTTATTAAAGCAATAATAATTTATGAATAACATCATTCTGCTTTCTATTATTACCAGTTGTCTTGTTATTTCTGGTTGCAGCACCGTCAAGCCTTGGCAGCGAGGGTATCTGTCAAAAGATGTCATGTCCTCTGCGAGCGACCCACTCGGCAGCTCTCTCGATAATCATATTTATTTTAGTAAAGAAGGTTCTTCTGGTGGCGGTCAAGCTGCCGGTGGTGGCTGTGGTTGTAACTAAACAGGATTGAATTCATAGATGAAAAAACTAACAGCCTTTAGCGCACTTTCTGCAGCGGCGATCGCCATTCCGTGCCAAGGTGATGTAGCACCCACCGATAAAACGCTGAGTTATCGCTATACCCATTATCAAGAAGCGGATTCACCCAGAGAACGTACTTTTACTGCAGAAACCGGACGCTATCAAATTCATGTTTCGCAATTTGGCTATCGTACTCCTGTCGGTGATTCTTGGTACGTTACTAGTGAATTACAGTATGAAACCATGAGTGGCGCTTCACCGACTCAAACCTATAAAAACGCTGATGGTAAAAGCACCCTCGTCATGAGTGGGGCGAGTATTGAAGAAAATAGAATTGATATCAAAGTCGCTCCCAAGAAATATTTTTCAGAAGGAACCGCTGGTGGTCTGTTAGCCGTATCAAAAGAAAATGACTATCAGTCAATTGCTTTTGGCCTTGATGGCACACTGAATATTCTCGATAAGCAGACGACTTTAGTCGGTTCGTTTTCTGTTAGCAATGATGAACTATCACCTACCGATGCGGATTTATCCGTTGCTCGTTCTGAGGCTGATGGTCGTAAAAAACGCAGTTTTTCTCTTTATGAAGGCATTAGCCAAGTCATTGATAAATACCGCACATTACAAGCAGGTATTGGCTTTACTCAATTAACTGGCTACCTCTCTGATCCGTATAAGTTTGAAGACCGCCGACCTGAAAGCCGCGATCAAATAACGTTTTCGGTTCAGTATAAGCAATATGCAAACGTATTGGATGGCGCAGCATTACATTCTAATTATCGCTACTATTACGATGATTGGGGAATCGCTTCTCATACAATCGATTTAAAGTGGGCACAGTCACTGAACCTCGGAAAATTTCGTGTAATAGCATCGCCATTATTACGCTATTACAGCCAAGAAAAAGCAGACTTTTATTCGCTAGAGCAAACTCCTGCAGCAGGCGAATTGAACTCTAGTGATTACCGTTTATCCAGTTATGGTGCTTTCACGATGGGCTTTACTAGCGAACTCAAATTCCAACAATGGGCCCTACATTTTGATTGGCAGCAATATATTAGCAATGAATCTTTAGCGCTATTCGGTGGCAGTGATGATGAGACTCCGGGATTAGTTAACTTTTCAACGGTCACCGCTGGTATCGATTATAAATTCTAGTTAATCTTAACCCATGGATTTTCACCAACATACCTTCACCGCGATGGCATCGCCTTGTAAATTTTTATTGCAAGGCGATAGTCATCACATCAAACAAGCCTGCCTAAAAGCGCAAGCGGAAGTGCAGCGCATTGAAGAAAAATTCAGCCGTTATCGACACGACAGCTTATTACAGACAATCAATAATAATGCGGGGATTAAAGCGACCAAAATTGATGAAGAAACCGCTGGTTTATTAAACTATGCTCAGCTTTGCCACCAACAAAGTGACGGTCTGTTTGATATTACTTCCGGTATTCTCCGACAAGTTTGGGATTTTAAATCCAATACATTACCGACTGAGCAAATACTGCAAACCCTCTTACCGTTAATCAACTGGTCGTCTGTGCAATGGGATCATCATTCTATTTTTTTACCACAGAAAAAAATGGAAATTGATTTTGGGGGTTTTGGCAAAGAATATGCGGCCGATCGGGCAGCAGAAGTCTTTCAATCGTTAGGCATTCAACATGGGTTGGTAGATTTAGGCGGTGACATTCGCATCATTGGTGATAAAACCGATAAGTCTGGCTGGGACATTGGCATACGCGATCCTCAGCGACCCGAATTAGCGATTTCTTATGTCACACTGCACCAAGGTGCAATGGCAACCAGTGGTCACTATGAACGCTTTATGATGGTCGGTGATCAGCGCTACTGTCATATTCTAAAAGCCAATACCGGTTGGCCTGTTAATCACTGGGCTTCGGTAACGGTTCTTGCACCTCAATGCCTTGTCGCCGGTAGTCTTGCGACATTAACGATGTTAGCTGAAAAAGACGGAGCAGACTGGCTACAAGAACAGGACGTTGCATTTTTAGCCATTGATAATCAAGGAGCAAAATTTTCAAATTTGTAAGCGCATTAACACCTTCTGGTTATTCTGCCCCTATGCTAAAGTCTGACGATCTATATTAATAATAATCACTATTAGTTGTACAAATAATCGTCACTGTCACCTTGGGGTTTTAAATGCTTAAAGATTACGCCAACTATGATGCGTTGGGTTTAGCTCAACTTATTAAGAACAAAGATATCAGCGCAACAGAGCTATTAGAAACGGCTATCGTTCAGGCTGAACAAGAAAACCCTGCCATTAACGCCATTATTACCAAGCTCTATGACTTCGCTCATCAGCAAATAAAACAAGGCTTACCTGAAGGACCTTTTTCCGGCGTTCCTTTTTTATTAAAAGATTTACTCAGCTCATTAGAAGGAACGCCTTTAAGTAATGGCAGTGCCGCCTTTAAAGGCAATATATCCCCGAGTGATAGCGAAATGGTTAAGCGCTATAAATCATCGGGGTTGGTTATTTTTGGTAAAACCAATACTCCCGAATTTGGTTTAATGGGCATTACCGAACCTAAGGCATTTGGCCCTACCCGCAACCCTTGGAACTTAAATCATACTTCAGGTGGCTCAAGTGGTGGTTCGGGTGCTGCGATTGCCGCAGGCATTGTGCCAATGGCATCAGGAGGTGATGGTGGGGGATCTATTAGAATTCCAGCGGCGTGCTGTGGACTATTTGGTCTTAAGCCTTCTCGTGGTCGTACACCAACAGGTCCGTATCATTCTGAACTTTGGGATGGTGCCGCCACCGAGCATGTATTAACTCGTTCTGTGCGTGATAGTGCCGCAATGCTTGATGTTGTCGCTGGCCCTGATGGCAGCTCTCCTTACCCCGTGCTAAAAGAAACCGGTTACCTCGCCTGTTTAGAGACGCCCGTTCGGCCATTAAAAATTGCTTATACCGTGCAATCGTTTTTTGACCGCCCTGTCACAGAAGATGCGATTCGATCTGTGCAACATACCGTCAGTTTGCTAGAAGCACTTGGCCATACCGTTGAAGCGGTTCATCCTTATATTAATGCCAGCGATCTGACCGATAGCTACTTAACCATGTATTACGGTCACGTTGCTGCTGACCTAGAGTTTGCCGCTAAGTTATTAAACAGTAATTTCAGCAACCTTGATGTTGAAGATACCACCAAGCTCATGGGCTATATTGGTAAAAAGATTTCCGCCGAGCAATTTGTGACGGCTAAGCGCCGCTGGAATGACTTTAGTCAAAGCATGAACGCCCTACATCAAGAGTATGATGTATTATTAACCCCCACTCTTGGCAGTGAACCTGTTCCCATTGGTGAATTTGATTTAGGCATACTCGACAAGGTAGGCACTAAAATTGTCAATGCACTTGGCTTACAAAAATTATTGCTAAAAACAGGCATGACTAAGAAAGTTGCGTTAGAAAACTTAGAGAAATTGCCCTTCACTCAGCTAGCCAATCTAACCGGTCAGCCTGCGATGTCGGTGCCCCTCTATTGGACGGAATCAGGTTTACCGCTAGGTACACAATTTATTGCTCCATTGGGTGACGAGAAAACATTATTGCAACTTGCGCATCAGTTGGAACAAGCACAACCTTGGTTCGATAAAACTCCTGCCAACACTCATGCCAACACTCCTAACAATACTTCAGCCAATAAGGGCTCCACTCAAGAAAAGGCATCTATATGAAAACCGTTTTAATTACTGGCTGCTCTTCGGGTATTGGCCGTGCATTATGTAAAAAATATTTAGCCAACGATTTTTATGTGTATGCCAGTGCTCGCAACATTCACAGCCTAGAGGATCTTGCAGAACATACTAACCTGACAAAACTCACGCTAGACGTTAATAGCAATAGCAGTATTCGAAACGCGATTGCACATATTCAACAAGATAATAAATCCCTTGATGTGCTCATAAACAATGCTGGATACGCCGCGATGGGGCCTCTAGCAGACATGCCTTTAGACGATTTGCGCGCCCAGTTTGAAACCAATGTTTTCGCACCCATGGAATTAACCAAAGCCTGCTTACCGCTACTGATGGCTAAGCAGAAACTGAATAAGAATGATTTTGCCCAAGTGGTGAATATTGGCTCTGTCTCGGGTATTACTACAACCCCTTTTTCTGGAGCTTATTGTGCCACTAAGGCAGCGCTGCATTCTTTATCGGATGCGCAAAGAATGGAGCTTGCGCCATTTGGCATTCATGTTATCACCGTTCAGCCTGGGGCTATTGAATCCAAATTCGGTGATAATTCACTCAGTAATGTTCTAAAACGCATTACGCCTGATTCTTTATACGCGCCTTTAAAAGAGGCCATTCAAGCACGAGCAACCGCCTCGCAAGATAACCCAACCCCAGCGGCGGAGTTTGCTGATATATTAGTTGAGCAATTATTAAACAAACCTAAGCCAGTGATTCGAATTGGTAACGGCAGTTTTGGCTTGCCGCTATTGAAACGCTGGTTACCTGTGGCAATACTGGATAAGATACTGAGTAAGAAGTTCAACTTGCCCTCACTCGCTAAGCGCTAGTATGGGTGAACTTTTATAAGGTGTTCTTACTCTAAATATAATAATTAGATCTGCACTCAGCGACTGCTGAACTGTAAACCAAAAGGTTATTCACTCGTATGTTTAAGTCTTTCTTTCCGAACCCGAAATTATTTTTCTTATCGGTGCTGCTCTTTGCCGGCGGCGCATGTGCTATCTGGTATGGATTCAACGAACAAATGGCCAACTTGGTTGGTTTAGATATTTCAGATACTCAGCCAGTGATCGGCTTAGGTCACTTTGTAACGAACTCGTTCTTATTATTCTACGGCTTCTATTTTTTATGTACGGCAGTTTTCGCCTTGTTTTGGTTTAAGGTATCGCCGCATAAATGGCAGTGGTGGTCTATTGTAGGCTCGTCGGCTATTTTATTTTCGACCTATTATTCTGTGCAAGTGTCTGTTGCAATTAATAACTGGCGTCGACCTTTCTTTGATTTAGTCCAGTCACTTTTAAAGCCGATCGATGGCTCTGAAGCGGCCAAGGTCGTTGGTGAAGAAGCCTTAAACTCGGCAACAACGCAGCTGTTTGACCTTATCATGCTGTTTGCTGAAATTGCCTTTCTAGCCATTATTATCTACGTAGCGACTAAGTTTTTGGTGAGTCATTTTATCTTTCGCTGGCGCACCGCGATGAACGAATACTATACCTCTAACTGGAAACAGCTACGTGATGTAGAAGGTGCGTCTCAGCGTATTCAAGAAGATACCATGCGCTTCGCGACCATTATGGAAGACCTAGGGGTTTCTCTTATTGAAGCGGTGATGACCTTATTTGCTTTCTTACCGGTACTTTGGGCGCTATCTGCTTATATTTCAGAACTGCCTATTGTCGGTGAAATTGCACACCCACTTTTCTATGCGGCCCTGTTTTGGTCAATTTTTGGTACAGGCGTATTGGCCTTAGTCGGTATCAAGCTTCCTGGATTGCAGTTCAATAATCAAAAAGTAGAAGCCGCATTCCGTAAAGAACTGGTTTATGGCGAAGATAATACTGATCGTGCTGAGCCACTTAAATTGAATGAATTGTTCAACAATGTTCGTAAAAATTACTTCCGTCTGTACTTCCACTATATGTACTTTAACGTCGCAAGAAGTTTGTACTTACAAGCCGATAATATTTTCGTCTTTGTTTTATTGGTGCCAACCATTGCCGTAGGCGCCATTACTTTTGGTATTCTTCAGCAGATTTTGACCGCCTTCGGACAGGTGAGTAACTCTTTCCAATATTTGGTTAATTCATGGACCATTATTGTTGAATTGCTTTCAGTACGTAAGCGTTTGAAGCAGTTTGAATCTGTTTTAGATGAGACACCAGAAACGGTATTACCGATCGAAAATACCGTCATAGACGGACAATAGATTCAGCCAGAGTCCGTTCTTAACCTTCAATATAGAAGCCTTTTCTGATGCATGTTAGAAAAGGCTTTTTTCGTTTCTATGCTCATTCTTTACGCTGTTATTATTTCATTAATGATAAACCTTACAATACTTGACCTTTTTCTGTGTAATCACTAGTATCCGTCCCCCCAATACTTAACAAGGAACCGCTATGCGTCAATACTTCGCAATAGCCGCTTTTGGTCTTCTAACAGCATGTGCTCGTCTTGATCATGTGCAAATAGGCGAGATAGATCAAAGCCAAGGAACGCTCATCCCCTTTAATGTTCAGGTCAGTCAATTTGGTTTTGAAGCGGCTGCCGCTGCAGAACTGGGTCGAGCGGTCTCAAAAGGCCGAACGGCTGAACAATTTCAGCAATTACGCGACATTCTTGCACTTATGAACATGGGGCCTAGAACCGGCAACCCTGTCTATGATGATGAATATGCAAACAAAATTATGGATTATATTTATGCAGAATGTCCAACAGGAAAAATGACAGGCTTAACCTCCGTTCGTGAAGCGAAAGCTTTCGGCGCAGTGAGTGGTGAAATAGTACGCCTTAGCGGCTACTGCATTCTTTAACCCTGAATTAAATTAAGGAAAATATTATGTTTAAAAAATTATTTGTTTCTATCGCTACTTGTTTATCGCTTAGTGCCTGTGTGAGCCTAAACTCTGTGTCTCTTACCCAAATTCCTGTTGAGCGTGACAATTCGATTACAGCAACATCTCATAGCTGGAATTTTCTTGGCATAGCCTTTTCAAATGACTTTGTTAATGAAGCCATTTTAGATCTAAAAAGCCAGTGTGCAGAAGGTAAGTTAGAAGGTATTTTGACCAAACATCAGACAACTGCTTATTTCTTAGTATTAAAGCGTGAAGTGATTGCGACTGGTTATTGCCAGCAAGGCTAAGGGTATATTCAATGAAAAAGATTCTACTACTGCTCAGCATGACTCTTGCAGGCTGCACTCACAGCATTCATATGTCTCATATGTCTGATGTTTCTGCGAATACACCAAAATCAATCAACCTTAATAAGCACATTGTTGAAGTCACCACGGAGCAAACGGTTGTTCTTGGCTTTGTCTTTGATATTGACTATGTCGATCAGGCTTATCAGCAATTACAAGAAAAATGCCCGACTGAAATTGTTGCCGTTAATACCCAATATTCGACGTCTCATGGGTTCTTACATTGGACCAATAAAATTCGCATGAAGGCCGTTTGTGCATCATAACGGCTAATTTTCGAATCAATAGCAACTATCAATAACAACTATCTATAGCAACTATCAATAGTAACTAGGGAAAGCGAGGAAAATACGCTTCGCATTTCCCATTTCTGTTATCAGTGGCATAATACCCATCTGAATTTTAAGGTTTTTAATAATGACTACTGAAAATACCCTATTAGCCCGTTGTGGTAATAAATGTGAGCTATGTGCTGCCGATGCACCTGTGGCTAAATTTGAAGTTGCTCCTAGCGACGGCTCTGTCGAACAAAGTATCATGCTTTGCCCGACGTGCACCGATCAAATTAATAACCCAGATTCCCTTGATGGCAACCACTGGCGCTGTCTGAACGACAGTATGTGGAGCCAAGAGCTTCCTGTGCAAGTCATGGCTTGGCGTCAACTTAAGACATTAAAAGCAAAAGGCGAAGACTGGGCTCAAGATCTAGTCGACATGATGTACTTTGAAGAAGACGTACAAAAGTGGGCTGAAGCGGGCATGGTAGATTTCAGTGCTGAAACAACACGCGATAGCAATGGCGCACCGTTAGTCGCTGGCGATAACGTGACCTTGATTAAAGATCTGGTGGTTAAAGGCGCTAACTTCACCGCTAAGCGCGGTACGATGGTGAAAGGTATTTCGTTAACCGATAACCCTTTGCATGTTGAAGGCCGTGTAAACGGTACTCGTATTGTTTTAGTCAGTGCTTACCTGAAAAAGCAATAAGTCTCGTAGTACAAGTCTCGTAGTACAATCGACCCTATCAAATGGTCGATTGTTTAAACATCTCTAATCACCTACTATTAAGCACTTCGTTTCTCAGCAATTTTCTCTCTTCAAGTACATTACATCATGACTATTACCCAAATCCAGAACGCCTCTTTGCGCTTACGCAATAATAAAGTGTTTGAACTCTTTGTTGTTAGTATCATTATTTTATCGGCGCTGTTAATTGGCGCTAAAACGTATCAGATACCCGATAGCATCATGCAGCTAGTAAAGTGGCTTGACCTTGCTATTACGGTTATATTTTTATTCGAAATCACCATTCGGTTTATTGCCGAAGAAAATAAAAAACGATTTTTTCATAGCGCTTGGAACGTATTCGATACGTTAATCGTCATCGTCAGCTTGATTCCGATCGACGATAGCGAAATGGCCTTAGTCGGCCGTTTAGTGCGTATATTCAGGGTATTGCGAATGGTTTCAATCATTCCTGAACTGCGAATGCTGTTAAACTCTTTATTGCGCGCCCTACCGCAACTGGGCTACGTATTACTGTTAATGTTTATTATTTTTTATATTTACGCCGCCGTCGGCGCGACCTTCTTTGCCAAAATCAATCCGCAACTGTGGGGCGATATTTCGATCTCTCTTTTAACATTATTCCGCGTCATGACGTTTGAAGACTGGACCGATGTAATGTACGAAACGATGGACGTACACCCTCTGAGCTGGATTTATTATTTAACGTTTATCTTCCTGACTGCGTTTGCATTTTTGAACATGGTGATTGGGATTGTGGTGAATGTGTTAGAAGACGAACATGCAAAAGAAAGAGCGGCCCAAGATGAAGCGGACGGCAAGATAACCATGGATGAACTAGCCGCGGAAATTCGCGAGCTGAAAGCGTTGTTGGTTGAGAATAAAAAGGACTGATTTTTTGGGAGAGATTTAGGACAAGATATTCACCACCGAGGCACAGAGGAAAATGAGGATGAGCGGAGATAAAAGCTAGCTACCACCATAAAAAGCCACGCCATAACCTGTCTAATCCCTTCTCTGTGTGCTCTGTGCCTCGGTGGTGAACCGCTTTTAAGCTCAATTAAGAAGCAGCCTAATAAGGCAAGCTAATTCCAATGCCCGCTCGGTTTCCTCCCAGCTCTTTGTCCAAGCCGCGGGCTATGCTAAACCGTATTGGCATCATCAAATTATAAAATGCCAATACCTCGATATTAATATCAATCCCGACCCCAGTTAAATATTCAGCCGTTCCGCCTGTTTGCCAAGCACTGCCATAATCGACATAAATATCCGCGCTTAAATCCCCCGCGCCGATTGGCCAAATTCCCCAGCCTTTGTCTATTCTTGCAAGCCATTGGCTGTAATTAATGCGATTTATATTCATATATTGCCCTCCTTGAATAGAAGGTGCATAGCCTCTTAGGGCAAAATCATCGCGGCCAAATAAGCTCAGTTCGGTTGCTCTATTTTCACCACCGATCGTTATGGGTTCGTTATGCTTATCAGACTGAGCAGCCAGTATTTGAAAAGAGAGTGAGCGTCTTCCGGGTAAATCAAAATTTTCCTGCCACTGTCCTTGTAGAATCCCTCCACTATAGTCACTGGCAGAAACCTCACTGAGAAGTTCATTCGTTTCATACACTAAATCGATATAGCGTCCGGCGGAAAATCCTGGGCTATTTAGATACCCTTCTCGATTATCAAATCTTAGTCCTAAACCGGCTAGCGTTTTCTCACAGGTTTTGTGGCGCGCAAAATTAATATCAATGCAGGGGGCGGATAACAGGTCTTTTCGATTAACGGTTCCTTCGCGCTCAACCAAAATGGCGGCATTCAATGATAATTGGTCTTCAAGCGCATTGGCAATGTGGTTTCTTGCAAATATCCAGCGATCTTGCTCAACAATGTATTCTGGTTTTTCATCACCTAATATACTTATATATTCATGACTGCGCTGAAAACTTAGCTGATAGCGATTGTCATAACTGTATTGGAGTATCATATCGCTTAATTGATTTTGCCAATCAAGCCCTAATGATATCGCGTAATTATGCCTCGCTAATGTATCCGTCCCTCCCGTTGTTAACCCTAGCTGAGTCGCTTCTGGCGTAGCACTGTAATAGGGAAACCACCAACGAGGTCGCACGCTAGACCAAGGGCTATAATCTTCTGCTGTTGTTTTTTCTACATCGATTGTAAAAGGCTTGGGATAATTATAGTTTCCTGTCTTTTCGGCTAAAGCAAAACGATTAATAGTAAGATCTTCGGTTAATGCAATTTTTCTAAACTCAAATCCATCGGCGGTATAAGCCTGAAATATAATCTCTGGTTCTAATGAACTATCTGGCTCTAATGAAATGTCTGCATTGCTGATTAATTTAGGGGCAAAGGCCCCCGTCAACATATTCGTTATTTGAACCACCTCATCCGTTTTTGGGTTCAATATAAAAATATTATAAATATCGTCATAATCGGCGCTGAATAATATTCTTCCGTCAGCAAGAATTTGCGGACTGTTTTCAACCGCTTTGGTCGCGGTTAAGGCTTGCCACTGCCCGATCGAATAATCTGACTCTTCATTTTCAGATTTTAGCTCAGACGTAAGCGATATAGATAATTCAATGCGCTCCAAATTCCAGCCTTGCTGAGCACGTTTTACTGCGGCAACGAGATAACGATTGTCGGGGGAAATATCAAAATCACCCAGAACCGTCGTTTCATCTTCGCCGCGCCATAAACTGTGTATATTACCTTGTTTATCCAGAACAACCAGTTCACTTCTGCCGTTTATTTTACGACTAGCGATCATTTTATTATTGTTCAACCAGCGGACATTTCGCAGACGCGATTTTTCTGTTAGCGCTTGCCAGGTTTTGCCAAAAACGCCATCAACCAATAAAAAAACATCAGCCCAACTCCGACCATCGGATCCAGTAATGATTCGACTGGCAATCACTTCGCCATCGTTGTTAACATCGATTGCTAGGATATTTTTCACATCTACCATTGTCTCAAATGTGGTCTCAAATGTGGCGTCGAAGGCGGCGTCGAAGGCGGCGTCGAACTTGTCCTTTTCATAGCGCGTTAGCTGGGCCGTATCTTCTCCATTTTGTTGTATAAAATAAAAGTTTTTCCCTTGGCTAGCACTTACATCTTTGAACAGCCCAAGCTCGCCTTCTTCAATGGCTAATGCTTCACCTTGTACTGTTGCAGAACGTAGTGATTTAATCTCACCCGAAAATGTTATGTTCAGCCACTGATGATATTCCTGCCATAGTTCGTCAAAGTCTTTTCCGACAATCGACGACATTGCATTATTTTGCATAACTGAAGGAATAGCTTCGCCACTGTACTTTTGAAGATACTGGCTGATGTTTTTTTCGCTATAGGTTTGTGCAAGAAATTGGTAAAAATAACTGCCGTATAAATAATGCATACCTAACGGTAAATCTCGTAAAGGAACAGCAACATCCCCTAAACTTTTTAAGCGTTGTTCGGCGACTTCTGTTCGCATCTGCATTTGATAATAAGAGCCTTGTAACCGTCCATAGCCCAACTCATGATTTGTTTCTAAATACGTTGCTAGCCCTTCTAACATAAACGAGGGTGTGAGTGAATGCGGAAAAGCCACAACAATATTACCAAATAGTTTTCTTAAAGCTTCGGGTAAACCACGTGCCATTTGCATGTGCAGTATGTGCACGTACTCATGCCGAATGAGGGTATGTAACCAATCGTCGTTGACTTCTAATCCATCAATACTGTCGGGTGGGCTACTGAAAAGACGGATTTGTGCAAAAGGAAAAAAGGTTGCCCAGCCATTTGAAAAATCAAAATCATCCACTAATACCATTTGAGTTTTTTCGGCCGATTCCTGGCCAAAGAAAGGCACTAATTCAGTATGTGTGCGCTCAGCAATATTAAGTACCTTATCCGCCATTGCCGTATTACTTTCGATATAGGTAATGGCAAAGTGCTCACTTTCTTTTACTTGCCAAGATTGCTCTGACTTCTCTGCATTGCTTTTATCCCATGCTACAAAATTGGCATAGCCAATCTGCGTATACAGTAGTTGAAAAAAACAAATGCTTAACATGACTAAAAAACGCATTGACTCTCCTGCTGATAAAATCGGCTTGTTGTGTCGTATTTACTAAGCTCTAAATATAAGCTCTGAACATTAGTGTTAGATATAAGTACTGCGCTCTAAGTATTGATTAATCATAGGCCCAATGCGCTGTTATTTCATGGACTTATCTATAACCTTTGATAGGGCTAGCGCTGATTGCTATATAGGCTTAGCATAATAGAGTCCCCGTGCTAATGTTTCTATAACAGATTACTCAAAAACTGCCTTCCAGGAGATTTCTATGCAATGGTCCGATAATTACCGTCGCGCTGCTCGTTATAATGCTTGGATTAATCAATCATTACTCGAAGCCAGCTTATCCCTGCCTGAGCCTGAGCAAAACAAAGACTTGGGGGTTTTCTTTTACTCTGTTGTCGGCAGTTGGAATCACATTATGGTCGGGGATCTTTTTTGGCTAAATCGCCTTGCCAAGATATTTCCGATTCTTGACGATAAAATCGATCACTGGCCTAAACCGAAAGCATTGGATGAAATTTTATACGGTTCGTTAAACGATCTGGCAAAAGCCCGTCAGAAATTGGATGAACTGATTATCGAATGGTGTGATTTTTTACGTGAAAGCGATTGTGAAAGTAGACTTGAATATTTTACCCGTCAAGAAGAACTGCGAGTAAAGCCGTTACCCGAAGTGATGCAACATGTATTTAATCACCAAACCCACCATAGAGGGCAGATTACGGCCTTGCTGAGTCAATTAGGTGTAGATTATGGCACCACTGATTTTATTGCTATGCCGGGTGATGACTAATACTGATCAACTAATACTGATTAGCAACTCAAGCGATAAGTAGCTCAAGCAGTTAAAAGAAAAACCGGAAGGCTTCAACAAAAATCATCAGCACCATTAATGCCATCGCTAACAGTAAATTATTACCGTGCCTTGGCATTCCACCCTGAGCAATCGTCGCTTGCTGGCTTAACGGTTGATTGGTCGATTCATATTCTTGCATCAGAACCGTACTTTCTTGTACATCGTCATCATTTACTAGGATACGCACAGCTCGCCCAGCAGGTAGCCCACCCACAGCCCCCATCAGATGTTCGCCTTCAATAAACGCACTTATTCTGTGTTGTTCTAATAGACCTTGAATCACATGAGCTTCTAGAACATCAGCCGCTTCATAGACACACTTCATATTGATCGCCCTGCATGCAACTTGATTCATTTCATTTTATTTAATTTCACGCAACGTCACGCAACTTCATTCTTTTAGTTTAGTAGATCTAGCCATAAGTTGTGGCGTGATTTGGTCTTCCATAAATGACAAGCCGCTAGATTGGAGCTTTTTGCCCCCTAAATTCAGCGAAAGATCTTTGTTATATAACAAAAGACCGTTTCTTCTCAAATTGATGGGTAAACCTTGTTATAATTTTCCGACCAAAATTAAGTATTTAGATGCCGAATGAAACTGGAAATTTTATACCTAGATGAAAATCTAGTCGCAATTAACAAACCGTCAGGTTTATTGGTTCATCGCAGTGAGATTGATCGCCATGAAACGATGTTTGCATTACAGCTGCTGCGCAATCAACTAGGCCAACGGGTTTACCCTGTTCACCGCTTAGATAAGCCAACTTCAGGCGTTTTGTTATTTGCCTTAAATTCCGAGACGGCCAGCTTAATGGTTGAGCAATGGCGCCAGCGTGATGTTGAAAAACGCTACCTAGCGGTTACGCGCGGCTATATGCCTGAAGAACTCCACTTAGACTATGCAATGGTACCGCCGGTTGATAAGCACGCGAAACACGAGCGTATAAAGCCTGCTCAAGAAGCGATTACAGACTTCAAGTTATTGGCGACCGTAGAAATTGATGTTGAGATTGATAAATACCCTCAGTCGCGCTATTCCTTGGTAGAAGTCATGCCCAAAACTGGGCGTAAACATCAAATTCGTCGCCATTTAAAACACATTAGCCACCCTATCATTGGCGATGCTCGATACGGCAAAGGCCGTCATAGTCGCTACTTCCGTGATAATTTTGATGCCGGTCGGTTATTACTGCACGCATGGCAGTTGAGCTTTGAGCACCCTTATAGTGGCGAAAGAGTTAATTTATACGCAGGATTAGATACGCCCATGAAAGGGCTACTGTCGCGCTTTGATTGGCTAAGCAGCTTGCCTAGTCCTTTGCTTCAGGCGACAGAACGAGTGTTGGTTGACGAGCAATGTAGAGAGCTACCAGAACCCCCACCAGAGGAAGAAGAATCTTAATCTCGGTAACGGGTACAATATAGGTCGTTACACTCATACTGATGGCCATTAAGGCAATGGTGTATATCTTAGCTTTCAGCGGAATACCCTTGCCTTCTAAATAATACACAAGGTATTTCCCCAGCTTAGGATGCCCTACCAGCCAGTTATAAAACTTAGGTGATGTGCGCATAAAACACGCTGCTGCTAATAATAAGAATGGCGTGGTTGGCATAACGGGCAAAAAGATACCAATCACCCCTAGCACCACACTCAGCCAGCCCACGATCAGTAATAACACTTTGACTGCTTTATTTTTAAACCGCATTAATGCCGACATTCAGGCCTCTAATAAACATATTCTTCATCGGTAGCCATAAGTTGACCCGTATACTCATCATACTATGCCCTGATATTTTGAATAGCTTAGTATGAATAATTCAAGGCTACCCATTCTGTATGACTAATGTATATGAGCGATTCTATATGAGTCATTCAATATGAGTCATTCAATATGAGTCATTCAATATGAGTCATTCTCTGTCTAAAAAGTCACATAAGATAACTTATTAACATTTTCTGTGGATAAGATACTGTATAAGTTTTTTATAACAACCTTCAACCCGCATGAATACTGGCATCGTTACAGATTGTTGTTTTTTCACTCAAATAAAAACTCTATAGTTTTCAATCCCTTATCGATAGCCTGCCAATTTTATGACTCATCTCTAAGTTTAATAAAATAATTAATACATGAACATTTGGCTTGTGAATAACAGGAAATTTACGACACTATTTATTTTGCCTTATTCCAGCGCTATTAAATAATCTATTTTGTCAGTAAGACTCGATTTTTAAACATTGTCTAACAAAGCCGCATGGTTACTAGGCTCGCTTTCTTACCCACAGTTTCTGTGGATAACTTAGTGGATAGACTCTTTAAAAGGTACGCTAAACCCCATGTTATCTACCCTTCTATCAGATTGTATGTTTTTTAATCAGTAGATTTTTTCCTTTAAATTCAATGAGTTATAAGAGTCAATAGCCTCATCTCAAGATTTATCGAGAATTAAAATTTAATTCACTTCAGCTTTTTAAATTGTGAGTAAAAGAGTTTAAAAACTATTTTTTTACTTTCTGTCAATATTTTTTAGCGAATATTTCATAACTTTTTAATTCTTTCCTAAGCAATTAAAAAGAGTAAATTATCGAATTTTAAACATCTGAGTTAAATCAGGCTCAGTGGAATAAGTAAGTACTAACATCAGCTTATCCCCTAGCGTATCAGCCCTCTGTGGATAAGCTTCAGGTTTAACATCATTTTCTTCTTCAGGGCACCAAAAATCATCCTATTTTGACACGCGTGGCTTATAGCTGCAGAAAATAAAATTGATAGTTATCAGATAGATAGAATTGGAATGCTGCAGAAGTTATTCTTTTGACGGGAAATTATTGTCGGGTGTATAAAAAAGGCCCTATGAAATACATTCATAGGGCCTTATTCAATCTTATGCTGTTATAGAAAACTGAGTATTTATTTAACACCAATCTCTTTTGCAAGATCATCAGCAGCCATATAACCACCGATAAAGCGGCCATCTTGCAATACGATTGCTGGTGTACCGGTAACACCCACTTCATGGCCTAGTGCAATGTGTTGAGCAATTGGCGCATCACAGCTTAAGTTATCTTTAATCGTACGATTCTTCTTAGCGGCTGTCATCGCTTCAGCGCGATTGTCGTCACACCAAACAGATTTAATTTTCTTAAAAGCACCGGTCAACTGGCCTGTACGACGATCGGTAACACCCGCACGAGGATACGCTAAGTAGCGCACGGTAATGCCAAGGTCATTTAAACGACCCACTTCATCATGCAATTTACGGCAATAGCCACAATCGATATCAGTGAATACGTTGATCACGGTTTTTTCTTCGCCTTTGGCTTTAAAGATAACCAAATCTTTATCATCCAAATCGGCCATCAAGCCTTCACGCTTCATATTATTGCGATTTTTAGTAATGTTATTAGGCTTCATCGGCAATAGTTCATACAACTCACCGCGATAAACCATGTGTGTAAGGTCTGGGGTCAAGTGAACCAATGAACCATCCGCTAAAACAGCTTCAATAATTTGCTGATTAGCCAAGCTAACCACTTCTCTAACTTTAACGGGTTGACCAAAAGACTTAGAAATCTGAGCCGCTACTCGAAGGCTTAGCTGCTTATTTTGCTCTGCAGCATCCATAGCAGGTTGCGCGGTTTCATCGGCAAAACTGGTACTTGCAACCGCTAAAACGGTTAACAGGGTCGCTAATATTCTCATTCTATCTCCGCGCTGTTCTTTACAGGTGTAATTGTGTTATTGCTTTGAGAACACCGTTCTCATTAAGTTCCTGTTAGTGTACAGAATTTCAGGCATAAAAAAACGGGCACTAGGCCCGTTCTTTTAGATTTGACTAAAATCACATCACTCTTAAATAAAGAGTTATGCTTTTTTACCCAACTTCTCTTTAATACGTGCAGATTTACCGCTACGCTCGCGTAGGTAGTAAAGTTTAGCCTGACGTACAGCACCACGACGTTTAACTTCGATAGAATCGATTAAACGGCTGTGAGTTTGGAAAGTACGCTCAACACCCACACCGTGAGAGATTTTACGTACTGTAAACGCAGAGTTAACACCGCGGTTACGCTTACCAATTACAACACCTTCAAACGCCTGTAGACGCTCACGAGTGCCTTCAACAACTTTAACCTGAACGACTAAAGTGTCGCCTGGGCCAAATGCTGGTACTTCTTGCTTAAGCTGTTCTGCTTCAAGTTGCTGAATGATTGCGTTTTTGTTGCTCATTGCTCGCTCCTTAATCCTCGTGAGGTTCTTCTGACTCACGCTTAAAATCTTCTAATAACGAAACTTGTTCGTCGTTTAAGTCCAGCTTATCTAGTAGGTCTGGTCGTCGTTGCCAAGTGCGTCCTAAGGACTGTTTCAGGCGCCATTGTTTGATTAGCTTATGATTGCCGCTCAACAATACGCTGGGTACCTCTTGCCCTTCAAATTCTTCCGGGCGGGTATAGTGTGGGCAGTCGAGTAAACCATCCGCAAAAGAGTCTTGTACGGCCGATAATTCGTGCCCTAAAACTCCCGCTACTTGTCTACTTACTGCATCTAATAACGTCATGGCGGGTAATTCACCACCACTGAGTACGAAATCGCCGATAGACCACTCTTCGTCAATTTCGGCCTCGATTAAACGCTCATCGATGCCTTCGTATCGTCCTGCAACTAAAATAAGTTTGTCATGCTGAGCTAATTCATTCACTCCAGCCTGATCCAGCTTGCGTCCTTGAGGTGACATGTAAATAACTCTTACATCATCCCCTTCAACAACACCGGCTGCTTCTTTAGCGGCATTGATCGCGTCCCGTAACGGTTGAATTTTCATCAACATGCCTGGGCCACCACCGTATGGACGATCATCCACTGTTTGGTGTTTATCGTGTGTGAAATCGCGAGGATTCCAAATACTTAAACTCAATAGACCCTGTCTCACTGATCGACCTATTACACCCAACTGGGTCATAGGCTGAATCATTTCAGGAAACAGTGTTACTACTCCAAACCACATGGATTCACCACACAAACAGGCTTAATTAAAAGTCTGCTTCCCAATCAACTTGCATTTCACCAGCATCCAAGTCGATCTCACCAATCACTGCATCAACATAAGGAATCAAGCGTTCTTGCTGGTCAAGACTGCCTTCATATCCCTTTACACACATCACATCATGAGGCGCGCCAGAGTTGAATAAATGATCGATTTTACCTAACAACTCGCCGTTTTTATTAACGACGATCAAACCAACAAGCTGAGACCAATAAAATTCGTCTTGTGCAAGTTGTGGCAAGTCAGAAGTTCGAACTGCAATTTCTACTTGGCTTAACGCCAAGGCCAAATCACGGTCATTGATACCTTCAAACTTTGCAACTATGCCTTTACCTTGAGGTTTGCCTTCTTTCACTTTATAAGGCTGCCACTGACCTTTTACCTTCAGGAACCAGTTCTTATAATCCAGAATGCCTTTCATAGGATCGGTAAAAGAATAAATCTTTACCCACCCCTTAATACCAAATGCGGTCGTCACCTTTCCGACGATAGTTACGTCAGAGTCGCTAATCAAAGTGGATTGCTGTGATGATGCCATGATATTCCTCGGTATAAGCAAGATTACGCTTGTGCTTTAGCGTTATCTTTTAATAACTTAGCAACACGGGCAGAAGGCTGTGCGCCTTTGCTGATCCAGTATGCAACGCGCTCGGCGTCAACACGAAGTGCTTCTTCAGAACCACGAGCTACTGGGTTGAAGAAACCTACGCGTTCGATAAATCGACCGTCACGTGGGTTACGTTCATCCGCAACAGAAAGATGATAAAAAGGACGCTTTTTTGAGCCGCTTCGGCTTAAACGGATAACTACCATAAAGTGTTTCGCTCCGATCGTTTATCTGTGGGTAGGTGTTAATATTGCCTACCGTGATTATAGAGCCCTAAAAATTTAGGGGTCGCGCATTCTACACCAATCCGCTAATAATTCCAATAGCTTGCAGCGCTTACTTACCCCATGTAATGTGGCTGATTAAATCGCCCAATAATAAGAAAATCGGATCAACCTATGTTTCAAACCCTCACACAAGTCGCTCTACCGATCGCCATCATTCTAATCATGACAGGCGTTGGCCTAAGCCTGACTCCCGCTGACTTTACTCGTGTATTAAAACAACCTAAAGCCTTCTTCGTCGGCGTTATCTGTCAGATGTTAATACTGCCTCTCATCGCGATTGCCGTCATCGCATTAACGGGCTTGACTGGCGAGTTAGCGATCGGTTTATTCATACTGTCACTCTGCCCTGGCGGCGCAACCTCTAATCTGTACAGCTACTTAGCCAAGGCCGATGTCGGTCTATCCGTATCACTGACCGCAGTTATTGGGTTTATTACGCCTTTCACGATTCCCGTATTAGCGTTATGGGCGATTAACTTTTATGGCAGCGAGGGGGATCAATTTGACCTACCTATTATTACTACTTGGATTAAACTCATGATCGTTACCGTGATTCCGGTATTAGTTGGCATGGCAGTACGAGGAAAGTGGGCTGACATGGCTAAGCGTTCAGAGCGCTTTGTCAGTATCTTTTCTATGGCCGTTCTGGCCTTTGTGATTGCGAGTATCTGCGTAAATTTAGGTGAGAAGCTTATTGATTTTGCATTGGCCGCAGGCCCTGCAGCCATTATTCTAAACTTAACAACAATGGCACTGGGTTATTTTTCAGGTAAGTTTTTGCTTCACCAAGAGAGTCAGTCACGAGCGATTACGATTGAAGTGGGTATGCAGAACGGAACATTGGCACTGTTAATTACGTCGGGGATACTCGAAAGCAGTTCAATGTCGATAGCCCCCAGCATCTACAGCTTGTTTATGTTTATCAGTGCCTCGCTCTTTACTTATGTAGTTTTGAAGCGTGACAAAGCACTGAATGCTCAATCTTAACGATTAAGCCGAAAGCTGCTTAACTAACTCAGGTCGATAATCGTCGGTAGTAACCTCTAATCCCAACGATTCGATCTGAGCATCCAATACTCGAATTTTCTCGTTCAGTTCATCCATCGTCAACGTATTGTTATCCAGCTGATAAACCTGCTTAGATGCCTGTAGGTTAAAATAACTAATAATAATCGCTGTCTTGTCATTCTGCTCAAGCGCAGCATTGATTTTTTTTGAACTGCGATAAATTCGATTCATTTCTGCTTTTAAGCTACGAACATAATTTACCTCAGCCATAAAAGGGCTTTTTCCAAAGATCTTATAAACCAGCCCGATGACCGACAACCCGGCAAGAACTCCTGTAATGTTCCACCAAAAGTTATCTCCATCAATGTCACTTCCAAAGGCAGCAATCAAGGTATTGGAAACGGTTAATGACGTTACCAGTAAAACGATAACAGTACCGGCCAAAACAATATTCATACGCTTGCGATATGTAGCCTTGTCAATTTCTCGTAATTGCATAGTAATACCTAGTGATATGTTAATGAGTCTGTTCAATAAATCGCGATTATAACGAGTTAAGCCGTATTAAAGATAGGCAATTCAATATCCAACTTAGGCAGCCGCTATAGTTCTTGTGCTTACGCATTCATATTTTTAGGTCGATAGACGACGGCTAATAAAATACCCGACAGTATGAGCATCGCACTGTAAAAATGTTGTTCTGTGACAGTCTCGCCCAAAATAATAATGGCTAAAGCGCCACTGAATAAAGGCAGCGAGTAATACACCATGCCAGCATTTACCGCACCAATCAGGGCGATCGCCTTTGCCCACAATATAAAAGCAAATAAAGAGGAAAATATACCAACGTATAAGATACTTAAAACAATGGCACTATCTACAGGTTTTGCAGGCAAGAGATAAAGTTCTAATAAATAGGCGGGTAATAAAAAAATCAAACCCAACATAAAACTCGCGAGTTGGAATGCAGGTACACTAATACCCGCAGGCTTTCGCTTTAATAACATAGAGTAAATTGCGAACATAAGGGCTGCCAACAGCATCCATACATCGCCTTCACTGAACGTTAATGCCTTAAGTACAGATACCTCTCCCTTGCTGATTAATAATAAAACGCCAGAAATAACCAATACAATACCGACCAGTTTATTCCAAATTATTTTTTCTGCGAAAAAAATGCGAGAAAGAATCAAAACAAAAACAGGAAATGTTATCGCGATTAAAGAAAGATTAATGGCACTGCTGGTTTGACCTGCGTAATAGATCAAAGAATTAAATAGCGTTACTCCTAGCAAAGACACAAGACTTAGATACGCTATATTTTCTTTCAGCCAAGACTTATCGGACAATAAAGATTTAATGGCAAAAGGAAATAAAAATACAATCGCTACGACCCAGCGCCAAAACGATAAAGTTAAAGGCCCAATTGCATCACTCAAGCCTCTTGCCACCACAAAATTACCTGACCATAAGAGAGTGGTGGCGATTGCACAGGCGAATCCTAATAGCATAGGTCTTGATGTCATGAATAACTACTCTTGGGTGACGGTATTATAGAATTACTTACTGAATTGATTCGTCACGATTCAATACCCAGCAACGTGGATTATTACTAAAACCAATTTGCTGATAGTAACTATTAGCAGCAGGTGCCGCGATAAGAATCAGCTTACACTTTGGACCAAGCTGGCTTTGGGTTTTCACCTGCAGTTCTTTTCCAATACCCGCCCCCTGATACGCTTGATCAACCGCCAAGTCAGACAAATAACAGCAATAATGAAAATCGGTAATACAGCGAGAGATGCCAATTAAATCATCACCCGCCCAAGCACTCACTATTAAGTTACTATTATTCAACATACCCTCTAGGCATTCTTGATCGTCTATCGGGCGGCGCTCAGCCAGGGTTGAATTGTTTAATAACTGAGTGAATTGAGAGGTTGTGATAACCTGCTTTTTTTCAGACGAAGAAAGGGAGCTATAAACTTTATAGATTATTTTGCAGCGCTCATTTTTCATTTAATTGATCATCCTTGATTAGATTGTTCATAGTAAATCTTAGGCATAAAAAAACCAATACTGGGTATTGGTTTTTTTGACGGACGAAATAAGGAGAAGAAAATACGCAGTCAGGATATATTCAAGGATACATCCCTGTAGTGTCCGCCGGCCTGCACCAGCCGTTCCATGCATTCACGGCGCTAACGCTCCATGTGCAGTCGAATAATCTAGCAGGAAGCTGCGCTTCCTAAACGCTAGATTATTCCCATTCGATAGTAGCAGGTGGCTTAGAGCTTACGTCGTAAGCAACACGCGAGATGTGCTCAATTTCGTTAATGATGCGGTTAGATACTTTCTCTAACAAATCATACGGAAGGTGTGCCCAGCGTGCTGTCATAAAGTCGATGGTTTCTACAGCTCGTAGAGAAACAACCCACTCGTAACGACGGCCATCACCGACAACACCTACCGATTTAACCGGTAAGAAAACAACGAACGCTTGTGACGTTTTATGGTACCAATCGAAGTTATGCAATTCTTCTAAGAAAATCGCATCCGCTTCGCGTAAGATATCGCAATATTCTTTTTTAACTTCGCCCAAAATACGCACACCAAGACCCGGCCCTGGGAATGGGTGACGGTAAACCATGTCGTATGGCAAACCCAACTCAAGACCCATTTTACGTACTTCGTCTTTAAACAATTCACGAAGCGGTTCAACAAGCTCCATCTTCATGTCGTCTGGTAAGCCGCCCACATTGTGGTGTGATTTAATCACGTGTGCTTTACCGGTTTTAGACGCCGCTGATTCGATAACGTCTGGGTAAATAGTACCCTGCGCTAAGAAATCTACATCTTTAATTTTTGTCGCTTCTGCATCGAATACTTCGATAAAGGTATTACCAATCGCTTTACGCTTAAGCTCTGGATCAGAAATGCCTTTTAGCTTACCCAAGAATAAATCGGCCGCGTCAGCGCGAATAACTTTCACACCCATATTGTCAGCGAACATATCCATAACCATGTCGCCTTCGTTTTTACGAAGTAGGCCGTTATCAACAAATACGCACGTTAACTGATCACCAATCGCTTTATGCAATAACGCCGCAACAACTGATGAGTCAACGCCACCCGAAAGACCTAGTAATACTTTACGATTGCCAACCTGTGCACGTACACGCTCAATTTGATCTTCAATAATTTTTGCTGGCGTCCATAAAGAATCACAATCACAAATTTCATGAATGAAGTGACCCAGTAGACGTTCACCTTGAAGTGTGTGTGTCACTTCTGGGTGAAACTGTACGCCGTAGTAGTTTTTCTCAGCGTGATACATACCGGCAATTGGGCATGAACCCGTTGACGCCATTAACTCAAAGCCTTCTGGCATTTGCGTTACTTTATCGCCGTGACTCATCCAAACATCAAGATGCTTATCGCCATTTTCTAAATGATCAGCAATATCTTTCAATAAAGCAGAAGAACCTTCTGCTTTAATACGCGCATAACCAAACTCGCGCAGATCAGAACCTTCAACCTTGCCGCCTAACTGCTCAGCCATGGTTTGCATGCCGTAACAAATGCCTAATACTGGAACGCCTAAATCAAACACAGCCTGCGGCGCGCGCGGAGAGTTCTCTTCAGTTACCGACTCAGGGCCACCAGCAAGAATGATACCGTTTGGTGCATAATCAATAATTTCCTGATCATCCATATCCCATGCACGAATTTCAGAGAACACACCTAACTCACGAACGCGACGTGCGATAAGCTGAGTATATTGAGAACCAAAGTCTAAAATTAAAATACGTTGAGCGTGAATGTCAGTCATAACCATCTCTTTCTAAAAATGCACGGAGGCATAAAATACAAAAACCCGCAGACGAATCAGCAGGCTATTAATTTCTTCATTCTAAATTTATCGAAGCATGATTGAGTATTTATTCCGCAAAACGGCGTAAATACGTCGCTTCGCTCTCCATGTAGCCTTAGGCTCGGCTCCCTGCCTCCCATATTTGCTACTCAAACACTCAATAATACTTCTTTTAAAATTCTACAATCATCGCCGTAACGAGCGCAGCTAAGACAAGGCAAAAATTTGCGAAAGACCGGAGCTTAGCGTGCTAAGTGAGGATCTTGAGCCAATTTTTAACGCTGTATTAGCAAGCGCAGTAGGCGATTACCCCATTCTATAGTTAGGGGCTTCTTTCGTAATCTGCACATCGTGCACATGCGACTCTTTCATGCCGGCGTTTGTAATACGAACAAACTCTGGCTTAGTGCGCATTTCTTCGATTGTTCCGCAACCGGTATAACCCATAGAAGCACGAACACCACCAACTAGTTGGTGAACAATATTAGTCAATGGACCTTTAACAGCTATACGACCTTCAATACCTTCAGGTACTAACTTGTCTACGCCGCTATTTTTATCTTGGAAGTAACGGTCTGAAGAGCCTTGAGTTTGACCCATAGCCCCTAAAGAACCCATTCCGCGGTAGCTTTTATAAGCACGACCTTGGAACAATTCAACTTCACCTGGTGCTTCATCAGTACCGGCAAACATAGAACCAACCATAATCACACTCGCGCCAGCAACGATTGCTTTAGCGATGTCACCCGAGAAACGAATACCACCATCGGCGATAACTGGAACACCGTATTTTTCCATCGCGGCAGCAACATTAGCAACAGCAGAGATCTGCGGAACACCCACACCAGCAACAATACGCGTCGTACAAATTGAACCTGGGCCGATACCCACTTTAACGCCATCAGCACCCGCTTCAGCGAGTGCGATTGCAGCAGCAGCAGTAGCAATGTTGCCACCAATAACTTGAAGATCTGGAAAGTTTGTTTTCGCCCAACGTACGCGGTCGATAACACCCGTGCCCGATGCATTGCTTGTATGGCCGTGAGCGGTATCAATAACGATCACATCAACACCCGCAGCCACAAGCGCAGCGATGCGTTCATCAGTACCAAACCCTGTACCAACTGCAGCGCCAACACGTAAGCTTCCACGTTCATCTTTCGATGCTAGAGGGTAAGCACGCGCTTTGTTTATATCTTTTACCGTCATCATGCCCGCTAGTTTACCAGCGTCATCAACAACCAATACTTTTTCGATGCGATGGGTATGCAATAAATCTTGCACAACGTCGCGGCTCTCGCCTTCTTTAACCGTTACCAATTTTGATTTTGGCGTCATCACGGTTGCAACCGTTGCGTCGAGGTTTTTCTCAAAACGCACATCACGGCTTGTCACGATACCTACAAGCTCATCACCATCAACGACTGGCACACCCGAGATATTATGCTTATCAGTCAATTCTAACAATGCACGTATCGTGGTGGAACTGTCGGTAATAATAGGGTCTTTTACAACGCCACTTTCGTAGCGCTTAACTTTAGATACTTCAGCAGCCTGCTCTTCAACAGTCATATTCTTATGAATAATGCCGAGGCCACCTTCTTGTGCGATAGCAATCGCCAAACGGGCTTCAGTCACTGTATCCATAGCGGCAGAAATTAGGGGGACGTTAAGCTCGATGCCTTTTGTAATGCGCGTTTTCAGCGACACTTGATTAGGCAGAACTTCAGAGTAACCTGGAACTAATAAGACATCATCGAATGTCAAAGCATCTTCAGCGATTCGCAACATATGAGGCAACCTGAGCGTATATAGGAAGGTATGTGGGTACAACTTTGACGCGGCATTTTACTGATGAATATGCGATTTGGCAAGTATTCATGAGTAAAGTGCCGAAATAAGGCAATCAGGAAACAACGCGGACTAATTATGTAGGAAGTTGAGCAATAACTGTCTGTATTCTTCGAAGTTGAACGATTGAATATGTCCGCCTTTAGATTCGTGCCATTGCTTAGGCGCTTGCGCTTTTTGATACAACTCATTCCCTAATTCATAGGGTAGTACCGGGTCTGCTTTACTGTGAAGCATGAGGATTGGGCTAGGGGCTATTTGAGCAATGTATTCTTGTGGATCCCAGCGAGTAGGCAATAACCAGGTAAAAGGCCACGCTAACCAAGTGATGAAGCTGCGGCTTGTGACTTCCTGAGCAATGTCACGGTATCCCGTGAACGTTGAATCTAATACCAAGCCAGAGAGTTTATATTCATCTTTAAATAACGCCATACTGGTCACTGCAATGGCAGAGCCTATGCTCTGACCCAGAATAAAAACCTTACGCTGAGGAAAGCGCGCTCTAATCCATACCAGTGTCGATTCCACATCTTGAAAGATTGCGGGAATATAAGGATCACCTTGCGAGTGCCCAAAGCCACGATAATCCAATAAAAAGACATTCACCCCCTGCTCTGGCAGCCAATATACGCTGCCAATATGGGTACTGATATTTTCGGCATTGCCATGCAAAAACAATACGATCGGCGAATCATCTTGCTGGCCATTTTTAGAGGGCATTGCCGGTAAAAACCAAGAGTTAATTTCAATGCCATCAGCTGCGTACGTTGTCACTTCTTCGTAAACGAGACCAATATCAGTCGGGGTTCGTAAATATTGCTGCTGCGGATAAAACAGCAAGCTGGTCAAGTTAGAACAGCCCGTTAACAGCAATATTAAGACAGTAACCAAACTTAGTCGCGTTAGTCTAAGCATTAGAAATACCAATTAAGCCCCAGACTAAGACTATCGCCATCAATGCTATTGCCTGAAGCGGTAAGCCACTGCTTTTTGGCCTCTAAGCGTAACTGTAAATTTTTATCCAATTTACTGCCTAGTGCTACCACGGTATCTTGGTAATCAAAATCTTCGCCTAGTACCGAAGGCAACCAACTGCCATAAACATTCATTTGCCATTGGCTGCCCTGATATAGCCAACCCACCTGCGCACCTGCTGATAACTGATAATCATCATCAAACTGACCACTGGCCTTTAAACGCGCCTCAAGTAGACCATACACCTGGCCAAGGTCAGTGGTGGACTGCTCACCACCGAAGTCAACATCAAAGCTATACCCACCACCCACATCTAAGTGAGCAAATAAATCACTACCTTCCAGAATAAAACGATCAAAGCCCGTATTAACACGCCATGAAATCGGTTGCTGAAAGTGGTCACGTGAGCCTAGCGATAAAATATTAATGATACTGAAACGTTGCAGCTGCAATGCAAACGCTTCATCTTCTTTTGATCCAGAGCGAGCATACTTATTTATGCCCCTTAACGTGAGTGCTCCCATTTCAATTTGGCCACCACGAATAAAACCATCCGGTAGATCCATTAATTCGTGATAGGCCATCCGCATCTGCAGATCAATAAATTCATCGTTATTTTGCTGACCCAGTGCCACAGTTGCCCTGTGGGTGAAATGCCCTTCATCATCTCTGATATCCGGCTCAACAATCGGGTCGAATACGTCTTGCACCGGAATTCTGCTACGAGCGGATAACAAGGCTAATGATTTTTTTCTATTCTCAGGGGAGTTCTGTTTCTTTTTGACCACCAAATAGCGTAAATAACTAATCGATACTTCCAATATTTGTGCACGTTCAAATTCAGGTAGCTGATTAAATTCTGCGCTATTAATTAATGCGGGAGCTTCTGTTATTTGCTTAGCCCAATCCTTTTGAGTATCGGTTAATTGTTCTTGCTGTTGGTTTAGCATGACACCCGATGACGCTCGATATTCCACCGCGCCGACTTTATCAATTTCAATTAAGCTACGAATTGTATCGATGGGCATGGCTTTTAAGGAAAAGTTTTTGGCTACATCAATGCGCTCACTGGAGGCATCCAACAAAGCCAATAAGCGGTATGAACAATTTTCGTCAAAGAAAAAATAATCGAATTCAGTCTCTTTTGTTTCCCAAATATGGTTAACGAACTGTTCAACTTCTTGCTCTGATAAATTAAGTTGGTACTCCCACACATCACGATGTTCTAAATGGCTGTACTCATTTACCTTGGCATAATAAGGTAAAATTGAAACCACTCCAGGATACCCACCCGCTAAACCTTTATAGCTGAATACTAATTCGTTATCCGTTGGATCTGCATTAGCGGCAAAGTTCACGCTATAAGAGAGTAATTTACTCTTAGTTTCATCTTCGCGATCTAAACGAATCAGGGTATGACCATACATTGAGGAAGGCGAATTCAAATAAGACGCGGGAAAGATTAAGGTTAACTTATGCGCACCAACCTCCGCCTTCCAATCGTCTAATTCACTACACGACTGATCTTGCCATTCAGGATAAAACTGTTTTAACCATTGATAACGCGCAGGGAAACGACACTGCAAAGATTCATTATCTGGCTGGCCATTAAGAGAAAATAATTCGACCTCCGCTTTTAACTCCGCGTTTAAATCTGTTTTTCCTTTTGGTGAGACAAAAAAACTGTCGGTATCGTTCTCACTCTCCATAAAACCAAGCACACTGTGAGAGCGATAATGCAATAGATGTTGCCATTGCTGCATCACAGAAATTTCTTCAATCGAGTTACTTTTTTGGTTGGAAAAACTCGAAGATGAAAAGATAACAGTAGAAATAATAAATAATATTGAAAAATGCTTTCTGCCAAGTTTTTCTGGTGATTTTTGGCGGTTGAAGATGTGCATAAATACCCTTAATAACAGACATAAAAAAAGGCGTGTATAACACGCCTCTTTTTTCTTAGCTGTTTAAACAACTAAAAGACTAAGCTAGAAATTAACCTAGGTATTTTTTTAATACAAGGTCAGACTGCATAGTATCTTTCATTGCTTGATAAGCAGTTTCAGAAGTAGCTTCTGTAGTGAACATAGTATCAAAGCTAGCCTGCAACTTAGTATTGAAAGTTGTTTGATCTGCAGCGTCAACGCCAATGATCTCAGCTAGAGCAGATAAAGTTTCGCCCTGGCCTTTAGCAACGTCCATAGCTAGTTGATCCATGTTGTTGTCCATGAAAGTTTGAACGCCCGCTAGAGGACCGTTTGCAGCTTCACAGCCCAAAGTACCAGAAGTCATACCAAAAGTTTGGTTACCTGAAGTACCGTTAGTTGTAGCTGCAAGAACGTGCTCGTGCCATTCGTTAGCATCCTTGAAAACTACAGCTGTTCCAAGACCACAACCTGCAGGAGAAGCAGCAAAAGACATTGTTGTAGAAGCGGCTAAGATTACACCAGCGATAATTTTTTTCATATTATTCATCCTTATTAATTTCATTAATGATCATCAGACCATAGGAGACAACTTAGCCCCTCATTTTTGAAAAGTCTAGTATTACGTAAAAAGTTATTACGTTTTTTAAACCTAGTTCAAATTATACGAATAACATTTGCACTTTACTCACACATAAATCGTACATCTGATTAAAAAACATTCTTAATGATTATTTTGCTAAACACTCGTTCTATGGCAAAGTGATCTCTATCACTTAGATAGTTGATGAAATTTTAGCCACATCCATATTTTTAAAGATAGGCAACTCGTGCTTCAAACTGGCAATGATGTATTTACCGTTTCGCAACTGAACCAGCGTGCTAAACAGCTATTAGAGATCACCTTTAATTCAGTAAAAGTTGAAGGTGAAATTTCCAATTTATCACGCCCATCATCCGGACACTGGTACTTTACCCTAAAGGATAAAGGCGCCCAAGTTCGCTGTGCGATGTTTCGCTCGCGTACTGCACAACTTAAGTTTCAGCCAAAGGAAGGCGATAAAATTGTTGTGCGAGGTAAAGTCAGCCTTTATGAAAATCGCGGTGACTACCAACTGATCGTTGATGCTATGAAGCCAGCTGGTGAAGGCCAGCTGCAACAAGCCTTTATTCAATTGAAGCAAAAGCTAGGCGCAGAAGGTCTATTCAACCCCGAACACAAGCAAGCATTACCAGCACACATTCAACGTATTGCTGTTATCACTTCACCGACAGGGGCTGCGGTTCACGATATTCTGACGGTATTAAAACGTCGTTTTCCCGCAATAGAAGTTGATATTTATCCCGTGCAGGTGCAAGGAAAGGATGCCGCTCAACAGATCGTTTGGTCTATAAATCAAGCCAATACCGATGCCAGAGCGGATGTCATTATCGCAGGTCGCGGTGGCGGTTCTATCGAAGATTTATGGTGCTTCAACGATGAAAATTTAGCACGAACCATTTTTCATAGCCGCTTACCCATTGTCAGCGCCGTTGGCCATGAAGTCGATTTCACCATCGCAGACTTTGTCGCCGATGTTCGTGCTCCAACCCCCTCTGCCGCCGCTGAAATGCTGAGTCCAGATCAGCAAGAGTACTGGCAACGTTTAACCAATTTAACCAGTCAGCTAGAAAAGAACATGCAGCAAAAACTGCAAAATAAGCAATGGCAATTACAAAGTGCACAGCGTGGTTTACAGCACCCTGGGGATAAACTGGCTCAATATGCTCAGACATTAGACATGCTTGAACTTCGTATGCAGCAAAGTCAGAGCAACCACTTAGGTGCATTACAAAAGCGTCTTACTCATAGCCAGCAAAAATTGCAGCAACTCAGCCCTTCCAATACCTTGCAAAAATTTGAGGCACAACTGAGCTATTTACAGCAGCGATTAAATAGCAGTATCAAACAAGCTATTACCAACAAAAAAGAACGCTTACAGCAACATGCATCCTTACTAAATGCTGTCAGCCCTTTGCAAACCTTAAGCCGTGGTTATGCGATTTTACAAACTGACTCTGGGGCTGTTATTCGTGATAGCCATGATGTTAAAAAAGGTGATTTAGTCACCGCACGCATTGGCCACGGCACACTCGAGTTAACGGTAGAAAAGGTAAAACATGAAAGAAAATCCAGTAAAAAATAACACTCTAATATCCGTATTACTTGCTCTAATAGTGTTCAGTATTAGCGCTCATGCACAACCTCAATCGGTCATTAACCTGCCTCAAGATAGCCGAGTACCAGGTGGCCTTGCCGTTATCCCTCTGAACGCGACGAGTATCGACAAAGACATCAGCTTTAAAGGAAAGCCAGTTTGGCAGCTTAAAGATCATGCCAATAATCATTGGGCCGTCATTGGTATTCCCTTAAGCCAAAAAGCGGGCAAGGTCGATTTTAAAATAGACGGTAAAGATCACTCATTCACAATTAAAGACAAGGCTTATAAAGAGCAATACCTTACGGTAAAGCGTAAGCATTCCAACCCACCTGCCGATCAAATTAAACGGATTCAAAAAGAAAGCCGCCTCTCTCAAAAAGCTTTCACGACCTTTTCTGACACGGGGAAGAACTCGACGTTTAAAGGCTTCTTGAAGCCGGCTCAAGGTCCAACATCGAGCCCATTTGGACTAAAGCGATTCTTTAATGAACAAGCTCGCCGACCACACAGTGGTCTTGATATTGCCGCGCCTCGAGGTGCTAATATCATTGCCCCTGCGGATGGTGAAATTATTTTGACCGGCAACTTTTTTTTCAACGGAAATAGTATTTTTATCGATCACGGGCAAGGCCTGATCACTATGTACTGCCATATGGATAAGCTCGACAGCCAGCAAGGCGATGTGGTGAAAGCTGGCGACATTATTGGCAAAGTAGGCTCTACCGGCCGCGCGACGGGGCCTCACTTGCATTGGACCGTTAGTTTAAACAATAACCGTGTCGAGCCGTTGTTGTTTTTGGCAGAACCCACCAACTAGACAACATTAATTTAAACAAGCACCCATTCAAACAAGCAACTATTCAGACAAGCATTCATAGCAGAAGTGGAAGGAGTCGACTACGGATCAACCCTACGAACGTCTTATGATGGCAGATTTTTATAGACCTGCCATCATGCCTGTTTTAGTCATTCGCTCATGGCATTCTTTCAAAAGCATCTATATATCCGTTTTCTTATATTATTTTAACATTCCACAGCGCAAACCCACTCTTCTGACTATACTTCTAGAAATATAACTTTTACAGAACGTCTGATAATGAATCATATTACCGAGCGCCAATAAATTTTATGATCAAACGTATATCAATCGATAAATTACGCCCCAAAATGTATGTATCCGATCTCAACTGCGATTGGATTCCACACCATTCAATGCAAAAAGAAGGACGCATCCCTAATACAGCAATCATTGAGCAACTAAAGCGCAAGGGAATCAAAGAAGTTTATATTGATACTGAACGTGGCATCGATGAAGAAGATGCCTTCTCCCTAGAGGAAGTTGAACAACAAAATGAGGGGAAACTGCAAAAAGCAGGGGCCTTAAGCATGGACTCGGCTGGAACGGTAAGTGTTGAAGAAGAACTTATCAGAGCCAACAAACTGCAAGATAAAGCCAAAAGCATCATGACCGGCGTGCTGAGTGATGTGAAATTCGGCAAACCTTTAGAAACAGAAGCCTTTGATGATCTTGCCGATGGCATGATTGATTCCGTTATTCGCAACCATAATGCACTGGCTTGTTTAGGGCGAATTCGCGCCAAAGATAACTACCTAATGGAACACTCTATTAATCTTGCGGTATTAATGGGGATTTTTGCCAAATCAATGAAAATTGATAGAGATACGATGCAGCAAGTCATGGTCGGCGCCTTACTGCATGACATTGGTAAAATAATGGTTCCTGACAACATATTGCATAAACCCGGAAAACTGGATGACGATGAATTTGCGCGTATGAAGCAGCACGTTGTCTTCAGCCGCGACCTGCTAAAAAACACTCCTGGCATTCAGCCACTAACGGTTGACGTAGCAGCACAACATCACGAACGAATTGATGGCAGTGGCTACCCCGAAGGCTTAACGGGCTGCCAAATTTGTCGTGAAGGGAAGATGGTCGCTATTACCGATGTGTATGATGCAATTACTGCTGATCGCTGTTACCACAAAGGCTTATCACCTACCGTCGCCTTAAAAAAATTACTCGAATGGAGTGGAACGCATTTAGAAGAAAGCCTAGTGCACACGTTTATTCGCAGCATGGGGATTTATCCTGTTGGATCTCTGGTCATGCTTGAAAGTGGCCGCTTAGCCGTAGTGATTGAGGCCAGTGAAAAAGATCAAACTCGCCCAATCGTAAAAGTTATTTACCATACTCGGTTAAAGCAATACATTCCGACAGATGTGATTGACCTAAGTAAGCCTGTTAGCCAGGACGGTATCAAGTGCTCTGTTGATGCCGACAAATGGCGCATTAAAACATCTGATTTTCTCAGCTAACAGCCTCTTGAGCGCGATTAATTTTGGCTAAACAACCTGTTTAAAATACAATAAGCATTAACATAAGAGCTAACATAAGCATCAACACAAGAGCCGATAATAGTATAAATTTAATAAATACGACGAGTCTTACACATTAGATTTTTTTGTCTCAAGTAATTGTAACCACGCAGATACTTGAGTCGATTCTTGCGGCGATTCAATATTGCTATTTTTATCCAAGTCTAATAATAATTTATCAAAAGAACGCACCCTTTTTCCCTTAATAAACGCGACCCGTGCGAGTGCTTTAGCATGCAGTTTTTTATCGACAAAAAACTGATGTTCGATATAACAATACTTTCGATCCCAGTTTAAAACCTGAGTCGTGATATCCACTTTCGTGAAAGGCTTAATTTCTTTTATAAACGAAATACTTTGAGAACTTAAAACAGACTTCCAACCACCACCAACAAATTTAGACAAAGAATCTATCTGAATCAGATACTGAGTTCTCGCTAAATCTAACAAAGCGGGATAGCGAGAATTGGTTAAATGCAAATTAAAATCACAGTCCGTTGGCCATACCGTCACACGGGTATGGCTAGGCTCTAATGGTTTTATTTTTGGTAAGCCATTTCGCGTCAACAGCAATAAAAAAAACCTAAAAATCAAGTTCATTATTTTTTCTCTTGCGCTTTTTTAGCACTAGGTTCAGAGGGTGTTATTTGACGAATCAAGCCTTCTTGTGCAACAGAAGCCACTAACTCACCCTGTTGATTATAAATCTGACCACGGCAATAACCTCGTCCAGAGGAAGCGCTTGGGCTGTCTAATGAATACAATAACCATTCGTCCATTTTCACTGGGCGATGAAACCAAATGGCATGATCCAAGCTGGCAACCTGCATATCTTTTTGTGCAAACGAAACCCCATGAGGCATCATCGAGGTACCGATTAAATTAAAATCTGTGGCATAGGTTAAAACACTCAGGTGAACCATAGGATCATCTTCTAATTGATCATCCGCTTTCATCCAAACATATTTAATAGGATCTTGTTTTTTAGGTGCAAAAATATTTATGGGATCAATGGCACGAATTTCAATCGGCTTGTCTGCCGTATAGATATCGCGCACTTTCTCAGGAAAATGATCTTTAAACATACGACTTAATTCAAGCTGAGATAAAACACCTTCAGGGCCTTTCACATCTGGCATAGTATCTTGATGCTCAAAACCTTCTTCTGGATGCTGAAATGAACACATCATCGTCAAGATGGCTTTGCCGTTTTGACTGGCAGTAATCTGCCTCATCGCAAAGCTGCGACCATCGCGTACACAATCCACTTCAAATTCAATACTATCAACCACATTACCAGGGCGCAGAAAATACGCATGCAAAGAATGCGGAGCCCACTCTCCTTCGGGCAGTGTTTGGCACGCCGCCGATAAACTCTGGCCCAATACTTGGCCACCAAACAGATTACGGAAACCTAAGTCTTGGCACTGGCCACGAAAACGATTTACACCAATCGACTCTAAGCGTAATAAATCAACCAGTTCTTGTACGTGCGACATGCGGTATTCCTTTTAAACAGATTTAAATCAGACGACTACTTACACCAAGTGTTAATGGGTCTATGGTGCTTCATATTAATAATTAACAGTTTAGTCAAACTTTACCATGCTGCATTGGCCCAAGTGACGTGTATGACTTACCTGCCTTCTAATTCTTCGACAACGGCTATGACTCGGCAAGGCGATCTCGTATAATGCCACTCAATATGGCTTTTGCCGACCTTTTGAAAAGACTCTTTAGACATGACCATGACCAATCCAGATCAATACCAAACTCTGTTAGATGAAAAACAAGCGAAAATCGAACACGACTTTGCGAACTTTACTACTAGCAGCACTGGAGAAGCACAGTCACTGCCTAAACTGGAAGTCTTCGCAAGTGAACCGGAACACTTTCGTTTGCGCGCTGAATTTCGCATTTGGCATCAAGATGGCCGTTGTTTTTACGCCATGTTTGATCCCGCCGATAAGCGAACGCCCATTGAGATTACTGACTTTCCAATTGCCAGTAAGCTGATCAATCATTTGATGATAGAAATGCGTGATGCCATTCATCTACCCGAAAATGATATTTTAATGCAGCGCATGTTCCAAATGGAATTTTTAACCACATTAAGTGGCGATGCATTAATCACTATGATTTATCACAAGCCGTTAGATGATGAATGGCGCGCTGCAGCTGAAAAGCTGCAAGCACAGATTGGTTTCCCGATTATCGGTCGCTCTCGGAAGCAGAAGGTTGTTTTAGAGCGTGACTACGTTATTGAAACCTTAAACATCGATGGCAAAGAATATCACTACAAGCAAATCGAAGGAGGCTTCACTCAACCAAACGGCGGCATGAACCAAAAGATGCTGTCTTGGGCGAAAGAACTATCCAGACCATTAAGTGGTGATTTAGTTGAGCTGTATTGCGGCAACGGCAACTTTTCTATCGCACTAGCCGAGCATTACAATAAAGTGATGGCGACTGAGATTTCTAAAACGTCGGTGTATGCTGCGCAAGATAACATAGAACAAAATGGTATCGATAATTTAATTATCGCCCGTCTTTCCAGTGAAGAATTTGTGCAAGCCTTACAAGGTGTACGCGAATTCCGGCGTTTAGAAGGCATTGATTTAAATGCTTATGAATTCACCACCACGTTAGTGGACCCACCACGCTCTGGCCTGGACGACGAATCCGTGAAGCAAACCCAAGGCTACGACAATATTATTTATATTTCGTGCAACCCTGAAACTTTGCACAACAACTTGCAAGAATTCACCAAGACCCACGACATTAAACGCTTCGCGCTGTTTGATCAGTTCCCTTATACCCACCATATTGAGTGTGGCGTATTTTTACAGCGTAAGGCTTAGAGTAAAAGCTTACTGTTTAAACGCAGTGATGAAAATGCCGTGGCGCTAGATCCTTCTAATGATCTGCTTGCGCTCGGTATGTTCTTGAAATCAACGGCCCCTTTCTTTCGCTCTAATTTTTTTACCGCTTTTTCTTAGCTTTTTTCTTACGTAAGAAATCCTTCACCGGCGTCGGTTTCGTGCTTGGATTAAAGGCACGATCAAACTGATCACGAATGCCTGCAACCTTTTCTTCTCGCTTTTCATGCTTGCGACGCTCAGCGGCCTGCGCAAAATCTAAAACATCTGACGAATCTGACATACAATACCCCTTAGAGATCACAACCTCATCAACCTGAACAACACCGACTCGACAATTAAAGCCGCCATAGCCATGAACAGTTTACCGATTGATTCTATCTTACCAGAATTAAATCAGGCCTTAAGCCAAAACAAAAACGTCATATTATCCGCCCAACCAGGGGCCGGTAAGACAACACGTGTGCCACTCGCGTTATTAGACGCAGATTGGCTAATGAACGATGATGGCAGCTACAAAAAAATCATCATGCTAGAACCCAGACGCCTTGCCGCTCGCAACGCTGCTTTATTCATGGCTAAGAGCCTAGGCGAAAACGTCGGCCAAACCGTCGGCTATCGCATGCGCCAAGATACCAAAGTCAGCCAACATACCCGCATCGAAGTCATTACCGAAGGTATTTTAACCCGCTACCTATTACAAGACCCCGAGCTGAGCAATATCGGCCTCATCATATTCGATGAACACCACGAACGCTCCGTCAATACCGACCTTGGCCTAGCACTCAGCCTGCAATGCCAACAACTGTTCCGCGAAGACCTAAAACTGCTGGTCATGTCAGCGACCTTAGATAAACAAGCCCTTGAGCAAATGTTAGAAGCCGACACATTATTCTGCCCCGGCCGCGCCTACCCTATTGACTACCATTACTGCGGCTTTGATACCAAGGCACGCCTTAGCAACCAAATGACCGATGCTATCATCACCGCATTACAACAAGAAGACGGCAGTATTCTCGCGTTTCTACCCGGTGTTCGAGATATTCAATTTGTTCAGCAACAGCTACAAGAGAAGCTAAACAGCAGCCAGCACTCTAATACCCAGTACTCGAGCATCGCCACATCCACCAGCATTCACCCACTGTACGGCCAACTCAGCGACAAAGAACAGCAAGCGGCCATTCAAGCAACCGCAAAAGGCCAACGCAAAATTGTACTCGCGACCAATATCGCCGAAAGCTCGCTAACCATTGAAGGTATACGCATCGTAGTCGATTCTGGATTAGAAAAGCAGCTAAATTACAATGCACGCAGCGGCATGAATGCCTTGATCACCAAAAAGATAAGCCAAGCCTCCTCCATACAAAGAGCCGGCCGAGCAGGACGAATAGAACCCGGTATTTGCTATCGATTATGGAACGAACAAGGGCAAAGTAGCCTTGAAGCACACAGCCCTGCAGAGATCAGCCGCATTGAACTCAGCGACCTAGTACTCAACGTTGCTCAATGGGGCGCGAGCATTGAAGAACTTGATTGGCTCACACCTCCGCCCCCGCGCTTTGTCGAACAAGCGCAAACCTTATTAACCAACCTAGAACTTCTGGATGAAAAAGGACAAATAAGCCCACACGGAGAACATGCTAGCCAACTGGGAATGTCACCGCGATTTGCCCACATGCTATTGAATGCGAACGACAAGCAAACCTTAAAAGACGCCTGTTTATTAGCAGCGCTATTAACCGATACGCCAAAAGCACTGCGCAATAACGATGATTTAGCCAGCCTTTTACAACAGGCTAAAGCCCAATCTAAAATGTTCTCGTCACTGCACCGCCAAGCACACGCTTGGGAGAAAAAAGTGTACTCAAGTTCAGAGACGCTTAAAGCCAATGATTCGGGTCTAGCACAACCTCAAGCAAACATTTCACAACTGCTGGCACTCGCTTTCCCTGATCGAATTGCTCAGCGCAGAACAAACAGCCCAAAAGGTGCAGCGGCAAATAGTAGTAGCGCACAGCACTACTTACTCAGCTCAGGCCGAGGTGCTCAACTTCACTTTAGCTCCCCACTGACTCAAGAAGATTGGTTAATCGTCACCGATATCGAAGACAACCTCCAAGGCAGCAGTTTAATTCGTAAAGCCATGCCCATTGGCGAGCCTGAATTATTAGAGATATTCACATCACACATTCAAGTTCGCAGCCATATTGAATGGAATGACAAAGGACAGCTCGAAGCAGAAACCAGAGAATACTTAGGCGCACTGCTCATCAGCCAGAAAAAGTTAAGCGCGTTAAGCAACGAACAATGGCAGGATGCATGGCGAAATTATTTTATTGATAACGGTATAAAATCACTACCTTGGAATGACGAACACCATCAGTTGCTTGCACGCCTGCGACTGGCGTTTGAATACCACCAGCAACAGCCTGATAACGCAAAGCATTTTGATAGCTCACAACATCTCGACAGCTCATCAAGTTATGGCAGCCCATGGCTTAGCTTTAGAGAAGACGCACTGCTCGCAGATATCGAAAACTGGTTAATGCCATTGCTTAGCCAATGCCGTTCTCAGAAAGCGTTAAATAAAATCGATTTAAAACAAGCACTACTAAACCGCTTAGGCTGGGGTAAGGTTGCTGATTTTGATGCCCTAGTCCCTGAGAAAATTGAAGTCCCGAGTGGCTCTCACTATAAAATAGATTACTCACAAAACCCACCGGTACTCGCGGTTAAACTGCAAGAAATGTTTGGCTATCAAGGTAAGCCCAGCATCTGCAATGGCCGAACCGACCTGATGCTGCACTTACTTTCCCCTGCCCGAAAGCCTTTGCAAATCACTCAAGATTTGCCGCATTTTTGGCGCAGTAGTTACTTTGAAGTGCGTAAAGAAATGCGTGGCCGTTACCCAAAGCACCCCTGGCCCGAAAATCCACTAGAAAGCGAAGCGACACGCTTCACAAAACATAAAAAACATTGATCTATCGTAGGAGATTCGATTCTTTCTTAGTACTAAAATTGTCTTTCGATTAGGGCTTATGCTACAAAAGATATTAGAAAGTCATATTATAAAAACTATTAAGAATAGAAGGTCGAAATGACTGGGGAGTATTGAAATGGATAAACTTCGAGCATTGGCGATATTAATGGCCGTCGCGGGTATTATTTACTTGTTTAATCCAGGTGCACAAGTCGAAATCCTAACGGATACTCGCGCATCTTCAGCCACTGATCAGAACATCAATACCACACCTCACATTAAATCGGCACCGATCAAAGCGACTGCTGAAAAAGAAGCCAGTCACCATAAGGCCTCTGAGACACAAGAGATTCCTAAGTTTATTGAAGACGCTCTTGAAGCAAAAAGAATCCCAGCTGATCAGCTGGTTAAAAAGCACCATCCAGATGGCAGCATCAGTATCGACCTAAAGGGACAATATCAACACGCTCCTATCGCCATAAAAGGCAAAGACGGCAAGCCTCAAATCATAGAAAGAGTGATTACCCCGATTGCTAACAGCGAAGATGATTAGTGAGACTAAATCGTGATCAATTGATAAGTGAATTCACAGCTTAATTTAAGGCGCTTACATATTCACCACACAATATTCCTACCCCACACTCAGTTTATTAGCTAGCCTGTTAAGTAAGTAGGCAAAATCAGCAACCGAGAATAAAACCATGCCATACCGCCTTATTCTAGCGGCTTTTTTACTGTCCCTATCGCCGATAAGCTTTGCCGGAGAGATCATTATTATTCCCGGCACTGGGCTTAGTGATGCGACCAGCACAGATCCTGTGGGTGGAAACTCGGGCACAACGCTAGGCCAGCAGCGCCTTAATGTTTTTCAGAAGGCCGCTGATACACTTGAGGCTTACCTGCAAATTGATTTTGAAGTAACGGTCGACGCCGCGTTTGTTACTTATCTCGACTGCAATAGTGACAATGCCATTTTAGGGACTGCGGGCCCCAATAATGTGCTGATTAATTTTGCTAACGCACCTGCCACAGATACCTATTACCCTGTCGCTCTGGCTAACAATCTAGTGGGTAGCGATAACATTACAGGCACGGCCGATATTAACGCTTCGTTTAACGCTCATCTTGATAATAATGCAAACTGCCTAAGTGGCAGTGACTGGTATTATGGCTACGATGATCCAGAGGCATCTGGCGATCCTCAATACATTCACGACATCTCATTTTATAGCACGGTAATCCACGAGCTACTTCACGGCTTAGGAGTTTTATCCCTTGTAGACGGTAACTCCGGCGCACTCTTTGACAATACCCCTGATGGCTATACCAAACACTTATTTGATAGCACACTGAATTTAAGTTGGGAAGATATGACGAACGCTCAGCGTTTAGCTTCATCAAAAAATACCGACAACCTTGTTTGGAGTGGCAGTAACGTCAATACGGCTGCGGCGGAAATTGGTTTAAGCGATGGGATCAATAATGGCCAAGTTGAAATGCATGCGCCAAATCCTTATAAAGAAGGCAGCTCTGTCTCCCACTTTAGTATCGATGCCTCTCCGAACGAAATCATGGAGCCTGAATATACCGAATTTTTAATTGCACCGGGCTTAGCGCAACAAATACTACAGGATATTGGCTGGCCCATTATTAGCGGACCCAGTATTAGCGAGCCACCCGCAAATACCGCCCCAGTATTAACAGCTATAGGCAATCAGACAAGCGATGAAGATAATGAGTTGATCATTTCGCTGTCGGTGACAGACCCTGATAACCAGACAACTAGCTATTCTGCTTCTTCCAACAATCCATCCGTACTGGCTACGATATCAGGAGCCGTGCTCACACTATCGCCAGCAGAACATTACTTTGGTAATGCCACCATCACAGTAATCGCCAATGATGGTAGCGGAGCAGAAAATGCAACGGACTCTGAGGACTTCCTCTACACCATTCAACCTGTTAACGACTCACCGGTTTTCACTAACCCAGCCTCTGGTTCTACTCTATATAGCCAAACCTTCATACTTAATCTAACCGCTACAGACATAGAGCAAGATGCTCTAGCCTTTGCCGTTTCTGCGTTCGATGCAAATCAGGTTACGGCTACCATTAACAACTCCGCCCTAACGGTTCAAGCTGTCAATAATTTCACCGGTAATACCACCGTTAACATAAGCGTCACTGATGGTAATACAACGACGGTGCAAGCGATAGGCCTAACGATTTTGAGAGACTTTTCGTTAACCAGTGATGCCGGAAATATTAATCAAAATCAGGCATTAACTATCTTAAATACCGTCTTTGAATTTGCCTTAACCGGGGGGGACCAGAACCATACCGTAGAAGTTACCTTTGATGGAAAGAATGCGACTCAAGAGTTTCTTAGGCATGCACCCGATGGCGATTATTATTTAGACATGCCTGCAACTGGCGCTTTTGCTGGCCGCTATAGCATTACCGTGACCGATAGCTTTGGGAATAGCGCAGACTTTATCATTCAGCGAGCCTTAAGAGTTTCGGCCAATATTACTGAGCTAATTGAGAACTCTTCAAAGCAAGAAATCTTCATCGAAGGTGCTCCTGCTGATAGCCTGTTAGACCTGCATATCAATCAAGGACAAGGGCTACTCGATCTGAAAGTGAACAATGTGATTGCAACACAAATAACAACACCCGACGATGCGATTCATTTCAATCGTGCAGTTGTACAGCTTGCAATCAACGATGCCTCTGACATCAGTGCGATTAATATCAGTACCGATAGCCCATCACTGCCTGCGGGTAATGTTGATCTAACCACCTTACCCTTTCATGATGTTGCCATTACCGTTACAGACTCTTCCGGTATAGGTATAGCTGCCACAATAAGCATTAACGATGATCGATTTAGCGACTGGGGTCTCAGTCGCGAATTAATGACGAACGAACAAGGAGAAGCTACCATCAGCCTGCCTCAAGTGGGTGATAGTAAAATCACGGTATCGGCTGAAAACCATACATCGCTCACGACCGATATCAGCTCACAATCCGATCAAGAAACGTTTGCATTAGAGCTGATTGATAATCCATTAACTTTTTCAGGCCGAGTCACAACTTCAACCTTTGATTTTAGTGCCCTGCCTCCTAGCGTAAAGCTTGTCGCTAGTGATAACTCAACGGTATTAGCCGAACTGAGTAATATTCGTGAACACAGCCTCAATTACACCATAACCGTAAATAAATATGCCTTTGATGCGAATAAATTTCAGATCACTTTAGACGATAGCCTACAAGAGTTTCAACTGGAAGATGACCCCTTTGATGCCATCATCAATTTCGAAATTGAGAAGGCCATTAAACGTGATGATCCAACAACCGATACCGGCAGTAATAGCACTGCGGCTGGAAGTGCTTTCATTTTGCTGATATTGAGCGGCATGCTGATATTTTGTACAGGTGGTGACCGCCGCCATCAAAAATCAATTAGAAGTGATTCTTAAGCATGACATTTCACGGTATGATGTGACCGACTAATTTAATGTAGGTAATAGTAAGATCAATCAAATTAACCAGTCCCAAACTAAATCACCTAAAGTTCTTATTGTTGAAGATAACCATATTAATCAGGTTGTGCTTAAAACAATGTTGAAGCGATTAGATATTGAAAGTCAAACCGCAGATCATGGCGGTAAAGCATTGACGATACTGGAACAGGCTCACGCTAACGGCGAAGTATTTGATCTGATTTTAATGGACTGCCAGATGCCGGTTATGGATGGCTTTGAGGCGACAAAATGCATTCGTAATTCCAATGAGAGCTATGCCAATACCCCCATCATTGCCGTCACCGCCAATGCATTAACCAGCGATAAAGAAAGCTGCTTAGCGGCGGGCATGAACGACTATTTAAGTAAGCCTTATCAACTTGATGACATTCGAGAAATCCTGCAAGACTGGCTAGCGCACTACTAGCCAAGTAACACTTTAACCTGATCCATTTTAGACTAACCCCATAATAATTTAATACCGACGACTAATGTCACGAGCTCATAACAGCGTTTAATCCAAATACTGCCTGCTTTAATCGAACTGTGGGCACCTAAATAGCCGCCTACTAAAGAGCCAAGTAGCAAGGCTGGCAACCAATCCCACTTAACTTCCGCAAGCAATGTCATGGTAATCGCCCCTGATGCGTTCCAACCTAAGCCGACCGCGATTAAAGTATGAGCAACCGCTAAGCGATAATCTAAACCAAACCAATAGACTAGCCATAATGTCACAAATAAACCACTACCCGCAGACAAGGCACCATTAGCAAAGCCTATTACAAATAACCCCATAGCACCGATTAGAATGCCCACCACATCCCGATGCAGTGGCTTGCTTTCAATCCCCAACTCCGGTTTCATTATTGAATACAGCGCGAGACTTAAGGTTAATGCCCCCAGAATAATTTCTGCCCAGCGATCATCAACATCAATAATGATATAAGCGCCTAAAATAACCCCAGGGATACCCGCCGCTAACATCAGCATTAATAATCGAATAGAGCTGTGCTTTTCTTTGACATGCCTTATCGTTGCCCCTAGTCCCAGCGCAACCGTAGCAATTTTATGAGTCGCCAATGCCAACGAAAATGGCAATCCCATAAAGATCAAAATAGGCAATTGAATGAGCCCTGCGCCACCACCCGCCAAGGCAGAAAACCAATTGGCGATAACAGCAATAACAAATAACAGTAAATGTTGGGTATAATCCATCTATTGGCCTAGCCATTTAATTTAAGTTCTTCAGGGAATACAGCATTATGAGTAACACTCAATCTTCAGCAGCGGGTACCCAGTATTCACTTTATTATTACGATTCATGCCCATTCTGTGCACGCGTATTACGCTCACTTAAAGGGCTAAAGGTTGAGGTAAAGCTATGCAATACAATGTCTGACCCACAGCATAGAAACGCCCTACAGAAAGCAACAGGACGCTCTACCGTACCTTGCTTACGCATTGAAACAGGCAGCGAAAGCAAGTGGATGTTTGAATCTATGGATATTATGCGTTTTTTACAGTCGCTATAAGTTCAGCCAACTGACCTGATGCCATAAGTTCTTTAATGGTATCTACCGTTGCTTGAGTGCTGGGGTCTATTTCTAAATTGACCTTAGCACCCACTTCAATCGTGCCAAACACCGTGACGTCACGTGTTTCTGGAATCAAACAGACAGTAAACGTATCTTGAGTCACTTCGGCAATCGTCAAACTACAGCCATTTAATGCAACAAATCCTTTGTTCAAAAGATAAGGTCTTAATTCGGCTGGTCTTTCGAAGACCAATCGCATATTAAGTGCGTCTTGCTCGACGGATAACACACGAATACAGCCAAAGACATGCCCAGAAACAACATGCCCGCCGATTTCATCGCCAAAACGCGCGGCTCGTTCAATGTTTACTTCATCACCGCCTTTAAGATCCGCCAAGTTAGTCAGCTTTAACGTTTGTGCGATCGCATCAAAACTAACTCGAATACTGCCGTCGTCATTAGGTGTCATGGTGCGAACAGTCAAGCATACGCCGTTTTGAGCTACCGATGCACCTAGCTGTAAACCGACGGCAAATTGGGCGGAAAAATCATAAACCAAGCTAGCAAAGTCAGCCTGCTTGTTAATTTCTTTTATAGCTAATTTAGTCTGCACGATACCGCTGAACATGTTGAAACCTTTTATCAGTCATTCTCAAGGATCCATATTATGCTCTATACTCAAAGTTAATAACATATTCTAAGAAAAGTTCTCACATGATTGGCACTGACCATAAAAAAATCGGCTTAATCCTATCGGGTGGTGGCGCACGAGCGGCCTATCAAGTAGGTGTATTAAAGGCGATTAATAAAATATTACCCAAGACCTCGGGGAATCCTTACGACATCATTGCTGGCACATCAGCTGGAGCTATTAATGGTGTTGCCTTGGCCAGTTATGCTGAGCACCATCATATTGGTATTCGCCACCTCGAAAGAATTTGGACAAACTTTAAGCCTAATCTTATCTACCGTACTGACTTTAAAGGAGTAGTAAAAACTCTTTCTCGCCTAACTCGCACCACCTTAATCGGCCGTAAGTACAAACACGACCGCGTTTCATTATTAGATAACGCACCTTTGCGCGGCCTGCTTAGCGAAGTTATTAAGTTCGACAACATTCAAAAAGCCATTGATAGCGGAGCATTACATGCCATGTGCGTCACAGGCTCTGGCCTAGACAGCGGCGAATCCGTGAGCTTCTTTCAAGGCCACTACAGCATTGTAAATTGGCAGCGTCATCGTCGAATTGGCTATCGATCACGTATTGGTATCGATCATTTAATGGCGTCTTCGGCTATCCCTATGATCTTTCCTTCGGTAAAAATCAATCAAGAATATTATGCGGATGGCGCTGTACGTCAGCTGGCCCCGATAAGCCCAGCCCTGCATTTAGGCGCTGAAAAAATATTAGTGATTGGGGTCAGTGGAGAAGCACATAAACGCAAAGAAAAAGTTGAAGCGACCGCCTATCCTACGCCCGCCTCAATCATGGGTCACATGCTGAATGCAGCCTTCCTCGATAGCATGGAAACCGATGTAGAGCGATTGCAGCGAATTAATCGTACCGTTGATAAGATTCCCGAAGACGTTCGAAAAAAACACGGTATGGAGCTCAAGCCGATTGAACTGTTAGAGATTAACCCCAGCTCTTCAATGGACGAAATAGCTGGCCGCCATGTAGATGAACTGCCGCGTGTAATTCGCCTAGCGCTAGGAGGAAGTGGCAATACCAGCCGCAATGGCTCAGGAATTTTAAGTTATTTACTGTTTTCAAGTGGTTTCTGTAAAGACCTAATTGCATTAGGCTACAAAGATGGCATGGCACGAAGAGATGAAATCGAACGTTTCTTTTTAGGCAAGACTTCGACAGCCGCCATTGAAAATAAAAAAAGCGCTTAATAAAGCGCTTTTTTATTAGATATCACTTAACCTTCTAAGTCATCTAAATAACGTTCAGCATCAAGTGCAGCCATGCACCCAGTACCTGCAGAGGTAATGGCCTGACGGTAAGTATGATCCATCACATCACCAGCAGCGAAGATACCTTCAATACTGGTTTGAGTCGCATTACCTTCTAAACCACTCTGAACTTTGATGTAACCACCGTTCATATCCAACTGGCCATCAAAGATTTGGGTATTCGGCGAATGGCCAATTGCAACAAAAACACCTTCTAATCCAATATCTTCAGTCTCGCCGGTTTCACGATTTTTAATGCGCATACCGGTAACACCCATGTTATCACCCAATACTTCATCCAGCTCGCTATTCCACTTAATGGTCACGTTACCGTTTTCAGCACGATCACGAATTTTATCTTGTAAGATTTTCTCGGAGCTGAATTTATCGCGACGGTGAACAACAATCACTTCTTCAGCAATATTGGCTAAATATAACGCTTCTTCAACAGCCGTATTACCACCACCAATGACCGCTACTTTCTTTTTACGATAAAAGAAACCATCACACGTAGCACAAGCAGAAACACCCTTGCCTTTAAAAGCTTCTTCGCTTTCTAGGCCAAGGTATTTTGCACTCGCGCCAGTACAAATGATCAAGCTGTCACAGGTATACTCACCCGAGCTGCCTTTAAGATAAAAAGGACGCTGCTTTAAATCAACTTCATCAATATGATCAAAGACAATCTCAGTATCAAAACGCTCCGCGTGGGCTTTCATACGCTCCATCAATGCAGGGCCTTGTAGACCTTCAACATCACCAGGCCAGTTATCAACTTCAGTCGTCGTTGTTAATTGTCCACCCATCTGCATACCCGTAATCATCACCGGGTTTAAGTTTGCTCGTGCGGCATAAACTGCTGCGGTATAGCCCGCAGGGCCTGAACCTAAAATTAATAATTTAATGTGTCTTGGCGTACTCATGAGTCATTACTCTCCAAAAATCCTCAAAAACAATGAGGTATAACGATACTAGAACTGTTTATTTATAAAGATCGATTATAGGGGAATTAAAGCACTTAGGGCATAGCTGTAGATCAATTGCGGCTTAATTTATCCAACTTTCCTTAAAACGCGTCAATATTAGTAATTTTTTGTACAAATTCTGAACTTTCAACATCCAACCTTTTAATCCTGTCTATACTGATAAGTATCATCCTTACACAATAAAAAGTGTTTGGTAACAAACCGTTTCATAAGCGTTTTATCTATATATTTCAAAGACTTAAAGAGTGTTTATGCCACTTCATAAATACTGTCAGAACCTTGTTGTTGTTTAACAGATAAGACACAGGCAGCATTAGTAAGTCCCTATATGATTGAGGGTCTACTAATAATAAATAATAGAATACAGGGCTAACTCATCATGCAAAGAAAGCAAGAGATTCAGCAGAAGTCTCGATTAGGTCTTCTGCTTATTAACAAAGGTTTTATCACAAGAACTCAGCTAGATCAGGCCTTGCAGATTCAAGGTAAAACCGACATGCGACTCGGTGAAGTCTTAATTGATCAAGGCTGGATTACCGAACGACAACTAAATCGAGCGCTAAAAAAACAATCTCGCTACCGTTATGCTGCTGCTTTCACCGCACTTCTATTAGGCCCACTTCAACCGTTTATGGCATCAGCCAATATTGAACGTGAGTCAATTAGTACAGAACAGGTTATTGAAAAGAAAGCCTCAGGCTTAACGCCCATGAGCGATTCAGCGATGGGGAATATAACCGCACAAGGGGTCAATTCCAATGTCCCTAATATTCAAGACATTATGAATAATGTTGTAGATACCAGCGACAATGGTGAAAGCACCCTAGAAACACTGGGTAATCTTTTAATGCCTGCAACCAATTTATTGGATGCCGATGTTGAAATGTCGAATGTCACCTATGGCGAAGGTGAAAGAACTACCGCGAATGCCGATGGCAGTATTGCCGTTGCTCTTCCAACACATATTGGCCAGATAGCCTTTAGAAATGTACGAGTGAAAGGTGGCGAAGGACATAGCATGGGCGATCTTTATATTAAAGATATCGATTTATCGAATGTGAATGTCACCATTAGAATGCATGATTAATATTGTTCACGCACTAATCTCTCTTATCATTAAGAACTCAGCACAAAAACCTCAAGCACAAAACGCAAAAACTCTGGTTAACGAAAGCTAACCAGAGTTTTTTTGCTTCTAACTAACTGGCTAACCAGCCAGCTTATTAGCTATTACGGCATATCATCAACTTCTTCTTCAAGTTCAGCCGGAATAAGATCTTCACGTGAAATATTCATTAATAACAGAATATTCGCTGCCACATAAATCGAAGAATACGTCCCAACAATCACACCAATGAACAAGCCTAGCGCGAAGTTATGAATAAGCTCGCCACCCCAAAACATTAATGCCAGCAATACCAATGCGGTTGTTACCGATGTCATGATGGTACGGCCAAGGGTCTGGTTCAATGAAATATTAATAATTTCGATCGTATCGCCCTTACGAACCATACGGAAGTTTTCACGAATTCGATCCGCAACAACAATCGTATCATTCAACGAATAACCAATTACGGCAAGTAACGCTGCAAATACGGTTAAATCAAAATCCCACTGAAACAAGGCAAAGAAGCCTAAGATGATGACAACATCATGGAACAATGCGAAAACAGCCCCTACCGAGAACTTGAACTGAAAGCGGAAGCTCACATAAAGCATCACCACAAACAAAGCCATTAGCAACGCTAAACCGCCCTGGTCACGTAGCTCTTCACCCACTTGACTGCCCACAAATTCACTTCGACGCAGTTCAACATCATTGAAGGCCTTTCCTTCTTCAACACTGCCAACTCGCAATGCTTCAAGTACTTCTGCACCCAAAGTATCACGATACGCTTCTGCCATACGAATTAAAACATCGGTCTCGCTACCAAAATGCTGCACAGTAGAACCGAGGAAACCGGATTCATCTAACTGCCCGCGAATTTTTTCAATATCCGCTGGCTGCTGATAAGAAACCTCAAGCAAAGTTCCCCCGGTAAAATCTAAACCTAAGTTCAAACCGCGCGTAACTAATGCAGCAATAGAAACAATTAACAATATTGCAGAAAACATCATGGCTATATTACGTAGCTTCATGAAGTCAAAATTCAATTCTTTAGCCATTACTTAGCCTCCTCTGCTGTCAGCTCATTAGCTGAACCGTCTCTTTTATTAATGCCACCGATAGACAGTGTATTGATTCGACGACCACCATAAGTAAAGTTAACCAACGAACGAGTCAATACAATCGCAGTAAACATCGAGGTGATAATACCCAGTGATAGAGTAACCGCGAAGCCTTTAACAGGACCTGTACCAACAGCGAACAAAATAACGGCAACAATCAAGGTGGTTAAGTTGGCATCAAAAATGGTCACAAACGCACGATCATAACCTTCATTAATCGCATGCTGCGGTGAGCGCTCCGCGTTCATTTCTTCTCGAATTCGCGAGAAAATAAGCACATTCGCATCAACGGCCATACCGACCGTTAATACAATACCTGCAATCCCAGGAAGGGTTAGCGTTGCACCAATAAGTGACATCAAGGCAATCAAAATAACCAAATTAAAGAATAAAGCGATATTGGCAAAGAAGCCGAATAGACGATAGAAAACCATCATAAAGACAAGCACTAACGCAAGCCCAACCAAGACAGACGTAACGCCCTGCTCAATGTTTTCTTTACCTAAGCTTGGGCCAACGGTACGTTCTTCAACAAAGTACATCGGTGCTGCTAGTGCACCTGCACGTAATAATAATGCTAGCTCAGACGCTTCTGCAGGCTCTAAACCCGTAATACGGAAACTCGCACCTAGCTGACTTTGAATGGTTGCCAAAGAAATAATACCGCGTGTTTCAGTATATTTTGTGACTGCCACTTCACGGCCATCTTCCATTTGATAACGAGTCGTAGGCTTTTGCTCAATAAACAAAACAGCCATGCGGCGCTTAATCGACTTACGCGTCACTTTGGCCATAATATTAGCGCCAGTAGAATCAAGACTGATATTTACTTGCGGCTGACCGTTCTCATCAAAAGAAGGTTGAGCATTGGTAACGCGATCACCAGAAATGATCTCATTTTTTTCTACACGCGCGGTGCGGAACTCATTCGTTCTAAACGCATACTCTTCACTAGAATAACGACTTGCATCAGGCTCAGCTTCTAAACGAAAAGATAGGTTAGCGGCTTTACCCAAAACCTTCTTAGCCGTTGCCGTATCTTGAACACCCGGCAGCTGTACCACAATACGATTAGCACCTTGGCGTTGAACCAAAGGTTCAGCAACACCCAACTCATTCACACGATTACGAATAGTGGTTAAGTTTTGTTTTACCGCATAGTTCTGTAAGTCTTTGCGCTTCTGCTCAGTCAACGCAATGATCACATCAAAAGTTTCATTACTTTCAGTCGACGCACGAAAATCTGTCATAGAACGACGCAAGTACGAATCACCTGCTTCTTGAAGCTCTTCTGATTTAAAGCTAATACGTAAGCTATTTTCTTCAATCGTCACACGACGATAGCGAATATCTTCTTCACGGAGTTGACGCTTCACTTCAGCCTGATAGTTTTTCATCTGGCCTTTCATGTAGCCTTCCATGTCCACTTCCATTAAGAAGTGCACACCACCGCTCAAATCAAGACCCAATGTCATTGGGCCTGCGCCCATATCTAATAACCATTGTGGTGTTGTTGGCGCACGGTTTAAAGCAACAACAAATTCATCACCCAAAGCACGCTGTAACTTATCTTTAGCAGGTAACTGTTGTTCGCTATCGGTTAAACGAAATAAAACCGTTCCGCCGGTGACTTCTTCCCCAAAGAAATCAATGCCATTTTCTTTTAAGTTAGCGCGGATCTGTTCTAACGAACGCTCACTTAATTCTGCACCCGCCTGATTCGGCGTAATTTGAATCGCTGGATCTGGTGGGTATAAATTCGGTACTGAATAAATGGTGGCCAATGCCAACACTAATACAATCAGTATATTTTTCCATAATGGGTATTTATTGAGCATCAATCCTGCCCTATTGTTAATGTATCGTTGATTTTTTGTTAATTATTAGTTTTTTATAATCATCATGCGGTAAAACGGCGATCTATTTTCTCACCCTTAACACACAAGAAAGGCAGCCGAAGCTGCCCTTTTTGGTTACTGCGATTTAAGCCTTAATGCCTTTAATCGTGCCTTTTGGCAATGCTGCAGTAATCGCTGATTTTTGCACGGGTAATTGTACGTTGTCAGCAACTTCAATCATTAAGAAGTCATCGTTTACTTTAATCACTTTACCCACAAGACCACCAGCCGTTGCTACTTCATCACCTTTCGACAAATCGGTAAGCAGTGCTTTATGTTCTTTTTGACGCTTGCTTTGTGGGCGCCATAGTAGGAAGTAAAAGATTAATAAGAAGCCACCTAAAAATACAAGCTGGCCAGTAACACCCATTGGTGCAGCCGCTGGAGCTTCAGCAAACGCTGATACAGGTGCTAATAATGCGGCCGCAGCCATCAAAGATTTTAAATTCATGTTCATTTCCATTAGTCAGTTGCCGTAATATATCAAATTTTTCTGTCAAGTGTTGTCAATCGAAGCAACAACACCCTTAACGCCTTCAATTAACTTCTATTTGCGGCTCAAGTGACGGAACTTCAAGGCCTCGTGCTGCATAAAAGTCTGCAACGAATTGATCAAAGGTCCCTTTATCCAATGCATCACGCATACCCGCCATCAAAATCTGGTAATAACGCAAGTTATGAATCGTATTCAACGTAGAGCCCAAAATCTCTTTGCACTTATCTAAATGATGCAAGTAAGCACGAGAGAAGTTTTTACAGGTGTAACAATCACACTGATCGTCCAGCGGGCGGATATCCGTTTTATGCGTCGCATTGCGTAACTTAAGAACACCTGTGTGGGTAAAGATGTGAGCATTACGCGCATTACGTGTCGGCATCACACAGTCAAACATATCAACGCCACGACGAACACCTTCAACCAAATCTTCTGGTTTACCAACGCCCATTAAATAACGTGGCTTATCGGCCGGCATTTGATGAGTGATGTGCGAAAGAATACGCATCATGTCTTCTTTTGGCTCGCCAACGCTTAAACCACCAATGGCATAACCATCGAAGTTAATTTCAGAGAGCTTTGCCAAAGACTCATCGCGCAAGTCTTCGTACATACCACCTTGAATAATCCCGAACAACGCCGAAGGACTATCACCGTGTGCATCTTTAGAACGCTGAGCCCAGCGCAAAGACAAGCGCATTGAATCTGCCGCTTCTTTTGGCGTTGCTGGGTGTGGTGTACATTCATCAAAAATCATAACCACATCAGAACCTAAGTCGCGCTGCACTTGCATCGAACTCTCAGGAGACATGAATACTTTTTCACCGTTTACTGGCGAACGAAACGCCACACCCTCTTCGGTAATTTTACGCATCTTACCTAGACTGAAAACTTGAAAGCCGCCTGAATCGGTTAAGATAGGTTTATCCCACTGAGTGAAATCATGTAGATCGCCGTGCATTTTAATAATTTCAGTACCAGGGCGTAACATTAAGTGAAAGGTATTACCTAAGATAATATCCGCGCCAATATCTTCAATTTGCTGTGGCGTCATACCTTTAACAGTACCGTAAGTACCTACAGGCATAAATGCTGGCGTTTCTACGTTGCCACGAGGAAAACTTATAGTGCCTCGACGAGCTTCACCCGAAGTAGCCTTAAGTTCAAAATCCATAAAACATTTTCTAGTCATTAATCTGCCTTACTTAATGTGCCTTACTTTAAGATGCCTTACTTTAAACCCTTGATTTAAAGCAAACATTCCAGCAATTGCACTTTTATATTTTTTTAATAGGACGCGGTATAAACATACTGTCGCCATAGCTATAAAAACGGTATTTTTCTTTAATCGCACAATCATAGGCGTTTAAAGTATGTTCTTTTCCAGCAAATGCCGAGACCAACATAATCAAAGTTGATTCTGGTAAATGGAAGTTAGTAATTAATGCATCCACTGATTTAAATTCATAACCTGGATAAATAAAAATTTGCGTTTCATCATTAAACGGCTGAATAGTGCCAGACTGACTCGCACTTTCTAAACTACGCACCGACGTTGTACCCACTGCAATCACACGATTACCACGAGCACGTGCGGCATTAACTTGATCGCATAAGTGCTGATCAACATCGACATATTCTGAATGCATTGTATGATCATTCACATCATCGACCTGTACCGGCTGAAAAGTACCCGCCCCAACGTGTAGAGTCACATAACCAAAATCAATGCCTTTGGCTTTTAAGCGCTCTAAAAGCGGATCATCGAAATGCAATCCTGCTGTTGGTGCAGCAACCGCACCATCGTGTTGAGCATAAACCGTTTGATAGCGCTCTTTATCATCTTCGACATCCGCACGATCCATATAATGAGGTAAAGGCATATGGCCTTCGGCTTCTAATATTTCAAATACCGGACGTGGATCTAAAAATTTCAGTTCAAATAACGTGCCCTTGCGGCCAATCACTTCAACATCCGCGCCGCCTAACATAATGCGCTGACCTGCTTTAGGTGAACGAGATGACTTAACATGCGCAATCACATGGTGCTCATCAAGGACTCTTTCGACCAAAGCTTCCAACTTACCGCCACTTTCTTTTTGGCCGTATAAGCGTGCAGGAATCACCTTGGTATTATTAAAAACCAATAAATCCCCTGGGTTTAATAAGCCTTCTAAATCACGAAAACCATTATGCTCAATAGCACCGGTTTCTCCGTCAACACACAATAGGCGTGAAGCACTGCGCTCTTCCATCGGGAAGCGGGCAATTAATTCATCGGGAAGGTCAAAACTAAAGTCACTGGTTTTCATGAGGGTCACTGAAATAAGCTATTGGATAATTACAAGCCAATAGGCGGTCAATCGAGATTTAGGCCGCATTTTACCTGAGCAAAGCATACAAGTTAAGCACCCATTGAACGCTCAGTGTGATTGTCATCAAGAATTGACAGTTCGAACGTTAAGGATCAATAAAATTCAGGCAAGATAATGAAAACAAACGATTTTTTCTGAAAGTATTTGACAGATATTGAAAAAGCAGTATTATGTGCGGCCTCTGAACGAGATTCAGTGCCAGTGTGGTGAAATTGGTAGACACGCCGGATTCAAAATCCGGTTCCTTCACGGGAGTGGCGGTTCGACTCCGCCCACTGGTACCATTTATTCTAAAAGCCTCGTATATTGATCAATATACGGGGCTTTTTATTGCATATAATTCCACTTCTATTTCATACGACAAAGTGCTTACTCCTGATCAAACTACCCGACAGAAGAATAAATAATACCCCCACCACCCACAGCAGCAAACAAGCCACGGTTAGCAAGCACCATTCTCGCTAATAGAGCTCTATCCTATCAGCCTAACTGTAGGCGCTGCACAAAAATGAACGCCCTACTGTTTGAAAGTGACACTCTAAACCGGAAAGGCGTGAAGGTCGCGCTGCCTAATAGGTTAAAGATTGCTAAGTCTAATTTTTTGACATTAGTAATGCAGTCGCGATTTTCTTCAGCTCAACATCCATCGCATTTCGCTCCGAAATACTCACAGAATAAAATTCAATTAAATCGCTCCTGTTAACATTGATATGCTGACTAGAAATCGCCATCCTTAGATAAGCTACAACGTCAGAAGGATCTAATTTTATTTGCTCAACAGCTATAGTAAAGGCCTCCTGATATTCCTTATTAATGATACTTTTTTCATAGTTAAGCGATAACTCGTAATACCTTTCTGCTGCATTAAAATCAGAATTAGAAGATAAAGGTATCAAAACAGCCAATATTAATAACATTACTTTCATTACTTACTCCTATGGGATAACGACTGTATGCGCTTCACTTGGTATTGCATTAATAAATTCATCCCATTGAGATGGGTTAATTGTTGGGCATGCAGCAGAGCCTTTCCAGTTAGCATTTTGTCCAGCATGAACATGCACATAAGTCGCCGTTGCACCCTGCGAAGGATAATTTGGGTTTAATTCTGTAGATGGAACAGCAGCATTATTATTAAGAACAATTGCAGGCTGCCCTTGATGAGGCCCATTAGCCGCTGGGTAAGATCCAGGAGCAACGTAAGGGTAAGCATCTGTTCCGGTTAAGCTTGGGTTTGATGGCTTATAAGGGTTAGGAGTACTACTTCCATCAAAAGTCCCTAAAGCCACACCACTATTACTCGTTACCGTTACACTCTGATTATAAACAGTCCCCGCACCAGTTCCTTGACCCCCAAATGTTATTGTAGCTAATCCAAATGGATCTATATTATTTACAGGATCTCCACCAACATAAACATAGGTATTCAATCCACCACGCAATCCAATCGGATCACTCTGAATATAACGCCCAATACTCGGATCATAGTCCCGGAAGTAGTTGTAAGAATAACTGCTTTCTTGATCTGCGTACTGCCCCGGAAACCTTTGATTCTGCGCTAAAGTTCCTGTCTCGCTGTACACTTCACCAAACGGAGTAGTCTTGATTTGCCAAATGACCTCTCCTGATTGATTGGTTGCGGCTTTAGGTGCACCAATATGATCAGCATGAATACATGCCGTATCATCAGCGCCAGAACTTAGAGGCCTTACTTGTGCAATTGGCTTTCCTTCCAAATAAATATAATCAACTAACGTATTGCCATTCGCATCGAGCTCAGCAAGCAATGACCCATCCAGCTGATAAATAAAGAAGGTCGTCATACCATCAATTGTTTTTGTCACTCTCTGCCCACTGGCATTATAGGTGTAGGATATTTCGGTAGGCACCTTTTCAAAAGCAACTTTCAATAATTCAGGTATGTCTTCTAAAAAAGTCGAACTACAAACATCGCCCTTACAGCTATTCCCCCAAGTTTTAAGCCTATAGCCCGAATCCGGTTCCGCTTTAAACGTTACTGAATCGACTCCGGTGCCGTAAGAATTCTTGCACTTGTTTTCACCAGCACCAGAACCACAGTTAATATTTTCTTCGCCGACAACATCGTAGACTCGACCATTACCTTCCACGATAACTTCAACATCTTTACAACCCTGAAGAATCAAAACCAATAAAAAAATTGGGATAATCTTGTTATTAAACATAGTATAAGCTTCCTTTGCCCTAGCCCAATTAATCCTGATGACGAACGCTTTCTAAGCGCCCTTCTGCCCCCGTTAGTTGATTGAGCGCTTACCGAACTTTGATTATTTGAGGCCATTCCCATTGCCCCGATACACAGCAGAACCTTCTGTGAGTTCGCGTTTCAAATACATAAACTAAGAGTGTAGGGACTGCACAAAAATGAACGACCCACTGTTTGAAAATGACACCCTGAACGGGAAAGGTGTGACCAAGAGACTGTTTAAATGACAATAAAATAATAGTCAGCAAGATCGTCAAGGGCATACCTCACTCCTTGAAAAAGGGGCATACTCGATAAAAATATCCGCCTAAAATGCTAACCAAATTTGATCTGACAGGCTAAGTCTAAAATAGACAACCCTCAGATCAGGCCACATGAATTACTACCACTTATATTCTTCCACCAATCGATGTATGAAAACTAGTAGCAATCCATAAATATTCAAAAAAAGCCACATAGCAATAAAATATAAAAGCGGCTGATGAAATCAATAAGTTAAATAGAAAATTACGCTCCTGCCCTAACAATCTATATACGACACAAGCCTCAAGAAATGGAAGCGTTACAATTAAATACCCCATGTAGACAATGACTTTGTTATTTTCATCGAATACAACAACATACGAATAATCAAGAATCATCAAATATATTAAATATATCAATGCCCAAAAAAAACTATATAAAGCAGCCTTAATCATGCGCCTACAACCCGTTATACTCGATTATTAATGCATCAGTATAGTGCTGACAATTATTATTTAAAAAATCATAATCGCTTTTCCACCCACCATTTCCTTCGTAATCATAATTACGATTCCAATCGTTTTTAATATTCTCTTGAGCTTTCCTCATCTTTTCATCATCATACTTTTTATCATCACATTCTTGATACTTATCTACGTTTTCACGATCATCAAATTCACCATAGTCTGTAAATCCAGTATTATCGCCAGTTCCATCTTCATAAAATCCATGTTCATGATATATACCACGATTTGATTCGCTAGGCCCTGACATATAATCCCCTGCAAATGAAAGAGGTCTACGACACACTTTAAAGAGACCGTACGGATCAGAGTAATTTACTGGGCTCCCCCCAACGTACCCATAAGTATTCAACCCACCTTCAAGCCCAATCGGGTCACTCTGAATGTATCGCCCTAAACTAGAATCATAATCACGGAAGTAGTTGTACGCATAACCGCTTTCTTGATCCGCATATTGCCCCGGGAACCTTTGATTCTGCACTAAAGCTCCTGTCTCGCTGTACACTTCACCAAACGGAGTAGTCTTGATTTGCCAAATGACCGCTCCTGTTTGATTGGTTGCGGCTTTAGGTGCACCAATATGATCAGCATGAATATATGCCGTATCATCAGTTCCAGAACTCTGGGGCCTTACTTGTGCAACTGGCTTCCCTTCCAAGTAGATGTAATCAACTACCGTATTGCCATTCACATCGAGCTCAGCAAGTAATGATCCATCCAGCTGGTAAATAAAGAAAGTAATCTCGCCCTCGACCGTCTTTGATACTCTCTGCCCGCTGGCATTGTAGGTATAGGATATTTCGGTAGGCACCTTCTCAAAAGCAACGTTCAGTAATTCTGGGATGCCTTCTAAAAAAGTCGAACTACAAACATCGCCTTTACAGCTATTACCCCAAGTTTTAAGTCTATAGCCCGAATCAGGTTCCGCTTTAAACGTTACTGAATCGACTCCATTGCCGTAAGAATTCTTGCACTTGCCTTCACCAGCACCCGAACCACAATTGATATTTCCTTCACCTACAACATCGTAGACTCGGCCATTACCTTCCACGATAACTTCAACATCTTTACAACCCTGAAGAATCAAAACCAATAAAAAAATTGGGATAATCTTGTTATTAAACATAGTATAAGCTTCCTTTGCCCTAGCCCAATTAATCCTGATGACGAACGCTTTCTAAGCGCCCTTCTGCGTTGTATATAAGCTCCTTATTTAGGACAGGCTTCTCATCACCAGTGATGTTGCCTAAATCATCATAAGAGAAACTACGCTCTAAGGTTTTTCCATTTTCTTCAGCAGTCACCCCCTCAACACGATTATTAGCCCAAGGGTAATAATACGTCTCCGCCTTTGAATACTCATTTCGAGTGATACTTCTCGAAAGTCTATTCCCAACAGGATCATATCCATACGAGACCGTACCGTATTGACCAGCAGCCTCTCTTAAGCGATGCACTTTATCGTAAGCAAACGACTGATTGGCTTCTTTTGATGTAGAAGAGTCAATACCAACGATGTTGTTAAAGGAATCAAAACGATAGCTCAACCGGAAGATATCATTATTGCTTTGTACTACAGCTAACTCCGACAAACGACCATCGATATCAAAATTTGTACTTTGTACTACGCCGTTTGAATAAGACAAGGTACCAATAGAACCAAATGGCTCATACTGAACACTAGACAAAATGGAGCCCTGATCACTATTAACTCCATTTACTCGTCCTCTAGTAGAGTTGTAATTAACAGTCCGACCACCGGGATATTGAATAGAAGCCAGAGCTCCTCTCAGGTTATAACCATACGTTGTGTTCACGTTTACGGAGCTAGAACCACCTACTTGCAGCTCTTGGGAATGAACAACAATATTTCCAAATTCATCGTATGTATATTGATTAATACCCGTGGTATCAATCAACTGATAGAGTCGGCCGACAGCTTTAGCTTGCTCATCGTCATATACCCATTCGATATCGTCAGCCGTCAGGTTCTGACTTCTCACTAAAGGTCTGCTTAGCGCATCAAAGGCTTGGTTAAAGTGAACCCCTTTCGCGTTATGAATTCCAGTAGTATTACCCGCTTTATCATAATAGAAAGACGTCGTTCCCGTGTCAGGACTTTCCGTTTGAATTAACTGCCCAAAACCATCATAAATATAGCTAGTTTTGTTGCCATTCGGATCAATTACAAACAATACAGAGCCGTTAACATCGTACTTTATATTCGCTGTATTACCCAAAGCATCCAGAGTCGATGTTTTTCGATTCCGTCCATCATAGCCATGCTGAGTTTGTAATACCTCTGCACTCCCCGAACCTACACTATCCTCGTAGCCAACCTTGTTATCAAATACGATGTTATTATTCAAATCGTATTTAAATTCTGTTTCTTGCCCGCTATTCCCAAGAACTTTCTTAAGGCGCCCCATCTCATCAAAGACCCTTTCACTTTGACGAACTACATCACCCGAACCATCCTTTACAATCCCTGTTAGCCACTGTCCATCCAACAGACTGCGGTCTGGATACTCTATACGCTCCTCAAAGTTATTGGTTATCGCAGAAAGATGTCTGGCCTCATCGTATTCGTAAGATATAAAAGATCCATCGGCATAAGTTGTCTTTTCCAGCATACCGTTAGGGTAGTAATCGTACTGAGTGACAGAGTTACCTTTAACAGTTTCTACCGTAATACTCTTTAGCCAGCCTCTTGGGGTATAAGTCATTCTACGAACAACACCATTAGGATCTGTAATTTTCAACGCATTCCCTGCAGCATCGTACTCACTGTAAACAGTACTATGACCATACGCATTGATAACCTCAGTAAGCTGACCTATTTCATCAAAATGAGAAACGGTAACATCGTCTACACCATCATTTTGTGTATTAGGATCAAGAGGGCCATTAACAGTATGTGTTTTCAATAAGGTGCTATCTGCATCATGATATTCGTACTGATGAGTGACCATTCTTGTTCTGCCGTTAGTTGAATATGGCTCAACATAGGTAGTTAGATCGGTCATTGTGATTTCAGATATACGATTTTCAGGCGTATAGACCCAGTCTTCACGCTTGTACGCCTGAAGAACGTTACTTTCATCTTTGCTGTAATACGTACGCGATTCAGGTAAAGATAAAACATCACGCCATTCGGTTACGATCTTCTGAGTATCAACTGTCTCAACCAGCTCTGAATCAATTCCATTTGACCAAACAAGGGGATTTCTCATCTCCTCTACAAGACCACGACGGTTTCTAATGGTCTCCGTAACGTACCCTTTGTTATCAGTAACAGTTCGCTCAAAACCAAAGTCGTCATACGAATAGTAACTATCGCTCGCCGCACAAGAACCTAAAGCTTCACCTTCTAGATGAACAAGCTTTCTTGTACCTTGGAGAACCTTGTAGTGATAGACAGCTGTCTTACCTAACGCATTAGTAATAACGATACGGGGAGAATTCGAGTCATTGATATAAGTGTAATCAAGACTCACTTTGCTATTACCCAGTCCTTCTTTTCCTTTTTCGGATAGATTGGCTCTACCGTCAGCATCATATCCCCAGCGGGTGTAGTTAACCTCGGCCTCATCAGTAATACTTGTTAAGCGAGTTCCATATTGTGCATCGTAATGATAAATAAGTGATGATCTGCCATCAGAAGTACTCGGATAAGTTACCTGCTCCAGCATTCCATTGTCCGCATACTGATACTGATATAGATGCCCCATGGGGCCAGTAACAGCTGTTAACTGTGAAAAGTCTGAACTCGAATATTGTAGGGTTAATACTCTGCCAGTGGCCAAGTTTGAAACTGTCGCTGCATGACCTTCTTCATCATAATCAAGAGTCCTGCGCTCTCCTATTCGATTAGTAATGGAAACTAAGCGCCCTAAAGAATCGTATCGCTCAGTTTCATTGTTCTGCTTAAGAACTACCCACTGGTCATTAGCCGAATCAAACTCGACTCTTTCAACAACATCTGTATCTAGAGGAACGATGCCTTCTTCTTTATTAATAAAAACTAGAACTTTGCCATCAGCTTGGTGAAGCTCTAAATAGTTGCCCCCTTCCTCCGGTTCTCCCAACGAATTCAGGTCAAGCTTCATTCTTCTCTGGTAGCTGTTCGACCACTCACCTTCAGCACCATTAGCCTGTATCTCATTACTCCCTACCATTGGACCACTGTATGTAAAGTAGAAATCAAACCTCTTAAACTGAGGGTACCCTTCCTTCAAGTACTTGGCACCAGATTCTAAATTAATAGGATTTCCTACTAGGCTTCTGCAGCTTCTTGGCTCGCCTTTAGCCTTCTCCTTCTTAGGCTCTTTAGGGCATTGAACATAATCGTACCGCTCAATAATACATTCATCACCGACTAGTCTATATCCCATTGGACAGAAATAGTCAGTTTCTATAAACAAACTCCCAGTTCCTTCTTGATCAAAAACTCTAAAAGGATATTCCGCGTCGTCTTCATCCTCTAATCTGGAAGAAGCAATCCATAAAATATCAAATTTTCCAACTTCATTACCTGCTGTTATCTCTACATCTTCGAAGACAACGTCATAACTAGGCACAGGAACATATTCCCATGTGCTATCATAATCTATGATATCCATTGTACCAGTATAACTACCAGGGATCTGATGCTCCAAGTAAGCATTCTTTAATTTGGATAGCGATGCAGAAAGCAAAGCCTCCTTACTGCTATAATGGCTCTTTGATAAGTGAACCTGATTGTTTGGATAGGAATCATAGTTAACTTTTGGGATATCATACGAAGAATCAGACAGAGAGTAATCAAGTTTTGAAGTGGATATAATACTCCCCATAGTAAAAGTTGCTTTTGTAGAATAGAACTTTTTCTCAGCATCAATTACTTCTCTGGATACCTCTTGACATATTTCCTCATCACCATAAGAGTTAGTGATCCATAAATTCAATACAGCAAATATAAATACTGAATTAATCAAACTATTGAAATACTTTAAGCAACTTATTATCTTCATATCTTATTTCATCCTTAAATTTATGAATATTTATGAATTGAATTTTCAAGAACATCAATTAAAACTTAATTTTTTTACAACAGAATAATAATTTATAACTAGAACCACTACACTCTCGCCCAAAAAGCCTAGAACGTGGCTTACTAAGCGTTTAGAACGTCAGGAAACGCTGGCTTTGAATAAAGGGTGAAAGTCCCTGCGAAGTAAGAGTTAAGCGATGCTGAAGGCAATATGGTTAGCACTGCTTTTGGGGTAAGTTCTAAACAACTCGGCGGGGTCCTAGGCCCTATGCTTGGAAGTATGTTCAGCGTACGGAACTGAGTGATGTCTCATTTTCATTCACCCCCAAGCTAACCCGCAAAATACGCCTTCATAAAATCTAAAAACACTCTTACTTTTAACGGCACATAATCCAGTTTTTGATAATATGCCCACAACTGAAACTCTCGACTTTTTAGCTTCGGCAATAAAGGCTGTAACGTATTCTCGGCCAGCTCTTGCTGAATAATCATACTGGGAATATAAGCAATGCCTTGGGCTGCTATCGCCGCCTGAATAATGACTTCGGTATTATTGCTCAGTAAAGGTGAGTAAACTTCAATACTATTTTCAGTACTCTCGCCATTAGCGAAAGTCCAAATATTCGGATTACTAAGGCCATAAGCCAAGCAGGTGTGGTTGGCTAATTCTTGCAGCGTGCTGATAGAGGATTTGGCGACATACGCTGGGGCAGCGTATAAGCCATTTGAATAATTACATAAAGGCAACCCGATTGTGGTTGCGGTATCTAAGCTTTCTTGTTGTCGACAAAAAGAGATATCAGCTTCTGGCTTAGGTAAATCCTGATATTCCACCGACTGTAAAACCATTTCTATTTTCGGATGCTGTTGCTGAAATTGAGTCAACGCAGCCAATAAAACACGCGTAAGCACTGGCTGAGGAGCCGCGATAGTGAGAACCCCTTTTACTTCTTGCCCTAGGCTAGCAGTTTCATCTAATAAGCTTTGCCATTGGCCACCCAAATGACGCATTCGTTGGTAAAACTGTTCACCCGCTTCGGTAAGAGACATTCGCCTTGTCGTTCGGCGCAATAACTGGACGCCAAGATGTTGCTCTAACTCGGCCAGTCTTTTACTCACAACCGAGGGGCTGATGCCTTTTTGACGGGCAGCCCCTGCCAAAGAGCCTTGATCAACCACCAACAAAAATACTGAGGCACGTTCGAAGCTGTCCATATTCGTTCCAAAATGAGAATAGTGAAGTCTTAATTACCCTGATTATCTCTTAATATTAAAGAATTACCATGACCTCTTCTATATTTCCAAATCGAGATTGATATGTACGTAACTGAAATTCTTAGCTGGAACGCCAAAGCAGGTGTAAGTGATCAACAAATGATAACGGCCATGCAGACTATGCTGCCTGACCTAAAAAACTTACCGGGATTTTTATTTCAGAATTTAAGTAAAGATGCCAAAGATCGCTGGGTCGCAGTGTATTTTTGGCAAACGGCTGAAGATGCTCATAACTCGAATGTATTAATAGCAAACAAAAAATCGATGACCGCTTTAATGCAATTGTTGCACGCAGAGACAATCGAGATGGAGGTCATGGAGCCCTTACAGGGTTCTGGAACGTTATTATTTACTTAATTAACCCAAATTACTCTCTAATCCATCAATCCCTAATCTAGCAAATGCTTAACCTATAACTCCGTTAAGAGCCCTGCTTTTTGGCCGGGTACACCTACCTCTATTTAATTCACAATCCAGCTGCTAAAATATGTCCAATTCCCAATAACTGTTTAAAACTAATCCCTATGTCCGATATAAATTTACCTTCTGCCCCGCTTTGGCGCCGATTAGCCGCCATGGTTTACGATCTATTTAATATTATTGGCATTAGCTTTTTACTGGCGGCCATCTTTATTCCTGCCAGCTCATATTTATTCAATAGCGGTGAACCTATTGGCGAGCTTCCTATTCCCGTCGCCGCTAGTTACTTTTTCATTATCATTTTCTTTTTTTACACTACGTTCTGGCGCCGCCAAAAACAAACTCTAGGCATGAAAGCCTGGGGCTTAAAAATTGCTAATGAATTAAAACCTCACCATCAGCTTTCCCTTGGACAATGCATGTTACGCATCGCCATTGGTTTTTTCTCGATTGGCTTAGGCGGCTTAGGGTTTTGGTGGGCTTTGTGGGATAAGCAAGAAAAGACGTGGCATGATCATGCGTCTTTTACTCGTATTGTATTTGATCCGAATGATTCATAAATAAAAAAGGCTAGCGGAAAATCCTCTAGCCTTTTCTTTGAATTACTTGAAAGTAATATTTAAACCTATCCGCCGGTTAAAGGCATCAGATTAAGATCATAGCCACAATCCTCTGCTACCATCCTTTCGATCCAAGCACTCACTAGAGCAACACCTTCCTTATGAATACTACTACGGCCTAGCTCCGGCATTTTATGACGACCATCATTGGTATTCATGCGGTGCACTAAATAAGAACGTTCAGGATGACCAGGAATAACATCTCTAGGGAATTCGTTATAGCCTGTCTCTTCACCATATTCATCCCTTTCAGCTGGCCAACCACCAGCAACCGCTGTTTTACACACACCAAAATGACCAGGCTCTGCATCAAAATCGCGATTAAACTCAACCGTTAAGCCACTATCTCCTGCAGCACCAGCATAATTAGCCTCGGGAATCGTTAATTCTTGGCGGTGACAATGAGCACAGTTAATATCTAAATACCCACGCGCCATAACCGTTAATTCTTCATTGGTTAACGCTGCTAACGCCGTTGTATCTTTAAAAATTGGAGCAGAATTAATTGCGATTTTGTCTGTTGGCACAGACGTCAGTATTCCTTCACTTTCCCAGTGGGCTAATTGATTTTCAACCTGGCTACCATAATCATAATCGTAATTTAAAAAGCGAGCCTTTGGGCCTATCGGCTTAAAAATTGATTTTCGCTTGTCTTGCGGGTCATTCTTATCCAGAACAGGAACCACTGCATGGCAGTTAGTGCACTGGTTTTTTTGCGGCACACCGTATTCAAATTCCAAAGACTCACCGTCATGAGTAATCGCTATTTCGACGGATTTACCCGTCACAATATAAGAAGCATCGGTCGCCGAATCCCAATAGTAAGGAAGTGCTGTCCAACCATCGGTACGGTGGATCAATAAACGGGTTTCTATATGGGTTTCATTCACACCACGGCTCGCGGTATTTTCAGGCATCGAAAAAGTTTTTACTAAAACGGTACCCACAGGAAATTCAATAACCTCATGCTCAGAATACGTTGCTAACTTATCCTTTGGTACAAAAACAAAACGATATTTTGTCGCATAGTCAGTAAATAGCGGAGTCGATAAATCGTACGGAATACCTTGTTCATTAGGCCCACTAGTAGGGTCAGCTTGATCTAAGAACAAATTATAATCTGATAGTTTAGGGCAATTTTTTGTTAACAATGCTGCCCAATTGACACCTGTTTCGCTAAACTCACACGAGGCATCAGAAACCTCTCTATCAACATCCAAATCGGAACCAGCAGTTTCTTTTGAACTACTTCCGCCCCCACAAGCAGCCAGTAAAACACTGATTGTAAGGATGGATAAATATTGTATTTTTATTTGAAATTTATTTTTTTTATTCATAACGCAACCTTGAAACACCTACTTATAAAATTATATTACAACCCAAAACAGTCATAAAAAGAGCCCTGTCTCATAACAGAGCCCTCTTAGATAAAGGTCGTTAATTAATTAAAGTGCGCAAGCGGCTAAAGCAGAGTCATCCGCAGTACAGCCATGTTTTTTATTATTGATAGTAACAACCGCAGGAGACAGTCGCTCCAGAGTACAATCTAATAGCGTATTGTTTTCCATTTTGTCGATACGCAAGGTTGCTTCAGGTGCGCTTTGATCTTCATTCCAGTTATTGGTATCGGTCGCAACTGTGCCATAGACCAAACCCACATTGAGATCATTAGCATTCAGTGTGTTTTTGTTATTATCATTGATATTACTGTGTGAGCACACAAGGTCTACAGCGGTATAAGGATTATAATTAACGCCATCTGCAGCCGCATTTTCACCGACGAGTTGATTAAAGCCTGTTAGCTGACCCGCATTTGAAAGCAGCTCGCCAATGCCACCATAAATGATCGCTGGCGCTGTTTGTGCACTTCCTGTCGCATTATAAGGTGATTGATAACCTGCAATAATTTGCTGAAGCAAACCAGCCTTTGGCGGTACTGCAAGGCTATTATCCTTGAACGTATTATTATGAATATTAATATTTTTGATAAGAGGGCTCCAACCATTTGCCATGGTAGAGCCATGATTAGTCGGATAATTTGCAACATCATCATCAGCTAAAAAATAGCTCGCCACTTCAATACCCGCGGTATCATTATCGACAATGGTATTGTTATAAATTTCAACATCACTGGTCGCAAAAATTAAAATACCCGTACCTGATGGCGCAAGGCTCACGGCACCCGCACCGACATTAGGGGTATTATTATCATAAGTCGCATTATTAAATATACGAACCCCACCACCGTAAGCTTGAGGTAAACCCGGTAGGTCAAAACTTAAGATGCCTGCAGCGTTATCAAAAGCAACATTATTATAAACATCCGCATTGTTTGAGTTCTCAATTTCAATACCCGCAACGTTATGCTCTGCAATATTATTACGCACGACAATATTATTGGATTGACCCACATAGATTCCGGCATCAGCCGAACCCTTTGAGTAGTTATAATCCATCAATACATTTTGGCTAGAAACAGGATACAAACCATATGCACCGTTATTATCTCCACCGTCCTCTAAATCTGTCTCCCAAATTGCCGAGGTATAGGTAATATGAATACCATTAACACCGTCTGCTTTGATACCGTTTTTAGGCGCTTCATAAACACCTAAATCACGTATTGTAATATCGTTACCACCCGCAAACTTGAAGCCATCATCATCAGGCGCAGAGCTAAAGTCTAACTTTGTATCGGTCATACCATGACCTGTAATCGTAATGCCTGTCGCATCAGTAACAGTGATAGCAGAGCTAACAATAAAAGAACCTTTTGGCAAAACAATAACGGCATTATCAGGAATATCGGTTAGCGCTGTAATCAGCGCGTCTTTCAAATCTGCACCATCTGCAGCATCTGGCGAGACATAAATGGCATTTGCAGGTAAAACAAAACCAGAAGCGGTGCAATCAACACTTAAACAAGGATCAACAGCGACCTGAGCTGTTCCGCTGCTTTTATTATCACTATCACCACCACAACCCGTCATGCCGAAAGCAGCAACCGCAATAGCCGATGCCAAACCTAATTTAATTAAAGGGATACTTGATAAGGATTTATTGGATTTAATCATTCTGAGCCTCAAAGGTAACATCCCTTAAAATCGGGATTTTTATATTTCTATCGTTAGGCTTCAATAGAGGATTTTCATCGTCTTTAAATTGTTATGGCATTTATTAAGGTTATATCGCCAAATCGAATTTACTGAAGCCTCACAAGTAGAACTGATACCTATGAGGAGGGTAAAACCCTTTCGCTGAGGAGTTCATTACATTCGTTGTGCAATTCTTTCAAAGCCTTGCACCACAAGAGCTAGCAAGTAATGTGTTTTTTATTAAAAGCGACCAAGCATTTATTGAAATGAACGTTTTGATTAGCAAAAATGCGTCAGTAGCCCTCTCTAAAAGCTGTTGGAGTCGTATCTTTTTCTTTTCGAAATGCACGATTGAATGAACTAAGTGTGCGATAACCTACATCTAAAGCGATATTAGAAATAGGCGTTTCTGGCTCATCCCTCAACCTTTTTGCCGCCTCGTTAATGCGATATTCATTGATAAATTCATTGAAGTTTCGATAGCCTAGCTCTTTATTAATTGCGGCTCGAACTTTGTATTCAGGCACCTCTAAGGCATTAGAAAGATCTTTTAAAGTAAGATTTTCTCGGCGATAAAAGCCTTCTAGCATAATCGCTTTCACACGGATCAGGGTTTCTGATTCGCGCATCAATAATGGCGCTTGCTCAACACGGGGAATAGGCCCACTTGCTTCGTTGCTCTCTTGTTCTATCAAGGTATTTTCTGCATTTAAAACAGCGCTATTAACAACCTGAGCGCGCTCTTGATCAGCAATAAGGTTGCCATTTTCAAAGGCATTGTTATGCAGTTTAATTCCCCCCCAAATATCTGATCGTCCTTTAACTAAAAACCAAACAATGACTAGCAGAGATAAATCGATTGCAAATATTCTAGAAGCATCAGAACCAAAATTAAGATTGAATGAGAAAATTGACCAACCTAGCGACAAGCCAGCGGCGCCCATAATTGCCCAACGTAAACGCCTTCTGGATTCAACCATATCATCCTCTCGCCCCCTCAATAGGGCAACGATCCCCATAATAATTAGTGCATACTCACAATATTGCTGAACTTCGCGGCCTATAAACTCCACCCATTGAGGTGCCATTCCTAACGATAGTGTAATTAGATGTCTAAGCACTGGGGCGATGAGACTGAAGATGGCAATGACTAAGCCAATTCGAGGAAGTGATTTCCCTTCCTGAAAGATTAAACGACAACTGATCCAAAAAAAGGCGGGGGTCACACTTTCAATCATGTAGGCATAAACATGTAAGCTGCTGGGTAGCCAGTTATGACATAAAGAAACAAAGGCCCCAAAAATTAATACAAAGAAAGCTCGAGCTGCATTGGCATGAGAGAAATCTTTAAGCAATAACATCATCAGCACAATACAGGTACCTGCACCAAATGCTGAGAAAAACAGTTCTAACATTAAAAGGCCTATCAGTATTTTTATTTATTATTTTTATTATCTTGTTTATCAAGAATTGACTGACTAAATATACTAAAGACTTTATGACAAGCCCGCTAGTGAATTAGCGAGCTTTTTAAAATGAAGCGCTAAGCGGCCTTTCTCATCAGTAATAAACCTAGAGCAAAACTGCACCCGATTGGAATAATACTGGCTAAAATAGGCTCAAACCCTAAAACGATACTCGCAGGAGAAAGCAACTCTTCAGCATACTTATAAATCATCCCGACAATAATCCCACTAAAAATTCGATAACCTGGAGTTACTGATCGTAAGGGGCCAAAGATAAATGAGATACCCAAGATCACCAATGCAAAGGTACTTAGAGGCTGTGTTATTTTTCGCCAGAAAGACAACATATAGGCGTCAGAATTTAAGCCTTGATCATCCAGATAGCTGGCGTAGCGATAGAGACCTGAGATTGACATATCCCTCGGACTAACAATTACAACACTGAGTTTTTCAGGGGTTAGTTCGGTATCCCAGCGCCCGGTTTCATGCTTTTCGCGCCAGACTTTATCATTCTCAAAATGAGTAATAACAATATTTTCCATCTGCCAATACGAACGCTGATAGATCGCTCGCTGAGCATAGACGACTTGCTTCAACTCATCAGCAGGCTGCTCATTCGCCGTATCGGTTACGTCTAGTTCAGACTCATTAGCCGCTGATTTTGTAAACTCATAACGTGTTATACCGTGCAATACACCACCCGGCTCTACCGCATTAAAGCGCATAAAGGTATCGCCTTCACGATGCCAGTAACCTTTGCCTTTATTCGACAGTGCTTCATTAGCACCTTGGGCAACCGCTTTATGTGCCTGAGCAATGCGCTCTAAAGATGGCACAACATATTCACCCAATAATAAAGAAATGAACATCAATACAGCCATCGGTTTTAATACTGCAAATACGATACGGTTGATCGAAATCCCTGCCGCTCGCATAACGGTTAATTCGCTATTCGCAGCCATTGAGCCTAGCCCAGCCAAGCAACCAATAAGACACGCCATTGGCATATACTCATAAATCCGGCGTGGAAGTCTAAGTCCTGAAAAGAACAAAGCATCAACCAGCTGATAATTACCTTTTAAATTATCTAACTCATCAACTAGGGTAAAAATTGCATCGAGGCCAACAATCACAATCATGACAACCATCGTCGCCATTAAAACAGTACGTGCAATATAAGAATCTAACTGGCGCATCACAACTTCCTAATCTTACGACGACGGTTCCACTCGGGAATAAATAACAATCCCAAGCCTATCAATGCATACACCCCATGCACCCACCACATACCAATTTCGGGGTCGATATTGCCTTTACTTAACATCCCCCTCAAAGAAATAAGCAGTGTTATGTACATCATAAATAAAATAATCGCGGGGAATAAACGAGCAAATCGTCCCTGACGAGGGTTCACCTTAGAAAGTGGAAAAGCGATCATCGCGCAAATAGGCACCATAATAATTAACGAAAAGCGCCACTGCAGCTGAGAGACATGCCTTTCACTTTCGTTGCCAAATAACTCACTGGTCGGTATGGCTTCTTTTTTAATTCGTCGTCGCTCGGCTTGCTCACCCGCAATTTTCACCCCGTACAATTCAAAATCTAAGATCTCAGCATCTAACTTACCAGGTGTAATATCGAAGCGCTTACCATTATGCAGCTCTAAAAATCGTGACCCTGTATCAGGATTCACTTTTTGGGTTCCAGATTCTGCGAGCAAAATGGTATTACCATCGGCGATAAAGACATTGTTCATTTGGCTTTTGTCATCGCTTAAGCCTTCGGTATACGTGACGCGAGAGCCTTTTTCGGTACTTTGAAATCGACCCGGTACAAGTAATTCAAACTCAGTCATTGAGGCTTGCTTACGATACAGATCTTCCATTTTCTGAGCCCCAAGTGGACTTAGATACAAACTAAAGAAAGCAACTAAAAGAGTAATAATACCAGCGGGTAATAATGTATAACCCAACAGTTTTCCATTTGAGAAGCCCGTTGCCGTTAGAACCGTCATTTCACTTTCAGCGTACAAGCGGCCATAAGCCAATAAAATTGCAATAAACAGAGACAGAGGAAGAATCATCTCAAGAAAGGATGGCATGCGAAGTAACAAGGTGAAGAATACGATTTCAAGGGGAATTTTTCCCGCTGCTGCAGCCGTTAACTGATAAATCAAGCGACTGCTCATCAATATCATTAACAATATCCCAGTGACCGCTGCCATTGAGGTAAACAATTCTCGGGACAAATATCGAAAAATAATCAAACTTTCAGCCTTCTATAGCGCCATAAAATAACAATATTACTGCTATCGCGCAGTGTATAGCTTTCTCATTAAATCAGCCAGTAAAGACGAACTCAAAAGAAGCTTGATATTTCTTTCCAAAGCACCCATATATGTCTTATCGTTAAACCCATATTCAGATATTTTTTAATCGTATTTCTATCTTAACCGGAGCAAATAATGCAATTCAGCACTACTCAAGAGAATGCCTGCGAACTTTTGGCCAGCTGCATCGTTGTAAGCATCGATGACCAAGGCAAATTATCGAGCGCCGCCAATAGCATCGACAAAGCCGCTGAGCAATATTTAACCGATATTTTTGATAGCGGCGACTTCGATGGCAAAACGGGCGAGACCCTAATGCTATTTAAGGTACCGGGGATTACTGCTCAGCGTCTAATTTTAGTGGGGACCGGTAAAACAGCCGAGGGCATAACAGCCAAAAACTACATTAAAGTGGCCGAAGCAGCTGCCAGCGCCATTAAAAAATCAGGCGCTCTCCAAGCGGCATTATATCTACAAGATATTTCCGTTATTGGCAAAGACAATGCTTGGAAAGCTGAGCAAGCTGCTATTGCGTGTGAAAATGCACTGTACTTATTTGATCAGACCAAGAGCAAGCCAGAGCACGAAAAAGAAGATTACTCTGACTCCATTGAAAACATTCTTTGGGCTGGCGATGCCAACGTACAAGCCTCACTAGAAAAAGGCCAAGCAATTGCTCACGGTGTTTCTGTCGCCAAAGACCTTGGCAACATGCCACCTAACATTTGCACCCCAACCTACTTAGCAGAACAGGCTGAAGCACTAGCCGAAGAAACAGGCTTAATCGAAACCACTATTATCGATGAAGCTGAATTAGACGCGATGGGCGCAGGTGCATTCGTATCGGTTTCTAAAGGCTCTAGCGAACCAGGTAAATTCATCATCATGAAATACCAAGGTGCTGACGATGCAAACGAAGCCCCTCACCTTATTTTAGGTAAAGGTATTACGTTCGATACCGGCGGCATTAGCTTAAAGCCTGGCGCTGGCATGGATGAAATGAAATACGACATGTGCGGTGCAGCGTCGGTATTAGGCACGATGACCGCCTTGACTGAGCTAAAGCCAAAGATCAATATTATTGGCATGATTACCACCGCTGAGAATATGCCAGCAGGTAATGCCAGTAAGCCAGGCGATGTCGTCACCACACTTTCCGGGAAAACCGTTGAGATTCTTAATACCGATGCCGAAGGTCGCTTAGTACTATGTGATGCTTTGACTTATGCAATTGATAATCTAAAGCCAGCCTCTATCGTTGATATCGCAACGTTAACCGGTGCCTGCATGATGGCTCTAGGAACCGTGAACTCGGGTTTATTCACCGAAGATGAATCATTAGCCACGGAATTGCAAAAAGCGGCTGTCGATTCTCACGATAAAGTATGGCGCTTGCCGTTAGAAGACGATTATCAAGAACAGCTAGATTCTAACTTCGCCGATATCGCCAACATTGGTGGCCGTCTTGCCGGCTCTACAACCGCTGCGTGTTTCTTGGCGCGTTTCACTGAAGGCCAATCTTGGGCTCACTTAGATATCGCAGGTACTGCTTGGCATTCCGGTGGTAAAAACAAAGGATCTACAGGCCGTCCTGTACCTTTGTTAGTGAACTATTTATTGAACAAGTAAGTTACTCAGAAAAATAAGTTGCTAGTGTTTACACAAAGAGTTTAAGAAACAAAAAAGGCGTCTACCTTGTTCAAAAAGTAGACGCCTTTTTATTGATACTGATATGCACATTTAACAGACTGATTTAACCCGCTAGCTTAACCACCAGATTTTTTCACAGTAAAACCACGCTGTTTCATTTCATCAAACATCTGCTCGCGCACATCACCTTGAATTTCAATAACGCCGTCTTTTACCGCACCACCCACACCACATTTTTGTTTCAACTCTTTCGCCAGTTTTTTCAATTCGGCTGGGGCTAATAAAACACCCGTAATTAAGGTAACACCCTTACCTTTACGGCCTTTAGTTTCACGCTGAATTCGCACAATACCATCACCTTCTGGCATTAATGCTTTGCTGCAAGTACATTTACCTTTCGCTTTTCCACACTCTGGGCAAGTACGCCCTAACTCCGTAGAGTAAACAGAACCTGCGCCAGCACTTTGCTCTGATCCAGCGGTCACATCGCTGTTCGCACCAGTATTGCCCAAACCTGTTAAACCGGCTAAGCCTGCCAGACCGACTGTTTTTTTAGACATGCTACTTCTCTTATTTCAACGTTATGCAGTGAGTATAACGAAAACCACACAACAAAAAAGGGCGACCGGTTAACCCAGTCGCCCTTTTTATTCACTACTTTTTTACTCAATCATTGAATGATTAAAGCTTGTAGTTCACCTGGAAAGAAATACCCATGGCATCCATCGAGTATTCACCCTGCAGGTTAGTTTGGTCTTTAGGATTACCCGCTAAATCACGATTGTACTCATCAATTCTAGTATCTTCAAAGAACATGTAAGAGAAAGCCAAATCAACATCTAGGTCTTGATCAACACGGTAATTAAAGCCAGCGCTCAACCACTCACGATCGTTATCAGGAACACGAGCAGTACGATAAGAGTTGCTGACAGGGCTTTGATCATTCGCATAACCTGCACGTAATAACCAATCATCATTTAACTGATAGTTAGCACCAATCGCAACTGCAGTAACATCATTCCAGTTTTCTTCGATATGACCGATGTAGCCCGTATGCTGGCCATTAACTTTTAAATCACTCAATTCTTCGATCATGCCAGGTGCAGATTCAGTAGAAATTACATCGAAATCTTTAAAAACAGACCACTGAGTCCAAGTTGCACCTGCCACTAATTGAAACTTCTCAGTTAATTGATGAGCATAACTTAAAGTTAAAGACTGAGGTGTTGTAATTGGCACTTCAGAAGCTTGCTTAGGAACAGAGCCAACAGGTGCAATGATGTAGTCACCCTGATTCACCCCTGGAACAGCAGCCGCAGTATCTGCGTCGGCATTTGTTAAAACAACAACATTCTGATTCTGTTTAAACTTAGAATCACCCTTCAGAGTGAACTCCATCTCTGATCGATACGTTACACCCAAAGTAATGTCGGAGTTAATATCCCACATCAAACTTAAGTTATAACCAACCTGCCAATCATCACCTTCAACTTCGTAATGATTTTCAAAGTCTTTGTAGTTTGAATAAGGCTTATTTGCACCCGATAAGTCTGCAGGACCAGCGCCGCCATTTAAGCCTTGTAATGGTGCGAAATATGGAACTGTATCAACCTGTTTAGACAACAGCCCCTTCATGTAAGTAATGTCTAAACCAAAACCCACTGAAAACTGATCATTAATGCGATACGCAAATGCTGGCTGAAAATCAACTGAGGTTAATTTAGTTTGGTCGGCCAGTGCACCGCCAATGAAATCATCATCTTAGTCCGTATTCGTTGCAAACGGAACGAAGATACCCAGGCCTACTGCAAACTTTTCATTAATAGGTCGTGCATAATAAGCATATGGAACAACGGCTGTAGAAAGGAAATCACCACCGTCTGAGTAAGGGCTCTCTACAGAGGTATACTTTTGACCTGCTGAATTAGTGTAGCTATCAAGGTCGAAGCTACCGGATGTCATTAGAACAGATCCACCCACAGTCACTTCAGCGCGGTCTAATTTCACCATACCAGCAGGGTTATAAAATACGATACTTGCATCTTGAACAACGGCAGCACGACCTGCATAAGCAGTACCCGCGCCCGCAGCACTTTGTTCGTTCAATTTATAACCAGAGGCTTGAGCAGCCGGAGCCAATACAGCAGCAGTAATAGCTGCAACTAAAACACGTTGTTTCATTTGTAGGGAACCTATTTTAAGAGTCAGCATCCACTACCCACAGTTGTTTAAATTATGCTAGGTGAGTATATGAACGCAAAAGAAAATCGGACGCAGTATGCCAGCTATAAAAATGAGTATTGTTTCAAAATAGGACATTTATGTAACATTAAGTATCAGAAATGGCGCAGAGGGTCTAGAACATGCGTTTTATTAAGCAGTTAGTTTGGTCAAAAAATATACTAGGCTGTCAATTGCTTCTGCAGTCCAGCAAGATCAACCATAGTCGTTTGCTCGCTGATTTTTCCATGACTCACCAGCCATACCGAAGCCGCGGAAAAAGCGATAATTTTACCGTTAGCCGGCATACCAAATAACGGTTTATTGAAACTTCCACAGAATGTAGAGAATGTGATTACCTTATTATCTTCTGCCATTATTTCTTCAACAATGACTTCTAGGTCTGGTACTGCTCGGCGTATATCCTCTACATATTCGACATAGCCATCAAAATCTCGAAAGCCATCCCTAAACGTTGTCTGGTAGCGAAAACCTCGGCTCACGATTTGCTTTAATAGCCCGTACTTACCTTTATTCCATGATAAGTCTATATGCTTCTTGACCAGTGTTTTATTCTCGTTACTCATACTAAACTGATGATTCCTTTCATAATAATAAATACCCTGCGTACTAGCCGTACTTCGCAGATTCAATCTGAGAATCCACGAGTTAAGCAGCGTTATTTCCTTGGGTAGCTTTAAAGATAACCATAAAGGTAGCCATAAAATCCCTTTGTTGCCACCACAGAATGTAAATATCTCAACCCGGTTAATGCTGATTTCATTGACAGCTAGCTATATTCCCCTATAGTTATATTTAATTATCCGTGAATCTTTTAGAAACTCCAAACCAGAGAATGAACATGACCAAAATAACTTTAGATTATTTCACCGATGTCTTATGCATCTGGGCCTACGTTGCACAAATTCGCCTTGATGAACTGAACCAAGAGTTTGGTGAAAAGATTGAGGTTAATGAGCATTTCATTACGTTATTTGGCAATACTCAAACGCGCATTGCAGAAGGCTGGAAAGATAAAGGTGGGTTTGAAGGTTTCAACAAACACGTGCTTAACGTTGCCGAAGGATTTCCACATTTAAAAATTAATCCAAATGTTTGGTTAACGTGCAAACCGGCATCCTCTGCCAACAGCCATTTATATTTAAAAGCCATCCAGCTTTTGGTCGCAGAAGCTGTTGTCAGCAATAGCGATTTCCAAGCGATGATTTTGAATATCCGCAAAGCATTTTTTCAAGACGCGCTAGATATTAGCCAGCTAAGCGTATTAGTAGAGATTGCTCAATCTATGTCGTTACCAACAGATTTAATCCAAGCAAAGCTTAATGATGGCTCTGCGATTGCAGCCTTGTGTGCCGATATGGACATGAGAGAGAAAAACAAACTAGAAGGGAGCCCAACCTATTTATTAGATAATGGCCGCCAAAAACTTTATGGAAATGTTGGTTATCGAGTACTGGAAGCCAATATTCAAGAGCTACTAGAGCGCCCCGAAGGTATCGCCAGCTGGTGCTAACGACTCTTGCAGAATCTTATCAAGACTTCAGCGCTTGCTACTCTAGTTCAATATGACTGGTATCAGGGGCTGGAGGGGCTTTCTTTTCTTTCTGATCGGTTAATGCCGCGCCTGCTTCCGCAATACTAAAGGACGATAAATCCAATACGAGGTCCGCAGCAGGTGGAGCCTTATTCGGATTCATATCCTCACCCACTTCTGCTACTGATATGTGACTCGTATCAGGCGCTGGCGGTATAGGCTTATTGTCTACTTCGATTTCGGCAAATGGCGACACAACCTTAATGCTGCTGGTATCAATATCGACATCAGGAATATCTCGACGCTCATCCGGCTTTAGTAAATCACTTCCACTGGGCAATACATCCCAATTCGCATCGGCAATGGCCTGTTTAATCGCAGGTGTACTATCAGGCGCACTATCAGGCGCACTATCAGCTGTACTATCAGGCGCACTATCAGCTGTACTATCAGGTTTTGACGAGGACTCTGGCGATGATTCTGACAATGGCGCAGTCTCTTGCTGAGCAGCAACGGGAGCAGCAGCTGGAATCTCTGAAGACAGCTCTTCTTTTGCCAACGTGATAACCGCTTTTGCGCCCGCCTTCTTAAAGGCCTGTTGATATTTTGCTGCGGTGGCCTTATCCACCGATTTTTTGATGGTATTAACCTTGCCCGAGAAAAGAGTCGCCAATTTAGCAGCATCAGCTTTGAATATTTGTGCAATTGCAGACTTAACCTGAGCAGCATCAGCACCCGGTAAGATTTCTCCACGAAAGTAAATATCGTACTTTGGATCTGCCATTGCCCTATTCCTATCTATAATTCTTTATACTTAGTATAGCCTGAGTCTCACCACCCTTTAAGATTTTTTACCCGCGTCTTCTGCGATACGCTTCACAACTCTAGAAGCTGCAACAAAAGCAAAAGTCCCCGTCACCATAGTCGCCGAGCCAAAACCTGAAGCACAATCTAATCGCGTACTGCCGTCATCATTAGGCTTTATTCGACACACACTGCCATCGGGCTGCGGGTAAGTCATTTGTTCAGTCGAGTAGACGCAAGGGATCGAATAATAGCGCTTAGGGTTGCGAGAGAAGCTGTAATCTTTGCGCAGAATTGAACGCACTTTAGAAATCAGCGGATCATGAGCACACTTATTCATATCGATAATCTGGATTTGCAATGGGTCAATTTGGCCACCCGCGCCACCCGTTACAACGATACGGATTTTATTGATATGGCAATGAGCAATTAAAGCGGCTTTGCTTTTAGCGCTATCGATGCAATCAATCACATAAGAAAAACCCGTATGAATTAGGGCCTTCATATTTTTCTCTGTGACAAAGTCCATGTGAGTTGTGATCTTGCAATGTGGATTAATCGCTTTTAACCGCTCAGCCATAGCGTCGATCTTGAGCTTGCCTGTATTACCATCCATTGCCGGTAACTGACGATTGATATTAGTGACACAAAGATCGTCCATATCAATCAAGGTAATTGCGCCAATACCACTTCGAGCAACGGCTTCAGCAGCCCAGGAGCCCACGCCACCAATACCAATAATACATACATGCGCATTGCGCAGGCGCTCTAGGCCTTCGGTACCATATAAACGGGCAATGCCACCAAAACGGTCAAGATAGTCATCAGACATAATTTTCTAGTTCGAATACTTAAGGTTTAAAAATGGACGAGATTGTACCCGAACAGTACCAACTAAGGGTAATTTCAACCCTCTTTTTTTTGTAATATACCTGCTGAGTAATGACGAATTATTCTGCTAGTGCGTAACGCTAAATACCTCGCCTAGTTACTCGCAAGAATACGCTTACGCCAGCGCGAGACTTCGGCAATGCGAGGTAAGGTCGGCTCTAATCGATCGAAGCGAATGCTCAAGTTGGTTTGTGTTCTCAAGCTTTCTTCACCCATCAAACCCGATTTCAATGCTTGAGTAGGAGGATGCTGACCCACAAGGCTTTTCACCATAAAAGGCAAAAAATCAGAGGATAAATTAGCCAGCGTATGATAATTAATTTTTATTTCATTACTCGTATTATCACCAAATTGAGTACGTTCAATAATTAAAATATCACCAGACGTTAGCGGCTGTTGTATTAAATCAAAGAATTGATTCAGCTCACCTTGCATGGCTGCCATTTTCTCCGCGCCATGCTCAATCGCTAAGGCATTTAACCATAATGAGCGAAAGCGGCGCTGGCTGAATTTTTCAGTCGATATTTTAATTTCTAGTCGTTGTGGAGCAGCTGTTCCTTTAGCTTCGTCAACAGGGTCAACGTATAACGCCATCAACATCCAATCTTTATTAAGGCTCGTAAACGCGCCATAGCCCTGAAGCTTACTTTCTTCTTCAAAGCCGGTTGTAACAGTAGAAGTCTGTTCAGCAGATGCCGTTAAAGTGGCAATCGATAATATTAATGCAGTGATGAGTGATAATAGATAGTGATACATAATCGTCTCAGTTCTTGCTGAATGGGTAGAGTGATTATGTCCCTAATGATAAAGAACTAATCGAACTTAGTTCTCATTCTGAGAGCAATCCAAATTCCTAAGTTCAACTTTGTCGACTAGTGCTCATTTTTGTCATAGTGAATGCTTATGAAATCAGTTTATAAATTAACCAACTGAATACGTTGTAACTGATCGACTATCTGGTGATGCAAGGTATCTTGAACCCCAGGGTTGCGGATATCATCCAGGGTGATGTCCCCTAAAACCCGTAAAAGTAAGTCGTTAATACCAGTCCAGTTACTGGATAACGAACAAGAATCCGTAATTTCACACTGATTATCGTCCGCACTGCATTCCGTTAACGAAATGGGGCCTTCAAAAGCCTGCACTACGTCTAAAACACTGATCTGAGCAGGCGCAAGAGCAATACGATAACCCCCTTTTGAACCACGTTGAGCATTAACCAAGCCTGCATCCACAATCGCTTTCATAACCTTACGCACAGTCGCAACGGTCAAGCCTGTCGCCTGAGAAATATCATCGGTTGATTGCTTAACAGCACCCGCAAGGGCTAGCTGGTTTAATACCACCAAACCATAATCGGTTAATTTGCCAATTCTTAGCATTTAAAGAGTTCTTTAGTTTACAGAGGCTTCATCATATCAGAGGCTATCGATTAATTCTCAAATGCCACCCTGTCATTAACATACGACTGGCCAAATACGACCCATTCCTATCTAGGGCAGAAGTATCAATTTGATTGGTGAAAAACTGCTCACTTTGATAGAATACCGCCCCATAATTTACTAATCGATACCAGATTGGTATTGATTAAAATACCCTACCAAATTAGTATGGTATTACAAACCAACATCACGGCCGCCCACTGTTTTTCAGCCCATTGAATAATAGTTGCTCCCAAACGGCCGTAGACGATGATAGAGATGAGAGTCGTTCCTATGACTGATAACGCAGAAATCGATCGCCAGATAGGCAGAGAATACGAAGCTGGTTTTATTACCGATGTAGAATCTGCAACACTAGCGCCTGGCCTAAACGAAGATACCGTCCGTTTTATTTCAGCCAAAAAAGGCGAACCAGAATGGTTGCTTGAATGGCGATTAAAAGCCTTTGCCGCGTGGAAAGAAATGACGCCGCCTAACTGGGCTCAGGTTCAGCACCTAGACATCGATTTCCAAGAAGTCTCTTATTACTCTGAACCAAAGAGTATGGAAGATCGTCCGCAAAGCTTGGACGAAGTTGATCCTGAGTTATTGGCGACCTACGAAAAGCTAGGCATTCCAGTGCACGAACAAGCCGCTTTAGCCGGTGTTGCGGTTGATATCGTATTCGACTCTGTGTCATTAGGAACAACCTTCCGTAAAACGCTGGCTGAAGCCGGCGTTATTTTCATGCCTATTTCTGAAGCCGTTCATGAGCATCCAGAACTGGTTAAAAAGTACATGGGCTCTGTCGTTCCACAAAAAGACAACTATTATGCTGCGCTAAACTCTGCGGTATTCAGTGATGGTTCGTTTGTTTATATTCCGAAAGGCGTTCGCTGCCCAATGGAATTATCGACCTACTTCCGTATTAACGAAGAAAAAACAGGTCAGTTCGAGCGCACCCTTATTATTGCCGACGAAGGTTCTCACGTAAGCTATTTGGAAGGCTGTACCGCTCCAATGCGTGACGAAAACCAATTGCATGCGGCGGTAGTAGAATTGATCGCTCATGATGATTCTGAAATCAAATACTCCACGGTACAAAACTGGTACCCAGGTGATAGCGAAGGTAAAGGCGGCATTTACAACTTCGTAACGAAACGCGCTGTTGCTCATACCAACGCTAAAGTTTCTTGGACACAAGTAGAAACAGGTTCAGCGATTACTTGGAAATACCCAAGCTGCATTTTAAAAGGCGACAACTCTGTTGGCGAATTTTACAGCGTTGCGTTAACCAATAACTTCCAAGAAGCCGATACCGGCACCAAGATGATTCACTTAGGTAAAAACACTAAGTCGACCATCATCACTAAAGGTATCTCGGCCGGTAAGAGCCAAAACTCTTACCGTGGTTTAGTTAAGATGGGCCCTGGTGCAACAGGCGCACGTAACTACACGCAGTGTGACTCATTATTAATTGGTGATAAGTGTGGCGCTCATACGTTCCCTTATATAGAAAGTAAAAACCCAAGCGCCGTAGTAGAACACGAAGCAACCACGTCAAAAGTTTCTGACGAGCAGTTGTTCTTATGCCAACAGCGTGGCATCGATACTGAAAAAGCCGTTTCTATGATTGTTAACGGATTCTGTAAAGAAGTATTTAAAGAATTGCCAATGGAATTCGCTGTAGAAGCCGGCAAATTATTAGAAGTATCGCTAGAAGGATCCGTAGGGTAATTCGGCAAGAGCTACAAAGCTTCGCTTTGTTTGCCGAATTACAACTGGCCATGGATGGCCAGGCTGGCAGACGTACAGGGATGTGGTTTTAATATATCTATCTTGCGCTTTTGTTTTTCGCACTGTTATTACAAAAGATATGAACCACTAGTTTGCCCCCAAAAACAAAATTTAAAAATTTCAGGAAAATACAACATGTTAACGATCAAAGATTTACAAGCAAAAGTTGAAGACAAAGACATTCTAAAAGGCCTAAACCTAGATATTAAGCCGGGTGAAATTCACGCGATTATGGGCCCGAACGGCGCTGGTAAAAGTACCTTAGGCAACGTGCTTTCAGGTCGTGAAGGCTATGAAGTAACGGGCGGCAGTGCTGAACTAGAAGGTAAAGATTTATTAGATCTAGATCCTGAAGAACGCGCACGTTTAGGTTTGTTTTTAGCATTTCAGTACCCTGTTGAAATCCCAGGTGTTTCTAACCTAGAATTTTTAAAAGCGTCGGTTGATTCTGTTCGCGCTGCACAAGGTAAAGAGCCTTTAGATTCTGTGAGCTTTTTGAAACTAGCCCGCGCAAAATGCAAATTGGTTGATTTAGACCAAAGCTTCTTGAAGCGTGGTGTTAACGAAGGTTTCTCGGGTGGTGAGAAGAAGCGTAACGAGATCATGCAGATGATGCTGTTAGAGCCAAAGCTTTGCATCCTAGATGAAACCGATTCAGGCTTAGACATCGATGCATTGCAGGTTGTTGCAGAAGGCGTTAATAGCTTACGCGACCCTAACCGCAGCTTCATCATCGTCACTCACTATCAGCGTTTATTAGACTACATTGTGCCTGATTTTGTTCACGTACTGGCTAACGGTAAAATCGTTAAGTCTGGCGGTAAAGAGTTAGCGCTTGAGCTAGAAGAAAAAGGTTACGCTTGGTTAGAAGATGCAGCTGAGAACGGAGCTAGCTAATGACTGATTTTCATAAAGGTCTGCTAGCCGTTAATGATGAAAACCTTAGCAAAGAGAGTTCATCACTGGCAGCCATCGCTACCTTAAATAAAAGCGGTAAAGAAAGTTTTTTACAGCAAGAAATTCCAACCCGTAAAACGGAAGCGTGGAAGTTTACGTCTTTGTTTGGTTTTACTTCAAACGAAGAAGGTTATGGTCGTTTAGCAGCATCTTATGATGCTGCTGGCTTAGATGCCCTCACGACAATTCCTGCGTTAGACGCTCAGCGTTTGGTATTTGTTAACGGTCAGTTTTCGGCAGAGCTTTCTTCTAAAGAAAGTGTAGCGAATGTTGTGCGTTTCAGTGAAGCTAACGAAGCACAGCAAGCGATTATTGCTGACAACTTAGGCACGGCCATTGAACAAGAAAAACACATTTTTGCGGCGTTGAATAATGCAACGACGACGGATGGTGTTTTGGTGCATGTCGGTAAAAATGAGAATTTGAAAACAAACATTCAAATTACTCATATCACCACAGCGCAAGCTAATCCGTTTACGGTTCAGGCACGTATACTGATTGTATTAGAAACCGGTGCTGAAGCGACGATTGTTGAACATTTTGCAAGTAATAGCGATGAGCAAAATTGTTTTGTAAATGCGATTACTGAAGCAAAAGTTGGCCCTAATGCACGTTTGAATCACTACCGTTTGCAGTTGATGCAAGAAGGCAGCATTCAGATTGGTGGTGTTCATGTTGATCTTGATCGTGATGCAAATTACGACAGTTTCCAGCTTGGCCTCGGCGCTAAGATTGTGCGTAACGATATTAATGTGAATCATAATGTCGGCGGTAGTCACTGTGAGTTGGTCGGGGTTTATCTTCCTCAGAATAAGCAGTTGATTGATTTCCACAGCAACATTGAGCACAAGATTGCTAACTGTACGACGAAGGAAGTATTCCGCGGCATCATGGCGGATAAATCGAAAGCTGTCTTTAACGGCCGCATTCATATTCATCCAGATGCGCAGAAGACGTTAGCCGAGTTAAGCAATAAGAACTTGTTATTGTCTAACGATGCCACGATTAATACCAAGCCAGAGCTTGAAATTTATGCAGACGATGTGCGTTGTGCTCACGGTGCAACCATTGCTCAGTTAGACGAGCAAGCGCGTTTCTATTTACGCTCTCGCGGCATTAGCGCAGCAGAAGCTGATGTGATGTTAAGTTTTGGTTTTATTAATGAATTATTAGAAAACCTTGAACTGGATGCTGTTCGCAATTTGATTCGCCCGATCTTAGCTCAACGCTTTGGTCGTGATGAAGAATTAATGCAGCACATTGGGTAAAAATATTAAGTTGTGAATTTTGGTTTTTAAACCGAATCAATGTTGGTGGTCTATTCCGCAAATCGGCGTGAATACATCCTTGTAGCCTTAACTAAAACATCCATGTTTTAGATATTTGCTCCACAAACCACCAACATTGATTCTGAAAATCTCCTAGTTTTAGAAATCATTAAACACAATTATTTAAGGTAAGAAGTAACATATGAGCGATAGCAAAAAAATGGACATCGAACAAATTCGCGCTGACTTCCCAGTATTGCATCAGGAAGTTAACGGTAAGCCATTAGTCTATTTAGACAACGGCGCGACGACGCAAAAACCACAAGTGGTTATCGATGCCATTGCTAATTATTACCGCACCACGAATTCCAACGTGCACCGCGGCGCTCATACGTTAAGTGATCAAGCGACGCAGATGTTTGAAGATGCGCGCACCACGATGCAGAAATTTCTGAACGCAGCAAAAAGTGAAGAAATTATCTGGACTCGCGGGACCACAGAATCGATTAACCTAGTGGCGCAAACCTGGGTTCGTTCGAATGTAAAAGCTGGCGATGAGATAATTATCTCCGGCATGGAGCATCACTCTAACATCGTGCCTTGGCAGATGGTCTGTGAGCAAACAGGCGCACTATTAAAAGTTATTCCTGTGCTAGACGATGGTTCGTTAGATTACGACGCGTATTTAAAACTGCTCAGCGACAAAACAAAATTTGTCGCAGTGGTGCATGTGTCGAATGCGTTGGGTACCTTAAATCCTGTTGAAGACATTATTCGTGAAGCCCATAAAGTTGGTGCAAAAACCCTGATCGATGGTGCACAAGCCGTTGCTCACTGGGACATCGATGTACAAGCACTCGATTGTGATTTTTATGCCTTTTCTGGACACAAACTTTTTGGCCCAACAGGCTTAGGGGTTTTGTACGGTAAAGAAGAACTATTAAATGCGATGCCTCCTTATCAAGGTGGTGGCGAAATGATTTTGCACGTGAGCTTTGAAAAAACGACGTATAACGTTTTGCCATATAAGTTTGAAGCCGGCACGCCAAACATTGCAGGCGCTATCGCGATGGCCGCGGCGATTGACTATTTAAACAGTCTAGACCGTGTCGCCTTAGCCAAACATGAAGACGCCTTACTTGCGCGCGCGAATGAATTGGCCGCTCAAACAGACGGTATTCGTTTAATTGGTACCAGTAAAAACAAAGCCAGTGTATTCAGCTTTTTAATTGAAGGTACACATCCTCACGATGTGGGTACATTGTTAGATCAGCAAGGCATCGCGGTTCGTACCGGCCATCACTGTGCTATGCCTGTGATGGATCAGTTTGAGATTCCAGGCACAATACGGGCGTCGTTTACCTTCTACAATACATTAGATGAAGTGGACGCTCTGTTCAAAGCGATTGAAAAAGTGAAGATGTTTTTACTCTAGTTAATTGTAATAACAAGAGACAACATTTTCCTGAGAGATAAGTTATGACCATAGAAACGTTTGATCCAAACGCAGCAATTAATCAACAAAGCCAACAAGTCAGTATGACGGAGTCGGCCTTGATTCATGTGCGTAAGCTGTTAGCCAATTCCAATGCTATGGGTGTTCGTATTGGTGTTAAAAAAAGTGGCTGTTCGGGTTTCAAATACGAGATTGAGTTTGTGACAACACCGCTCGCTGAAGATACCTGCTTTCAAGTGGCAGACGATGTTGCACTGTATGTTCCTACTGAATATCTAGCGATGGTAAAAGGCACGGAAGTTGATTACACGACTGAAGGCCTAAACAGCACCATCAAGTTTAATAACCCAAACGCTAAAGACCTGTGTGGTTGCGGCGAATCATTTTCAGTGTAAAGGAGCAATCTCGTGGAAAAACGCATGGTTGTTTCCCAGCAGGATTGTCCTGCCCGTAAAGTACCCAGTGGCCAGCCGACTATTATTCCAGCCGGATCTTTTTTGACCATTACTCAGGCATTAGGCGGTAACTATACGTTAACGCTGAACGGCAACATGGTGCGTGTTGATGGTACCGATGCCGCATTAATTGGTCTTGAATCTGAAGAAATTACCTTTGAAGATATCGGTGATGGTTTAGTTCACGAAGAGCAAATTCGCCAGGCACTGAAAACTATTTTCGATCCTGAGCTACCGGTGAATTTATTAGACCTAGGTTTAATTTACGGCATCGATATCGAAGGCAAAAACGTAATCATTCGTATGACGTTAACCGCGCCGACTTGCGGTATGGGGCCAGTCTTGATTAGCGATGTTGAATATCGTGTTGCTAAGGTACCCAACGTTGAATCGGTGAAGGTGCAGTTGATCTTTGATCCACCTTGGCACAAAGATATGATGACTGACGAAGCACAACTTGAAACCGGCCTGTTCTTTTAACAGGCCGTTTTTCTTTCAGCTACTTATTTCTACTGCTAAAGTAATAGCAGCCCGCGATTAATAACGACCACGAAGCCATGCCCACTAAATTATTTAAGAAGCGCCGTAAATTTTTAATTTATCTCGCTAAAACATTACACCAATGCGGAACGCCAGCTTATCAGCTAGAAGGCCATTTGGTTAAAATCAGTGCAGCGCTTGAATTAGGCGGGTCCTTTTTAATCAGCCCAACGTCGATCACCTGCGTTTTTTGGCCAAAAGACGACCGTGAAAATCAAGAGCACAGTTATATTGCCCGCGTACAACCCGGCGATCTTGATTTAGGGCTATTGGCCCGAACCGATGAATTGGTTGAAGAGTTATGCTCTGGTCAGCGCGATCTTGATGATGCCCTTCTACGCCTAGAAGAAATCAACAACAAGCCTAATCCCTATCCTCGTTGGGTTATTTTCATCGCCTTTGGTTTAGCCAGCGCAGCTTTCAGTATGCTAATGGGCACGAGCTGGGCTGATGTTATTGCTTCTTTCATGATAGGTCTTGGCATTTATGGTTTAGTCATGGTTGGAGAAAAGCATCCTAGAATACAATCGGCTCTAGATCCTCTTGCCGCACTTTTTGCTGCTTTTGCCGCCTCTGCTATCGCCTTTATTGCACCCAGTATTAATATGGCCTTAGTGGTACTGGCAAGCATCATTGTCTTTATTCCTGGCCTGGCTTTAACCGTTGGCTTGTCTGAACTGGCGGCTCGAGATTTAATATCCGGCACCGTGCGAGTAATGGACGCTTTAATGTCGCTATTCAAACTCTACTTTGGCGCCTTCTTAGGCTTTGCCATTGCCAGTGTTTTACTGGGCAATGTCGAGCAAGTTGAGGCCGTCAGGCTGCCTAAATGGAGCGGCTGGTTAGCGGTTTTAGTATTGTCATTTTCATTGATGGTGATGTTCAAGATTCGTTTAAAGGACGCCCCTTGGGGTGTGGCGGCAGGCTTCTTAGGTCATAGCGTGAGCATCGTGGCTTCAGCTTACTTTGGTAGCGCATTAGGAATTTTCTTTGCCGCACTTTTTTTAGGGATCTACGCGAACCTTTTTGCTCGCTGGCGTAAAGCGCCTGCCGCGATTGTATTGCTGCAAGGCATCGTGGTATTGGTTCCGGGCAGTAAATTGTATATGGGGTTGAATACGGTCATTTCTGGGAAAGAGATTTTACACATTGAACAAATTGGAAGTCAGTCTTTTTTGATTTTGATGTCGTTGGTCGCAGGATTAATCTTCGCTAACATTATCGCAGACCCCAGGCGCTCTCTTTAAATACGCTCTCTTTAAAGGAGCTCTCTTTAAAGGAGCTCTCTTTAGCAGTAGTGCCTTAAAAGCATCTTGAAAAACCATAATGAGCAGCCCATCGGCTGCTCATTATTCGATCTATAAAACGACAGGCGTTACTTGCTTAGGTGCAATTGTTTTTGGCTCTTCTATTACTAGCATTAAAAACTTTTTCGCATCTTGCGCAGTCTCATCTGGAATTTCTTCCATCGGAATATGACCGACTCCTGGATACGTAATTAACTTAGCCCCTTCAATTTCATCCGCAAATTGCTGAGCATGAGTCAGCGGTATCCAAGCATCTTTTTCTCCCCACTGAATCAGCGTTGGCACTTTAACCTGCTTAATACCGTCAGTATTAATGTTCGTTAGCGTCTGTAGAACACTCACCACCGCTTCACGATTGCCTTCTCGTAACATCAACTGGTGATAACGCTCTATCGTCTCATCCGTTACCTTAGAGCCATCACCATAAACTTCGCTTAATGTCTGGGTTACAACAAACTTAGGAGTAATGAAGGCCATACTATCTTTCAAGACTGGAGCATTTAAAAGCTTTAACATCATTGGCATTTCAAATGAATAACCCGCAGCGTCGATCAGAATCAAACGTTTAACTTTTTCTGGATGATTAATCGCAAAGTTCCAAGAAATATAACCCCCCATTGAATTTCCTGCCAAGAAAAAAGAGTCAATATTAAGCTCATTACTTAACTGATTAAGCATATCCATAGTACGTTCAATACTATAAATGCCATCCGCGTAAGGCCCCGTTAAACCAAAGCCTGGAATATCGATACGAATAATACGGAAGTCATTCTGAAGGTTTTCGACCCAGCCATCCCAGGTATGCAAACTGGCCATAATGCCGTGCAATAAAAACAAAACAGGTGCTTCTGGGTTTTGTGCAGCACTTAAGCCTTCATCACGGTAATGTAATTCAATACCCTGCTGTAAACCGCCAAGCTTGATAAACTTAGAGTCTTCATTGGCATAACGACTATTAACCACTTCTGGGGATAAATCGACGAAGCCCATATAGTGTCGACCTAAAAACATAGATCCTAAAAGTAAAATCGCGATTAACGTAGAGATGAGTACTTTCATAAAACTTTCCTGCAGAAATAATGTGTATTTTTATTGTTTAAAAACTTGGAGCTGAGTGTGCCGCATAGAAGGGATACTTGGCTAGGTTTGATTGTGACATTTTTGGGTTTCTGGATGGTAAAGATAGTTAAACACAAAGGCTCTGAGGAAAAGCTGAATAAAAGTTAAAGGATTATGGGAAGGTGGATTCACCACGGAGGTCCTCCGTGGTGAATCTCCTTTTAGGCTTTAAACCCTACTTCTCAACAAAAGCCCGTTCAATCACATAATGCCCCTGCTCACCTTGGCGTGCTTCTTCAAACCCGCGGTTATCCAAGATCTCACAGAAATCCTTTAGCATGCTTGGGCTACCGCACAACATAAAGCGGTCATGTTCTAGATTAATTTCTGGCAAGCCTAAATCTGCACATAGCTTTCCACTTTCAATCAAGTCGGTTAAACGTCCCTGATTACGGAAGGCTTCACGCGTCACTGTTGGGTAGTACTTCAATTTTTGGCGTACAACATCACCAAAGTATTCGTTATTTGGCAGCTCTTCTTCAATAAAGTGCTGATACGCCAATTCAGACGTTTCGCGTACGCCGTGGGTTAAAATGACGTTATCAAACTGTTCGTAAATTTCAGGATCTTTAATGATGCTCATAAAAGGTGCTAAACCTGTGCCGGTACTTAATAAGTACAAGTTTTTACCCGGCAATAAGTGATCTGCAATCAAGGTGCCTACTGGCTTTGTACCGACTAAAATCTCATCCCCTACCTGCAAGTTCTGCAAATGCTGTGTCAGTGGACCGTCTTGTACTTTAATGCTGAAAAACTCCATTTCTTCTTCGTAGTTAGCACTGGCAATACTGTAGGCACGCAATAACGGCTTATTATCAATCTCTAGCCCTATCATAGTGAAGTGGCCATTTTTGAAACGTAAGCCCTGATTACGGGTGGTATTAAAGCTAAACAGTGTGTCATTCCAGTGGTGTACCTTGGTGACAGTCTCACGAATCATTTTGCTCACGACTTGCCTCACTATTTTTAATTTTTACTTATTGGTTTAGACGTTTAGGTCATTAATTATTAACTGACGCCAGAATACCCTAGACTTATCAATCAGAAAAACAGATTATATCGATTATACTTATCGATTTTACCTATATAAGATAATGAATCACCATGCGCTATACCCTTCGCCAACTTGAAGTCTTTCTGGCCATTGCCCACCAGCAGAATGTTAGTAAGGCTGCGCAAGCATTGAACCTCTCACAGAGTGCAGCCAGCTCTGCCTTAAAAGAATTAGAGCAGCAGTTCGATGTTCAGCTGTTTGATCGTATAGGTAAGCGCTTACAGTTAAATGAGCAAGGGCGTCTGATTCGCCCTAAGGCGGAAAGTTTATTAGCCCAGGCGGCGGATTTAGAGCAAACCCTGTTAAAACATGCCGACGCGGGGCATTTAAAAATTGGCGCAACCTTGTCAATTGGTAACTACCTTGCGGTTAATATCATGGCCGACATGATGCGTCAGCAGCCCAACGCGAATATCAGCCTCGAAGTAGCCAATACGGCCAGTATCAGCCAGAAGGTATTGAATTTTGATTTGGACATTGGCTTGATTGAGGGGGAGTTACAACATTCTGATTTAGAGGTTATTCCATGGCGTGATGATGAGCTCGCCGTTTTCTGTAGCCCCAACCATCCCCTAGCTAATAAAAAGAGCATCAATGATGAAGACCTAATCGCTGCTCAATGGATTTTGCGTGAAGCAGGTTCTGGTACCCGCCAAGCGTTTGAGCGCGCGATGCATGGCATTCTGCCAAACCTCACCATTGCTCATGAGCTGCAGCATACCGAAGCAATTAAGCGCGCGGTTGAAGCGAATTTAGGAATTGGCTGTTTATCACAGATAACGTTAGAAGATGCATTTAAACGCGGTAGTTTGGTGCGCCTCTCAGTGCCGCAGCGTAACTTTGAGAGACAGTTCTATTTTATTTTACACCAACAAAAATTCCGCAGCGCCGGTATTGAGCAATGGATGGCGCTATGTTTAGCAGCTAACTAAGCTAGTTTGTTTTTACCTCAAGGGTTAATTCAGCGCCTTCAATTGACCCACGAATATCCTGTAAGCGATATTCTTCCCGCTCTTCAAATCCTTCTTCCATTAAGATTCGGCCACCAAAAGACGTTCTTTCCCCCTCCTCTTCAACCGTCTTAGGCGTGAACAGATTAGGCAGCATGCTTTTATATTCATACTTGAAGATTTTCATATCAAGTACATCGTCGACTAATTGAGGCAGAGTTAGATCGAGCAGTCTTTTGGGCGCTTCTGCTACAGGTTCTAACGTGGCATTTAAACTCCCTTCACCTGCACTCACTTCAAGGCTTTCGTGATGGTCTTCTATGCTACTTTCAGCACTATTTTCAGTGCTATCACCCTTACCATCTTCGGCATTGCCTGTAGCGATTTCTACAGTAGACTCTTTCCGGCGTTCACTCCCGCTCTTTGCCGGGTGATCGTTTAGCAAGCCAGGATTCTTATCTCGGATATCACTTGGTCTATTACTTGGAATATCTTCTTGGCTAGCAGACTGTTCAAACGCAAAGAAGGTTTTGATACTTTCAAGTACTTCTCCTTTTGTGATGCGTTCCACAATTGGCGAATCACTGACGCAGAGATACAGCAGCAATAGTGCAGAAAAAAACAGAAATAAAACAAGCTTACGCATTAACGGCAGAACTCTTTTAAAATTCATATAACGAATAAAAACAATAATAACGCTAGTGTATTTTCATTAATAGGGTAAACACAATACTCAATGTGTGAAAAACAGATCACATTTTGTTAATATACCGATCCCATTTTCATATGCAGCAGCTCATCAGGCGCAACAAGGGCAATTATGATCACTATGTTTGGCATTAAGAACTGCGATACCATCAAAAAAGCCCGTAAGTGGCTAGAGGCAGAAGGTATTGATTACCAGTTTCACGATTATAAAAAAGAGGGCTTAAGCACTGAAATGCTCAACTCTTGGGTCAAAGATTTAGGCTGGGAAGCATTAGTTAATAAGCGCGGAACTACTTGGCGCAAGCTTCCTGAAGCGGTTAAAGAGTCTATCGACCAAGCGTCTGCTATCGAGATCATGTTAGAGAATACTTCCATCATCAAACGCCCATTATTGGTAGATGACGCAAGTAACAAATTATTAGGCTTTAAAGCCGAAGATTATCAGGATTTTGTTAATTCCTAATTAACCTGTTTTCTATTTATTCACCCTTTTTATTCACTTTTTAAAGTAAGGATTTTATTATGAGCACTGCATTTGCTATTGGCTTAGGCACAAAAAACGCAAAAGGCGAATGGTTAGAAGTTTATTACCAAACACCTCTTTTTCAGCCAAGCGCTGACATCATTGCTGCGGCAAAAGATGCAATCGGCTATGAAGGTGGCAACCAAGCCGTTGAAGTTGATGGCGGCGAATTAGAAGCCCTAGCAGCAGCACTAGAAGCCGTTGCACCAGAACAAGCTAAGCTAGCGCGCGCTTGTACTGAAAGCCAGAAGCCAGTAGTAGTGACTGTTTTAGAATCTGACGCTCAGTCGGCTTCTACGCCCGAAGTTTATTTAAAGCTTCACTTATTATCCCACCGTTTAGTTAAGCCACACGGCATTAACCTAGATGGTATGTTTGGTCTATTGCCAAACGTTGCTTGGACGAACCTAGGCGCAATCGACCTAGCTGAATTACCAGAAGCACAACTTCAAGCGCGCTTAAAAGGCGAACTATTAAGCGTCAATTCTGTGGATAAATTCCCACGTATGACTGACTATGTTGTACCAAGCGGCGTTCGTATTGCTCATACCGCGCGTGTTCGTTTAGGCGCACACGTTGGCGAAGGCACAACCATTATGCATGAAGGCTTCGTTAACTTTAATGCAGGTACTTTGGGTGTTTCTATGGTTGAAGGCCGTATTTCTGCTGGCGTTGTTGTTGGTAACGGTTCTGACCTAGGCGGCGGTTGCTCTACTATGGGTACGCTTTCTGGCGGTGGTAACATCATTATTTCTGTGGGCGAAAACTGCTTATTAGGCGCAAATGCCGGTACCGGTATCCCAATGGGCGATCGCTGCACTATCGAATCTGGTTTATACATTACTGCCGGTACCAAGATTCTAGTTCTAGACGATGCTAAGAACGTTGTAGAAACTGTTAAAGGCCGTGATTTAGCGGGTAAGTCGGATCTTCTTTTCCGTCGTAACTCTATTTCTGGCGCAGTTGAATGTGTGACGAACAAGTCTGCGATTCAGTTGAACGAAGAGCTGCACGCGAACAACTAAGACCAAAAGCGATTCACCACGGAGGCGCTTCGCTACACGAAGAAAAGCGAGGAAAAAAGAATAACGACAGGTAAGCTCTTTATTATAGGGCTTTCTTGTCTTTTTATTCTTTATATCCGCTCTTCTCTGTGCAGCGAAGCGTCTCGGTGCCTCCGTGGTGAATTCTTGTATCTTGTCTTAGTTTTTCACCATCCGATTAAACTCCCCCCATCCCTAGTTCACTACTCTCATTCCGGAAGCCTCATGGAAACGTTCTACGACATCCAACAGCGTGCAGCCAAGCGTAAAGGTGGCAAAGCAGCTTTAGCGTCTATTGTGCATAAGCCGTTAACTTCAAAGCAGCTGATGAAAATAACCGATGATGAGTGGTTAGAAGAATTTACTCGTAAGATATTTCAAAGTGGATTCTACTGGTCTGTTATCGATAAAAAATGGCCTGGCTTTCGAGAAGTTTTCTGGGATTTCAATATCAAAAAATTATTGATGATGCCTCCTGAAATGCTTGAAGAAAAATCATCCGATGAGCGTATCGTCAGAAATTACAACAAGGTAAAAACGATCCCCGCTAATGCATCAATGATCCATTTCGCCGCGAAAGATGAAGGCAAACCGTTCCACCAGCTAGTCGCTGAATGGCCAACGGATGACATCATTGGTTTGTGGGCTTGGCTTAAAAAGCACGGTGCTCGCTTAGGAGGCAATACAGGTGCTTATACTCTGCGTATGCTGGGTAAAGATACATTTTTACTGTCGCGAGATGTTGAGGCGTATTTACGCGCCAATGAAATTATTGATGGTGGCCTGCAAACGAAAAAATCCTTGAATGCCGCTCAAGATTTTTTTAATCAAATGCAGCAAGAAAGTGGATTATCGTTACAGGAGATAAGCCAGACAATTTCATACAGCGTAGGAGATAACGTCGTATAACAGCGCTGTATACCCTAGGATGTACTGTTCTTAGAATGCATCTTAGATTACATCTTATAATGAATAGAGATGGCTAGAATCAATCAGTACGGATTGATTCTAGTGCCTCGGTAAGCGTGTTACAGATTTACCTCAATAATAAATACCAAACCTGCTAGAATTACCCTATTAACCATCTATATATGACTTCTTGAGAATAACCCCGTGACTAATAACGATGTATTACGCCGCATTCGCTATACCTTTGACTTTAGCGATTCAAAAATGATCAGCCTTTTCGCCTTGGCAGGTGAAACCGTCACTCGTGAACAGGTTAGCTGCTGGTTAAAAAGAGATGACCATGATGACTATAAAGGTCTGAAAGATTATCTTTTGGCAACTTTTTTGAATGGTCTTATCAATGATCGTCGTGGCGTTAAAGAAGGCGAGCCTGCCCCGATCGAGAAAGAAATGACCAACAACATCATTTTGCGTAAGCTAAGAATCGCGTTAAATTACGTTGATGAAGATATGCTGAGTGTATTAGAACTTGCTGATTTCCGCATTAGTAAGCCAGAACTGACTGCGTTCTTCCGCCGTCCTGGTCATAAGCACTACAGAATCTGTAAAGACCAAATCCTACGTAATTTCTTACAAGGTTTGCAGATTAAGTATCATGTAGCGAAGCCGACTGATACTGAAGAGCCTTCTACCTTTGAAAGACCAAGCGAAGATCAATAATTCGAATGAATTAATGGTCACAAATCAGGTGGTATGATTTACCCCTGATTTGCTAATAGAATCTAGCGGCAAATATTTTGTCGCTAGGCTCTTATTTCACGTCTATTTCCCCCTTAAAAGCTCGCTTCTAGAAAAACTCTATTCAACGAGCCATTCTAAGAGCTATTCAAAGAACATTTTATCCCAACGTGCTACTCAACGATTGAAACAGCCATTTCAGTCATATTTTCTGCGTCTGCAGCAAATGTAAATACGGGTGATATTAGCTGTTCTTGCCCATCACGTGGAGCAATCACAAAGCGATACTGGCCACCCGCTACAGGGTTATACCAGCGAGCTTGATACTCACCCATGCCTTTATCTTCGTCGTCAACAAGACGCACTTCAATATCATAACCGTCATCAGTAATCGGCTCGCCTGCATTACTCATGTCGATCCATTCACCATTGGCTAAGGTTTCTACTTTCACCAAAGACTTATGAAGTTCAATTTCACTCGCGCCCACATCTAACCAGTTGAACGAAACATAATGCTCTTCATTCGCCGCTTCTGCGGTATAGGCTTCTGGCTGGGCTAAAATGGCACGCTGACCTTGGCTCGCCTCTGTCTCTGGGAAAAATTCATTCACAACCAAGTCATAAGACCATTCATCAGCAAGTTCAACGAACGGCCCTTTTTCAATCATGTCGCTGGCTAGACGCCCTAACTGCGCTGATAAATAAGGTGTTGTGTACTGACCGTAAAGAGTATGCCCCCCTTCATAGTTTTGACGCGAATATTCTTCTGGTGTGGTGCTATAACCAAAATAACCGTTAGCATTACCCGCAATCCACGCATGCTTTATATCTTGTCCAGCTTGCTGATACGCCTGGCTAACACTGGCTGCCATACGACGGCCTGATTCTGTGGTGATCTCAAACGGCAGTGGCATAACCACTGTATCGTTGATCTTAATTAGCTGAAACAAAACCGTATTAGGGAAGCTGTCTTTTGGCTCTAATAAAGGCTGTAAGTACTTAAAGCCTAAATGTGTTTTATTACCTTGGCAGCCTTCAGTAAATACCCAGCTGCGCGATAGGATATTACCGCCTTTTAAAAATGGAATAGCCGCTAAGAATGGCGTACGACGTTCATAAGCACCCGCTGCGACGGGGGCACCAATGGCCGGATCTTCACAAAGCTCAACATCCCCTACGGCATTATGTTCACGAATATTCAATTCACGAGCCGCCGTAGTAATCGATATATCACTGGTCAACTGACTACCTAACTCTTCAAACAAGGCAATCGCTTCTTTACCAATACCTTGGCCTAGCTTTTTGGCTTCTTTCCAATTTACTTCAAAGTGACCGAAGGTATTATCACCATGGTCCGGTAATGCTGGCGCCATATCACCCTGAGTACCCGTCGTTAAACCATGAACAACTTTCCAAGACGTATTGTATTTATGCTCAATCGCCCATTCTAAGTCTTTCTGTGCATAAGCAAATAAGTCTGCGTTATACACTTCTACCGGAACACTCAATGCCGTCGCGTGTACTGAAAAGCTTGAGAAAGCGGCTAATGGTTTGTATTCACCCTGAGTATCCAAAACATCAACACGGATCATGTACATTGCTGGGTTAACCGCCTTTGAAACGGCGGTAGGATCTTCAAGATCAATCCCTGAAACATTGTCATTTAAAACATAAGAATCTAATGAGCGGTTACGGTTGTAGCCATAAATATCTTTACGGCCGGTCGCAACTTTTGCTGGGCGGCGATGTTTATGCGCTTGCAAGATCCCATCTGCAATACGCTGGCTAGCAAAGTTCAAGAACTTCTCTTCTAAACCTTGGCCGCTCGACATGTGTTTATTATAAAAATCATTTTCAAAGTGATTCACAGGAGCCGAGTGGCTGTGTGAAGACGTAATCACAATATCACTGGCCTGTAAGCCTGTTTTCTCGGCAACCGCTGCGACTACTTGATGATGTACTAATAATGAACCTGCGGTTAAATCGGTTTGCACCAGCGCTGTTGAATGCCCTTGACCATCATTAAGATAAACAATACGAGCCTTTAGGCGCGTACGAAAACCTTTGCCATAGTTTGCCATTACCGAATAACCACCCATTGGCATACCGGGAGGTGGTGTAATGTCTACCGAGATCGCTCCTGCAGTAGCAATACCCGTAACATCAACAGGAATAGGGGTCGGCTGAATAACCGTCACATCTTTAACAGTTGCACACGCACTAAGCGTCGTAACCGCCAAGATAACTAACATGAATGAACGCATGAGGCTTACCTTTAGTTTATCTATTTTATTTTTATAGTTATAGTTAGGCACGATAGTACACATTAAGTGATAGAAATGGAATGTCCCTAAGGAATTAACAAACACCATTCGCTGATCAATTCAGGGTCATTAATGAGCTGCTCTTTTTTCGCTTTCGTTAACTTTTTTATCCGGTATTCGAGCTGAGACGCAATGACTCGATTTTCAACAGCATAGCTAAATTCCAGAACCAATGGCCCTTTTCCTTTTAATGCTTTCGCCGCTTTGGGGCCGCTGCTTTGATGCTCAGTAAAGCGGCGCTCAACATCGGTCGTAATTCCGGTATATAAGGCATTACGATTATTGCGCACAAGGTAGATAAACCAAGGTTTGGATGGGCTAGTTGTTGTAACAGTCGTCATAGGCGTATAGCACCACACTCTTTCCTATAAATCACTAATTTTGTATTTAATAGGTGTAGACTGTCTGAAAAACCTCTAATGAATGGATACACACACATGTCGAATTCGACAACCTCTCAACCCGCCGCACCATTGGCGGGCTCTCATTCTAGTGATCGTTTTCGTGATCCTTTTAGTGGCTTTAGTCATTTATTCGGTGCACTCGTAGGCATTGCTGTGCTCTGCTTTCTTGTTGTTCAGGCCAGCCTTCACGGTGATATTTGGCAGCTCACTTCTTTTGCTGTGTTCGGTGTATGCATGACTTTAATGTTCGGCAGCAGCGCGGTATATCATTTAGCCCAAGGCAGTGATGAGAAAATCCTTAAGCTAAAGCGCATTGACCACATGGCAATCTTTGCCATGATAGCGGGCACTTACACACCTATTTGTATGATCGCCCTGCGTGATAGCTTTGGCTGGACACTATTGGTTGCAATTTGGGGCCTAGCGTTCACCGGTATTCTATTAAAAATATTCTGGATTGGCGCACCTCGCTGGCTATCAACCTTGATCTATTTAGGCATGGGTTGGGCAAGTGCTTTTGGCCTGACAACCATGAAAGAAGTGATGCCTGAAGTCTCTTTTGATTGGTTAGTCTATGGCGGTATCGCCTATACCGTAGGCGCAATCGTTTATGCAACCAAATGGCCTGACCCATGGCCAAAGTCGTTTGGTTTCCATGAAATCTGGCATATTTTTGTACTGGCAGGTGCGTTTAGCCACTTCATAGCCGTTTATTATTTGTTGTGATCCCTAACGGCTGGCCTTCCTGTGTCAGCCGTTCTTCTCTTATATTCTTGTCGACGGCTTGATAACCCTAGACTCACCTTACCTACTATCACTTAAACAACCGATACAACTTCAGCGTATTAAGGTGTTTAGATAGACGCATCTTAATGAGCTTCTGATATAATAGATTTTTTCTGCTATTCCAGCCGCTTTTGCAGCTTCGTAAATTAGCCAATAAGTCAAAAGTAGGCCTAGCCCCTACACATTCAGTGGAGTTTCACCTTGAGCCAACCAGCCAACTTTTCCTCTCTTGCCCTACCGCAAGGCATGATCGATAACCTTGATCAGATGGGTTACAAAGACATGACCCCTATTCAAGCGCAAGCATTACCGATTGTTATCAAAGGTGGTGATGTATTGGCAAAAGCACAAACCGGTAGTGGTAAAACAGCGGCTTTTGGTATTGGTATTTTAACGCGTTTAAACCAAAGAAATTTCGGTTGTCAGGCACTGATCTTATGCCCAACACGCGAATTAGCAACACAAGTTGCCGATGAAATTCGTAAACTGGCGCGCTATCAGCAAAATATCAAGATTTTGACCCTATGTGGCGGTCAATCAATCGGCCCACAAATTGGTTCTTTAGAGCATGGCGCACACATTGTTGTAGGCACTCCGGGTCGTATTTCTGACCACATTAACAAAGGCACGTTAGACTTAAATTCCGTCGAAACGGTAGTATTGGATGAAGCCGACCGCATGTTGGATATGGGCTTTGTTGATGAGATTACTAAGATCATCAGCCATACACCATACGATCGTCAGATGTTACTTTTCTCGGCAACGTACCCAGAAGGTATTCAGGCGCTGAGTAAAGAATTTCAGCACGAGCCAACGACGATCACCATCAAAGACGAACAATCTAAAAGCACGATTACCCAGCGCTTTTATGATGTACCGAAGATGAAAGATAAAGACGAAGCCTTGTTAACCTTGCTAGGCAGCAAAGCGGCAGAATCTACAGTGATTTTCTGTAATACAAAAATTGCCTGTTACGACGTATTAGAATTTTTGCGTGAACGCGGTTATCACGCACTCGCTCTTGTGGGTGAAATGGAACAGCGCGAACGTGACCAAGTATTGGTTCGTTTCTCTAACAAAAGTGCCTCTATTTTAATCGCTACCGATGTTGCTTCTCGTGGTTTGGATATTGACGATCTTGATTTAGTGATTAGCTACGACGTAACACGCGACCCTGAAGTTCACGTTCACCGTATTGGTCGTACGGGCCGTGCTGGTAAAGAAGGTTTAGCACTTTCATTAATGGCGGCTTCTGAAGTTAAGAAGATGTTCGCAATTAATGACTACATGAATACCAAGTATGAAACCAGCGACATCTCAAAAGTTAAAAGCCCTTACGAGCCCAAGAAACCAAACATGGTGACCTTGTGCATCGATGGTGGTAAAAAGAGTAAGTTACGCCCAGGCGATATCTTAGGTGCATTAACCGCTGACGGTGGCATTCCTGGTAGCGATGTTGGCAAAATTAACATGTTCCCAAATCAGGCATATGTTGCGATTGCCCGCCCAAGCGCGCGTATAGCGTTAAAGCTGATTCAAGAAAAGAACATGAAAGGCCGTCGCTTTAGAGTGCGTCGCCTGTAAACTGTTGAATTATTATTAATCTCAGGCTTTCTTCTATTAATAAACGCATATTTAGAAACGTAAATTAATAGACGCAGCCTAACGTTTAAAAAATCGATGAGAGTAAAATGGCACAAACATTACAAGAACAGCTGCTAGCCATGGGGCTAACGGATAAGAAAAAAGCCAAGCAGGCTGAAAAACAAAAAAAGAAAAACGTGAAAGAAGCCCGCAACGGTGCTGAAGTCATCGATGAAGCCAAAGTACTTGCCGACAAAGCAAAGCAAGAAAAAATGGCCCGCGACAAAGTATTAAATGACGAGAAAAAAGCGGCCGCCAACGCGAAAGCGATTATTGCTCAGATTAAGCAACTGATTAAAATGAATACCATCTCAGTTGAAGGCGACCTAGCGTATAACTTTACCGCTGGCACCAAGATCAAAAAGGTTTATGTGAACGAAGACATTCAAGATCGTCTAAGCCGCGGAAAGCTAGCCATTACTAGCCCAGAGCAAGACAATAAAACCTTCGCGATTATTCCTTTAGGCGTGGCAGAGAAAATTCGCCAACGTGACCAAGAATGCTTTATCTACATTGCAGAAAATGCATCACAAGAAGTTGAAGAAGATGACCCATATGCGGATTACCAGATTCCTGATGATTTGATGTGGTAATCGCAAGATCTTCTAGAATCAAACTCGCCCACTGGACTTAACGGTGGGCTTGCTTATATTTAGCCACGTTAAGCGCGATACAAAACCTGGATCAAGTGAAGCCCAAACTGGGTTTTCACTGGGCCATGTACCTTCAGCAGTTCCCCTTTAAATACCACTTTATCAAACTGTTTCACCATTTGACCTGGGCGCACTTCTCCTAAATCACCACCTGCTTTTTTACCCGACGGGCAAAGTGAAAACTGCTTGGCTAGTTTTCCAAAATCAGCACCTTTTACAATTCGATCGCGTAAACGGTTGGCTTCTTCATTGCTTTTCACAAGTATGTGACGTACACCGGCAACAGGCATAATGATTCCTAAAATGAGCTATTTCAGCCATTTTATCAGCTATCTTGTTAAATGGCTGCTCTCACCACACTAGATGTAGAGCAAATTAATCACTTTTACCTGACCGATTGGACAAAAAGTTACAGAATTGCCCTCACTTTTCAGCCATTTTATGTAAAAATGTAGAAAATTTTAGCCGGATCAAAAATCATGTCAGTATTTGAAATCAAACACCCTCTTGTTCAGCACAAAATCAGCCTAATGCGTGCTAAAAAGATGAGCACACGCAGCTTCCGCCGTTTGGCTGCTGAAGTGGGTTGCTTATTAACCTACGAAGCAACCAAAGATCTAGGGCTAGAAGACTACACAATGGAAGGTTGGGACGGTGAACTGACAGGGCAGCGCCTCGTCGGAAAGAAAGCGACGATTGTTCCGATTCTTCGCGCCGGTATTGGCATGATGGACGGCGTTTTAGAATTAATGCCTAGCGCCAAAATCAGTGTTGTTGGCTTATATCGTGATGAGAAAACGCTAGAACCTGTCACTTACTTTGAAAAGATGGCCAGTCACATGGACCAACGTATGGCGTTGATTGTTGATCCAATGTTGGCAACAGGCGGCTCTATGAACGCGACGATCGACATCATCAAAAAAGCAGGCTGTACTGACATTCGCGCACTGGTTTTAGTCGCCGCGCCTGAAGGATTAAAGAAAGTAAAAGACGCACATCCTGATGTGGATATTTATACCGCTTCTGTAGATGATCACTTGAATGAAGATGGTTACATTATTCCAGGCTTAGGTGATGCAGGCGATAAGATCTTCGGCACTCGATAGAACAGTTCTCGATAGACTCGATAGAACAGTCTAGACGCTATTTAACAATAACCTACCACTCCTGAGGAATACTCATGTCGGATCCTTCGATCTCTCAAGACAGCTTCAACCAACCTACTTGGCGTAATGCGTTAGCAGGTTTACAGATGTTATTCGTCGCCTTTGGTGCATTGGTTTTAATGCCTTTGATCACGGGTTTAGATCCTAGTGTTGCGCTTTTTACCGCCGGCATTGGTACTCTGATATTTCAGTTTATTACCAAGCAGCAAGTGCCTATCTTTTTAGCATCGTCATTTGTGTTCATCGCACCGATTGCGTATTCCGTTCAAACCTGGGGAATTGCAGCCGCGATGGGTTCTCTGTTTGTTTCTGGTTTGGTCTATGTCGCGATTGCAGCGTTAGTCGCTATTCGCGGTGCAGGCTTCTTACACCGCTTAATGCCACCGGTTGTTACTGGCCCAATTATTATGGTTATTGGTCTTAGCTTAGCGCCGATCGCTGTCAATATGGCCATGGGAAAAACAGGTGATGGCGCCGCTGAGCTATTTCCATATTTTGATTCTTTATTGGTATCAATGTCTGCTTTGCTAACGACATTATTAGTGGCGACCTTAGGCAAAGGCATCTTCCGCTTAATCCCTATTATGGCCGGTGTATTGGTCGGTTATATCATGGCCTCCATCATGGGCATGGTTAGTACAGAAGCCGTTGCTAGTAGTGAATGGTTTGCAGTGCCTAACTTCGTTACGCCTGAGTTTAATATCGCGGCTATTTTATTCATGCTGCCTGTTGCGATTGCTCCTGCTATTGAGCACGTCGGTGATATTTTAGCGATTGGCAGTGTGACCGGTAAAGACTACACCAAGAAGCCTGGTCTGCACCGTACGCTTTTAGGTGACGGCGTTGCGACCTCTACCGCTGCATTGTTCGGTGGCCCACCTAATACGACTTATTCAGAAGTCACTGGTGCGGTCATGCTAACGAAGATGTTCAATCCTCGTATCATGCTTTGGGCTGCTTGCTTTGCGATCATTTTAGCCTTCGTTGCTAAGTTCGGCATTGCCTTACAAACTATTCCTGCGCCGGTTATGGGAGGAATTTTGATTTTATTGTTTGGTTCTATTGCAGGCGTTGGCATGAATATTTTGGTGAAAGCTCAAGTAGATTTAGCCGATCAGCGTAACCTAGTGATTGTATCAACGACCTTGGTATTTGGTATTGGCGGTATGGCAATTGGTAATTCAGACTTCAGCCTTCAAGGTATTAGCTTGTGTGGTGTGGTTGCCGTTGCTATGAATCTGCTATTGCCAAAAACGAAAGAAGATATTGAATCTCTTGAAGAAGAACAAGCAATCGCTAAAGACTTAGTAGATCACCACCGCTCTTAACAGTATTCGCTAATGTGTTAATACGGTTTTAAAAAAAAAGGCCGCTAGCTGAAATTCAGTTAGCGGCCTTTTTTACGGTTATCAAACTAGATATTTAAGTATCTGTTTTGATTAATTTTTTATATCGATTAGTTTTCTTTCAACTCTTTTTCTAAATTCATACTGGCATTACGACGCTTTTCGGCACTGCCCCAGCGACTGCGCTGCTCATCTGTATTCAAAATCAGCTCTGGAACTTTCGTCGGTTTACCATCGTCATCGACGGCAATCATGGTAAAGAAACAGGTGTTGGTATGACGAACTGACTTACCTTTCAGATCTTCGGCAATTACCTTAATTCCGATTTCCATCGAAGTACGACCCGTATAATTAACGGTCGCTAACAACGTGACGAGTTCACCAATAAAGATGGGTTCACGAAAGACAACTTTATCAACCGACAAGGTTACGCAATAAAAACCGCTATATCGCATTCCACAAGTCAGTGCTGCTTTATCAAGCAGCTTTAATAATTCACCACCGTGCATTTTTCCAGAAAAATTCGCCATTCCTGGAGATACAAGCTCGGTCATTTCTGTAGTAACAATTTGGGGCATAACCGTCTCTTTACATATTTTTGGGGAGTTGGTCTGTATAAGCATAGACCAAGCCAATAGTACTGTTTGAATTCAACCTGAGTGCTAGTAACGGCGCATTTAGCGTATCGCCATTAACAAAGTTGACATTTAGCAAGGAAGGCCATAATAACAGGTCTTATTAATCTGAGCTATCCTATCAGTGCTGCACTATCAGTGTGCAAATAAAAATTTAGGAAGCCCTGTTATTGCACAGTCGAATGAGCGTTTTAAATTAGCCTTTTCGCGATTGCCTAATTTTATCGTAGGCGGTTTGAATATCTTGCGTTTTCTCTTTCGCCAACTTCATCATCTCTGCAGGCAAGCCTTTGGCAACCAGCTTATCCGGGTGATTCTGACTCATGAGTTTACGATATTCTTTTTTAAGATCACTATCTGAAATATCCGGCTTCACGCCTAGCACCGCGTAAGCAGTAGCGATATCCGAACGAGAACTCTTAGCGCGTCCATTATTCCCATGCGAGCGCTGATAGCTGCGCTGATTTGCGCTCCAGCCACCGGCTATAGAGGCTTTTACTCGAGAATGAATCCACTCAAACTGAAAGGCTGAAATACCTAAATCTCGACAGATTCGGTCTAATATTCTTCGCTCTTCCAAACTCAACTTACCGTCGCTATAGGCAACACTCAATTGTATTTCTAAAAACATTTGCGACAGTGACGCTTGATGATTTAGCGCTTCTTTCAATCGTGTTAAGTCTGGGCTTAGATCAAAATGCTCGTCTTTACCTTCGGTAAAAAATTGAATGGCTTGCTTTCGCATATCTGCATTCAAACCCATTTGGCTCATAATATTTTGAGCCGCGGTAATCTCTTCATTCGAAACGTGGCCATCGGCCTTAGCGATACGCCCCATAACTCTAAACGTGGTGCGAAAGAATACCTGCTGAATTTGTAGCTGAAGTGAGGCGTCTTCATTACCTGCTGTCGATTGAGTGGCTACGAGTATGTTTCGTTCTATAAACTGATCGAATAAGTGCCCGGCAATCATTCCAATAATAATGCCAAACGGTCCACCACTGAACAGGCCGAGGGTAGCACCTGTAATTTTTCCTACCCAAATTTTCATACGTGTCCTGTTATTTACGGCGAAGCTTCATTGGCTTAACTATTTCTACTTAACTATTTCTACTTAACTATTTCTGCGTAACTATTTCTGCATCACTATTTCTAAATAGCGATCACTGCTTGGCGCGCAATAGCTGTTCAACCTGCTGCAAACGCTGTGGCGTTCCTACATCGACCCAATTACCCGTATAAAGTTCACCACTCGCTAAACCCTGAGCCATTGCTTCTCTCAATAATGGCGCGAGTGGAAATGCACCCGGTTTGGAAGATTTAAATAATGAGGGTTTTAATAAACTAATACCACTAAAGGTAAAAGCTGATTCACTCTGGCCTTGCTTATCCAATACAGCATTAGAATCTGTCAGTAAAAAATCCCCTGCTGGATTATGCTCAGGGTTATTAACCAGCCATAAATGGCATAGGCCTTTAATAGTTCTTGGTAGCTGAATAGACGGCCAGTCTAACCAAATATCTCCGTTAACCAATAAAAATGGAGCATCCTCATTCTTATTGGCATTCTCGGGTTCTGTAGAAGGTGTCGTTAAAAAAGGTGTCGTTAAAAAACGGGCGGCTAAAAGAGGTGCAGTTAAAAGAGGTAAGGCATTAAAAATACCACCTCCGGTTTCAAGCGCTTCTGATTCTGCTGAGTAATGAATGGTACAACCAAATTGACTGCCATCTCCTAGAGCTTCTTCGATCATGTGACCAAGGTAAGCATGGTTAATCACTATTTCAACAATTCCCTTGGCCACCAGCTGTTCTATGTGATGAACAATTAAAGGTTTACCTGCAACCGGTAAGAGCGGCTTAGGGCAATGATCGGTTAAGGGGCGCATGCGCGAGCCTAAACCCGCTGCCAGTATCATTGCTTTCAAATATTCATTCCTTTCATTACCTTTTTAACGAACTGAGTCTGTGACTAGCTCGCCTGCGTTTCATTCAAAGCCGGCAAAAAGACCGAATTTAACCACGCGTTAAAATCTGAAAACTCTGGGTACAAAGCAGTGGCCTGTACAATGTATTCACACGTTCTAGGCACATCTTTCAAATAGCCATGCTTGCCATCTCTAAGGCTTAAGCGCGCAAATATACCCGCTGCTTTTAAATGTCGCTGTAAGCCCATCAAGTCAAAATCACGTACCAGCTGTTCTTCTGTCATATTAGCAGCCAGAGGACTTTGAGCTTTAAAATACCCTAGCCATGCCAATACTTTTTCTCGTGGCCATTGGATATAACAGTCTTTCAGTAACGATACTAAGTCGTAGGTTAATGCCCCGTAAACCGCATCTTGAAAGTCGATAATCCCAATGAAGTCTTTATCATGAAGAGGCGCATTGGCTGTGCACACCATTAAATTACGCGAATGGTAATCACGATGAACCATCACTTGGCGCTGCGCTAAAGCAGAATCGGCTAACGTATCAAAGGCTTGCTTCAGCATTGTTTTTTCGTCAGTGCTTAGTTTCAAACCTAAGTGCTTTTCACACAGCCAATCGGTGAACAGTGCCATTTCTCGATCGAGCAGTTCACGGTCATAATCAGGAATATTCGTAGTTTGCGGAAGCTGTTGCAGCTCGATAAGAGAATCGATGGATGATTGATACAACCCATCTGCCGCATCAGGCGTGAGTTCTGGGTGCAATAACACATCCCCAAAATCCTCTAGAAGCATGAAACCCTGAGCTTCATCAAATGCCAATACCGTAGGAACTTTTACACCGGCTAACGACCAAACAGAGGCGATATCGACAAATTGGCGACTATTTTCATGTTCAGGAGGAGCATCCACGGCAATCCACTGCTTTTGAGTGCCTTTTTCATTATGATTGATGCGAAAATATCGTCTAAAACTAGCATCACCCGATACGGTTACCATTTGAGCAGGTATACTGTGCTGATATAATTGCTCGATCTGATC